>Ga0081538_10002079_pt1 | contig 19940 bp, 17 predicted proteins | sample TabmetS5T2R1_FD_71022 | JGI IMG/M metagenome (GOLD analysis project Ga0081538, IMG submission 71022) | Tabebuia heterophylla rhizosphere microbial communities from the University of Puerto Rico - S5T2R1 | ecosystem: Host-associated > Plants > Roots > Rhizosphere ...
CAATGTGTTTAGCCGGCCCCAGCGACCCACCCGCGAGATCAGCTTCAGCGAATTTCTTGATCAGGTGGCCGAAGGGCAAGTGCAAGAGGTGACCATCCAGGGGGATGATATTCGGGGCGTGTATCGCAGCGGCACCAGCTTCCGCACCTTCGCTCCCAAAGACCCGGAATTGATTCCGACCCTGCGCAAACAGGGCGTCCGGATTCAAGCCGAGCCCCCCGAAAAGACCTCCTGGTATGTGAATTTGTTCATCTCCTGGTTTCCGATGCTGCTCCTGTTAGGGGTGTGGATTTTCTTTATGCGCCAGATGCAGAGTGGCGGCAGCAAAGCGCTCTCCTTTGGAAAAAGCCGGGCCAAGCTCATGTCCGATAAAGGCCGCAAGGTGACTTTTAAGGATGTGGCGGGGGTCGAGGAGGCCAAAGAGGAGGTCGTCGAGCTCATCGACTTCCTGAAAGATCCCCAGAAATTTCAGCATCTCGGCGGCAAAATCCCCAAAGGCGTGTTACTGGTTGGGCCGCCGGGGACGGGGAAAACCCTGCTGGCACGGGCGATCGCCGGCGAAGCCAACGTGCCCTTTTTCAGCATCAGCGGTTCTGACTTCGTGGAGATGTTCGTCGGCGTCGGCGCCTCGCGAGTGCGCGATCTCTTCGATCAGGGGAAGAAGCACGCCCCCTGCATCATTTTCATCGACGAAATCGACGCTGTCGGCCGTCATCGCGGCGCCGGGCTTGGCGGCGGGCATGACGAGCGGGAACAGACGCTGAACCAACTGCTGGTGGAGATGGATGGGTTTGAATCGAACGACGGTGTGATTCTCATCGCGGCCACCAATCGGCCCGACGTGCTCGATCCTGCCCTCTTACGCCCCGGTCGCTTCGATCGCCAAATTGTGGTCCCCCGCCCGGATGTGCGGGGGCGTGAAGAGATTCTGCGCGTGCACTCCCGTAATATTCCGCTGTCGAAGGACGTGGACTTGGCCGTCGTGGCGCGTGGAACCCCTGGCTTTTCTGGGGCGGATCTGTCCAATCTGGTCAACGAAGCAGCGTTGCGTGCAGCCCGGCTGGATAAGAAAGTCGTCGATATGGGAGACTTTGAGGAAGCCAAGGACAAAGTCATCATGGGGGCCGAGCGGCGCAGCATGATCATCAGCGATGCGGAGAAGAAAATTACGGCCTTTCATGAGGCCGGCCATACGCTCGTCGCCAAGCTCCTGCCGGGCAGCGATCCGGTGCATAAAGTGACGATCATTCCACGCGGCCTGGCCCTCGGACTCACGCAACAACTGCCTATCGATGACCGACATACCTACCCCAAAGAATATCTCTTGAACAATCTCTCTATTATGATGGGGGGGCGCGCTGCCGAAGAGATCGTGTTTAAGCAGATCACTACGGGGGCTGGCAACGATATCGAACGCGCCACCGAGTTGGCGCGCAAGATGGTGTGTGAATGGGGGATGAGCGAACGGATGGGTCCTCTGGCCTTTGGTAAGAAGGAGGAACAGATCTTTCTGGGCCGGGAGATCGCGCAACACCGCGATTACAGCGAATTGACCGCCCAAGCAATCGATGCCGAGGTCAACCGCCTGGTGATGGAAAATTACCAGCGTGCCAAGGATCTGGTGCAGCGCCACATCGACAAACTGTACCTGCTAGCTGAGGGGCTGCTGGAGCGCGAGGTGCTGGATGGGCCAGAGATCGAGGCCATCGTAAATAACGGCAATAACAGTAGCGCGTCGGAGCATGCGGTGGCTGTCACCACTGAGGATTGAGCCCGTGACTGCTGAAAGCCGTCTTTTTGGCACCGATGGTGTGCGCGGCCTGGCGAATCGCTACCCGATGACGCCAGAAATGGCGTTTTCCCTAGGGCGTGCTGGCGCTGAACATTTGCGGGGTTCCCTTCAGGGGAGGGGTAGGATCGTCGTCGGACGCGATACACGGCTCTCCGGCGACATGCTGGAGGCAGCCATGTGCGCTGGCATCTGCGCTGCCGGTGTCGATGCCGTCCGAGTTGGTGTCCTGCCGACGCCGGCTATCGCGTATCTGACGCGGGCCTGGGGCGCGCTGGGCGGGGTGGTACTGTCGGCGTCCCACAATGCGTTCGACGACAACGGTATTAAATTCTTTGGTGCTGACGGTTTCAAGCTCCCCGATGCGGAGGAGGACCATCTCGAGCACATGGTCCGCCATGGTGCAACACGCCCCGCCCCTACTGGGCGCGACATCGGGTGCATCCGCACGGCAGCGGATGCGATCACAGAATACCTGACCTTCGCCGGCTCCACCCTCGGCTCGGAGGTCTCGCTAGCCGGATTGCGGGTGGTGCTTGACTGCGCCAATGGGGCGGCTGCCCCGGTGGCTCCGCGGCTCTTCGAACAACTTGGTGCGCAGGTCATCGTCCATGCGGCTGCGCCCGATGGTACGAACATCAACCATCAGTGTGGAGCGCTCTTTCCCGAGCAGGCTCAGGAACTCGTCCGACGCACCGGCGCCGACGTGGGTTTCTGCTTCGACGGCGATGCCGACCGTATGATCGCTATCGATGAAACGGGCGCGGTGCGGGATGGTGATTATGCCCTGGGGATCTGTGCCCAAGACCTCGTCCATCGTGGAACATTACATACGCGGTGTATCGTGGGCACCGTGATGAGCAATTATGGTCTCGAAGAGATGCTGCAACGGCTGGGGATCGTGTTGCTCCGCGCTCCGGTGGGGGATAAATATGTGCTCGCGGAGATGCGCCGATCCGGCGCTATGCTCGGCGGCGAGCAGTCAGGCCATATCGTCTTCCTCGCCCATGCTACCACAGGGGACGGCCTTGTCACCGCCCTACAGCTGCTACGCGTCATGCAGACCAGTGGGCAATCGCTCTCACACCTCTCCGCCGTGTTGACCAAATATCCACAGGTGTTGCTGAATGTTCGCGTTCGAGAGCGCATTGATCCGCTTGCGCTCCCTGAGGTCCAACAAGCGCACGCTCGTGCCCAACAGATGCTCAACGGCACCGGACGCATCCTGGTTCGTCTCTCGGGAACCGAGCCGTTGGCCCGTGTGATGGTGGAGGGACGCGATCCCCACGCCATTCAAGCCGCGGCCGAAAACATTGTCCGTGTGATCGAACGCGCCCTCGGCGCCACCACAGTGATTCCATCCGAATTCTAGATGTAAACGTTCAGCCATCAGGACAACCGAACCGGCAGTGATGCGAGGCATCTCGCCTGTGAGTGGGGGCATAAAGCGCTCCCAGGCCGTCGCCCAAAGGGGAAACGTGCTGTGCGGGTCACGACAGCAGCCGAAATGCGGGAACTCGATCGTTTAGCCATTGAGACATACGGTATTCCCGGTGTTGTCCTGATGGAAAATGCCGGAGCGCAGGCGGTTCGCATCCTCTGGCAGGAGTATCCGGACCTCAAGGCGCGCCGGGTGGCGGTCCTGTGCGGGCGGGGGAATAATGGCGGCGACGGGTTTGTGATCGCCCGCTACCTCCACACGAAGGGGGTGTCGGTGAGCGTGTTCATCGTGGGTGATCCCGGCGACATCCACGGTGACGCTGGCAGGCATTTGGATGTGTTGCGGCGCACTGGTGTGGCTCCAGAGGCCGTGCAGACATCCGAATCTGCCCGGGCGGTCGTGGGGCGATTGGTCGATTACGACATCCTGATCGATGCGCTCCTGGGCACTGGCCTCAAGGCCGAGGTGAGTGGGGTGTTTCAGTTGATCATCGCCGCCATGAACGCCGCCGGCAGGCCCATCGTGGCCATAGATATCCCATCGGGCCTGAGCGCCGATGCGGGGGCGCTCTTAGGCGAACATATACGGGCCGACCTCACGGTCACCATGGCCCTTCCCAAGCGGGGCCTCTTGCTCTATCCAGCTGCCGAGCACGTCGGCCGGCTGGTGGTGGTCGACATCGGGTTTCCCACAGCGGTGCGCGAGCATACGGCGGTGCGCTGCCATGTGCTTGAGGCCCATGACTTCGCGGCTCAATTGCAGGCCCGTCCCGCCGACACCCACAAGGGTACCTACGGCCATGTCTTGATCGTGGCCGGCAGCCCTGGTAAGACAGGGGCTGGCGCCCTGGCAAGCTTAGCCGCCCTGCGCACTGGAGCTGGATTGGTTAGCTTCGCGCTGCCGCACGCGCTCAATGCCGCCATGGAGGCGAAGCTCACCGAGGTGATGACGATTCCACTCCCCGAATCTGAGCCGGGCGCGCTGGGGGCGGAGGCGACGAAACGCATCATGGAATGGCTGGAGGACAAGTCCGCCCTGATCCTTGGCCCGGGGCTCGGGACGCACCCGGAGACGGTGCGCTGTGTGCACGAGATCCTGCGCCAGGTGCGTGTCCCCACGGTGCTCGATGCCGACGGCCTCAATGCGTTAGCGACCGCTCCTGACCGCACTGGCGGCATCCAGGCACCACTGGTGCTGACCCCGCATCCGGGCGAGTTGGCCCGTCTACGTCGCACCACAACAGCGGCGATCCAGGCCGATCGTTTGACGGCGGCGCAAGAGACCGCTTGCACACACAGGGCCGTCGTCGTGCTCAAGGGGGCGCATACGGTTATCGCCGAGCCTGATGGAACGCTGTATATTAATCTGACGGGCAATCCTGGAATGGCCACAGCTGGTAGTGGTGACGTGCTCTCCGGCATGATTGGTGCGCTGCTTGGACAGGGCTATACGCCAAGTATGGCCGCGCGAATTGCTGTCTACACGCATGGCCTGGCGGGCGATCTGACCGCCACAGCGTTGGGGGAACGGTCGTTGATCGCTGGAGACCTTATCGAGACATTACCTGGCGCATTTCAACAGCTCGAGTATAGCCAAGGGAGATCGCCAACGAGTTGGGAACATTCCTGGCTCAGGGGCAGTCCGAGAACCGCTCCCGCGACGAAGGTGGCCTAGAAAGGTGACCTAGAGATGCCGCTTCAAGTCGTCTCACAGCACACCGTTGACACGCAAAGGCTGGGGGAACGCATTGGTCGTCTCCTCGGGGCGGGCGACATTGTCTGCCTCTACGGTGAGCTCGGCAGTGGCAAGACGGTGCTAACAAAGGGGATCGCCAGGGGACTTGGGGTCGCTCCTGAGCGTGCGGTGCGCAGCCCTTCCTTCGTGCTCCTGCAGCGATATCAGGGCCGTGTGCCGGTGTATCACGCCGATCTCTATCGCCTCGATGGCCCTGCGGATATCGCCGATATCGGCCTGCGCGAATTTCTTGGGGGCGATGGGGTAGCGGTCATCGAGTGGGCTGATAAACTCGAGGTGTCGTTGCCGGTGGAACGGCTCGATATCACCCTCGCCCATCAGACGGAAGAGACGCGCCTGATCACGATCACCCCACAGGGCGCACGCTATCGCCAACTCTTCGAGCCATGGCAGAGTCAGCTAACGGCTGGCGGTGAGACTCGCAACCCAGGGGGTGACGACGTGGAGATGGCATCGGCATGAGGCGCATAGCCTTGTCGATCGCCCTCACATTGGTGGTTCTCAGCGGGGTCGCCTGGTGGTTTCGCCAGCCAGGTACACCGTGGCAGGCCGCCCTAACCGGTGCGATCATGTTGCAGGAGCAGGGTATCAGAATGGAGAGATTCTCGCTGCGGGATACCGAACGCCACCAGACACGCTGGGAAATCCTGGCCGACGTCGCCCAAGTCGATCCACAGGTCAATACCACTACACTCGAGGGCGTGCACCTCACCCTGTTTTCGGCCAAGCATGGCACGGTGCAGGTGACGGCCAGCCGCGGCCTCATCCAGAATCAATCGAAGAATATGCAGGTCTGCGGCGATGTGCGGCTGGTCAGGGGTGAAGAGTTTTCGCTGGTGACGGAATGTCTGCAGTGGTTTGCCGCGGAACAAGCGCTGGTGGCAGACACGCCGGTGACCGTTGAGATGGGCAATCTCCACGTTGAGGGGCGGGGCTTCCGAGGGTGGATTGCCGATGAACGTTTCGAGGTCCACGAGCAGGTGCTCGCCCGCTGGAGCGAGCCGTAATGGGCCGACGGCACTGGTGGTGGGTGTGGGGCGTGGCCCTGCTGGTGTTCGCTCCTTTCGTGGATCGGGTAGAGGCGGCGAGCGCGCCGCCCGAGCAAACCGCCCAGAATGAGACGGTGCAGGTGACCGCCGATCGTATGGTTTCGGATGCACGGAGCGATCAGGTGGTGTTTACCGGGAACGTCGAAGCGCAGCGGGGTGACCTTTATGTCAAGGCCGACCGGCTTGAGATCAAGCAGGATCGAGAGACCAAGAAGATGGCGCAGATGGTCGCCCTCGGCAATGTGTTCATCCGGCGAGGCGAGCAGACGGCCACCGCGGAACGGGCTACATTCTTTGAGACCGAACAGAAGGCCGTGCTGACCGGGAATCCCCATGCGTGGGAGGGCAATACCGAGGTCTGGGGCGAGGAGATGGTCTTCCTTCTGGCCGAGGGCAATATGATCGTCACCGGCGGCGCGCAACGTGTCCGCGTGCAACTCTTACCAGCCACTGAAGGGCCAAAGCTGCCGTCGACAAAGCCGAAGGGACGGGGAGGATAGGTGGGCGGTCTGACAGCGCTTGGATTGGTCAAAAGCTATCGTCGACGTCGTGTGGTGGATGATGTATGCTTGACGATCGAAGGTGGCGAGGTTGTCGGCCTGCTGGGGCCAAATGGTGCGGGCAAGACGACCACCTTCTATCTCCTGGTAGGTCTGATCCAGCCAGACACCGGCGTGGTCAAACTCAACGAAGTGGACATGACCGCCGTTCCCATGTACCGGCGGGCGCGAGCCGGAATCGGCTATCTGCCACAGGAACCCTCGGTGTTCCGTGGATTGACCGTTGAGGAGAACATTTTGGCGGTCCTCGAACTCCAGTCCCTCTCGCGAAGCGAGCGCCAGCAGCGGGCGGACGAACTCCTTGACGAGTTCGGACTCGACCGCCATCGCCAACGGCTCACCCCCTCACTTTCCGGTGGGGAGCGACGACGGGTCGAAATCGCCCGTGCCCTAGCAGCGTCTCCGGCGTTCCTGTTGCTGGACGAGCCCTTCGCGGGGATCGATCCGATCATGATCGCGGAGCTGCAACAGCTTGTCTGTCGTCTCAAGGAGCGGGGTCTGGGGGTGTTGATCACGGACCATCGTGTGCGTGAAACTCTGGAGATCACCGATCGCGCATATATTATCCATCAGGGTCGGATTCTCGACAGCGGTACGCCGCGGCAATTGGCCGAGAATGAACGTGTGATTGCGGCGTACTTCGGTGAACGATTCGCTTTGGATATCGGGCAACCATGGGTCTCGAAACCAAACTCTCGCTAAAACAGACGCAAAAACTTGTTATGACGCAAGCGTTGCAGCAGGCGATTAAGCTGCTGCCCATGGCTCGCCTGGAACTCATCCAGGCCATTCGGCTGGAGCTCATGGAAAACCCCATGTTGGAAGAGGTGGCGCTTGCTGAAGATGGCGTGACGCCGGCTGAAGAGGACGACGCTCAAAGTCCCACCGAGTCAGCCGACGCCCTGGGGGACGGTAAAGAGCTGTATGACATCAATTGGCAAGAATATTTCCCTGAGGATTGGGAATGGAAGGGCCTGCCCTCCGAGGAGTACGAGGAGCGGTTCTCCTACGAAAATACCGCCCGTACTCCCACGACGCTGAGCGAGCATCTGTTAGCCCAACTCATGATGGCCACCACGGATGAGGTGGAGCGGCGTATCGGGGCGTTTCTCATCGGTAATATCGATGACGAAGGTTATTTGCGCTGCGAGCTCGATGAAGCTGCGACCGCAACCCAGGCCGATCACGCCGCTGTGGCACGCGTCCTGACCATGATCCAGGGCTTCGACCCTACAGGTATAGGCGCTCGCGACCTGCGTGAGTGTCTGTTGATCCAGGTCCGCTTCCTGGGGCTCGAAGGCTCACTTCTCGAGACCATCATCTCCGAGTATCTGCCCAAGCTGGAGGAGCGCAGCGCGCTCAATATGATGAGCATGACCAGGGAATTGACCAAAGCCCTGAACCTCTCCAGCGAAGAAGTGACTATGGCGCTGCACATCCTGAAAGCCCTCGATCCCAGGCCAGGGCAGCGATTCACCAGCGAACCGGCGGAGGCCATCGTGCCGGATGTGATCGTGATGAAGGTGGGGAATGACTACCAGGTGTTCCTCAATGATGAAGGCATTCCGCGGCTTCGCATCAGTGCCACGTACCGGCGTATGTTACGCGAGGGCAAACTGGGCGAGCCTGACGCGAAGCATTACTTGGAGGACAGGCTACGCTCCGCCGTCTGGCTCATCCGTAGCATCGAACAACGCCGTCAGACGCTGTTCAAGGTGGCTACCAGCCTGGTGAAATTTCAGCGCGACTTCCTCGATCATGGCCTCGCCCACCTGAAGCCCCTGGTGCTCAAGGACGTAGCCGAGGACATCGGCATGCATGAATCGACGGTGAGCCGTGTGACTACTAACAAATACATGTACACGGAGCAGGGTATCTTCGAGTTGAAGTACTTCTTCCACAGCGGCATCGAGCTGTACGGTGGTGAGACGATGTCGTCGCTGACGGTGAAGGATCGCATCAAGAAATTGGTGGCGGCGGAGGACCCGGGAAAACCTCTCACCGATCAGCAACTCGTCGAGGTGTTGGCGGCAGAAAATGTCAAGATCGCGCGCCGCACGGTGACCAAGTACCGGCGCGAGCTGAAGCTCCCGCCGGCTAATCGCCGAAAACGGATCAGCGATGTCCAGGTCTAATGGCTGCGCACCGCCATTTCACCCCCTCATGATCCCTCCTCCATCGCGGGGGAGGGCTGGGCAGGGGGCGGGTAGTGTTACGTTGGTTTGAGAGGCTCGGCGTCACAGAGAGATGGGGTTGCCCGGGCTCGATGTGGCAGGGAAAGATCGAGATGAGGGACACGCAAATCGTCATCGTCACCGGCCTCTCGGGCTCTGGCAAGAGCGTCGCGATCAAATGCTTTGAAGATTTGGGTTTTTATTGCATCGATAACCTGCCAACCGTTCTCCTCCCCACCTTCGCTGAGCTGTGTGCGCAAGCCGAGGACATTCGACGCATCGCCCTCGGCATTGACATTCGCGATCGCGATTTCCCCCTCTCCTTTCCAGCCCAGATCGGCGCGCTTCGGCAGGCTGGTTTCGCCTGCGAAATCCTGTTTTTGGAAGCGCGCGATGAGGTACTCGCCCGCCGTTACAGCGAGACCCGCCGCAAGCACCCGCTGGCAGAGCAGGTACCGGTGCCGGAGGCGATCACGCTCGAGCGCGACACTCTCGCAGGGTTGCGGGCCATGGCTGACCGCATCATCGACACCTCGGATTACAACGTCCACCAATTGCGCACCGCCCTCGCTTCTTGGTATGCCGCGGTGAATCACCTGCGGCGCATGACCATCTCGATCCTCTCCTTCGGATATAAATATGGCCTTCCCTTCAATGCCGATCTGGTGTTCGATGTGCGCTTCCTGCCCAATCCGCATTTTGTGGAACATCTCCGGGCTGGCAGTGGCAATGATCAGTCCGTCGTGGACTATGTGCTGGCCTCGTCGGTGACCCAGGATTTTCTCAAACGCTGCTTTGAATTTATCGAATTCCTCCTACCCCACTATGAGCATGAGGGAAAAGCCTATCTCACCATTGCACTCGGGTGTACCGGTGGCCGTCATCGCTCGGTAGCCATTGCGAACATGCTGCATCAACACCTGGAAGGGCAGGGGTACCAGCTGACGCTAACCCACCGAGACATCGAGAAGTCGTAACCACTCGAGCAGTCGTAACGACAGGCGCTTTTCCATTTCTATGTTCAGTGCTTGCACTCTGATTTGCTGATCAGTACTATAGGAAACCGCGTGACCATGCGAGGCCACCTCTCGTCACAGTGGCCGTAGACGAGGCCATGTGACAGCGAAGTCGCTGGCCGCACGGTCGGAACCTACGACCAAGAAATAACTCAGGAGAATCACGATGGGGGCAAAACATTTCCTTTTCACCTCTGAATCAGTCACGGAAGGACATCCAGACAAGATTGCAGACCAGATATCCGATAGCGTGCTCGACGCCATTTTCGCGCAGGATCCCTATGGGCGCGTGGCTTGCGAATCGCTCGTGACCACAGGCCTGGTCCTGATCGCTGGCGAGATCACTACCACGGCCTCCATCGATTTTCAGAAGGTCATCCGGGATGTGGTGCGAGGTGTGGGCTACACCAACGCCGAGTTCGGGTTCGATGCGGAAACCTGTTCGGTGCTGACCGCGGTGCATGAGCAATCGCCGGATATCGATCAGGGCGTGTCGGAGGGCAAAGGTCTGCACGCCGAGCAGGGCGCCGGGGATCAGGGCCTTATGTTTGGCTATGCCTGCGATGAGACCCCTGAATTAATGCCCATGCCCATCATGCTGGCGCATCGGATCGTCAAGCGCCTGGCGGAAGTGCGCAAGAATGGTACATTGCCGTTTCTGCGACCCGACGGCAAATCGCAGGTCACCGTGGAATACGCCGATCAGCGACCCATACGCGTCGACACGGTGGTGGTCGCCGCTCAGCACGACCCACGTGTGTCATTGCCGCACATCAGCGAGGGGGTGCTCGAGCACGTCGTCAAACCGGTCATTCCTCCGGACATGCTTGAACAGAAAAAGGTGACCTATCACATCAACCCCACAGGGCGGTTTGTGATCGGCGGGCCGATGGGCGATTGCGGGCTGACCGGGCGGAAGATCATTGTCGATACCTATGGCGGCATGGCCTGCCACGGCGGCGGCTGCTTCTCGGGCAAGGATCCGACCAAAGTGGATCGGTCGGCTTCGTACATGGCCCGCTATGTGGCGAAGAATATCGTCGCCGCTGGTGTCGCGCAGCGGTGCCTGGTGCAGTTGGCGTACGTCATCGGCGTGGCCGATCCGGTCTCTGTGATGGTTGATACCTTTGGGACGGGTCGAGTGGATGAGGACCTGCTGGTGAAGGTCGTGCGAGAGATTTTCCCCCTCAAGCCGGGAGGGATCATCGCCCATCTCGAGCTGCGTCGGCCGATCTATCGGCACACCGCGGCCTATGGACATTTCGGACGCAGCGAGCCGGAATTCACCTGGGAACGCACGGATAAAGCCGAGGAATTGCGGCAGGCCGTCGGCTTGTAACAATCACTGGCGGGACAAAGGAGTGACCATGAACTACGACGTACGTGATCTTGGCTTGGCCCCGAAGGGCAAGGCCCGTGTGGAGTGGGCGGCGCAGAGTATGCCGGTACTGAAGCTGGTACACCAGCGTTTTGCCGCCGAGCGGCCACTCGCTGGGATGCGCCTCGCCGCCTGCCTGCATGTCACCACGGAGACGGGCAATCTGATGCGAGTGCTGAAAGCTGGTGGTGCGGAGATCGCACTCGCCGCCTCCAATCCCCTCAGCACACAAGACGAGGTGGCGGCGTGGCTGGTAGCCGATGAGCAGATCCCTGTGTTTGCCATTCGTGGCGAGGATAAAGACACCTACTACCGCCATCTGCAAGCGGTCCTGAGCCTTCGGCCGCATCTCACGATGGACGATGGCGCCGATTTAGTCTCCACCCTGCATACCGCCGGGAACGACCTGGCTGCCCATGTCTTCGGCGGCACCGAGGAGACCACGACGGGCGTCATCCGCCTGCGGAGCATGGCGAACAGTGGAGTCCTCAAATACCCCATCATCGCCGTCAACGACGCCAGGACTAAGCACCTCTTTGACAATCGCTACGGCACTGGCCAGAGCACGATCGACGGCATCATCCGCGCCACGAACCGCCTGCTGGCAGGGTCGACCTTTGTCGTCTGCGGGTACGGCTGGTGCGGGCGTGGGGTCGCCATGCGGGCCCATGGCATGGGCGCTAATGTCATCGTCACCGAGATTGACCCTATCAGGGCGCTCGAAGCGATAATGGACGGCTACCGCGTGCTCCCCATGGTCGAGGCCGCCAAGGTGGGGGATTTCTTCGTCACCCTAACCGGCAATACCGACGTCATCCGGGAGGAGCACTTCCGTCTGATGAAGGACGGGGCCATTCTCGCCAACTCTGGCCACTTCAATGTCGAACTCGATCTCGACGCCCTCGAGAAGATCAGCACCAAGAAGTGCGTGGTGCGAGAGGGCATTGAGGAGTACACCCTGCCTTCAGGCGTGCGCATCAATGTTTTGGCCGAGGGGCGCCTGATTAACCTCGCCGCGGCCGAGGGACATCCCTCCAGCGTGATGGATATGAGCTTCGCCAACCAGGCGCTGGCGGCTGAGTACCTCGTCGAGCATAGGGATAGCCTGGCGACGGGCGTGTTTCCGGTGCCGGATGGGATCGACCGGCGTATCGCAGAGCTCAAATTGCAAGCCCTGGGAATCGCTGTCGACGCGCTCACCGAGAAACAGCAGGAGTACCTGGCGTCATGGGAGTCCGGTACCTGAGTATGATACGCGGCCACCCCGCCCCCTTCCAAACCCTCCGCCCTCGAGGGGGAGGGCTGGGTGGGGGGGCGGGGTGGCCGCTTGTGGTGCTGATCCTCGTCACCGCATTGGCATGGCCAGTCATGACCTGGGCCGCGGCGCAAAGCAGTCGACCCACAAAGAGTAAACCCCCATCCAGTGCCAAGACCACCCAAAATGTCGGGGCGGCGCCAGCGACCGCATCACTGTGGACGGTCCGTGACATCCGGCATTGGAGCGATCCGAGCTATACGCGCGTGGTGATCGATGTCGATGGCGAGGTGCAGTATCGCTCCGGGCGCCTACACAACCCAGATCGCCTGTACGTCGACCTTATGGGTGCACAGCTGGCCCCCCAACTGCAGGGGCGCTCCCTGGACGTCGCCGATCACCTCTTAAAAGGGGTGCGGGGGGCACAGAATCAACCCGACGTGGTGCGGGTCGTCCTCGACCTCAAGACGTTGCGGGACTACCACATCTTCACGATGAATGATCCCTATCGCTTGGTCATCGACATCAAGGGGACTGGTGCTGATAAGACTGCATCGTTGCCCCCGCCCCCCCCACCGAGTCACATAACGGATGGGGCGGAACGAAACCGCGTCCGTGCCGACTCTCCGCCTCCACCCAAGCGCCCGCCATCAGTGCGTGAACCCCGCTGGCATGTCGTCATCGACGCGGGGCACGGCGGCAAGGATCCCGGAGCGATCGGCCCTTCAGGGCTCATGGAGAAGGACGTGGTCCTGGACATCGCGCGACGCCTGCGGGGCCTCATGCAACAAGACCCGCAATGGCGTGTGACCTTGACGCGTGATGCCGATGTTTTCATTCCTTTGGAGGAGCGCACGGCGGTCGCCAACGCCAAAGGGGCTGACCTGTTTGTCTCCGTCCATGCCAACGCCGCAGAGCGCCCAGAGGCCCATGGGATCGAGACCTACTTCCTAGACCTCGCCAGCGATGAACAGTCGATGCGGGTCGCCGCACGAGAGAACGCCACGACGTTGAGCAAGGTCAGCGACCTGCAGCTCATCTTGCGCGATTTGCAGATGACCTCGAAGCGCAATGAGTCGAGCCTGCTCGCGGGCTCCGTGCAACAGGCGCTGGTGCAGGCACCGGGCGGCGGGAAGAATGGCCGTGACTTGGGGGTGAAGCATGCTCCTTTCCTGGTCTTGATGGGGGCGGAGATGCCCGCTATCCTCATCGAAACAGGGTTTGTGAGCCATCCGGGTGAGGAGCGCAAACTCGCCGACCCGAAGTTTCGGGCGCAAGCCGCCTGGGCCATTTTCGAGGGCATCAAAGAATATCTTGCCACTGCCAACGGCAGCGGTGCCCGTCAAGTCCAGCGCTGAGGTCTGCAGATGAAACCGATCATCGCCATTGTGGGCCGACCTAATGTCGGCAAGTCCACCCTCTTCAATCGGCTCGTGGGGACGCGGCAGGCGATCGTGGACCCGACTCCAGGGGTCACCCGCGACCGCTTGTACGCCGATGCCGAATGGCGCGGACAGGTCTTCACGCTGGTCGATACCGGTGGGTTCGAGCCGTTGCTGGAAGAAGAAATCCCGCGCAAGGTGCGAGAACAAGCCGAGCAGGCCATCGGTGAGGCGGATCTGATCGTGTTCGTGGTCGACGGCAGGGCCGGTCTGGTGGCCACCGACGTCGAAGTTGCAGCGATCCTGCGCCGCACCCAGAAGCCATTGCTCCTGGCAGTGAATAAGCTCGATCACACCGCCCATGAGTCCCACACCGCAGAATTTTATGAGTTAGGCATTGATCCACTGCTGCCGATATCGGCCGAACACGGGCGAGGTGTGGGAGAACTCCTCGATGCGCTCGTCGAGCGCCTACCTGGGGTGCAAGCGGCCAATCCACCCGAGCAGGCGACCCGCGTCGCCGTGGTAGGCCGGCCGAACGTCGGGAAGTCTACCTTGATCAATGCCCTGTTGGGGACGCCACGGCTCATCGTCAGTCCGGTCCCTGGTACGACGCGCGATGCGGTGGACACCCTGGTGACCTGGGGGACGCAAACCTTCGTATTGATCGATACAGCGGGGGTCCGCCGCAAGGCGCGCATCGATGCCCGGCTGGAATGGCGCAGCGTGGCCCAGAGCTTGCACAGCATCCGGCGCTGTCAGGTGGCCCTCCTAGTGCTCGATGCGGAGGAGGGACTCACCGATCAAGACGCCCGCCTGGCCAACTACATCCATCGCATGGGAAAAGGCTCCCTCATTCTCGTCAACAAAGCCGATCTGCTGCGCGGGACCGGGCCGCAATCCTCCCTCGCTCGACGCGAAACCGAGATCCGGGAACGCCTGGGGTCACTGGGATACAGCCCGGTGTTGTTCGTGTCGGCGCTCACCGGCCAGCGCTTGGAGCGCATCTTTCCGATGGTTCAAAACGTCATGCAAGCCTATCAAAAGCGCCTGCTGACCTCAGCCATCAACGACTGTCTGCAGCAAGCGTGGTCGCGGCGCCCGCCGCACGATCGGCGGGGGCGAGAGCTCAAATTGTTCTATGCCACCCAGATTGCCGTTGAACCGCCGACCTTCATTGCTTTCGTGAACTATCCCGAAAGCCTCGCGCCGGCGTTTGAGCGCTATTTGGAGCATCAACTACGCGACAAATTTGGGTTCGAGGGATCCCCGCTAAAGCTCTTGTTCCAACCCCGTCACCGTTCCTGATGTGAGCGGCTGTGGTGCAGGCGATACCTCTCCAGCCCGCGTCCTCTGTGCCTTGGCGGGTAAAGTGCCGCGAGGACCTTGCTTGACAAAAATCAACGGAGGTGATATGTTTGACACCCGTAACTGCTGATACACACTGATTTTTCAAGGGATTGGAGTAACTATTGGGGTCTTGCCACACCGCTGAGTTCGGGGGACGCTTCTAGGGAGGTGGATATGAAAAGCAAGGATTTCGAACGGACCCACGTGCGAAACGTTGGCCTGTTGTCCCACAGTGGAGGCGGCAAAACCTCGCTCGCAGAAGCGATTCTCTTTGATACCGGCGAGATCTCGCGGCTGGGCACGGTGAACGATGGCACCACCACCATGGATTACGATGCCGATGAGACGAAGCGCCACATCAGCATCAATGCTGCGTTCGGGTTTTGCGAGTGGCGGCGGCATCGGGTCACGCTTATCGATACCCCCGGCGCGGCGAACTTTATCGCCGATACCTACAGCGCACTGCGGGTCATGGACGGCGCCGTTCTGCTGGTGAGCGCTGAATCCGGTGTCAAAGCGCAAACGGAGCGCGTCTGGCAATGGGTAGAGCAATTCGGCCTGCCGCGCCTCGTGTTTATGAACGAAATGGACCATGAGCGGGCGAATTTCGCCCAGGCGCTCAGCATCGCCCAGAAGGCCTTCGGCAATAAGCTGGTCCCCGTCCAGATTCCGCTGGGTGAGGGGGGACAGTTGCAGGGTGTGATCGATTTGCTACGCATGCGCGCCTTGGTCTACCGCAATGACCTCAGCGGCACGGTGGAGGAGCGCGACATTCCCGATGCCCACCAGGAGCTGGCCTCCCAGTACCATAGCCAGCTCATCGAGCGCGTCGCCGAGAGCGATGACGAGCTTCTGGAGAAATACTTGGAGCAGGGCGAACTCTCCGCAGAGGAGATCAGCACCGCCCTGCGTGCCGCCACCCTGCGGGGGGATTTGGCCCCATTGGCGGTGGGATCGGCGCTGCGCAATATCGGCATCCAACCGCTGCTGGATTTGGTGGTGGATTTCCTGCCTTCACCGCTGGAGCGTCCGGCTGTTGAGGGTACACGCCCGCGCTCCACGGATACCGTGGCGCGTCAACCCTCGGAGAAGGAGCCCCTGGCGGCGCTCGTGTTTAAAACCATCGCCGATCCGTATGCCGGTAAACTCAACCTATTCCGGGTGTTCTCCGGGCAGTTGACCTCGGATTCAACCGTTTATAACGCGACACGGGACGAGCGCGAGCGTATCGGCCAGGTTTTCATGTTGCAGGGCAAGACGCAGACGCCAGTGGCGGTTGCTGCCGTCGGCGATATCGTGGCGGTGGCCAAGCTGAAAGCCACGGCGACGGGCGATACCCTCTGCGATGAGAAGGACCCCATCGTCCTCCCGGCGATCGAGTTCCCCAGGCCGTCGATCTCGTTTGCCGTTGAACCGAAATCGAAGGCGGACGAGGAAAAGGTCAGCCAGGGCTTGGCCAGGTTGATGGAAGAGGATCCGACGCTGCACGTGGGGCGTGACGCCCAGACACGAGAGCTGTTGGTGTCGGGCTTGGGCGAGCAGCACCTTGAGGTGGTGGTGGATCGGCTGCGGCGGAAGTTCGGCTGCGATGTGGAGATGAAAACGCCTCGGGTCCCCTATAAGGAAACCATTCGCTCGTCGACAAAGGTGCAGGGACGCTATAAACGTCAATCCGGCGGGCGCGGGCAGTATGGTGACTGCTGGTTGGAAATAGAGCCCTTGCCGCGTAGTACCGGCTTTGAATTCGTCGATAAAATCGTGGGTGGCGTGATTCCACGCAATTACATTCCCTCGGTGGAAAAGGGTGTGCAGGAGGCGATGGAACGCGGTCCGCTGGCTGGATACCCCGTGGTGGACACGAAGGTCACGGTGTACGATGGTTCATTTCACCCGGTCGACTCATCGGATATGGCCTTCAAGATCGCGGGGTCCATGGGCTTCAAGAAGGGGGTGATACAGGCTGAACCCGTGCTCCTCGAACCCATCATGACGATGGAAATCGCTGTGCCCGAGGAAGATATGGGCGATGTGATCGGCGATCTGAACGCGCGGCGCGGGCGTGTACTAGGGATGGACGGCGTGGGGAACACCAAAGTGATTCGTGCCCAAGTGCCGATGGCGGAGGTGCTGCGCTACGCATCCAACCTGCGGTCGATGACCGGGGGCCGTGGCAATTTTACGATGGAGTTCTCGCATTACGAGGAGGTTCCTCCTCATCTTGCTGAACGCATCATCGCCGAGGCTGCCCGTGAGAAAGAGGAGAAAGAATAGCCTAAGGGGATCAGCGGGCGCGTTATCGCAGGGCAGGTGAAGAGTGGCGTTCGGGTTGGAGAGCAAGCGCTGAGAGGAGGACCAAAGAGGGGGGAGGATCGATGATCAAGGCGGATATCATCGATTTGGTGCATGAGAAGATTGGATTCTCGCGGCATGAGTCAGCAGAGGTGGTCGAGGCCACCTTGGACGTGCTGAAGGAAGCGCTACAGAAAGGGGATCGAGTACAAATCGTCGGCTTTGGGAGCTTTCTCGTGCGCCCCAAGAAGGAACGGGTTGGGCGGAACCCGAAAACGGGCGAAGAAATCACCATTGCCCCTCGGAAGGTCCTGACGTTCAAGCCTAGCAAGATCCTACGGGACCTGGTGAATGATGGAGGGGCTGCATAAGGGTGCGAGGGGGGGTCACATTCCTCCTTGTGGCAGGCCGAGAACTGGAGTATGATCGTTGCTCAGGCCGCATGGATGCGTGAGGGTGTTTCCGAGGCTGCGGTTGGCCCTACGGGCAAACGCATATGGACAACCGATTTCCGGACAAGCTCTTCTATCGCATTGGAGACGTATCGGAAATCACCGGGATCAAGCCGCATATCCTGCGCTACTGGGAAGCTGAGTTCAGTGGCCTGCATCCCCGCAAGACTCGCGCGGGGCAGCGGATCTATGAACGGCGCGACGTCGAGCTGGTCCTTGAGATTAAGAAGTTGCTCTACGAGCAACGCTATACGATCTCGGGGGCGAAGAAACTGCTAGCTCGGCAGCACACGCGAGTGCCTAAAAAGCCAGCGGCAGCCAAGACGCCAGGCGACATGACGGCGGCGCTCAGGATGTGTCGTCAAGAATTACGCGGCCTCCTAGCTCTGCTGAAACAGAATAGGAACGGGCATAAGGCAGGATTAAAGAGTAAGGACTGAGGACTGAGTTGGAAAAACTCTCTACCCAGGCCTCGGTCCTCAGTAGCAACTTTGGAGGCGGGGCGTAGCGCAGCCTGGTAGCGCACCTGAATGGGGTTCAGGTGGTCGGAGGTTCAAATCCTCTCGCCCCGACCATCACTACAGGGATGAGCACTGGGTGCTGAGCCATGAGTCAGGAAAGACCTCAGCACTCAGTACTCGTGACTCAGACTTTCTTCGGTGTCCTCCCTGGACTCTCACCGCCAGACGCCAACCGTTACATCGATACGAGTCTGTTGGTTACTAATCTCATGTGCTCTCGGTCTGCTGAGCTGCTCGACAGGGCGCTCACCCACCCCTACGGCATCTACGCCTGGCGTCGGGACGCATCATCTCGTGCGCCCCGGTGAAACCCTCGCCGCCATTGGACGCTTGTATGGGGTCAACTGGCAAACCTTGGCGAAGGTGAACCAACTTGTCGAGGCGAACCACATCGAGGTCGGGCAGACGATCTGGATCCCTTCTCAAGCGGGGACGGGGGGTAGCGGCGTCCCTGCCCTTGCGGTACCCAGTCGATTCGTTCCGGACCGCCGCTTACACTGGCCGACCGCTGGGGTGCTCAGCTCAGGCTTTGGCATGCGAGGCGGACGGCTTCATGGTGGTATCGATATCTCGGGGGAGCGGGGGACACCGATTGTGGCGGTGGATGAGGGAGTGGTGATGTTCAGCGGGCGTGGGCCCGACGGCTATGGGAATGTTGTCATGCTTGACCACGGGAATGGCCTCATGACCCTCTACGCCCATAACGAACGCAATGTCGTGCGGCAGGGACAACGGGTGCGGCGGGGACAAACAGTAGCGTTGATGGGCGATAGCGGACGGGCATCGGGAACGCACGTGCACTTCGAGGTCCATCAGCATGGGCGGCTTGTCGATCCCCTGCGTTGGCTGCGGTGAGGGGCTCCAAACATCTTGGAGCACTATGACGAAAGGGCATCTATGGGTATGGGCATCGTAGAAGAGCTCGCGCGGAAAATCCGGGACATCCCAGATTTCCCACAAAAAGGTATTGTCTTTAAGGACATCACGCCCCTCCTTAACGATCCGCGCACCTTCAGGATGGCGATCGATGCCATGGCGCATCAGTATGTGGGACGTCATATCGACCTCGTCGTGGGCATCGAGGCACGGGGCTTCATCATCGGATCGGCCCTCGCCTACATTCTCAACACTGGCTTGATCCCCCTGCGCAAGCCGGGGAAATTGCCATTTCTGACCCATCGCATGAGCTATAACCTGGAGTACGGCAGCGCTGAGTTGGAGATCCATCGGGACGCCATCAAACCGGGCCAGCGGGTCATCATCGTCGACGATCTCCTGGCCACCGGCGGCACAATGCGGGCGTCGATCGACTTGGTAAAGACCTTAGGGGCTGAAATCGTCGGGGTCTCGTTCCTGGTAGAACTCAGTTTTCTCGAGGGACGTCAACGGTTACAAGACTGCGATATGACCGCGTTAATCACCTATTGATCGATGCGCCGATGCGCCGCGCGAAGCCGAAAACCGCTGGACTTGTGGGATGAAAGGAGCCCGCCTGGGGAAGGCCCTGACATACCCCAGTAGTCTGGGTC
>Ga0081538_10002080_pt1 | contig 19938 bp, 17 predicted proteins | sample TabmetS5T2R1_FD_71022 | JGI IMG/M metagenome (GOLD analysis project Ga0081538, IMG submission 71022) | Tabebuia heterophylla rhizosphere microbial communities from the University of Puerto Rico - S5T2R1 | ecosystem: Host-associated > Plants > Roots > Rhizosphere ...
GGTCGTGGGGGTCGTGGCGCTGCCAGCAGCCGGCCCGCCGGCCATGCGGACAGCGCTGACCCTGCCGGTACGGATGGCAGGGGTAGACCAGCAGCCCATGAGCTCTCCTAGCATGCACTTGGCCGAAGCTGGGGGCGGTGAAGGTCACGAACAGCCGCGAATGCCCGCTGACCGTCTCGGGGATGCCCTTGCCCCCGCGCAGCCCCGCGGCGAGCAGGTGGAACTGATCGGCCTGGTAGGTGGCTGAGCAAGAGGGGCAGACCGAGGCCCGGCGGTTGCCGCAGGCCTTGAGCAGCGTGCGTCCGGCTCCCGGTCAGTCGAGTACACCGTGCGGACCTCACCCGTCTGCGGGTCGGCGTGCTCGACCTGGCCCCGCAGGCGCACCGGGTGGGCGCAGTAGCCGGTGGCGGCCACCTGCTCGGCCCAGCGGTCATAGCCGGGACCGGCCCGGTCGATCACCTCCTGGAGGACGCCGGGCAGCAGCTCACCCACCGGGACCGGCTCGGTCATGCTGCGTCCTCCGGCGCCGGCACCTCTGGCACGACCCGCAGCCCCGATGCCTGCTCGGTCAGCAGCTTGGCCGGATCGGCGCGCAACCCGGCCGTCGCTCGGATGATGGCGGCCACCTGGTGGTGGTCGAGCTGCGGGGTCCGCACGCGGTGAAAGCCCGGCCGGCCCGGCAGGCTGGTCACCGCGACGCCCACGTAGGCCGGGTCATTCAGCAGGACCGGGGACACGTCGGGATGTTGGCGGATCTCCTCGCCCAGCGCCGCCACGGCGCCGTCCACGGTGCTGTCCGGGTCGGTGTTGACGCCCGCATGGTGTCCAAGTGGGAGCGGGGCGAGAAGCGGCCAAGCCGGCTCTATCAGGAGTGCCTGCGGCTGCTGTTTGATGACCCGGAGTTGTTCCGGGCAGGGGACGATGCGATGAATCGGCGCCAGTGGCTGCGCGGCGCCGCCGCGGTCGGGACCGCGATGCTGCTGGCAGAGGCCTCGCCTGGGGACAACGGTGGCGGCGCCGAGGTCCGAACGGTCGAGCAGCTGCTGGCCGACGCGACGGCGGAGTCGGTCGAGCTCAGCCGCCAGACCGAAGCCTCCGACCTCGGCCCCGCGACCCTTGAGCACCTGGACCTGGCCGTTGAACGCCTGGGGCTGGTCTATATGACCACCCCACCGGGGTTGCTGCTGGATGAGCTTCGGTGGTACCGCCGACGCGCCGTCGAAGTGCTGGGTGGCCGACACACTCTGGCGCAGCGACGGCGGCTGTATGTGGCGGCTGGTTGGCTGACCGGCCTCCTTGGACACCTGGCGTTCGACCTTGGCAACTATCAGGCCGCCCGGGCGCACTGCGTCACGGCCTGGCAGCTCGCCGGCGTCGCCGGCGAGCGCGAGCTTGGCGCGTGGATCAGGAACATCCAGGCGATGGTGGCGCTGTACAGCCGCCGCTTCCGGGAGGCCGTGCGCTATGCCGAGGCGGGTGGAGAACTTGCCGCCGCTGGAACGACGGGGAGTGTGCAGCCGCCAGTGCTCGCCGCACGAGCGCACGCCCGGCTCGGCAACCGACGCGAGACGGATCTGGCCATTCGACAAGCAGAGGAGGCGTTCGACGGGCTCCAGGTCGCTAGTCCGCCAGAAGGCGTCTTCTCGGTGGATGAGGCCAGAGTGCCGTTCTGCGCTGGCACCGCCTACGTCTGGCTAGACCCGCAGCGTGCCGTCGTTCACGCGCGGGAGGCGATCAGCCTCTACGACGCTGCCACCGGGACGGGTCGATGGCCAGCCAACCGAGCGCTTGCCCGCTTGGATCTCGCCACGGCGCTTGCGCAGCTTGGCGAACCGGAGGAGGCCAGTCATAGAGCACTGGAGGCGCCGGCCATCTTCTCCGAACGGCCGGTCGACTCGGTCATGCGACGCGCTGGCGATCTCGAGGCCGTCTTGGACGTGGAACCATATCGGCAGCTGCCGGCAGTCCGTCAGTTCCGCGAACAGCTGCAAACCACCCGCGCGGAAGCTGGCCTGGCATAGCCTCCATCTGGCCTGGGCCACCGTTCTCTGGCCGGTATCCTCGCCTCGCGCCGCGATGATTCCGCGGGGACGCCAGGGGAGCGGTCCGGAGGGAGGATCGGGCCAGTGACCACACGGAGCACCATGGGAGCGGATGAGCCAAGCGACGACGCTCTTGTCCGGCTGGCCCGACGCTACGGCGTGGACGCGCTGGCCCCAAGCGCGGCCACCATCCGATGCCTTGATCAGGCGATCGAGCATTTCGGCCACACCTACCTCACGGCCGCGCCAGCCGAGCTGGCCGAGGAGGTCCGGCTGCATGTGGCGTGGGTGCGCCGGCTGCTGGACACTAGCCGCGCACCAGCCCAGCACCACCACCGCCTCTATGTCCAGCTCGGCTACCTGACCGGCATCCTCGCCCAGCTCTCGCTTGCCCAGGGCGACCCCGATGCGACCCAGGGCTACTGTGCTGCGGCGATGCAAGCCGCCGACGAGGCCGGCGACCGCCAGCTACGGGCCTGGATCCTGAGCATCCAAGCCATGCTGGCGGCCTACACCAATCGGCAGCAGGACGTCATTGCCCTCACCAACGCTGGCCTGGAGGCCGCCGGCCGGGTGGCCAGCGCCACCGCCGTCAAGCTGGCCTCTTTGCAGGCCCGAGCCCACGCCACCCTTGGTGACCGGCAGGCCGCCGAGGCCGCCCTCGCACGGGCGCGGCAGATGATGGCGCAGGTGCCCCAAGCGGAGCAGGACCGGGGCTTGTTTGCCTTCCCGGAGGAGAAGCTTGCCTCCCACGAGGGTCAAGTTGGGTCCAGCTTGGCGCCCCGGAGCGCGCCCAGGAGCCCCTGCAGCGAGCCCTGCATCTGCTCGACAGCGCCACGGGTGCGCGTCGCTCACCCGTTGACCAGGCCATGGTCCGCCTGCACCTGGCTCGATCCCAGGCTGAGCTTGGCCATTTCGACCAGGCACGCCAACAGGCAGAACAGGCACTGGCCCTGTATCGCCAGCGTCCGGTCGACCACACCAGGCGTCGCGCCCATGAGCTGGCCATCCTGCTCAAGCCGTACGACGAGGCCGAGGCGACACAGAAGATCCTCCAAGAGTTCGCCCAAGTCTAGCCGTTGAGCCGTGCGGCGCCCTCTCCGCCCTTGGCATTCAGACGGACTTGGGAGCCTTGCCCTCGCCTGTCAGCTAGGGGACGATCTGGAGCTCTCGACAGTCGACAGGCTGTTGCACAAAGCAGCCTTGCGGCCGCTTCTCCCCACCGCTCATGGGAAGCGCGGCGGCGTTAGCGGACCAGGTGGGGCCTGCGAGGGTCAGAGGATCCCGCGGTCGGTGAAGGCCCTTGTGACGACTGTCGCCGCGCCGGCGCCGTACAGCTGCCGCGCGGCCGCGACCGTCCGGCTGGCCAGCTCCGGCATGGTGGTGCCGGGGAAATCGAAGGAGCCCTGCAGGATGATGGTGTCGGCGCGGACATTGCCGAGTGCCTGGCGGATGTCCCACAGGGCACGCGACCAGATCTGGCCGTCGTGGTGCACCGCACCGTTCAGATCGGCTGGGAAGTGCAGGTCGCGGTCCACGCGCCGCAGGCAGTGCGGGACCGTGCTGGTGTAGGAGACTGAGTCCCAGTCGGCCACGCACGCCAGCGGCGCGCGCGCCGGCACGCCGAGCGCCCTGGCGACGACGTCGCCGACGGTCACCGCCCAGTAGTCGGCGAAGCCTTCGCTGATCGCGCCCGCCTGCTCGGAGTCGAAGCTAAAGTTCTGCGCGAAGTGGATGGCATGGCCGTACTCGTGCAGGACCACCTCGGCGTCCTCGGCGTCGTCGACGCCGCCCTTGCCGAAGCGCAGCTCGTTCTTGGGGTGGTCGGTGGCGAAGGAGTTGTCGAGCCCCCACTGGTTGATCCGGACCCTCTGGGGCTGGTTGTTGATCGCCCGCCGGGTGACGCCAAAGCCCAGCGACTGGATGTACTTCTGCGACTCCGTGATCCAGTAGTAGGCCATGACCTGCTCGAACTCGTCCTGATGGCGGGTATAGGAGAAGGTGTTGGTGGGCGAGTAGGCGGGGTTGCCGGTCTCGCTGACCACGGCGGCCCAGTCGCCGCGCAGGAACCCGCTCCCGTCGAGGTTGGTGAGGGTGACCCGGTGGTAGCCGGCCGCCGGCACGGCGGCGTCGGCGTCCTTCTGGTCAGTCAGCGACTGGTCACCCAGCGACTGGACTGGGTTGGGCACGAACACCGAGCCGACGCCGGTGCTGGTGCCCGGGCCCGGCTTGGCCGCCGTGGCGCTTGTCGCCGTCGCGATCAGGACTCCGGCCGTGGCCAGAACCAACAGCAGCTTCCGCACGACCGACCTCCCCGTTGAGGCTCTAGGCCGGTTCACCATAAGCCCGAGACGCGAGAACCGTCCATGCGTGCCCGGCCCCGCAAGACAAGCTGGGTCAGGGTGAACCCCCAGCTCACGGCCTTTGTGCAACAGGCTCTTAAACTTCAATTTCGGCGCTGCCGGTCGACCACCTACGGACCCAGCCTGCCAGTCTCCCGCCCGACTGCCTAGGTAGGCAACGGGCCAAGGGGCTGGCAGACCACCTCCGGTTGGAGCAAGCCACCGCAGCTGCGACGGGCCGAAGGGCGCCGAGCCTGCGTCAGGCGACAGATACTAGGCGGTGGATGCCGCGGGACAGCGACAGCGCGTACAGCTCGCCGTCCCGGCTCTCAGCGAACGACACCAGGCCGGGCAGCCGCAGCCCCAGGTCGCGGTGGCGAAGCGGCTTCCCGCGGGCCCAGGCCAGCGCCCTGATCCGGCCCTCGCAGACGTCGCCGTAGAGGTAGGCGCCCTGCAGGCCGCGCAGCTGGGTGCCCCGGTAGACGTAGCCACCGACCACCGCGCAGCGGCCGTTGCGATGGTAGTACTGGTGGACGGGTGGCACCGCATTCGGCGGCGGGCTGCCACTGAAGGGACGGCGGCCCTCCAGCCGCCGCCAGCCGAAGTTGGCACCGGCGGACCGGCGCAGCGAGATAGCGTCGATCTCCTCGACGATGTACTGGCCGACGTCGCCGATCCACAGGTCGCGGGTGGCCCGATCAAACGAGAACCGCCACGGGTTGCGCAGGCCGTAGGCCCAGATCTCCGGCCGGGCACCCTTGCGGTTCACAAACGGGTTGGTCGCCGGCACCGTGTAGCCCTTGCTGGCGGTGGGCGTCGGATCCAGGCGCAACAGCTTGCCGGACAGTACCCCCAGCGACTGCGCTGCGTTGGCCGGATCCCCGCCCGGGCTGCCGTCGCCGACCCCCAGCCACAACAGCCCGTCGGGGCCGAACACGAGGTTGCCGCCGTGGTGTCGGGTCGAGGGCTGCGGGATGGTCAGCACGACTCGCCGCGAGGCCGGGTCGACCCCATCCCCGTCGACAGCGACCTCGATCAGCCGGACCGCGTGCCGCTGGTCGGTGAAGCTCACATACAGATGGCGACCGTCGGGCGCCACGGCCACCCCAAGCAGGCCGCCCTCTCCCTCGACCACCACCTGGTCGGTCAGGTCCAGCAGCGGCGTCGGGTCCAGCTCGCCGTCCCGGATGGCGCGCACGCGGCCGGCGCGCTCACCGACATAGAAGGTGGTGTCGTCGGCAACGACCAGAGCGACCGGCTCGCGCAGCTGGACCAGCTTCTCCAGCCGCACCGCGACCCGGTTCAGCTCGGCCTGGGTCGGTGGCTCGGCCGGCGCCGCCGAGGTGGTCGCGGCCGACTTGGTGGTGGCGGTGTCCGCGCTGGAAGGACGCTGCACCGACCGGTCGGCGTCCTGCCCGCCGCAGCCGCCGGCCAGCGCCAGCGCGGCAACCACGGTCGTCCTCCGCCACCGTCGCTGTGCTGCCATCGAGGACCCCTTGGAGAGGCGGCGTCGTAAGAGCCGGCGCAATCTAGTCGGCTCGGCTTCTTGGGGCAAACCAGCCACTCTCCGTGACAGGGAACCTCAGCGCGTAGGCGCCTCCGGCGACAGCACGTCCACGACCGCATCTCGATGATCCGTCGGCACGCGACTCGCGACCGGTCACTACTCACTGCTCGGCGGGCAGCAGGACCTTTGAGCAACACGCTGTTAAGCGTCAACCAGGAAGCGGCCTGGCCCCGGACCGCCGCAGCCGAGGCCAGGCCAGCCCAGTACATACCCAAGGAGCCCCGCATGGCCGCCCATGCTGCCCAAGACCGCGACCGGATCGACCGTGCCATCCACCACGCAAGCTGGCTGGGCGCCTTCGCCATGTTCGCCTACGGCGCCGCCCTCAGCTTCGACGTCCTCCACACCATCGCCCAAGCCGCCGGCCTCAGTCCCGTCCTGGCCTGGCTGTGGCCGCTGGGCTTCGAGACCTTCATGGCCGTCGCCGCCGTCGCCGTGCTGGCCGAGCAGCGCACCAGGCCCCACAAGACACCGTGGTATCCGTGGGTGCTGACCGCGCTGGCGGCGGGCAGCTCGATCGCGCTCAACTTCGGCCACCCCTACATCCCTCTGAACCCGCCACCCCGGCTGCTGGTGGCCTGCGTCTACGGCGTGCCGCCGATCACTGCGCCGTTTGCGTGGCATCTGTTCCTGCTGCGCCTGGCGCACCGCCGCCAGGACGATACCCGGGACCAGGACGCCAGCGGCCAGCACGCCCAGGACACCGGCCAGGACATCACCGTCCCGGCCAGGCAAGAGGACCAGCCGGCCGGAGCCGACGAGGCCTCGGCAGCCGTCCTGGCCCCAAACGGGCAGGACGGCGAGCCGTCCCGCGTCCTGGTCCGGGTCCTGTTGGCCGGTGAGACCCAGGACCGGCCGGTGTCCTGGCAGGACGTGGCCGACCGCACCAGCCTGTCCCGCTCCCGCGCCTACGCGCTATTGCGGGAGGAGCGTGCCCGGCTGGCCGCCGGCAACGGCCACCAGCCCACCCTCCAGCCCACCGACACGGCGCCATAACCGGCGACGTCGACCTGGAAGGAAGCACCACTCATGCGCGTTCGCCTGCGCATCCTGACCTCCGGGACCCGGGTTCGCATCCGCCGGCCCGGCCGCGGCGAGCGTGGCCTGTGGGTGGTCGGTGACCGGCTGGTTGGCTCCGGCCCCGATGATCCCGCCTACGAGCTGCGCCACCAGCCAAGCGGGCGCACCCGCATCCTGCGCCGCTCCCGACTCCGCCTCACCCGCACCACCACCAGCAGCAGAAGGAGGTGACCAGATGCCCGACCCACGCCGGCTCGACGACCAGGAGGCCGCCCGCCGCCGCCGTGCCTGGCTCCAGGAGCGCCACGCGAGCGCGCGGGAGCTGGTGGTGGTGCTGCTGCGCCATGCGCCCGAGGCCGAGGTCGCCCGCGTGCTGGACCAGCTCCCCGCCGGCGACCTGCAACGCCTGGCCCACCTGCTCGCCCGCGCCACCGACGTTCACTACGACCAGGACCACGACGTCGCGCCATGACCCTGCCACCACAAGGCCCCTCGGGATCGAGGGGCCTTTCTTCATGTGCGCGGCGACCCGCTCCCCGCCGGCCCTTGGAGGGGGGTGCCGGGGGGAGGACCCTCCCCCCGGCGTACTGGCCACATGGATCGCCCCGAGGATCGTGGTGCCGACGGGGCGTGATGCCCGGCGGTCAAGCGCGAATGTCCGGCACCCCGCCACCACGCAGGTCCAAGCGGTGCAGCCATTCGTGCTTGACGGCCTGCCCGGCACCCCGCCCGGCGGCCACGGTCGGTGGCAGGGAGGGGACGCGCCTTCGGCGCGTGCTGCTTCGCTGGCAAGCTCCGCAGCCTGCCCCACCCGCCGGGCGACGGAGCTTGCCCGGCCCAGCGCGGGGGCGGTGACCCCTACGTCAATGGGTACGTCAACCCCTACGTCATTGTCTACGCGCTGGGGGTGCGTACCCCTGGCTCCGGGAGGCAAGGCTGTCTGTCCAGTTCAGAGGCCCTTCGGGGGGCCAGTCGGCCGCACAAACCGCGGCCGACTGGCCCCCCTCAGGGGGAGTGGAGCGGCCAGGCCGAGTGGTGCGCTTCGCGCGATTGATTCAACGGCCTGGCCGCGTTCTTGGCGGACCTGCGGTCCGCGTCGCCTCCGGCGGCAAGCTGAGCCTGGCCCGGTTGCCACGCAGGGTGATACCGGAGGGCCAGCGTGGTGTTCCCCTCCCGGCGTCGACCGTGGTCATAGCTGCGCGATGGTGAGGTAGTTGTCCTGCTGGGGGACCGGAATGCCCTGCCCCAACACGCGCACGAACCGGTGGTTCGCGTTGTAGTGAACGTAGGCGACGCCACGCAGGGCGAACACCTCGAAGTAGTCCCCGATGAAGATGCCCTGCAGCAGCGGATCGGCCTCGGTCTCGTTGGACACCGGCGTGAGCCGCTGGCGTTTGACGACCCTGCCGCTGTTTGGATCGACCGACACCAGCTCGACGTCTTGGCGGCTATGGAAGCGACGGTCATGGCGGTTGGTGTACCAGGCGACCGCCAGCACCCGCCCGCCGCGATTCGCTGAGATCGTGGGGAAGTAGTTGTCCCCGCCGACCGAGAGCACCGTCCGCCGCCAACTCGCCCCAAAGTCGTCCGAGCGGGCGAGGTTGATGCGCGGCTCCTCACAGATGGCACCGACGACCCGGGCGAGACAGCGCTCCCACACCACGAACACGCGCGGCTGTCCGCGGACGACCTTGATGTCGTGCTGGGGGATGGTCATGGCCGTTCCCTGGATGCTGTTGGCGTGCAGGAAGCCGACCATCGGCTCGGCCTCAATGGCCACGATCCGGGTCGGCCCAAACCGCGTGCTGGCCGGCGGCGCCACGCGCAGCTTGATGACCATCGTCGGACCAGTCTCTGGCGGGAACTGGAGGTCGACCCAGGTGAGGTAGGTGCGGCCGTCGGGGCCGACCGTGACGTGGCTGAACTGGGTTTTCTGGTCACTGCCCGACACCAGGATGGGGTCGGTGCACATCGTCAGGATCGGGTTGCAGCGGACGGCCTTGATGGTGGAGCTGAGCGGTTCGCCGGTGGTGGGGTCGAGGATGAAGTCGGTGAACGACACCCACACCACCTCGCCGGCCCGGCCGCTGCGGCCGACGTCCATCCACTCCTTGTCCAGAAAGTGCGGCAGCACGGTGGTTGCCACGGCACGGCGGGTCGGCCAACAGGCAGCATCGCTGCCGCCCGGGCAGGAGGCCAGGGTCTCGGGGCGGCTGCGGTAGACCGCGATCCCCTGGAGGCGGTCGTCGGCGGTCGAGTTGACGCTGCTGGCGTACAGGCTGCAGCCCTCGCCGGCGACATCGACGGGGTCGCCGTGGGCGGGCACGGGCTGGCCGGCGATGGTGACCGGGGGCAGCAGCCCCTCATTGCGCAGGGTGCGTCCGCCGTTGGTGGACAGGTGCCAGCCGGCGGCCATACCTTGGGGTGGGGTGAGGAGGAAGCCGCGGAAGTCGTTGGTGCCGCCGAGCACGGTCCGCCCGCAGGCGGTGATCGACTCCTCGTTCTGTGGCAGCCCGTCGGTGTCGCGGTTGAACACGTCGGCGGCACGTGGCGCCGCGGCGGTGCCGGCCCCGGTCCGTGACGGTGCACCCCCAGCGGCCGCGCGCAGCCTGGCGATCATGGCAGCAACCCCAGGCTGACGGGCGTTCGGCCGCGAAACCAAGCGGTGGATCGTGGCGGCCTGGGACAGTGGCGCACTGCCGGTCGGTCTCGGAGGGGTGCTCGGGGCAGCGCCGCGTGATGGAGCTGTGCTCCCAGCCGCGATGACGATGGACGCAAGCGCGATGGTTGCCAGGATTGGGGTGACGAGATGCCGACGCATGATGCCCCCCGTTCAAGACGTCCGAGTCAGGAAGCAGACGGGTTGGAGGAGCCCTGGGTCGACCGCACCAGGTTCCCCGCGCTTGTGCTGGTTGCCCCATGGCAACCACCCTTCCGGCGGGCACCGGGCTGACCGTCCGACGCTAGGCCTCCGCAACAAGGACATCAATACGCCCATTGTCGTATCCGCCAGCAGTCAACCGAATGAGTGTTTGCGGCTGATCTCTTCCTATGCGTCAAGAAGGCGATTCGTCGCAACCCGACATTGCGTAACACCACCTGGCCTGGCACCCACGACACTGGGTGCCGCAGGCACGATGACCGGTCGCCGTCGGATGTGGCGGAGGCGGTGGTTGGGCCTAATTTCCCCCTTGTGCGTTTCGGGGTTTGGTGCTACGACGCTGCGGTTGGCATGCGCCTTGGCCGAGCAGCCGAGGACAAGCCTCGGACTCGACCCGCGCGTCTAGCGACGGGAGGTCGGGACATGAGCGAGGCAATCGAACAACCTGGCGAGGCGGCACTGCCCCGCCCACTGGGCATCGGCGAGATGTTGAGCCTGGCATTCCAGCTCTACCGGCGGCACTGGCGCACGCTGCTGGCGATCGCCGCCGTGGTGGTCGTCCCCCTCACCCTGCTGCAGCACCTGCTTGGCGATCTGGAGCGCACCCAGCGCGAAACCACCACCTACGTGGGGGTGGTGACGGTGACCCCAACCTGGTTGGGGGCGATCGCAGGACTACTGGCCGCGCTCGCCGGCATCCTGATGTCGCTGGTGCTCACCGGGGCGATCACCCGGGCGGTCGCCGCCGAGGTGGCCGGCGAGGACCCCAGCGTGGAGCAGAGCTACCGCTTCGGCTTCCACCGGCTGGGCTCGGTCCTGCTGGTCAGCGTGCTGGTGGGGTTGGCGATCATCGGCGGGCTGATCCTGCTGGCCATCCCGGTCCTGGCTGCCCGCACCGCCGACGTGCCCGAGGCGCTGCTGGTGCCGCCGCTGGTGCTGGCAGTGGTGCTGGGCATCTACATCGGCGTCAGGCTCTGCGTGAGTATCGAGGCGCTGGTGGTGGAGGGCCGACGAGGGACCGAGGCGATGGGTCGTTCCTGGGGGCTGGTCGGCGGGCACTGGTGGCATGCCTTTGCCACGCTGCTGGTGGCGTTCTTGCTGACCGGGATCGTCAATGCCGTGATCACCGCGCCGTTCGGTGCCACGGGCTGGTTTGTCCAAGCGGTGGCGGCCGCGGTGGCGACGGTGGTCACGCTGCCGTATGGCGTGCTGGTCGGGGTGCTGCTCTACCTTGACCTGCGGGCCCGCAAGGAGCGCCTGACCTTGGACGCCCTCAGGGCGGACCTGCAGGCGTCGGCCGCCTGATCCGACCGCGGTCCTGGTCCCGGGAAGGGGCCTGCTCGATCCGCGGCAGGAGCGGTTGCGTCCTCCAGGACGGTAAGAGGACATTCCGGAACCTCAGTCGGGGTGACCGTGCGTGCGCCTCGACCGTGCCGGGCAGGCGGTTGAAGCACAGCCGGGCGCAGGCCAGCATGGCGAATGCGAAGAACCGCTCGGAGTGCCGATCGTAGCGGATGCGGAGCCGCCGGCAGCCGGCCAGCCAGGCGATCGAGCGCTCTGCCTTCCACCGGTGGCGACCCAGCCGGGTCGACGACTCCACCCCGCGGCGGGCGATCCGCGCTTTGATCCCTCGGCGGGTGAGGTAGCTGCGGCAGCGGTGGTGGTCGTAGGCCTTGTCGGCGTGGACCTTCTCGGGTCGGCGGCGACGTCGGCCCGCTGGGGTGCGCACCGCCGGGAGGTCGTCCAGCAGCGCTTCGAACACCTGGCTGTCGTTGGTGTTGGCCCCGGTCAGCAGCAGCGACAGCGGCAGCCCCCCGCCGTCAACGGCCAGGTGCAGCTTGGAGCCGGGCTTGGCCCGGTCGACCGGGTTTGCGCCTACGTGGTCCCCCCCCGAACGGCGCGCAGGCTGCAGGAATCCACGCTGACGCGGGACCAGTCCAACGCGCCAGCGTGGCCGAGCTCGTCCAGCAGCAGCGCCTGCAGCCGCTCGAACACCCCGGCGTGGGCCCACTCGGCAAACCGCCGCCAGCAGGTCGTCACACTCCCGCAGCCGAACTCGCGCACCGGCAGCAGCGCCCAGGGGGTGGAGGTGCGGGCCATGAAGATGATCGCGGCCATACAGGCGCGGTCAGCCACGGTGCGGGGCGCGCCGCCGCGCGCTCGGGAGGGGGGAGGCGGCAGCAGCGGCTGGACGCGCTGCCACAGCGCATCGGGCAGAAGCCTGTCGGCCAGGGTGGTCATGAGCGGGGATCATCACATCCCACCCATCCATCGGTGCCAGATGCCCGCCGAGGTTCTCGGCGGCTCCTGTGGCCGGAGCTGCTGACTTGACCTCACTGCTGCCTGGAGCTGCCGAGGCCGGCGTCGCGGGCCTTGGCCACGGCCGCTGCCCGATCCGAGACCTCGAGCTTCAACAGGACGGCCGCGACGTGGTTGCGGACGGTCTTTTCCGACAGGACCAGCCGCCGGGCGATCTCGTGGTTGCCGCAGCCGGCAGCGACCAGCTCCAGCACCTCCCGCTCGCGGGCGGTCAGCTGGGGGAAGACCTGGGCGGCATACTCCTGCTGGGTGCCGGTGAAGAACTCCACGATGCGTCGTGCCACCGCGGCTCCATAGACGGCTTCGCCGGCGGCCACGGCCTGCACGGCGCGGAGGATCTCGGCCTTGTCGGCGCCCTTGAGCAGGTACCCGCGCGCCCCCGCCCGCAGCGCGCCGAACAGCGCCTGGTCGTCGTCGTGCATGGTCAGGGCGAGCACCCCGAGCTGGGGGTGGCGGTCCAGCAGCCGCCGGGTGGCGGTGGCGCCGTCCAGGCCGGGCATGGCCAGGTCGGTGAGCACCACATCGGGTCGGGTCTGGTCGACCACGGCCAGCAGCTGGTGGCCGTCGGTGGCCTCGCCCACCACGGTGACCTCCTCGGCGGCGTCCAGCACCGCGCGCAGCCCGTAGCGGAACATCGGGTGGTCATCGGCGATCACCACGCGGACTGGCGGGCTCACGAGGTACCGTCCTGCAGCGGCAGGGTGGCCACCACGGTGGTGCCGTGGTCGCTGCTGTCCACCCGCAGGGTGCCTTGGAGCGCCTGGGCTCGTTGGCGCATCGACGCCAAGCCCACGCCGCGGTGGGTCGAGCCGCTGATGCCGTGGCCGTCATCGGTGACGGTGACCGTGAGGGCAGCGTCTGAGGTGCCGAGCATGACGTGGGCGTGGTGGGCGCCGGCGTGGCGGACGACGTTGGTCAGCGCCTCCTGGGTGATGCGGTAGGCGGCGGTCTCGATGGCTTCCGGGAGAGTGGGAAGCTCGCTGGCGTCCACCGAGACCTCCAAGGGGCCGGTGGAGACGGCGGCGGCGTGGCGGCGGATGGCGTCGGGCAGCCGGGTGCTGTCCAGCACCGCCGGGCGCAGGTCATCGAGGATCCGCCGCACCTCGCCCACGGCGGTGGTGACCTCCTCACGGATGCGAGCGAGCAGCTCGTCGGCGGCCGCCTCGTGTCCAGCCGTCCGCGCGTCGTACAGGGCCTGCAGGCCGAGGCTGACTCCAGACAGCGACGGGCCGAGCCCGTCGTGGAGGTCGCGACGCAGCCGCTGGCGTTCCTGGCGGGTCGCCGCCACGACGCGCTCCCGTTCGGCTTCCAGCGCCTCGGCCAGCTCCAGCGCGCGGACCACGACGGCGACCTGCGGAGCCAGCGCGGCGAGCAGGCGCCGGTCGCCGTCGCTGTAGGGCTCGCCTAGGCTGCGGGGCGCGATCTGCAGCACGCCGAGCTCTCGGCCGCCGACGCGCAGGGGGAGCCGCTCGGCGCTGCTGCTCGTGGGGGTGGCGCCGTGGGTGGCCAGCACCGACCCGTCGGGGGCCAGGACGGCAGCGGCGGGAGCGCGGACCGCGTCGGTCACCGTTGCCAGCACCGCCGGGAGCAGGTCGGTCTCCCCGGCGGCCGCGACCCGGTCGCCCAGGCGGGTGACGGCGCGCATCGGGTCGCGGCGGTCGCCGTACACCAACCGGTCCACGGCCACCTGCAGCCGGTCGCGCAGCGGGGTCAGCCCGACCGCGACCAGCGCCGCGGCGACCACCCCAGGTAGCGGGCCGCGGTCGAGCTGGGTGCCCGCCGCCGCGGTGACGACCAAGTACACGGCGATGACCACGACGGTGAGCAGCCCGTAGACCAGCCCGCGGCGCAGCACCGTCTCGATGCCCAGCAGCCGGTAGCGCAGCACCCCCACCGCGATTGCCACCGGGATCAGGAAGCCGAGTGCCAGGAACCCCGGCATCGACGAGGTCTGGAAGGCCACCAGCAGGAACGGCACGACCACGAAGAACAGCCAGGCGAGCTGCTGGCGCTCCGGCGGCCGGGCACGCAGCAGCCGCACCACCGACGCCGCCCAGATCACGATGGTGCCGCCGACAAACAGCACGCCGCCCACAGCCATGCCCACCGGCACAAGGGCTGGCGCCGTCAGCGGCGACGGGCCGGGCGCGACGTCGTCGTAGGCCTGCGGGGCGAGCATGGTCCCCAGGGTGAGCAGCGCGATGCCCAGGGCGGCCGCGGCGAACGGCCAGCGCCACCAGCGGGCGGGCAGCCGCCCGTTGGGATACAACGCCAGCAGCAGGCTGGCCAGCGGCAGCAGCCCAGGCAGCCACAACCCGGCCGCGAGCCAGGCGGCCCAACGGGCCAGCGGCCACCCGGCCACCGCCACGCCATAGCCGCCGTAGGCGGCCAGCCCCTGCTGCAACCCCTGGCAGACCCCGACCCCCGCCACCAGCCAGCCCAGGCTGTTGCGTGGCCGCAGCGCCACCAGCACCGCGCCGGTCACCGTCCAGGCCACCGCCAGCAGCCCAGCCGGCAGATCGGTCCCGTAGCCGGTCAGCAGCTGCGGGGTGACGTTGGGCAGGGTGCGCACCCAGGCGGCCACCGACACGGCGGCCGCCGCCACCACGATCGCCAGCACGGCCACGACCCGAGCGCGCATGCCGCCAGTGTCCCTCCCGCGCTGTCCCGAGGAGGCCCGGTGGTGGCCCAGATCGGCCGGGCGGCTTGCCCGGCGGTTCCGGGACCGTGGGCTCAGGCGCCCACCCGCCCGGGCACCTCATTGTCGCGCCATGGACCGCCGCCGGGAAGGCCGGCGGCATCCCAGGCACCAAGGAGGTCGGCATGACAACCCTCGAGACGCACCGGGGCGCAAGCGGCCGGGCGGCCAGGATCCGGGTCTGGTGGGCGGGGCTGCTGACGCTGGTCGCCGCGGTCGGCCTGCCGAGGCTGAACGACTACATCAGCCCCAGCGAGAACGGGGGACGGTTGGACCGGGAGGAACTGGTCTTCCTGGTCGTCATCGCCGCCGTGACGGTCCTGTTGTTTGGGGTGCTGGCCCGTTGGGCGGTGCAGGCGCCGCCCGACAGTGGCCGCCCGGCAACGGTTGGCCTTGTCTGCAGCGTCCTGGGCCTGGTTGGGATCCTGGCGTTTTGGGTGAGCGCGCCGATCCTGCTTGGAGGCGTGGGGGCAACCCTCGGCTACGAAGCCCGCCAGCGCGCGCCCATCGCTGGGCATGGCCGCATGGCACTTGCCGCCCTGGTCATCGGCGGGGTCGCCGCGCTGATCGGGATCGTCGTCTGGCTGGTGGGCTAGCCGCACCGTGACGCCGCTGCTCCGGCAAGCCAAACCCAGGCGCTCCACAACGGGTTGCGCACTGCCGTCTCTGCTGTCTCCAAGGAGGAGCCATGCGCAGACTGACCATCATGGTCGCCACCGCGTTGCTGCTGACCACCATCGCCACCGGCTCGGGCATGGCCGACTCCGCCACGACCGTCCGGACCCGCGGCAGGGGGCAGATCTTCAAGCCCAACCAGCTCATTGCCTACGTCTTGCGGTTCACCCCGGAGGCCACCACCGTCACTGCCGGGCAGCGGATCAGGTTCGTCGATGACGACCAGGACAACGTCGAGGCCCACACCGCCACCATCGTGAACCAGGCCGACCTACCCACCAGCTTCGCCGAAGGCGACGCCTGCTTCGCCGAGACTGCTCCCTGCGGCCAGGCACTGGCCGCCCACGACCCCGACGGTGACCAGCAACCACCATTCAACCTGGTCGTCAACAAGGGCAAGCCCGGGCTCGACACGGCCGGTGACTCGCTGCTGTTCGGCGGTGACCTGGACAACCAGTCCATCAGCGCCCGAGTCACCGCCGCGCCCGGTACCACCCTCTCCTACCTGTGCGCCCTCCACCCCTGGATGCAAGGCAAGATCAGAGTCCGCTGACCCACACCAAGCCTGCCCATAGCTGCCGCTGACACAGCCAGACCTCCAGCGCGTTACGCATTGGGGCCACAGCCGATGGAAGCCTGGGTTCAAGAAACCTCATCACAAGCCGTTTCTCCTCTTGCTGGCGTCTGTACGCCGGCTCCAGACGGCTGCTACCGTCTCGTCGTCCTCGCGCCAGCCGAGAGGGTAGATGGCCATGGGCGGCGCTTGTCGTCGTGCCGGTGGGCTGGCGGTCGTAGCCGGCCTGCTGCTGCTGGCCGCCTGTACCGGCGGGCGGACCGACGGCGGCGGTCCGGCCACCAGCGTGCCGCCGACCACCGCTCCCGAGCGGCCGCCCGAGGCGTTCTACGCGGTGCCCGACCCGCTGCCGCCCGGGCCCCCGGGCGCGCTCATCCGCGCCCTGCCGATCGCCGCGCCGACGGTGGTCCCGGACAGCCGCGCCTGGGCGGTCCTGTACCACTCCCGCGACTTCGACGGCCGCGACGTCGCCGTGTCCGGGCTGGTGGTCGCCCCCCCGGGGGCAGCCCCGGCGGGCGGCCGGCCGGTGGTGGTCTGGGGGCACGGGTCGGTCGGCCTGGCCGACCGCTGCGCGCCCTCGCGCGGCGGGGTCAAGGACGCGTTCGGCGGCCCGGTTGCCAGCCTGCTCCAGCAGGGCGTGGTATGGGCAGCCACCGACTACCAGGGGTTGGGCACGCCGGGGCCGGCGCGCTTTGCGGTCGGGCTGTCGGCCGGCCGGGCGGTGCTGGATGCGGCCCGGGCGGCCCGGGGGCTGGACGCGGGGGCCGGCGGCCGGGTGGTGCTGCACGGGCATTCGGAGGGCGGGCATGCGGTGCTGTGGGCCGCCGAGCTGGCACCCACGTACGCGCCGGAGCTGCAGGTGCTGGGCGTGGCGACCTCCGCGCCGGGCGCCGAGCTGGCCGCGGGCCTGCGGGTGGAGGCCGCCGCCGGGCCGGCCACCCTCACGTCCGGGGCGATGTTGCTGGTCGTGGCCTGGAGCGACGTCTACCGGATGCCGGTGGAGGTGCTGACCCCGGCGGGCCGCAAGGCGGTGGGCCGGGTGCGCGGCACCTGCCTGCAGGAGCTGATGGCCGATCCGGAGGTGGTGGCGGTCCGCCCCCGCGACCTGCTGACGACCCCGCCGTGGCCGGCACTGTTGGCCCGCAACACCCCAGGGAAGGCCGCCACGCCGGCGCCGATCCTGCTCGCCCAGGGCGCCGACGACGACCGGGTCACGCCGGCCGTCACCCGCGCCCTGGTCGGGCGGCTGTGCCGCCTGGGCGACACCGTGGAGCTGCGCACCTACCAGGGTGTCGGCCACTTCGACGTGATCGAGGTCGCCGCCACCGACATGGTGGCGTGGACCGGCGATCGCCTGACCGGCCGGCCCGCCCGATCCACCTGCCGACGCTAAACGGCAGAGGTGGTTGCTGCTTACTGCAGGGATAAGTCGCAGCGGCCAAGCAACAAGCATGGCCGGGGCGTCCTGCACGTGTGGTGGCCAACGCGCAGCGGCACCACGGCAAGGCCCGTTGCCCACGCTAGCCAGTGCCGGTCGGCGGGTTCACCCTTGGACACCCAAGCGCTTGGCCAACGCAAGTGCGCCAACTGGACCAGACCGGGCTCTAACCTGACGTCCTGACCGCAGGACCGGCACACAGAGCCAGCCTCAGCGTCGCCGCAGCTCAACGCCAGAGAACCGGCGCAAGTCCTGCACCTCTACCCCAACAGCCTTGTTCCGGAATGTCCTATAACTGAGCCCACAACTGCGGCACTCACGGTCCCGCACGACCTGCGCAGACGGCGGATAGCACGGCGATGCGCCCCCGATCCATGGTAAGGATGGCGTCGCCGGTTCGATTCCGGTGGGGGGCTCCAATACAGCGGCTGATCAGCGGAAACGCTGGTCACTTCCCTTGCGGCATTGTCCGACTGCCCCATCCGGATTGGATGAGATCAAGCGCCCGCCGGTGCTGGGGTAGCCCTCTGACATGCAGTTTTCCCTTCAAGAGGAGGCTCGGCTGATTGGCACAGCGGACGCTGACCACATACCTGGTCGCCACAGCAGCCGTGGCGTGCAGGCGATGTCAGTACATCGGGAGCGCCACAGGCGATTGAGCTATCCGGGCGGGCTGCAGCGCCTGACCAGGAGCTAGGTTGCCTCGGACGTTGACCTGCGCGAACGTGGTCCGAGCTGGAATGCCGACGAAACCAGCCCAGATCCTTCGGGACGGGGGCGTCATGGCTGAGCTGCCGATTGGGACGGTCACCTTGCTGTTCAGCGACATCGAGGGTTCCACGCGGCTGCTCCAGCAGCTGGGCGACCGGTACGTCGAGGTCCTGGCCGAACACCGGCGGCTGCTGCGGGCCAGCTTCACCCAGTTCAACGGCCGCGAGGTCGGCACCGAAGGCGACGCCTTGTTCGTCGCCTTCGACAGGGCCAGCGAGGCGGTGGCAGCGGCGGTGGCCGGACAGCGTGCGCTGGCCGCTCACCGTTGGCCGGATGGTGTGGCGGTGCAGGTGCGGATGGGGATCCACACCGGTGAGCCGATCGTGGTCGGCCAGGACTATGCCGGCCTGGACGTGCACCGGGCAGCGCGCATCTGCACGGCGGCGCATGGTGGGCAGGTGCTGGTCTCCCAGCCGACCCGGGAGCTTCTCGGCAGCGACCTGCCATCCGGGGTGGAGCTGCGCGATCTCGGGGAGCATCGGCTGAAGGACTTGCCCGGCGCTCAGCGGTTGTTCCAGCTTGTCATGGCCGGCTTGCCTGCCGACTTTCCTGCACTTCGGACGGTTGGATCCCCGCTCACGAACCTGCCCGCGCAGCTGACTAGCTTCGTCGGCCGACGGCAGGAGGTGGCCGTGGTCCGGGGGCTGCTGGCGCGCCCGGAGGTGCGCCTGCTCACGCTGAGTGGGCCGGGTGGGACTGGCAAGACGCGTCTGGCCGTGCAGGTCGCTGCCGAGCTCGCCGGGGCGTTCCCAGATGGGGTGTGCTTTGTTGCGCTGGCCGCGGTCACCGATCCCGGGCTGGTCTTGGCCACCATCGCGCAGGCTCTGGGGGTCAGGGGAGTGGCAGGCCAGTCGCTGCTGCACACGCTGGCCGAGCGGGTAGGCGACCGACGACAACTGCTCGTGGTCGACAACTTTGAGCAGGTGCTCGCCGCCGGCCCGGTGGTCGTCGAGCTGCTAGCCGCCTGCCCGCGGCTGCAAGCATTGGTGACCAGTCGGGCGGCGCTGCAGATGTCCGGCGAGCACATCTATCCGGTACCGCCGCTGTCGCTCCCAGACCACACGGACGCCGCGGTCCCCGATGACATCACCTCGTCCGAGGCGGTGGTGCTGTTCATCGAGCGGGCGCGGGCCATCAACCCAGATTTCACCGTCACCGATGCGAATGCACCGGTGCTGGCCGAGATCTGCCGGCGGCTGGACGGGCTGCCGCTCGCCATCGAGCTGGCCGCCGCCCGCAGCAGGCTGCTCCCGCCGCAGACGCTGCTTGCTCGGCTAGAGAGCCGGCTGCAGCTGCTCAGGGGCGGCTCCCGCGACCTGCCGACCCGCCAGCAGACGCTCCGGGCCACCATCGACTGGAGCTATGCCCTGCTCGAAGCCGACGAGCAGGCCCTGTTGGCGCGGCTGGCGGTCTTCGCGGGTGGCTGCACGCTGGAGGCAGCCGAGGCGGTCTGCGACCTGGACGGCGACCTAGATGTGCTGGCCGGCCTGGACGTCCTGGTGAACAAGAACCTGCTGCAGCCGCGTGACGACGTCGAGGGTGAGCGACGTGTCGTGCTGCTGGAGACGATGCGTGAGTATGCCCTGGAGCGGCTCGCCGAGCGTGACGAGG
>Ga0081538_10002081_pt1 | contig 19938 bp, 24 predicted proteins | sample TabmetS5T2R1_FD_71022 | JGI IMG/M metagenome (GOLD analysis project Ga0081538, IMG submission 71022) | Tabebuia heterophylla rhizosphere microbial communities from the University of Puerto Rico - S5T2R1 | ecosystem: Host-associated > Plants > Roots > Rhizosphere ...
CGGGCGCCCACGAAGCTGCCGGAGAGCAGCCGGCCCCCGGGCCGGCGGGCCACCGTCTCGGACTCGCCGGTGAGCAGCGACTCGTCGACCTCCAGCCCGGCCGCCTCCAGCACCTCGCCGTCGACCACCACCTGGTCGCCGGCGGCGGCCTCGAGCACGTCGTCGAGCACCACCTGGCCGACGGCCAGCTCGGCCGCCCGTCCGTCGCGGACCACCCGGGCCCGGGGGGCGTTGACCACCTCGAGGCGGTCGAGGGTCCGCTTGGCCCGCACCTCCTGGACGATCCCGACGACGGTGTTGGCCACGATCACGAGCCCGAACAGGGCGTCCTGGAGCGGCCCGACGACCAGGATCACGGCCAGCAGCGACCCCAGCAGCAGGTTGAAGCGGGTCAGCACGTTGGCCCGGACGATCTGGCCGATGGTCCGGGTGGGGGCGCTGGGCACGTCGTTGACCAGCCCGCGGGCCACCCGGTCGGCCACCTCGGCCGCGCTCAGGCCCACAGATCCGCCGTTGAAGTATCCGGAGTACTGCGGACGCATGGTGGGTCAAGGAGATGCCACAATTACCATCCCCATCAAGCTGGTAGACAAGACCAACTTCGTCGGGAACACCGGAGGGACGATGCGCAAGCTGGTGCTGTTCGGGATGGTCGGGGTGCTGGCCCAGCTGATCGACGGCGCCCTTGGCATGGCCTACGGCCTGACCTCGACCACCCTGCTGGTCGCGGTCGGCACCGTCCCGGCCGCCGCCTCGGCCACCGTGCACCTGGCCGAGCTGGGCACCACCGCGGTGTCGGGCGTCTCCCACTGGCGCTTCGGCAACGTCGACTGGCGGACGGTGCGATGGATGACCTTCCCGGGGGCGGTCGGCGCCTTCGTCGGCGCGGTCGTGCTGTCCTCGCTCAGCGGCGACACGGCCAAGCCCTGGGTGGCCGGCATCCTCAGCGTGCTCGGCGTCTACGTGCTGTTCCGCTTCCTCGGCAAGGCCCGCGGCCCCCGCCCCCGGGCCGGCCGCCCGCTGCCCTCGGGCCTGCTGGCCCCCCTCGGCCTCGGCGCCGGCTTCCTGGACGCCGTCGGCGGCGGCGGCTGGGGCCCGGTGGGCACGCCCACCCTGCTCGCCTCCGGCCGGATGGAGCCCCGCAAGGTCATCGGCTCGGTCGACACCGGCGAGTTCCTGGTCGCCCTCGGGGCCAGCCTCGGCTTCCTCGTCTCGCTCAGCTGGAGCCAGGTGCCGGTGACCCTGGTCGTGCTGCTGCTGGCCGGCGGGCTGGTCGCCGCCCCCCTGGCCGCCTGGCTGGTCAGGCACCTGGCCCCCCGCAAGCTCGGGGTGATCGTCGGCGCCGCCATCCTGCTCACCAACGCCCGCACCCTGGCCACGAGCTTCGGCGTCGAGGGGGCGTGGCGGGCCGCCATGTACCTGGCCATCGTGGCCGTGGTCGGCGCCCTGGCCGCCTGGCGCCTGACCCAGTCCCGCCAGCGCCGCCGGGCCAAGGCCCTGGCCGCCGCCGCCCAGCCCGTACCCGAGCCCGTCGGCGCCTGAGGAAGGAGGACACCAGGATGCAGGACGTCGCCGAGGCGAGCGAGGAGGTCCTCTGGACCCTCGGGTTCGCCGTCGTCACCGCGGTGCTGCTGTTCGCGCTGTTCGCCGGCACCAGTTGGGCGGCCACCATGCTGGGTGCCTGGGCGGGGTCGTTCTGACCCCCGCCTGACCCCGACCGGCGGTTGACAGACGGCCGCCCGCGGCCCACTCTATCTATTGTCCTACGACAATCAGATAGGGGTGCCGGATGATCGAGTTCCACCTCGACGGCCGCTCCCGGGTCTCCACCTACATGCAGCTGGTCCAGCAGGTCCGCCAGGCCCTGCGGGTCGGGTTGCTGGAGCCGGGCGACCAGCTCCCCCGGGTCCGGGAGGTGGCCGAGTCCCTGGCCATCAACCCCAACACGGTGCTCAAGGCCTACCGCGAGCTGGAGCACGACGGCCTGGTCGAGGGCCGGCCCGGGCAGGGCACCTTCGTGCTCCGCTCGCTGGCCGGACCGGCCCTGGCCAGCCAGGTCGAGCTCCGCCGGGAGCTGCTGGGCTGGCTGGGCCGGGCCCGCGCCGCCGGCCTCGACACCGAGGACGTGGTCGCCCTGTTCGAGACCACCCTGCGGGCCTCGTCCGAGGAGGGCGTGGCGTGAGTGGGGCGCCGGCCGCCCTGGAGGCCACCGGGCTGGGCAAGCGCTACGGGCGCACCTGGGCGCTGCGGGACTGTTCCCTGGCCCTCCCCCAGGGCCGGATCGCCGCCCTGGTCGGGCCCAACGGCGCCGGCAAGACCACCCTGCTGCACCTGGCCGTCGGGCTCCTGGCCCCGACCGCGGGCGCCATCCGGGTGCTGGGCGGGACGCCCGGCCGGGACCCGGCCCTGCTGGCCAGGGTCGGGTTCGTCGCCCAGGACGCGCCCCTGTACGGCGACCTCACCGTGGCCGAGCACCTGACCATGGGCGGCAGGCTCAACCCCCGCTTCGACCAGGCCCTGGCCCGCGACCGGCTGGGCCGGCTCGGCATCCCCCTCGACCGCCGCGTGGGCACGCTGTCGGGCGGCCAGCGGGCCCAGGTGGCGCTGGCCATGGCCCTGGCCAAGCGGCCGCAGCTGCTGCTGCTGGACGAGCCGGTGGCCAGCCTCGACCCGCTGGCCCGGCGCGAGTTCCTCCAGGCGCTGATGGGCAGCGTGGCCGAGCAGGGCCTGACCGTGCTGCTGTCGTCGCACCTGCTGGCCGACCTGGAGCGGGTCTGCGACTACCTGCTCGTGCTCCAGGCGTCGCGGGTGCAGGTGCTCGGTCCGGTCGACGACCTGCTGGACCGGCACAAGCTGCTGGTCGGGCCCCGCCGCGACCCGGACCGGATCGCCGGGGTGGCCGCGGTCGTCCGGGCCACCCACACCGGCCGCCAGAGCACCCTGCTGGTCCGCACCGACGGGCCGGTGCGCGACCCCGCCATGGCCGTGGCCGACGTCACCCTCGAGGACCTGGTCCTTGCCTACCTGGCCGACCCGTCGGCCGGCACCCTGCCCGGCCCGGCCGCGCCGGCCTCCGACCCGCTGGAGGCACGGACATGACCTGGCTGGTCTGGCGCCAGCACCGCCAGCAGGCCCTGGCCGCGGCCATCGCGATGCTGGCCCTGGCGCTGTTCCTGGTCCCCACCGGCCGCCAGATGCACGCCGCCTTCGACGACCTCGGCCTGCGGAGCTGCCTGCCCGGGGCCGGCCCTTCCGAGGCCCTGCCCTCCGACGACGGCTGCACCTCGCTCAGCGAGCAGTTCAGCGGCCGCTTCCAGGGGCTGGCCACGACCAGCCTGCTGCTGCTGTTCCTGCCCGTGGTGGCCGGGATGTTCTGGGGGGCGCCGCTGGTCGCCCGCGAGGTCGAGCACGGCACCCACCGGCTGGTCTGGACCCAGGGCGTGACCCGGCTGCGCTGGGCCACGGTCAAGCTCGCCCTCGTCGGCGGCGGGGTCGTGCTCGTCGCCGCCGCCTACGCCCTGCTCGTCGGCTGGTGGGTGGCGCCGCTCAACGACGCCACCGGCTACCGCTTCACCTGGCTGTTCTTCGACCAGCAGGGGCCGGTGCTGGTCGGCTACGCCCTGTTCGCCTTCGCCCTTGGCGTGCTGGCCGGCACCCTGACCCGCAAGGTGCTGCCGGCGATGGCCATCACCCTCGGCGGGTTCCTGGCCACCAGGGTGGCCGTGGCCCTGCTGCTCCGCCCCAGCTTTCTGCCCTCCCAGCGGCGCGTCTACCCGACCGTCAGCGGCCCCGCGGCCGAGCCCAACCAGCTGGCCGGCGACTGGGTCATCAGCCGGGCCGTCTACAGCGCCCAGGGGGTCAAGCTCACCCCCGGCAGCGGGTCCCAGGCGCTCTGCGACCAGGCGACGGCGCCCTCCTGTGTGGCCAAGTACGGCGTCGGCTCCTACAACCAGGAGCTGTTCCAGCCCGCCGACCGCTTCTGGCTGTTCCAGGGCATCGAGACGGCCCTGTTCGTCGTCCTGGCCGCCGTCCTGCTGCTGCTCGCGGTCCGCCTGGTCCGGCGGCGGATCGCCTAGCCGTTCCCGTTCAGGGCGTCTCCGGTGGCGTCGGGAACCGGGGCGTGGTGGCGCGAAGCTGGCGCAGGCTGTGCAGCTGCAGCAGGAACAGCACCCCCCAGACGACCAGGAACGTCACCGCCCCACCGGCCACCACCGCGGTTCTCCCCGCCTCGGCGACCTGCAGGAGGAGCACGACGACGGCCCCGGCCAGGGCCGCGTCGACCGTGCCCACGATCGTCGGCGTATTGATCAGGAAGTGGATCCACAGCCACAGCCGGCTGGGGCGGTCCAGCAGGTAGGTGGCCACCAGGCCCCGCTCGTCGTCGTGGTGGCCGGTGGAGAGGTAGCGCTCCAGGCCGGGCTCGATCTCCAGGTAGGCGTGCCGCAGCCGGTTCATCGCCAGCACCAGCTGGAACTCCTCGGCGTTGATCTGCACCAGGCGCGCGAAGGCGGCGATGCCCAGGAGGAACACGATCGGCAGCAGCACCAGCGCGAGCATGGTGGTCTGCGGCCCGAAGCCGGTCGCGTCGGCCATCAGGGCGAGGGCGATGGTCGAGGCCGACAGCACGGTCAGGAAGACGGTCGCCCGGCTCTGGGCCTCGTTCCAGATCAGCGACCGTGCCGCGAGCAGGCTCCAGTGCTCGGCGGCCAGGATCGCGGCCGCGTGCGACCCGAACGGGTGGTCGATCGTGGGCTCCTCAAGGGTGGTGGAATGGCGGTCGCCATGGCATCGGCGTTCAACGCGGGTGAACCACGGGTCACCGGTGCTGAACGCCAACGCGGTGCAGCTCCACGGGGAGGAACGATGGCGTCGATCCTGTGCTTCGGTGACAGCATCACCCAGGGCTTCGTCGACCTGGAGGGCGGCTGGACCCAGCGGCTGCGCCGCCGTCTCGACCAGGACGCCTCCGTCCCCATGGGCGCCACCACCTTCCCGGCCCACGCCGTGTTCAACCTGGGCATCTCCGACGACACCGCCGAGGGGCTGCTGGCCCGGCTGGAGCCCGAGCTGGGCCCGCGCCGGCTCGGCGACCAGACCATCGTCGTCCTCGCCGTCGGGGTCAACGAGACCGCCTTTGATCTCAGGTCCGGCCGGGCCGACCACGACCCCGAGCGGTTCGCGGCCACCCTGGCCGAGCTGGTGGCCACGGCCCGGCGCCACACCGACCGGGTCCTGCTGGTCGGGCTGCTGCCCTGCGACGAGGCCAGGATGCAGCCGCCGCCATGGAGCCCGGACGGCGCCGGGAGCCACGCCAACGACCGCATCGCCGCCTTCAACCAGGCCGTCCGCCGGGTCGCCGCCGACCACCGGGTCGCCCTGGTCGACTGCTTCGACGAGCTGCTGGCCGGCGACCACGCCGCCCTGCTCCACGACGGGCTGCACCCCAACGGCGCCGGCCACCAGCTGCTGGCCGACCGGATCGGCGAGCGGCTGGCCCCGTGGCTGTGAGCGCCAGCCTGTGGTCGGCCAGGCGGCTGCTGCTGACCATCTCCTCCCAGTCCGCCTCGACCTTCGCCAACCAGGTGGTCGCGTTCGTGATCCCCTGGCTGGTCCTGAGCCGCACCGGCAGCGCCCTGAACGCCGGCGGGGTCGCCTTCGCCACCGGCATCGCCTCGGTGCTGGGAACGCTGTTCGGCGGGGTGATCGTCGACCGCATCGGGGGCCGCCGGACCGCCATCGTCTCCGACGCCCTCAGCCTGGTCACCGTGCTCGCCCTGGTGGTGGCGCTCGTCGCCGACTACGTGCCGCTGTGGCTGATCGTCGTCACCCAGGTCCTCGGGGTGCTGTTCGACGGACCCGGGATGGTGGCCAGGGACGCGCTGGTGCCCCGGGTGGCCAGGGAGGACGCCGTCCCCCTGGTCCGGGCGACCAGCCTCCAGGAGACGCTCCAGAACACGGCCCAGTTCGTCGGCCCGCTGGCCGCCGGGTTCCTGATCGCGGCCGTGGCCGAGCAGGGGACGCTGCTGGTGGCCGCGGCCATGTTCGCGGCCGCCATGGCCCTGATCGCCGGCCTGGAGCGCCAGCGGGTCACCCACGACCAGCCGCTGACCGCCGCCCGGGCGCTCGCCGACGTGCGCGAGGGCTTCCGCTTCATCGCCGACGAGCCCCTGCTCGGTCCCCTGACGTTCCTGCTGGTCGCCTGGGTCGCGATCTACGTCCCGCTCAGCATCCTGATCTTCCCGGCCTGGTTCAACTTCGCCCGCGCGGGCGCCGGCGCCCTCGGCGTCTTCCTCGGCGCCCAGGCCCTCGGGGGCATCCTGGGCGGCCTGCTGTTCGCCGCCGTCGGCCCCAGGGTCTCGAGGTTCTGGTGGTTCGTCCCCACCGAGGTGGCGGCCACCGTCGGCCTGGCGGCCCTGCTGGCCACCGAGCCCGGGTCGGTGGCGGCCGTCGCCCTGTCGTTCGCGGTCGGTCTGATCGGGGCCGGGGCCCTGCCGATCATCAACACCGCCTACTACTCACGCACCCCCGAGGAACTGCTGGGCCGGGTCAACGGCACCTCGTTCGCGATGGTCCTGACCGCCCTGCCGTTCTCGTCGCTGGCCTTCGGCTGGCTGGTCAACGCCACCTCCCCGGAGACGGCCATCGCCGTCGCCGTGGCCGCCAACGCGGTGATGGTGGCCGCGTTCGCCTTCATCCCGGCCATGCGCCTCATCGACCAGGACGCCAACCAGCCCCAGCCATAGGCAATGGGCGAGCAGACGGGGGTCGGGGGTCGGGGGTCGGGGGACGGGGGCTGTGGACAGCCGCGCGCACCCCGCACCCCGGTGGGCTACCCTCCCGGAAGGGGCCCCATTACCGGGGACTGGGGTTGGCGCGCGCCCCGGGAGTGGGGGTTGCGAACGAGAGGTCAGGCTCGGCGGTCGGTGCCGGGCCAGGTTTGGCCTTCGGGGTCGAGTTCGGAGAGCAGGCGGTCGACGTTGGCCAGCAGGTGGCCGTAGACCTGCCAGGCTCCGGGTTCGTCGCGGGGGCCGGTGGCCATGGCCTTGGCAAGGTCGTCGCGGCCGGCCCGGGCCCTGGCCAGGGCTCGGTGCAGCGGGGCGAGGTTGGCCGGGGGACCGGGGATGCTGGCCGCGACGTGCTGGCCGAACGTGCGGACGGCGTCGGCGACCTCGCCCAGGAGGCGGCCGATGGCGGCCCGCAGCGCCGGGTCGGGACCGCGGCCGCCGGTGTGGGTGTCCAGGCCGACCAGTGACCGGCACAGGCCTCTGACCAGGATCGCCGAGTGCTCCAGGGTGGTCATGGCGGCCTGCAGCTCGTCGGAGGGGTCGCCGACGAGCCGGCGCCGGGGGTTGAGGCGCAGGCTGTCCTCGGCCCGGCCGACCGCCTCCCGGGCCTCGCCGATCTCGCCGTCGAGGTCGCGGGCCTCCAGCAGCCGCTCGTAGGCGTCCTCGCCAGACCAGCCCTCGCGGAGATCGGCGGCGACGCCCTCCAGCACCCGGGCCATGTCGTCGGCCAGCCCGTAGATGGCCTCGCCGGCCGGCCGGATGTACACGGGCGGGGCCAGGACGGCGTTGACGACCACCCCGACCGTGGCGCCGATCAGCGTCTCCAGCACCCGGGTGCGGGCGACCCCGGTGGTGCCGCCGAGGGTCATGACGAGCAGGGCGCTGATCGGGACCTCGATCCGGTGCGGGCCCAGCTTCAGGACCTGGCCGATGGCCAGGGACACGAAGATGACCAGGCCGATGCTCCACCAGTGGAGCCCGAGCACGTCGGCCACGAGCAGCGCCAGCAGCACCCCGGCGGTCACGCTGGCCACCCGCTGGAGGCTGCCGGTGATCGTCTTGACGAGGGTGAGCTGGGTGACCAGCAGGGCGGTCAGGGGCGCGAGCACGGGCGGCTGCGACCCGGGCAGGCGCAGGGCCAGCTCCCAGGAGATCACCGCCGCCAGGGTGGTCTTGGCCGTACGCAGGCCCAGCGGCGCCCCCTCGCTGCGCCGCCTGACCAGCCGGCCGAGGTCGATCCGCCTGGTCAGCCGGCGCGCCGACCGCCGCAGCGTGCCCCGCAGCGACCCGGCCCGCTCGCTGCCCACCGGAGCCTATCCCCGGAACGACGGGTGGATGCGGGCGCCGTCTGCCAGCTCGAACGCCTCCAGGTAGTTGCGGTCCTCGAAGTCGCCCCGCTCCACGGTCCCGGGCTCGAAGCGGAGCCGCACCACCGTGACCGGGGTGGCCTCGCCGGGGAGCTGGTAGCGCCCGGCCAGCCGGACCCGCGGCGGGTCGCCGGCGGTGGTGAGCTGGCTCTGCTGGATGGCCCGCATGATGCGCATGACTCCGAAGCGGGCGTTGTTCTCGGTCAGGCCCTGGCTCCCGGCGCGCCGGATGTCCCAGGTGACGGCGACCTGGTCGCCGCCGGCCGGGGCCGTCACCGTGGCGACCTCGCCGGCCTCGCCCAGCTCGGCCTGGAGGGCCTGGCGGAGCTGCTCGGCGGCCGTCGGCGGCTGGGCCGCGGTGGTCGGCGTCGCCGGCGCGGCCGTCGTCGAGGGCGCTCCGAACGCCCCGGTGGTGACCGACGGCGTCGGGTCGGACCCTCCGGCGAAGAACGCGGGGAGGATCAGGGCGGCGAGGATCACCACGGTCGCCCCGATCAGCAGCATCCCCACCGGGTGCCGGTACCAGGGCGGCGGCGCCCCCGGCGGGCGCGGCGCCTTGCGCGGCGGCGGCGGCCGGTACCCCCAGGGCTGCCGCGGCGCCGGCGGCTCCCCCCACCCCCGCGGCGGCGGCGGCTCCTGCGGCGGCTGTGGCCGGGTCCACGGCTGCCCGCCCCACGGCTGCGGCTGCGGCTGCTGCGGCGGCGGCTGCTCCGGCGGCTGGTCCACTCCCTGGGTCTCCTCCTCAGCGACGACCGGCCCGTCGCGGGCCGTCCACGCCAAGCCTATAGACTGCCCCGCCGGAAGGACGGCCAAGCTGCGGGAGCCGGCACATGCAGGAGAACAGGGAATCCCTCGACCAGCAGGCCACCAGCGTCCCGGCGAACGCGACCGGCGCCGGCGCGACCGGGGCGGCGGCCACGGGAGCGTCCAGTGTCGGGTTCGCCGCCGTGCTGGCGCTGGCCGGTGGGGCGGTCGCGCTCGGGGCGGTGGCCGTTGGGCGGCTGGTGATCCGGCGGGCGGTGATCCGCGAGCTGCGGGTCGGCGAGCTGGAGATCGGGCGCCTGCGGGTGGGGCGCCTGGAGGTGACCGAGCCCGGCTAGGTCGTCGAGGTCGTCGACGACGGTGGGGTGCTGGAGCTGGTCGTGGTCGTGTCGCCGCCGGTGGTGGTGGTCGTCGTGGTCGTGGTCGGCTCCAGGGTGGTGGAGGTCGCCGGCCGGGCCGTGGTCGTGGTCGGGCGGACGGTCGAGGTCGGGGCCGAGGCCGTCGTCGGGGTGAGGGCGGCGGTGGCGGCGGGGAGGACGCGGGGCCGGGGGCGGGTGGTCGAGGAGGTCCCGGCGAAGCGGCCGCGCGGGCGGCGGGTCGTGGACGGGGCGACCTCCTCGGCGGGGGCCAGGGTCCAGGTGGCCTCCTCGCCGGAGGGCTGGGCGGTCACGAACCCGAGCAGACTTCCGCCCCCGGCGCCCAGCAGCACCGCGACCGCCAGGGTCGCCCACCGCCGGTCAATGCTGAACCGCACCTACGCCCCCCGTGCGCGCCTCCCGATCCGATGATAAGCGAATCGGGAGCTTGCGCCCGATCTTTAACGCCGGGCTGCGCGGCGGCTCGTTCCGCCTGCCGCCGGCGCGGTTCCGCTCTGCCCGGGGGTCGCCTTCGGCCCCTTGCCAACGGCCTTCTCGGCCTTGGGCTTCTCGGCCTTGGGCTTCTGGGCCGCGGGCTTCCCGGGTCTGCCTGCCTTGGCCTCGGACGCCTTGTCCTCGGGAGCGCGCACGGGCTTGGTCCCATGGGCCGTCCCGCCGCCCCGGGAGCCGCCCCCGCCCCCGTGCCGGGCGACCGCCCGTTCGCGCTCGGTGACCACGGCCGACCCGCTCGGCCGCAGCAACCCCGACCCCCCGGATCCCGAAACGGCCCCAGGCCCGACCCCGGACCCGGGCGCGCCTGACGCGGGCGCGCCTGACCCCGCCGCTCCGGCGCCGGGCCCCCCGGAGGGGGAGCGTAGCCCAGCGGAGGACGAGGCGCCGCCGGTTGTCCACAGCCCACCGGTGGCCGCCCCACCGGCCACCGCGCCACCAGCCACCAGCACCCCCGCCAGCGCCACCGCGACCACCCGGCCCCGCGCCCGGCCGGCCCGGCGCCGGGCCTCTGGACGCCCCGGCTCCGCGACCAGCCGCCGCCCCTGCCCGTCGCCGGACGCGACCACCCGCCCCGGCACGCGGCCGGCCCGGCGCCGGGTCCCCGGGCGCCCCCACCCCCGAACCGCACCGAACCCGCTCCGAACCCCACCCCACCCGCCGCCGGCTCCCCATGGACCCACCCGGGCCGCGCGGAACGACGCCAGGGCCGCCGCCTGCCCGGCGAGCTCTTCGGGGCTCGGCGGGGCGGCGGCGGCCTGGAGCAGCCGGGCCACGTCGGCGTAGGCGGGGGGTGCGTCGTCGGGGTCGAGGCGGCCGGCGAGGAGGCGCTCGGCCGTGTCGTCGTCGAGCGCCGGGATCGGGGAGGTCGGGTGGTTCGGCATCTCAGCCGGGTACACGTCGCCGGCGCCCATCGCGTTACACCGCCCCCCGGACCCGGACGTCCCCGCCGAGGCGCTCGGCCAGGCGGCGCAGGGCGCGGTGGGCCAGGACCCGCACGTTGCCGGGGCGCTTGCCGGTGATGGCGGCCACCTCGGCGACGTCCAGGCCGGCGACCACCCGGAGCAGCACCACCTCGGCCTGGTCGGGCGGGAGGGTGGCGATCAGGTCGACCGCGGCCCGGCTGGCCATGGCGTCGACGGCCGCCCCGGCCGGGTCGTCGGACGCGGGCAGGCCGGCCAGGGCGTCGACCGGCACCAGCTCGTCGTTGCGGCGGGCGCCGCGCCGCCAGCGGTCCACGGCGCGGTGCCGGGCGATGGTGAACACCCAGGCCCGGAACGCCCGCTCGTCGCCGGAGAAGCGGCCGAGGTTCCCGACGACCCGTAGCCAGGTCTCCGAGGCGAGGTCCTCGCCGGACCCGGGGGCCATGGCGTTCAGGTAGCGCAGCAGCCCGGGCTGGAGGTCGCGCCAGAGGGTGCCGAAGGCGGCGTCGTCGCCACGGGCGGCGGCGGCCAGCACCGCCTCGAAGGGAGGGCCGATCATGGGGCGATCACGCTGACCGTTCCCGCGGGGTACTGTCAAACGGCCCGCTTGTGCTCGCACGGTGCAACTTGTCTGCTCCGGGTGAGATCATTCCCGGCGCGACGGGTGACCGTCCTGTTCCAGGCGCCATGGAAGGAGCCACGCTGACCGGGACCGTGCTGGTGGCCGACGACGACGCCGACATCGTCCGCTTCGTCGAGGTCAACCTCCGCCTCGAGGGCTTCCAGGTGGTGACCGCCCGCGACGGCCAGGAGGCGCTCACCAAGGCCCTCGATCTCCAGCCCGACGTCGTCCTCCTGGACGTGCTGATGCCGCGGATCGACGGCTACACCGTGTGCGCGCGGCTCCGTGCCGACCAGCGCGGGGCTTCCATGGCGGTGATCCTGCTCACCGCCAACTTCATCACCGCCGACCAGGAGGTCGCCCGCCAGGCCGGGGCCGACGACTTCGTGGTCAAGCCGTTCGACCCCTGCGAGCTGATGGCACGGGTCAGGGCGCTGATCCAGGCTCGGTGAGGGCCCGCCGGAGCACCTTGCCCACCATCGACTTGGGCAGCTCGGAGCGGAACTCGACGGCGGCCGGCACCTTGTAGGGGGCGAGGCGCTCGCGGCAGAACGCCCGCAGCTCCTCGGCCTCGGCCCGCTGCCCCGCCGCCAGCACCACCCAGGCCTTGGCCACCTCGCCCTTGGCCTCGTCGGGGACGCCGGCCACGCCGACCTCGGCCACCGCCGGGTGGCTGGCCAGCACCTCCTCGATCTCCCGCGGCCACACCTGGTAGCCGTGGGTCTTGATGAGGTCCTTGATGCGGTCGACGATGAACAGGTAGCCGTCGGCGTCCAGGTAGCCGAGGTCGCCGGTGTGCAGCCAGCGCTCGCCGTCGTGGGTCCTGACGGTGCTGGCCGTCTCCTCCGGGTCGTCCCAGTAGCCGGCCATGAGCTGCGGCGCCCGGATGAGGATCTCCCCCACCTCGCCGGTGGGCAGGGCGGCGCCGGTCCCGGGGTCGACCACGCGCATCTCGACGTCGGGCAGGGGCATGCCCACCGAGCCGATCTTGTTGGGGCCCTCCACCGGGTTGACGGCGCAGGCCAGCATGGCCTCGGTGAGGGAGTAGCCCTCGACGATGCGCCCGCCGGTCAGCTCCTCGAAGCGGCGCTTGGTCTCGGCCAGCAGCGGCGCCGCCCCCGAGAAGCAGACCTTGACGGAGCTGAAGTCGACCTTGCCGGCCCGGACCTTCGGGTGGTGGAGCAGGGCGTTGAACAGGGTGGGCACGCCGCTGAAGGCGGCCGGGCGGGTCCTCGTGATGGTGCCCAGCAGGTCGTCGAGATCACGCGGGTTGGGGACCAGCGCCATGGCGTTGTGGTTGCGCAGGGCGACGCTCTGGATGCCGATGTTGGCGAAGGAGTGGAACAGGGGCAGCGCCGCCATGATCACGTCGTCCCACGGGGTGGTCCCGGCCTGGAGCCAGGTCCCGATCTGGCGGCCGGTGGTGGTGTAGTGGCGGTGCAGGCCGACCACGCCCTTGGGCGTGCCGGTGGTGCCGCCGGACATCAGGATCACGGCCGGGTCGTCGGGGGCCACCGGCACCGGCGGCCGGGCCGCGCCCTGGTGGCGGGCCAGCAGGTCGCCCAGCCACAGGTCGCCGGAGGCCAGCGTCACCCGGTGGCCGTCCTTGCGCTCCTTGGCCAGGGTGAACAGCACCCGCAGGACCGGCGGCAGGTACTCCTTGACGTTGGTGGCGATGACCCGCCGCAGCGCGGTGCGCGGCTGGACGGCCTTGATGCGGCCGTAGAAGGGGGTCAGGACCAGGATCGTCTCCGCCCCGGTCCGCCGCAGCGCGCCCTCCAGCTCCTGGGTGGTGTAGATCGGGTTCAGCGGGACCAGGATCGCCCCCGCCTTCCAGGCGCCCAGCTCGCCGATGAGGAACTGCGGGCAGTTGGGCAGCAGCAGCGCCACCCGGTCGCCCTTGGCCACCCCGAGCCCGGCCAGGGCGGCCGCGAACGTGTCGCTGAGCCGGTCCAGCTCGCCCCAGGTCACCGTGCGGCCCTTGAACAGCAGGGCCGGGGCGTCCGGGCGCTGCGCCGCCCCGTCGGCCAGGTCGTCGAGCAGCGTCCGCTCCGGATACGGCCCCACAGAGGCCGGCACGCCCTCGTCGTAGTGCTCGAGCCAGGGAGCCGTCCGCATCCCACCACCTCCGCCGCCGTGCCCCCCTGCGCGGCTCAGCCTACCTCGGACAGCGACCCCGCCGGCTGGGCCGTTGTCGGCAGGTAGAAGCCGCCGTCGGCGAGGGACTTGGCCAGCAGCTCGGTCATGGCCGTGGTGGCCAGCGGCCGGGCGAACAGGTAGCCCTGGCCGTCCTGGCAGCCGAGGGCGGCCAGGTGGGTCGCCTGCTCGGCGTGCTCGATGCCCTCGGCCACGGTGTGGAGCTGGAGGGTGTGGCTCAGCTTGACGATCGCGTGGGCCAGGGCGGTGTCCTCCCGGCCCCGGCCGATCCCGTCCACGAACGCCTTGTCGATCTTGAGCATGTCGATCGGGAAGCGGCGCAGGTAGCTGAGCGAGGAGTAGCCGGTGCCGAAGTCGTCGATGGCCAGGTAGACCCCGAGCCCCTTGAGCTCCCGCAGCCGGGCGCTCATCGCCTCCACATCGCTGACCAGGACGCTCTCGGTGATCTCGAGGGTGAGCTGGCGCGGCGACAGCCTCGAGGTCTCGAGCGCGTGCACGACCTCGTCGACCAGGCGCGGCTCCTCGAGCTGGCGGCCGGACAGGTTGACGTGGACCGACAGCGGCGGCGCGTCCGGGAACTGGTCCTGCCAGCGCCGGGCCTGCAGGCAGGCCTGGAGCAGCACCCAGTCGCCGATGGGCCCGATCAGCCCCTGCTCCTCGGCCAGCGGGATGAACGCCGGCGGCGTCAGCAGGCCCTTGGTCGGGTGGTCCCAGCGGACCAGCGCCTCGAGCCGGGTGATGCGGCCCGAGACCAGCTCGACGATCGGCTGGTAGTGGAGGACGAGCTGGTCGCGGTCGGCGACGTGGCGCAGCTCCGCCTCCAGCTCCAGGCGCTGGAGCATGTCCTCGTGCATGTCGGGGCGGAACAGCTCGTAGCGGTCCTTGCCCCCGGCCTTGGCCGCGTACATGGCCACGTCGGCGTTGCGGAGCAGCTCCTCGGCCTCGTCGGCCCCGGGCCGGCCGGTGGCCACGCCCAGGCTGGCCTTGATCGGGATGGTGCGGCCGTTGAGGCCGAACGGCTGGTGCAGGGTGTCGAGCACCCGGCCGGCGACCGCCGCCGCCGCCTCGGCGTCGGTGACCCGCTCCAGGAGCACGGCGAACTCGTCGCCGCCCAGGCGGGCCGCGGTGTCGGTCGGGCGCAGGCAGCCCTGGAGCCGCCGGGCCGCGGCCACCAGCAGCTGGTCGCCGGCGGCGTGGCCGAGGCTGTCGTTGACGTGCTTGAAGTCGTCCAGGTCGATGAACAGGACGGCCAGGTCCCCGTGGCCCGTCCGGGCCAGGGCGTGCTCGACCCGCTCGGCGAACAGGGTGCGGTTGGCCAGGCCGGTCAGCCCGTCGTGGAACGCCTGGTGGACGAGCTGGGCCTCCAGCTCCTTGCGGTCGGAGACGTCGCGGGTGTTCAGGACCAGGCCGCGGACGTTGGGGTCCTCGAGCAGGTTGGCGGCCACCGTCTCGCTGTGCAGCCAGGTGCCGTCGCGGTGGCGGACCCGCCAGGTCTCGGCGGGCGTGACCCCCGGCCGCAGGGCGGCCTCGGCCACGAACCTGGCCACCCGCTCGCGGTCGTCGGGGTGGACCAGGGTGAGCGGGTCGCCGTCGACCAGCTCGGCCGGGTCGTAGCCGAGCACCCGCCGGACCGACTCGCTGTGGTAGCGGACGCCGCCGTCGGCGTCGACGATGCTGATGACGTCGGAGGAGTTCTGGACCAGCGACCGGAACCGCTCCTCGCTGGCCCGCAGGGCCCGCTCGGCCGCCTTGCGCTCGTCGACCTCGGCGGTGAGGGTGGCGTACGCCCTGGCGAAGTCCTTGCGGACCCGCTGGCGCAGCGACAGGGCCAGGGCCAGCCCGACGACCAGGACCAGGCCGCTCAGGCCGACGAGCAGCCGCTCGGAGCTGGTCCGGGCGTCAAGGGCCCCGCTCAGGACCCCGAAGAACCCCTGCTCCTTGGCGTCGTACAGCTCCTTGACGCGGACGGTGATCCGGCGGATGGCCGGCCGCATGCGCTCGGCCTCGGCGGTCAGGCTGGCCTGGCTCGGGTCCGCCTTGGCCCTGGCCAGCGCCCGGTCGATCAGCCGCAGGTCCCGCTTGACCGACCCGACGGTGGCGGCCACGGCCGCGTCGTCGCCGCCCATCCCCTCCAGCAGGTGGAGCTGGTTGCCGAGCAGGGCCCGGCGGACCTGGGCCGCGCGCAGGTCGTGGGTTGTCGGCAGCTCCTCGATCTTGACGTTGAGGAGCAGCGCCTCACGCTGGACGTTGACCAGGTTGCCGGTGAGGAACGTGACCCGGCCGAAGATCGTCGTGGTCCGGTTGACGTTGACGTAGGCCTGCAGGATCAGCACCTCGACGACCATGATGAGCACGACCAGCACCCCCCCGAGGGCGAGCTGGAGCGGGCTCCGGGGCCGGCGGAGCTGATCGGGCATGCGCCTAGGCGACCTTCATGGTGGCGACGCTCCAGATCCACAGGTCCGGGTTGCGGCCCAGGCTGGAGCTGTCGGGGAACACGATCCGGATCGGGCCGGAGCGGTCGACCGGCATGTGCCTGCCGTCGGCCTTGGTGGCCAGCAGCATCTGGGAGCTGCGCACGTCGGCCAGCTTGAAGTCGACCTTGTAGTCGTCAAGGGCGGTCAGGCTGACCTTGCTGGCCGACTCCGGAACGCCGGCCACGGCCAGCAGGTCGGACAGCAGCACGCCCTCGAACATCACCCGGCGCTTGAGGAACGGCTCGGCCGCCTCGAGGCGGACCTGGCGCATCTGCTCCAGGCTGGCCAGGTCGAGCGCGAGCGACTTGCCCTTGTTGGCGGTGCCGATGTCGCCGGACACGGTGAGCACGACGTCGCCCTTGGGCGCCGCCACCTTCTCGCCCGCGGCCAGGCTGCCGTCGGCGACCACCTGGGGCGACGAGCTGTCGGTCGCCGTCGCCTTGGGCGCCTCCTCGTCGTTGCCGCCGCAGGCGGCGAGCGCCAGCGCCGCCACCAGCGCCAGCACGATCAGCCGAATGCTCCGTCCCACAGCTACCCTCCCGTCGGGCGTGGACTTGCCTCTCCGTGTTGTTTCGGCAGATCGCGGGCGCGGATGAGCCTCCGTATATGCTGGCCGGATGAGGCCGGAGCGGGTTCGTCGGGCCGAGACGCGGGTCGTCGGCATCCAGGCGCGGACCTCCAGCAGCCTGGAGGCCGACCCGGCCACCGCGACCGTCCCCGCCCTGTGGCGGCGGCTCCAGGCCGACGGGCTCGCCGAGCGCATCCCCGACCGGGCCGGGACCCGCACCACCTGCGCGGTCTACAGCGACTACGGCGACGGCGGCGCCAGCTTCCGCTGCCTGGTCGGCGCCGAGGTGGCCGGCGCCGGCGAGCCGCCGGCGGGCATGGCCGAGGTCACCGTCCCGGCCGGCGAGTACCTGGTGTTCGCCGCCCGCGGGCCGATGCCGGAGGCACTGGCCGCGACCTGGGCCCGGGTGGCCGAGTACTTCGACCACGCCGGCCTGGCCAGGGCCTTCACCGCCGACCTGGAGGTCCACTACCCGGCCGGGTCGGCGGTGGACGTGTTCGTGGCCGTCGCCGGCGGCTAGGCGCCCGGCGCCTCGGTGAGGTTCTGCAGCCGGACCTTGGCGTGGGCGACCAGGCGGCCCTGGCCGTCGGAGATCTCGACCTGCCAGAGCTGGCTGGTGCGGCCCCGGGCCAGCGGGGTCGCCTCGGCCCGCAGCTCGCCCTCGCGCAGCGCCCGCAGGAAGTCGGTGTGGTTGGAGACGCCGACCACCTTGCCGCGGTCCCCGAACCAGAGCGCCCCGCCGACGCTGGCCGCCGTCTCGGCCAGGGTGGCGTGGACCCCGCCGTGGACCAGGCCGAAGGGCTGGTGCAGGTCGGGCGTGACCGGGCAGGACAGCACCACCCGGTCGCCGGAGGCCTCCTCGACGCGCACCCCGAGGAGCTTGACGAGGCCGACCTCGAGCTGGTCCCGGTCCGGAGGGCTCACGGCTGTCCTCCCTCGGGGTGCTCCTGGCCGCGCAGGGCGTCGGCGAGGTCGCGCTGGATCACGGTCAGGGTGAGGTCGCTGCGGGTCCGCTCGATGATCGACCGGGCCACGTCGGTGGAGCGGCGCAGGTTGCCGGTGATGGCGTCCGGGTAGTCGAGGTCGGCCAGCAGGGCGTGGATCTCCTCCATGGCCGCGAACAGCGCCGACGCCCGCGGCAGGTCCCCGGCCCGGAGCACGTCCAGGAGGTGGCGGCGCAGCTCGCCGACCGTCTCGGCCAGGCCGTTGAGGTAGGGGGCGTCGCCGACCCCGACGTCCTCCGGCGGCGGCACCGGGTCGCCCGCGACCAGGGCCCGGGTGGCCAGCGCCTCGGCGTACTCCTTCTGGGCGTCCTGGAGGAACCCGGCGTAGAGCACGTCGGGGTGGGCGGCGAGCACCGAGCCGGCCACCTCCAGCAGCTCTCTGGCCTCGGCGAGCAGCTCGCCGGCCCGGTCAAGGTCGCTCCGGTGGGCGGCCCGGATGGCGTTGGCCGAGCAGCGCACCGCCTGGCGGGCGTTGCGGATGCCGACCTCGCGCGCCCGGTGCTTGGCGTCGAAGCGGGCCCGCAGCCCGGCGGCGGCCTCGCCCAGGCTCATTCGCTGGACACGGGCACCTGGCCGCCCCACGGCGCCGGCGTGGCCCAGCGGGCGGTCCGGCTCGGCCGGGTGGTGGCGGCCCGGGCCCGGCGCCGGCGGGAGCGGTGCCAGCCGAGGCCGGCCAGGGTGAGCAGGTAGCCGGCCAGCAGCAGCCCGGCCGCGGCGGCGGCCAGCCACCAGCGCCCGCCGAGCACGGCCCCGGCGCGCGACCCGGCGGCCGTGGCCACGACGAGCAGGAGCAGGACCCGGCGGCGCCGGGTCGCGGCCCGCCGCCTGGCGGCGCGCCGACGGGCCAGGCGGGCCGCGGCGGCGGCCGCTTCCAGCTCCTCGTCGGTGGGCTCGTCGGAGAGGTTCCCTTCTGTCCAGGGCCGGGCGCCGCCGCTCGACAGCCGCGTCCCCCCTTCGGAGGCGTCGGCGGCCAGCTCGGCCCGCCCGCGGCGGGCGATGGGGACCAGCAGGGCCACCCAGATCACGACCACGAGCGCGAAGACGGCGAGGCTCACGGTGTCCCCTCTCACGCTGAGCCGGCAGGGCCCAAGGCAACCTAGCACGGGCAATATGCTCGATCAACGACCCCGATCAGGGGCTGGGCGGGTGCCGGTGGCTCTCGTCGGGGACGGGGCCGCGGGCCGTCTCGACGGCGTGGACGAGGACGGGGGCGAGCACCGCCCACTCCTCGCGGACGGCCTTGGGGTTGCCGGGGAGGTTGACGACCAGGACCCTCCCGACCAGGCCGGCGGTGGCCCGCGAGAGCATGGCGAAGGGGGTGATGGCCAGGCTGGCGTGGCGCAGGGCCTCGGCGATGCCGGTGGCCTCGCGGTCGAGCACGGCCCGGGTGGCCTCGGGGGTGACGTCGCGGGGGCCGAGCCCGGTGCCGCCGGTGGTCAGGACGACGTCGGCGTCGGCGGTCAGGGCCCGCAGGGCGGCCGCCACCGGCTCGCGCTCGTCGGCCACCACCGCCCGCGAGACCAGCTCCGCCCCGGCGGCCTCGAGCAGCTCGCACAGGGCGCTGCCGCCGGCGTCGTCGCGGGTCCCGGCGGCCACCCGGTCGCTGACGGTGAGCACGGCCACCCGCATCCCGTCCAGCCGGCTCCCGCTCATGAGGCCACGTAGTCCCCGGAGCGGCCGCCCCGCTTGGCCAGCAGGCGCAGGTCCTCGACCCGGACGTCGCGCTGGACGCCCTTGACCATGTCGTACAGGGTCAGGGCGGCGGTGGCGGCGGCGGTCAGGGCCTCCATCTCGACCCCGGTGCGGCCGGTGGTCCGGACGGTCGCCGTGACCCGCACGGCGTCGGCCTCCAGGGCCAGGTCGACCTCGACCCCGGTGATCGGCAGCGGGTGGCAGAGCGGGATCAGGTCGGGGGTGCGCTTGGCCCCCATGATCCCGGCGACCCGGGCCACGGCCAGGGCGTCGCCCTTGGGCAGGCCGGCGGAGGCGAGCAGCTCAAGGGTCTCGGGGGCGAGCACGACCCGGCAGCCGGCGGTGGCCACCCGCTCGGTCTCGGGCTTGGCCGAGACGTCGACCATCCGGGCCGCCCCCTGGTCGTCGAGGTGGCTCAGCTCACCCATGCCAGGTCCTCCCGGAGCAGCAGCACCTGCACCGGCGAGCCCTCGGGGAGCTCGCGGTGCTCGGACGGGACGACGGCCAGCCCGTCGGCGGCGACGCAGGACGAGAGCACCCCGGAGCCCTGGTGGCCGGTGAGGGTGGCGACCAGCCCGTCGTCGCCGACGGCCAGCCGGACCCGCAGGAACGACACCTTGCCGGCCGGGCTGCGGACCGGCTCGCCGAGGCGGGCCACCACCCCGGGCCGGGCGAGCCGGGCGGCGGGGGGGGCGGCGGGGCGGCGCCGGGGCGG
>Ga0081538_10002082_pt1 | contig 19934 bp, 18 predicted proteins | sample TabmetS5T2R1_FD_71022 | JGI IMG/M metagenome (GOLD analysis project Ga0081538, IMG submission 71022) | Tabebuia heterophylla rhizosphere microbial communities from the University of Puerto Rico - S5T2R1 | ecosystem: Host-associated > Plants > Roots > Rhizosphere ...
GAGGCTCGGGCGTATCGTCGTCGTACACCATCCGAGCCTCCTTGTGCTTGTCGTCGCGCTTGTTCTCGCGCCGGATCCGGTCGATGGCCTTGCGGTTGGCGGTAGTGGTCAGCCAGGCGCCGGGGTTCGGCGGCACGCCGTCGGCCGGCCACCGCTCGACGGCGGTCGCGAACGCCTCGGCCGCCGCCTCCTCGGCGATGTCGAGGTCACCGAAACGCCGGGTCAGCGAGGCGACCACCCGCGCCCACTCCTCGTGGTGGACCCGGATGATCGCCTGCTCGACGTCGGCCACGTTCACAGGAACGGGCGCACCTCGATCTTGCGGTTGCAGGCCTTCGACCCTTCGGTGGCGAGCTCGAGCGCCACGTCGAGGTCGGGGGCCTCGATGATCCAGACGCCGGCGAGGTACTCCTTCGACTCGATGAAGGGCCCGTCGGTGACCAGCGCCTCCTCGCCCCGGTTGTCGATGACGGTGGCCGCGTTGGGCGCGGCGAGGCCGCCGGCGAAGACCCAGTGGCCCTCGGCCTGGAGCCGGTCGTTGAACGCGTCGATCGCAGCGTCCTCTTCCGGGGTGGCGAGGCCGGCCTGGTCGTGGATCACGGAAATCAGGTACCGCATCTGAAGATCACCCCTGTGGTGTCAAGACAGTGTGGTCTACCGGTCAGGTGCTTCAGGCCGGCGCATACTGCGGGCGCCCGGCCGGCCGGAAGACCTGGATCGTCACGCCCTTCGAGTCGACTCGCGACTCGACCAGGTCGAGCGCAAGATCCGGGCCGGTCTCGGGGAACAACCGCGCGCCCTGGCCGAGAATCACGGGAACGACAACCAGAGTCATCTCGTCGACCAGACCGTTCTCCAGCAGCCACCGGGTCAGGGCGCCACTGCCGTGTACCTGCAGCTCACCGCCCGGCCGGGCCTTCAGGTCCGCGATGGCGGTCGCAAGGTCGTCGGATAGGACGGTGGTGCCCGACCACGCCGGATCGGCGAGCGTGGTCGATGCCACGTACTTCGGCCGGGTGTTCAACGCCCGCCAGACGGGCTCCCAGCCAGGGACATCCCGCTCCGCGAAGGTCCCCCACGAGCAGGCGAACAGCTCGTAGGTTCGCCGGCCGAGCAGGAACGCGTCGGCGCGCTCGTAGGTCTGCTTGATGAATGTCTGGGTCTCGTTGTCGCCCTTCCCCCGGGCCCATCCGCCGCGCTCGAATCCGTTCCTGCGGTCATCCGACGCGGCGCCGTTTCCCTGCATCACTCCATCGATGGTGACCTGAGTCATGGTCGTCAGCTTCATGATCGTGGCTCCTTTGGCTTGGCGCCGCCCGTTGTGGGCGGCCTCACCCCCACTACGAACACCACCGCCCCGATCCGACACCCCTCCCGGATTTCTTAAGGAACCTGCCGGGACGCCGGTCGTCAGCGATCCGACAGTCGCTGGGTCAGCAACTGCTTGGCGGCGTTCTTCAGCCCCTGGCGATCTGCGCGCGACGCTGCTCGCGCTCCTGCTCGGTGAGCCTGCGCTTGGCGGTCATCATCGCCTCGTGGCGTCCGGGCCCGCCCGACGTGCGCCATCACCGCCCCCGCCGCACGCCCAAGGCCGGCCACCATCGGGGGCGGCCCGCGCGGGCACCGGACCCGTCCACCACCCAGGCCCGTCGACGACATGTCGCCGACAGCCAGACCGCGTCATCAGCCGTCGGCGACGCTCAGCACTCGAGATAAGGAAGCACTATCGGCTTTGTCCGCGGTCGCCGCCCAGCTCGCTCTGGCGCGCCCCCGCGGGCACGCGGACTCGGAATCAATCATCTGCTAGGCGCGCGCCTTGGCCGGCTTGCGCGACGCGCCGGACGCCTGCTGGGCCGCCGTGGCCGCGGCCTCCTGCGCGGCGTGCGCGGCGGCCGCGAGCTTCTGCTGCTGGCGCTCTTTGGTTATGAGCACCACGTTCCACGCCAGGCCGACCCTCCGCATGACGCGGATCACCCAGCCGCCGGGGTCGACCTCCCACCAGCGCAGGCCGTGCAGGGCCGAGCGGGGAAAGGCGTGGTGGTTGTGGTGCCACGACTCCCCGAACGACGGGATCGCGAGCCAGAACACGTTCGTCGACTCGTCGTCGGTGGCGAACCGGCGCCGCCCGAAGAAGTGGCAGATCGAGTTGATCGAGAACGTCACGTGGTGGACGAGGAACACGCGGACCAGCCCGGCCCAGAAGAGGGCCGTGAGCCCGCCCGCGAGCTCACCCGTGAGCCCCCACCCGAGCACGAACGGGATCGCGAGGCCCATCGCGACGAGCGGCACGAACATCTTGTGCAGGATGCGCATGCCGCGGTTCTCGAGGAGGTCGGGCGCGTACTTGCTGGCGCCCTGCGCCGTCGGGTGGTCGAAGAGCCAGCCGAGGTGGGCGTGCCAGAGGCCGTGCAGCGTGCCGGCGAAACCGTCGCCGTGCCCGTGGGGGCTGTGGGGATCGCCCTCGGCGTCGGCGTGGGCGTGGTGCCGGCGGTGGTCGGCGACCCAGCCGATCACGGGCCCCTCGACGGCCAGCGAGCCGAGAGCGGCGAACACGTACTCGATCGGCTTGTACGTCTGGAACGAGCGATGCGTCAGCAGCCGATGGAAGCCGACCGTGATTCCGATCGTGCTCAGCAGGTACATGACGAGGAACAGGGCGACGTCGGTCCAGCCGACCAGCTCATTCCAGAGCATCGGAACCGCGGCCACGAACGCGACGAACGGGAGCACCACCGCGGCGATGTTGAGGTTCCGGTGCGTGCGACTCATTAGTTCTGGAGCCTACGTACCAGAAGCTCGAAGCGTTCACACATGGCCTCACGACCTTCGCCCTGAATCTTGTACGTTTTGCACAAATGGTCGCCGAGCGTCCATGGGTCGCCCTCCCCGCCGACGTGGCCGACGTCCTTCGCCCCGAGCTTCCCGCGCTCGCGGACGAGATCATCACGGCGATCGGCGAGGGGGTGCCGGACTACGCCCGCCCCCTCGAGGGGCCGTTCGGGGTGGCGCTTCGCACCGGCGTGGTCGAGGCGCTCCGCCAGTTCGTCGCCATGGTCGAGAACCCGGCGGAAGGTCGCGGCGCCGGGCGCGAGGTATATGTCAACCTCGGCCGTGGCGAGATGCGCGCCGGCCGCAGCCTCGACGCGCTGCTCGCCGCCTACCGCGTAGGCGCCCGCGTCGCGTGGCGGCGATTCGTGGCGGCGGGCGAGCGGGCGGGGCTCTCCCCCGGGGTCCTCTACGCGCTCGCCGAGTCGATCTTCGCCTACATCGACGAGCTCTCCGCGGATTCGATCGAGGGTTACGCGCGGGAGCAGACCGTGACCGCCGGCGCGCTCCAGCTCCGCCGGCAGCACCTCGCGGCGCTGCTCGTCCAGCAGCCCGCCGCCGCGGCGGCCACCGTGGAGGCCGCGGCGACCGAGGCGGGTTGGACGCTCCCCCGCACGCTCGCGGTCCTGGCCGTCGAGGCGGAAGACGAGGGCGCCGCGAGCGGCGAGCATGCCGACCGGCTGGCCGTCCGACTCAGCCACGACGCACTGGTCGCGCCGCTTCCGCCGCTGATCGTGGCCCTGGTCCCCGACCCGGCCGCCCCGGGCAGGCGCCGCGAGCTCGAGGCAGCGCTCCGCGACCGGTGCGCCGTGCTCGGACCGACCGTGGCTTGGCCCGACGCCGCGGTGAGCTTCGGGCGTGCTCGCGAGGTGCTCCGCCTGGCGCGCGAGCGGGCGATCCCGGACGGCGGGGGGCTCCTCCTCGCCGAGCGCCACAACCTGTCCCTGCTGCTCGGCGCCGACCGCCGGCTCGCCCGCGACGTCGCGCGTAGCGCGCTCGCTCCGCTCGAGGGGGAGACGGAGCTCTCGCGGGATCGCCTCAGCGCCACGCTCGACGCGTGGCTGCGCCACCGCGGCCGCACGCAGGCGGTGGCCCGGGCCCTCCACGTACACCCCCAGACCGTCCGCTACCGAATGGCCCGCCTGCGCGACCTGTTCGGCGCCCGGCTCGACGACCCGGACGGCCGCTTCGAGCTGGAGCTCGCCCTGCGGTCCCGGCCCCTGGCGCGTACCGACTAGCGCGGCGGCCGTGCGGCGTCACACGCGCGGTAATAGGATCGCCCGTGCATGGCCGGTCCGCTCGAAGGCCGCGTCGCGGCCGTCACCGGCGCGTCGTCGGGAATTGGTGCGGCGACGGCGCTCGCCCTGTCGCAGGCGGGCGCGGCGGTGGCGATCGGCGCCAGGCGCAGCGACCGGCTGACCGCGCTCGCCGAGCGGCTGGAGGGCCGCTGTCTCGCCCGCGAGCTGGACGTCACCGACGAGGACCGGGCCGGGGCCTTCGTGCGGGCCGCCTACGACGAGCTCGGGGGCCTCCACATCCTGGTCAACAACGCCGGCGTCATGCTGCTCGGCCCGGTCGTCGGGGCCGACACCGCGGAGTGGCGGCGGATGATCGACGTCAACCTGCTCGGCCTCCTCTACTGCACCCACGCGGCGCTGCCGCTCATCGAGCGGAGCGGGGGAGGGGACATCGTCAACATCTCCTCCGTGGCCGGCCGCCGCGCCGCCGCCGGGGCGGCCGTCTACAACATGACGAAGTTCGGCGTCCACGCGTTCTCGGAGGCGCTGCGCCAGGAGGCGCTCCACGCGCGGATCCGGGTCACGATCGTGGCGCCCGGGTTCGTGGACACGGAGCTCCAGGGCCACACCCAAAATCCGGTCGTGCTCCGAGCGACCGAGCGCGATCGCGAGGAGATCGGAGAGGTCTTGACCGCCGAGGACATAGCCGGGGAGATCCTCCACGCGGTGACGCGGCCGGCGCACGCGTGCGTCAACGAGGTGGTGGTGCGCCCGACGCGGCAGCGCCTGTAGGCGAGAACATACAACCGTCCGTGATAGCGTACGCAACGTGTCCGTGAACGGCCACGCGTTCGGCGCCCGGATCCGCCACCTCAGAGAGGCCATGGAGCTCTCTCTGCGTGACCTGGCGGACCGGAGCGGCGTCTCCGCGCCGATGCTCTCGCAGGTCGAGCGCGGCGAGACCAGCCCCACGCTGGCCGTGGCCGAGCGGATCGCGGGCGGGCTCGAGCTCAACCTGTCGCAGCTCCTGCGGCTGGACGAGACCGACGGGGTCAGCGTGATCCGCGGGGCCGATCGCCGCCGCGGCGGCGGGCCGCGGCACCGCTACGAGGTGCTGACCCCGCCGCTGCCCGGCCTTCGGGCGGAGGTGTCGCTGCACACGCTCGCGCCGGGGGCGTCGACCGGCGAGCCCGGCGACCCGCCCATGCACGAGCCCGGAAGCCGGGAGACCGCGGTCGTGCTGGCGGGCCGCCTCCGGCTGGCGTGCGCCGGCGTGACCCACGATCTCGACGAGGGCGACGCCGTGACATTCGACGCCGACCTTCCCCACCACTTCGAGAACCCCGGCGAGGAGGAGACCCGCTTCCACGCGGTCGTCGCCGCCGGACTGCGGAGGAGTTGAACCGGACGATGCCGAGGACCCTGTTCGACAAGATCTGGCACACGCACGAGGTCGCCGAGAGCCTTCTCTACATCGACCTCCACCTGGTGCACGAGGTCACCTCGCCGCAGGCATTCGAGTCCCTGCGGCTGGCGGGCCGGCGGGTGCGCCGGCCGGACCGCACCCTCGCGACCGCGGATCACAACGTGCCCACCGACGGCTCCTCGGTGGCGGCCCAGATCCGCGACCGGCTCTCGCGCATCCAGGTCGAGACCCTCGAGCGGAACTGCCGCGAGTTCGGCGTACCCCTCTACTCGATCGGCTCCGAGCGCCAGGGCATCGTCCACGTGATCGGCCCCGAGCTGGGGGTCACACAGCCCGGGATGACGATCGTGTGCGGGGACTCCCACACCTCGACCCACGGCGCCTTCGGCGCGCTCGCCTTCGGAATCGGGACGAGCGAGGTCGAGCACGTGCTCGCCACCCAGTCCCTCCAGCAGCGCAAGCCGCGCTCGATGCGCATCCTCTACGAGGGCGAGCTCGGCTACGGCGTGACGGCGAAGGACCTGATCCTCGGCACGATCGGCCGAATCGGCGTGGACGGCGGCGTGGGCCACGTCATCGAGTACGCCGGTCCCGTCATCGAGGGGCTCCCGATGGAGGGCCGGATGACGATCTGCAACATGACGATCGAGGGCGGCGGGCGCGCGGGGATGATCGCGCCCGACGACACCGCGTTCGCCTGGATCGAGGGCCGCACCGCCGCTACCAGGAAGCGAAGCGACCGGTCGGCGGCGGAGCCGCCGCCGCTTCCACTCGACGATTGGCGAGCGCTGCACACCGACGAGGGCGCCGAGTTCGATCGCGAGGTGGTGATCGACGCCTCCGAGCTCTCGCCTCAGGTGACGTGGGGCACGACGCCCGGGATGGTGGTCGAGGTGAACGGCACGGTGCCCGAACCGCGCGGCGAGGGCGAGGAGCGTGCGCTCCAGTACATGGCCCTGGCGCCGGGGACGGCGATGCAGGAGATCCACCTCGACAGGGTGTTCATCGGCTCCTGCACGAACTCCCGCATCGGCGATCTGCGCGAGGCGGCCGAGGTGGTGAGGGGCCGGCGCGTGGCGTCCGAGGTGAACGCGATGGTGGTCCCGGGGTCGCAGCAGGTGAAGGTGCAGGCCGAGGCCGAGGGACTCGACGAGGTCTTCCGCGCGGCCGGCTTCGACTGGCGCTCGGCGGGTTGCTCGATGTGCCTCGGCATGAACCCGGACATCGCCGCTCCCGGCGAGCGCGTCGCCTCGACGTCGAACCGGAACTTCGAGGGGCGCCAGGGTCGCGGCGCCAGATCGCACCTCGTCAGCCCGCAGATGGCCGCCGCCGCCGCGATCGAGGGGCACTTCGTCGACATCCGCGACTGGGAGGGTGAATGAGGCAGCTCCGCGTGATCGAGGGTGCGGTGTCCGTGCTGGACCGCAACGACGTCGACACGGACCAGATAATCCCCAAGCAGTTCCTGAAGCGCGTGGAGCGGACCGGCTTCGGCGAGTTCCTCTTCCACGATTGGGCGAAGGAACCGGGCTGGGAGCTGCCGAGCAACCCGATCCTCGCCAGCGGCCGGAACTTCGGCTGTGGCTCGTCGCGCGAGCACGCGCCCTGGGCGCTCGAGGACTACGGCTTCGAGGCGGTCGTCGCGCCCAGCTTCGCGGACATCTTCTACTCGAACTGCACCAAGATCGGGCTGCTGCCGGTCGTGCTGGCGGAGCCCGATGTGCGCGAGCTGATGGCCGCCGGCCACGCCCGCATCGATCTCGAGGAGCAGGAGATCGCGTTCGCCGGGCGCCAGATCGAGTTCGAGATCGACCCGGAGACGGCCCGGCGGTTGCTCGAGGGCCTCGACGACATCGGCGTCACCCTGCAGCAGGAGGCGGCGATCGACCGCTACGAGGCCGAGCGCGAACGGGCGGGGCCGATCACCACGACGCTTTGACGTCGCGCGACTGGGACGCCGCGACCTACGATCGCGTCTCCGAGCCGCAGGTCGAGTGGGCCCGGGAGGTGCTTGAGCGGTTGCCGCTGCGGGGCGACGAGACTGTCCTCGACGCCGGCTGCGGCTCGGGCCGGGTGACCCGGCTCCTCCTCGAGCGCCTGCCCGCCGGATACGCAATCGCGGTCGACGCGTCGCCGTCGATGGTGGACCACGCCCGCGCCGCGCTCGGCGACCGCGCCACCGTCCTGCGGGCGAACCTGACGGAGCTCGAGCTCGACCGGCCGGTGGACGCGGTGTTCTCGAACGCCGTCTTCCACTGGATCGCTGACCACGACCGCCTCTTCGAGCGGCTCTTCGCGGCCCTGCGCCCGCGCGGCCGGCTCGTGGCGCAGTGCGGCGGCGCCGGCAACGTCGCGCGCTTCCATCGGGCGGCGACCGCGGTGGGGTCTGACCCGCCGTACGCCGACTACTTCGCCGGCTGGGTCGGTCCCTGGAACTTCGCCGGCGCCGAGGAGACCGCCGCGCGCCTCGAGCGGGCCGGCTTCACCGAGGTCGAGACGTGGCTCGAGCCGCGCCCGGTCGCGCCGCCCGATCCGACCGGCTACCTGCGGTCGGTCTGCCTCGGGCCGCACCTCGAGCGGCTCCCCGAGGCGCTGCGCCCGGGCTACGTCGCGGCGGTGCTGAAGCGCTGCGGCCCCGAGCTCGACTACGTGCGCCTGAACATCGACGCGCGCCGGCCCTAGGTCAGAACCAGCCGGCGGCTCCGCGGGTCGCACCCGGTCGAGCGCGATCCGCGCCGGCCCCGCGAGGAACCCAGCAGACAATGGCCACGTCGACGGCGGATAGCGTTCCCGTCCGTGCCAGCGCGGATCGTCACCCTGCCCGGCGACGGCATCGGGCCCGAGATAATGACCGCCGCCGAGCGAGTGCTGTCGGCGCTGGGCGACTTCGAGCTCGACGAGCGGCTCGTCGGCGGAGCCTCGATCGACGCGCACGGCACCGCGCTCACGGACGACGTGCTCGACGCGTGCCGCGCCGCCGATGCGGTCCTGCTGGCGGCCGTCGGCGGACCGAAGTGGGACGAGGCGGCGGCCCGGGACCCGCAGGCGCCGCGGCCCGAGCAGGGGCTGCTCGGGCTCCGCAAGGGGCTCGGCCTCTTCGCGAACCTGCGCCCCGTGCGGCCGAGCCCCGCCCTGCTCGACGCCAGCCCCCTGAAGCGGGAGCGCATCGAGGGCACCGACCTGCTGGTGGTGCGCGAGCTGACCGGCGGGATCTACTTCGGCGACAGCGGCCTCGAGGGCGACACGGCGCACGACACCTGCGTCTACTCGGAGGCCGAGATCGAGCGGATCGCGCGGGTCGCGTTCGACCTCGCCCGGCGGAAGGTCACGAGCGTGGACAAGGCAAACATCCTCGAGACATCGCGGCTGTGGCGCCGGACCGTCGAGCGGCTGGCGGAGGCCGAGGAGGCGCCGCTCGAGCACATGCTCGTGGACAACGCGGCGATGCAGCTCGTCTCGCGCCCCGCCGACTTCGACGTGATCCTCACGGAGAACATGTTCGGCGACATCCTCAGCGACGAGGCGGCGATGCTCACAGGCTCGCTCGGGATGCTCCCGAGCGCGTCGCTCGGAGACGGCTCGGGCCCGGGCCTGTTCGAGCCCGTCCACGGCTCGGCGCCCGACATCGCGGGTACCGGGACGGCGAACCCGCTCGCCATGTTCGGCTCGGTGGCGCTCATGCTGCGCCACGGAATCGGTGTGGAGAACGAGGCTTCTGCCCTAGAATCCGCCATCGACAGCGCGCTCGGGGATGGCCTCCGAACTCCGGACCTGGGCGGGGATGCACCGACAGAGGACGCCACCCGGGCGGTCCTCGCGAACCTCTAGGAGCAGTACGTGAACACCGCGGACCAGATCTGGCTGAACGGAGAGTTCGTCGCCTGGGAGGACGCGAAGGTACACGTACTCACCCACGCGATGCACTACGGGACCGCCGTGTTCGAGGGCATTCGCGCGTACGAGACCGAGCAGGGCACGGCGATCTTCCGCCACGGGGACCATCTCGATCGCCTCGAGAGATCCGCGCGGCTCTACTACATGGACCTGCCGTTCACGCAGGAGCAGATCCGCGAGGCCACGCACGAGCTGATCGCGGGCAGCGGCATGGGGAGCTGCTACATCCGACCGCTCGTCTACCGCGGCTACGGTCCGATGGGCCTCAACCCGCTCGACAACCCGGTCGAGGCGATGGTGGCGATCTGGGAGTGGGGCGCCTACCTGGGCGAGGAAGGCCAGCGCAACGGGGTGCGCGCCCGCGTCTCCTCCTATCGGCGCATCTCGTCCGACTCGCTCATCCCCCACGCGAAGGCCTCGGGCCAGTACCTGAACTCCGTGCTCGCCAAGATCGAGTCGCTCAAGGCGGGCTACGAGGAGGGCATCCTCCTCGACGACAAGGGGAACGTCTGCGAGGGAACGGGCGAGAACGTCTTCGTGATCAAGGACGGCGTGATTCGCACGCCCCCGCAGGCGGCCTCCATCCTCGACGGGATCAACCGCAAGTCCTGCATGCAGATCGCCCGCGACCTCGGCTACGAGGTCGTTGAGCGCGACATCGCGCGCGCCGAGCTCGCGCTCGCCGACGAGGTGTTCCTGACCGGAACCGCCGCGGAGCTCACGCCGCTGCGTGAGATCGACGACATCGAGATCGGCCCGCCGGGGCCGGTCACGCGCGAGATCCAGCGCGTCTTCACCGACGCCCTGCATGGTCGGGCGCCGCAGTACGCGGAGTGGCTGGACCTCGTGCCGGTACCGTCGAAGGCGTGAGCGACAAGATCGTCGTCTACGACACCACCCTGCGCGACGGCATGCAGGGGGAGGGGATGTCCCTGTCCGTCGACGAGAAGGTCCGCGTGGCGCACGCCCTCGACGAGCTGGGCGTGGACCTCATCGAGGCCGGCTTCCCGGCCTCGAACCCCAAGGAGGAGGCGCTCTTCGAGCTGCTCGCGCGCGAGTCCTTCGAGACGGCCGAGGTGGCCGCCTTCGGCATGACGCGCAGGCGCGGCCGCGCGGCGGCCGACGATCCGGCGCTGCGCCTGCTGGCGGCGAGCTTCGCCCCGGTCTGCACGCTCGTGGGAAAGACCTGGTCGCTCCACCTCGAGAAGGTCACCGAGGTGGACCCCGAGGAGAACCTCCACATGATCGCCGACTCGGTGGCGTTCCTCGCGGCGCAGGGCAAGCGGGTGGTCTACGACGCCGAGCACTTCTTCGACGCCTTCCGCGACGATCCCGGCTACGCCCTGCGCTGCCTGCGGGCCGCCGCCGACGCCGGCGCCGAGAACGTCACGCTCTGCGACACGAACGGGTCCTCGCTCCCGTCCCAGGTTGCCGACGCCACGGCTCGCGTGGTCTCGGAGCTCGAAGGGGTGGCGGTGGGGATCCACACCCACGACGACTGCGGCTGCGGCGTGGCCAACACGCTCGCGGCGGTGGAGCGCGGCGCCCGGCTCGTGCAGGGGACGTTGAACGGCTACGGCGAGCGCTGCGGCAACGCAAACCTGACCTCGATCCTGCCGGCGCTCGAGCTGAAGCTGGGTTTCGAGGCGATCGGCCGCGAGCGCCTGCGGCGGCTGACCGAGACCGCGCACCTCGTGGACGAGCTCTGCAACGTGACGCCGAACCCGAACGCGCCGTACGTCGGCGCGAACGCCTTCGCCCACAAGGGCGGCATGCACGTGGCGGGCATCAACCGGGACGCCCGCACCTTCGAGCACATCGACCCCGCGGAGGTGGGTGCGGGCCGCCGGGTGCTCGTCTCCGAGCTCTCGGGCAAGGGCACCGTGCAGGCCCGCGCGGACGTGGACGAGGAGACCGCCGGCCGCGTCGTCGCGCGCGTTAAGGAGCTCGAGCACCGCGGCTACCAGTTCGAGGCCGCCGACGGCTCGTTCGATCTCCTCATCCGCAAGGAGACGGGCGACTACGAGCCGCTCTTCCGGCTCGAGTCCTGGCGGGCGATCGTGGAGAAGCGCGAGGACGGACGCGTCGAGACCGAGGCGACTATCAAGATCTGGGTCGACGGCGAGCGCTACGTGCGGACCGCCGAGGGCAACGGGCCCGTGAATGCGCTCGACAAGGCCCTTCGGGCCGCCATCGGCGAGCGCCATCCCGAGCTCCGCGAGATCGAGCTGGTCAACTTCAAGGTGCGCATCCTGGACGAGCGCAAGGGCACGGGCGCGGTGACCCGCGTACTGCTCGACGCGAGCGACGGCAGCGACACCTGGGGCTCGATCGGCGTCTCCGAGAACATCATCGAGGCGAGCTGGGAGGCGCTCGTCGACTCCCTCGAGGCCGGAGTGCTGCCCGGCCGCACGGAGCGCTCGCGGGCGCGCGCCGCGGTCACGTGATCCCGCTGGCGCGGCCGTGGATCGGTCGCCGTGAGGAGGAGCTCCTCCTCGAGACGCTCCGGTCCGGCCGCCTGGCGCTCGGCCCGCGCCTGCCCGAGTTCGAGACCGCCCTCTCGCGCCGCCTCCGCGACCTTCCCGTGTCGGCGGTCTCCAGCGGAACCGCGGGCCTCCACCTCGCGATCCGGGCCGCGGGCATCGAGCGCGGCGACGAGGTCGTCACCTCGCCGTTCAGCTTCGTCGCCTCCGCCAACTGCCTCCTGTACGAGGGGGCCACGCCGGTCTTCTGCGACATCGACCCCCGCACCCTGAACCTGGACCCCGCCGCCGCCGCGGCCGCCGTGACCGGGCGCAGCAGCGGGATCCTGCCCGTGCACGTGTTCGGCTATCCGGCCGACATGCCGGCGTTCGAGCGGCTCGCCGCCGCCCGCGGCCTGTGGCTGGTCGAGGACGCGTGCGAGGCGCTCGGGGCGGTCCACGCCGACGGCCGGCCGGTGGGGGCGCGCGGCAACCTCGCCGTGTTCGGCTTCTACCCGAACAAGCAGCTGACCACCGGAGAGGGCGGGGCCGTGGTGTCGCCCGACGACGGGTTCAAGGAGCGGATCGACTCCGAGCGAAACCAGGGGCGTGCGCCCGACCTGGGCTGGCTCGACCACGACCGGCTCGGCTTCAACTACCGCCTCGACGATCTGTCCTGCGCGCTCGGCGTGGCCCAGCTCGAGCGGCTCGACGAGCTGCTCGCCGGGCGCGCCCGCGTGGCCGCGCTGTACTCCGAGGCGCTGGCCGAGGTTGACGGGCTGGAGCCGCCCTCCCCCGACGCGGGCGGCGACCGGCGGAGCTGGTTCGTGTACGTGGTGCGGCTCCCGCGGGACGTCGACCGCGACGAGGCGGTGCGCGCCATGCGCGCGCGGGGCGTCGACTCGAAGCCCTACCTGCCCGCCATCCACCTGCTGAGCTTCTACCGCGAGCGCTTCGGGCACCGCGAGGGCGAGTTCCCGGTTTGTGAGGACGTGGCCCGCCGCTCGCTCGCCCTGCCCTTCTATCCCGAGCTCACGGAGGGCCAGGTGGAGCAGGTGGTGGCGGCCCTGCGGGAGGTGCTGGCCGCGGCTCCCACCCGCGTCTGAGCCGCCTCAGTCGAGCGGCCTGACGAGCGCGACGAAGCCGGGCAGGGTGCGCGTGGGCGGGCGGTAGGCCACCTCGTCGAAGCCGGCGCTCCGGTACAGGGAGCGAGCGGGCCGGTTGTCGAGCGTCGTGTCGAGGGCGACGGCCGGAAGCGCGCGGGTCCGGGCCTGCCGCTCCGCCTCGTCGAGCAGCGCGCGGGCCAGGCCGCGGCGGCGCCGGGCCGGGTCGGTGGCGAGCGCGTCGATGTAGAAGGCGGCGGGCGGCGGGCTCGGCGAGGCGCGGCCGCCGAGCCAGTAGAGCCGGAGCGCCGCCGGCCACCGCCAGAATGGCGCTGCGCGCAAGGCGAGCCGCAGGAACGCGCGCGAGCGAGAAAGCGCCTCCTGAACGGGAAAGCCGGCCATCGCGGCGGCGACGTCGTCCTCCACCGATGCGACCCAGATCACCTCGGCGGCCGCCGAGTTCCCGGGCTCGTGGAAAGCATGCTCGAGCGTCCGGAGCGCCCGCTCCGGACCGCCCGCGAACCGGTCGTACATCCCGGCCGCGCTCTCGTGGAGGAGCGCCGCGACGGCCCCGGTCTCGTCCGGCGTCGGTCGCCGCACGAGCGCCTCGGGCGTGGGGATTCTCGCGCCGGCGCGCACGGGCCTCAATCCTAAGCAGGGCGGCGCCGTACGAGCCGGGAGGCGGCCCCGCCGCTACGTACACTGGCGGCGTCATGGGCCGCTTCGGCGACTCCCAGGATCCGCTCTTCCGGGCGCTCAACTCGTCGATCGGGTTCGACTACCGGCTCGCGCCATACGACCTCGAGCAGTCGCTCGCCCACGCCCGGATGCTCGCCCGCAGCGGCATCATCTCCGACGAGGACCTCGCCGCCCTCGAGCGCGGCCTCGACGCGGTGCGCCGGGAGATCGACGACGACCGCTTCGTGGTCCACCCCGACGACGAGGACGTGCACATGGCGATCGAGCGCCGCCTGACCGAGATCGCGGGCCCGGTGGGCGGGAAGCTGCACACGGCGCGCTCCCGGAACGATCAGGTGGCGACCGACGTCGCGATGCTCGTCCGCGCGCACACGCTCGGGGCGCGGGAGCTGCTGCTCGAGCTGATGGCGACGATCGCCGCGCTCGCCGACCGCCACCTGGACTGGCCGATGCCCGGCTATACGCACCTCCAGCGCGCCCAGCCCGTCTACCTCTCGCACCACCTGCTCGCGTACTTCTGGAAGTTCCGGCGCGACCTCCAGCGGTTCAACTTCTGCATGACCGCGACGGACGACCTGCCGCTCGGCGCGGGCGCGCTCGCCGGCGTGAGCTTCGACACGAGCCGGATGTTCGTCGCCCAGGAACTGGGGTTCGGAGGCATCGCGGAGAACTCGCTCGACGCGGTCTCGAACCGGGACTTCGTGCTCGACTACGTCGCGTCGGCTGCCACCTGCGCCACGCACCTGTCCCAGCTCGGCGCGGAGATCGTCCTCTGGTCGAGCCAGGAGTTCGGGTTCTGCGAGCTGGCCGACTCGTTCGCCTCCGGCTCGAGCCTGATGCCGCAGAAGAAGAATCCCGACGCCGCGGAGCTCTTGCGGGCGAAGGCGCCGCGGCTGGTCGGCCGGCTGGTGAGCCTGCACGGCGTCCTCCACGGGCTGCCGCTCACCTACAACAAGGACCTCCAGGAGGACAAGGAGCCGCTGTTCGACGCGATCGACACGCTCGAGCTGTGCCTACGGGTGGCGAGCGAGATGCTGCGCGGGATGTCGTTCGACCGCGAGCGGCTGGCGGCCGCGGCGGCGGACGAGTTCACCGCGGCGACCGACCTGGCCGACCTGCTCGTGCGGCGCGGCGTGCCCTTCCGCGAGGCGCACGGCATCGTGGGCGGGCTCGTCCGGGCGGCGCTGGAGCGGGGCAAGGCGCTGTCCGAGCTGACGGCCGAGGAGCTTCGGGAGCTCGCCCCGGCGCTCGACGAGGGGCTCCACGACGTGCTCGACCATCGAGCCGCGCTCGAGTCGAAGATCTCCGAGGGCGGCACCTCGCTGGCCCGGGTGCGCGAGCAGCTCGCGCACGCCCGTCACGTCCTGGAAGAGGTGCGCGCGTGAGGCTTGGACGGAGCTTCTACGCCCGCTCGGTACACGAGGTCGCCCGAGAGCTGATCGGGTGCGTGGTCCGGCACGGCGCGACGGCGGGGCGGATCGTCGAGACGGAGAGCTACCACATGGACGAGCCCGCGTGCCACGCCTACGCCGGGCTCACCGGGCGGACGCGCCCGCTGTTCGGCGCGCCCGGCCACGCCTACGTGTACTTCTCCTACGGCGTCCACTCGCTCCTCAACGCGGTGGCCGAGGGGGAGGCGACGGGCGCCGCCGTGCTGATTCGCGCGCTCGAGCCGGTGGAGGGCATCGAGCTGATGCGCGCGCGCCGCGGGCTCGAGCGGGCGGAGGACCTCTGCTCGGGCCCCGGGAAGCTGACCCGGGCACTCGCGATCGGGCTCGACCTGAACGGCTCCTCGCTCATCGACGGGCCGATCGAAATCGCGGCCCGCGATGCCGCCGCCCGCGAGCCACGCGTCGTGATGGGCGAGCGCATCGGGATAACCAAGGCGGCCGACCTGCCATGGCGTTTCTGCGACGCCGACAGCCGCCACGTGTCGCGGCCCTGGCCGGCGGCGATGCGCGCCGGGGCCAGACGGGCGGCGTAGGCGGGCCGGCGCTCCGTCGGCGTCGCGGTGTCCTACCCCGAATCGCCCGGCGACACCCCTCCGCCCGCCCCGGTCGAAGGCGCGGGTGCGGGGGCGGGGGCCGGCACGGGGGCGGGGGCCGGCGCCGGCGTCTGCGGCGCCGGGGGTTGCTGCGGCGCGGGCGGCTGCTGCGCCGGGGGCGCCTCGGTCTGCGGCTCGGGCGTGGTCGGCGCCGGTGCCTCCTGCGCCGGCGCGGCCTGCTCGGCGGGCGGCACCTCGGACGGGGCGACCGGCGCCGCCGGCACGTATCCGCCGCCGCCGTCCTGCGGCTCCGGCTCCTCGTCGTCCTTGCCGTCCATCAGGTCGCGCGTCTCGCGGATCTCGACCCAGGACGACATGAAGTCGCTGAAGATCGCGGCCGGATACGTGCCTCCGGCCACGGGGCTGCCTCCGTACTCGAACTCCATCGGCACCAGCTTGTCGGCGTAGCCCACCCAGACCGCCACCGTCAGCTCGCCGTTCGACCCCACGAACCAGGCGTCGCCGTAGTTCTCCGTGGTGCCGGTCTTCCCCCAGATCGGCTCGTCGCCGACCTGGGCGGCCTTCCCCGTCCCGCCGCTCACGACCATCGAGAGCATGTCCTGGGCGGTCTGGCCGACGGCTGCCGGGAAGACGCGCGTCACTTCGCGCTTGTTCTTCCCCTCGTCGCCGCGGATCCCCCTGCCCTCGACGTTCTCGATCCCCACCGGCCCGCCGGTCGACGCAAGGCTTCCCGACACGCGCCGCCCATCGTTCGCGATCGTGGAGTACGCGTACGCCATCTCGAGCGGCGTGACCCCCTCCTCCAGGCCACCAAGAGTCATGGCCGGGTTGGTCGAGAGCCTCGTCCGGATGCCCATCCTGCGGGCCATCCGGGCGACCCGCCGGGTACCGAGGTCGAGGCCCAGCTCGGCGAAGACAGAGTTGTCCGAGGTTGCCGTGGCGGACCAGAGCGACGCCGACCCGAGGTAGCTGTCCTCGTAGTTGTGGACGATGAACTTCTCCTTCTTGGAGCCGGGCACGGGGAACACCTTCTGCTGGGAGGCCCAGACGCTGTTCGGATCCACGCCGTCCGCCAGCGCCCGGACGAGGATGAACGGCTTGAAGGCCGACCCGGGCTGGCGGTGGCCGTTGGTGGCCAGGTTGAACGGCTCGGCATCGAAGTCGGTCCCGCCGACCATCGCCTTCACCTCGCCCGTGCGGTTCTCGATCGCAACGAGCGACGCGTCGGGACCCACCCCGGCGAGCCGGCCGCCGATCGCATCCTCGGCGGCGCTCTGGAGCTCCGGGTCGATGGTCGTCTTGATCTTCAGCCCACCGCCGAACACGAGGCCCGGCCCGTAGCGGTCGACCAGCTGTTGGGTGAGCCAGCTCGTGAAGTAGGGCTGCTCGGAGTCGGCGTCGGGCGGGTCGACGTCGTCCTCGCCCGGCACGTCCTCGTCGAGGGCCTCCTCGTACTCGGAACGCGTGATGCTTCCCTGCTCGAGCATCCGGCCAAGGACCAGGTCGCGCCGTTCCTTCGCCGCCTCCGGATTCTCGACGGGGTCGTACGTGCTCGGCGACGCGATCAGCCCGGCCAGCAGCGCCGCCTCGGCCGGGGTGACGTCGAAGGCCTCGCGCCGCCGAGGATTCAGCTCGTCCTCCGGCACCGCATACCCGACACCGGATGTGGCGCCCTGCTGCTCCGCTGGCTCGTCGCCGTCGCCGAAGTACGTCCGCACCGCCGCCTCCACCCCGTAGGCGCCGTTGCCGAAGTACACGGTGTTCAGGTACTGGGTGACGATCTTGTCCTTCGACCACTTGCGCTCGAGGTGATAGGCCAATGCGCTCTCCCGCAGCTTCTGGAACACGGAGCGATCGCCCTGGGCGGAGAGCGCGTTCTTGACGAACTGCTGGGTGATCGTCGAGCCTCCCTGTACGACCCGGCGCTGCAGGACGTCCTGGAACAGGGCTCGCGCGATCCCCGTGTAGTCGACGCCCTCGTGCTCGTAGAAGCGCCGGTCCTCGATGGCGACCACCGCGTTCTTGAGGTGCGGGGAGATCTGCCCCTCGTGCACGAGGATGCGGTTCTGGTTCCCGGTGAGCTGGGCGATCCGGCACTCGCCGCGGCCGGGCTCCCGGCAGCCCGGTCCATCCGAGTAGAGCACGGAGTTCTGGGCGGCCCTGTACTCGGCCGTGTTCTCGAGCGACGGCAGGTCGCTGGCGACTGCCATCAGCATCCCGAACACGGTCGACACGAGCGCGAGAACGCCGAGGCCCACGAGGATGAGGGCCAGCCGGAGCTTTTTTAGCCTCGGCTTCGATGCCGGCGGGGTTGGCGCTGGGGCGCCCGTCCGGGCGAACCGGGGTCCCCGGGCGGCGGCCGGATGAATCGTGGGCGTGGGCGGCTCGGGCATGGCTTTGGGCGCCCCCGACTGTGGGGTTCCCGGCTTCCGTGCGGGCAAATCTCGGCGGTTCGAGCGCCCATCTGAAAGCCGGACACGGGCGCTCCGTGAGAGGGCGGCAGTCTAGCATTGGCCCCATGACGGACTCGGCGGGCGAGGCGGCCCGATTCCTCACCCGTAACGCCGTCGACGCCCTCCCCGCGGGGGGGCTCGAGCGCCAACTCGCCACCGGCCGGCCGCTCCGGGTGAAGCTGGGAGTGGACCCGACCACGCCCGACATCCACCTGGGTCACACGGTGGTGTTGAGGAAGCTCCGCGAGTTCCAGGAACTCGGGCACACCGTGGTCCTGATCGTCGGCGACTACACCGCGCGCGTGGGAGATCCGAGCGGACGGTCATCGGTCCGCCCGCAGGTGGATCCCGAGGAGATCGACCGGAACTCCGAGACCTACGAGGCCCAGGCGTTCAAGGTGCTCGACCGCGGGCGGACCGAGGTGCGCCGCAACTCGGAGTGGCTCGCGATGCCGATGGAGGACCTCTTCAGGCTGGCTCGCACGGCGACCGTCGCCCAGCTGCTCGAGCGCGACGACTTCGCTCAGCGCTACGCCGCCCGCGAGCCCATCTCGATCCTGGAGCTCCTCTATCCACTGCTCCAGGGCTACGACTCGGTGGCGATCCGCTCGGACGTCGAGCTCGGGGCCACCGACCAGAAGTTCAACGTGCTCCTCGCCCGCGACGTCCAGCAGGCGTACGGGGTCGAGCCGCAGTCGATCCTGACGATGCCCATCCTGCCCGGGATCGACGGGGTTCAGAAGATGTCGAAGTCGCTCGGCAACTACGTCGGCGTGGACGATCCACCGGAGCAGATGTACGGGAAGTTGATGCGGGTGCCGGATTCCGCCATGCCCACCTACTACGCGCTCCTGCTGGACGGTCCGCCGGACCCGGCGCTGTCGCCGCGCGACGCGAAACGGGCCATGGCCCGGGGCCTCACCGCCCGCTTTCACGGCGAGGAGGCGGCACGCGCCGCCGAGGAGCGGTTCGACACCCTCCACGTCCGGCGCGAGCTGCCTGAGGACGTCGAGGAGTTCGCCTTCGCGGGCGAGGACGGGACCGTTCACCTGCCGGCGCTCCTTGCGGAGGCCTTCGGCATCTCGCGCTCCGAAGGCCGGCGGCTACTGGGGCAGGCCGGCGTCAGGCTCGATGGGCGCGCGATCGGCGAGGAGGAGCTCGACCTCCCCGCGGAAAGGCTCGACGGCGCGGTCATACAACTCGGGAAGCGGCGCTTCAAGCGGCTTCGCAGACGATAGAAGCGTGCCGGCGGCCCGCGACTTGGGGCCGCCTCGCTGCCGTTTTCGGCTCTCCAGAGAGCCGTCCAGGCCTCGCTGGACGCCCCAGGGGCCGCCGTTTCCCCCGCCCTGCAGCGGTTGGCGCGCCCGGGGCCCGGTGCTAGACTCCTCCGTCGCGCTTCATGCGTGGTGGTAGCCCCACCCCTGAGGGCGCACGGTCTTTGAAAACTCAGCAGTACGTGCGACCGATACGCCGTCCCGCAAGCCCCGCTTGCGCCGCGGCGGTAAGGTCGCGCCCAGGTTCGACCCTTCGTCGGCTCGCTCTTGCGATCCACGAAGGGCCCTGAACAGACCCGTCAAGTCCGCATCTCGCAGGTGTACGCGAGGCACAAACGACTTGACAACTCTCTTGATCTGACAGTGGACCCGGCCAGCCGGAGCTTCCTCCTAGGCGGGCCGGATGCCGGCGGCCTACGGCCGCCCGGCGCTGAAACCACGCCAGACTTTCACGGAGAGTTTGATCCTGGCTCAGGACGAACGCTGGCGGCGTGCTTAACACATGCAAGTGGAGCGACGAACCAGGCTTCGGCCTGGGGCAAAGCCGCGAACGG
>Ga0081538_10002083_pt1 | contig 19932 bp, 23 predicted proteins | sample TabmetS5T2R1_FD_71022 | JGI IMG/M metagenome (GOLD analysis project Ga0081538, IMG submission 71022) | Tabebuia heterophylla rhizosphere microbial communities from the University of Puerto Rico - S5T2R1 | ecosystem: Host-associated > Plants > Roots > Rhizosphere ...
ACTGCCCACCCCCAACGAACCAGTTCCGTGTCCCCATCGTTGCGGGGCAGAAGGTCGCAACCGTAGACTCGCCCCCAGCCAAGGGCGTGTAGCTCAGCGGGAGAGCGCTGCCTTCACACGGCAGAGGCCACAGGTTCGAAACCTGTCACGCCCACCCATCATCACCGCAGGTCAGAGCCCCGCATCAATGGTCGTCGCCGGCCGCTCGAACGCCGGCAGGCGGCGAACAGGCGGCGGGCGCATTCAGCGCGGCCCGCACGCGAGCGTGAGTGTCGGCCGGAACATGGGTGTAGCGGTTCAGGGTCGTGCTCGCCTGCTCATGACCCATCACGGCCTGGACCACATTCACCGGCACCCCCTCGGAGATGAGCCAGGTCGCATAGCAGTGGCGCAGGTCATGGAACTTCGGCCGCTCGACCAGGCCCGAGCGGGCAAGCGCGGGCAGCCACACCCGCTGGCGGAAGTTGGCCCGGCGCAGCGGGCCGCTGCGCTCGTTGCGGAACACCAGCTCATCCAGCTCGGCCGGGAAGGCGGCCAGATGCTCGGCCAGTGCCTCGATCACAAAGTCCGGCAGCGGCACGGTGCGCCGGCTGGCCTTGGACTTCGGGTACAGCTTGCAGGTCACGCGGCCGGCGACCTCCACGGCGACCTCGACCACATGCAGCTCCCGTCGCAGCAGGTCAACATTGCGGCGCCGCAGCCCAACGCATTCCCCCCAGCGCAGGCCGGCACCGGCTGAGGTGGCCACGACTGCCCGGTAGCGGCGGGGGAGCACGGGCAGGACCTGGCCCAGGAGCTGGTCGCGACTAATCGTCACCCCGGCATCCGCCGTACGGCGCCGTGGCGGCAGGCGCACGCCGTCACAGGGATTGGCGCCGAGCTTACGGCTACGCACGGCCGTGGCCAGGATCGACGACAGCAACCCATGACATGACGCCACCGTCTCCGGCGCCAGCTTCCGGGACAGGCGTGTCACCCAGGCCTGCACGTCCAGGTGCTCGATGCGACCGATCGGCCACTCCCCCCACATAGGCAGCACATGGTTGTCCAGGCGAGAGCGGTTGGCCGCTGCCGTAGTCAGCTCCACCTCCCGCGCCGCCCACCAACGGTCAGCCAGCTCCCGGAAGCGCAGCTGCGCCCCAGCCGGATCCACGTACAGCCCACGGGTCTTGTCACCCTCGACCTGGGCCAAGAATGCCCGCGCCTCCCGCTTGGTCTTGAACGTCCTGGTTCGCTCCTTGCCCTCGGGCGTCCGATAGGCGGCCCGCCAGTTCCCCGACGGCGCCCGGCGTAGATGCCCCACAGGTCACCCCCTGTCTGACGCGCTCGCCAAGAACGCATCCAGCTGGACCCGAGGTATCACCCACCGCTTCCCAAGCCGCAGTCCCGGTAGGCGACCCTGCCGGAGCAGCTCATAGGTAACGCCCAGGCTCAAGCCCATCACCGCCGCAGTCTCCCGCACCGTGTAGGTCTGTCGCTCACTGTCCGGCAGGTCCGTACTCCCTTCGCTTCTCGTTGTCATCTCGCCTCCATGCCTCCTGCTCGGCGGTCAGGCGGCCGCCGTTGTACTCCGCAGCTCCTCTCGGGCCACCCGCCGCTCTTCCCGCGCCCGAGCGGCCGCCGAGGCGGCCAGCCACGCCTCCCCCGTCGACCGATAGCCCGAGCCGAGGTAGGACCACGAAGCAACAACGATCACGGCCTGGTCGTCCTCGGGCCGTCCCCAGGCATCCAAGGGCAGAGTGTCGCCGCGCCGTCGGCGGATGGCGTAGGCGACCCGGGCCCGCCGCAACGTCCCCAGGGTGGTGGAGTAGCGGCGGCTCTTGGTCGAGAAGTGGCCGCCGAAGCCCAGCATGTGCGCCCACCTGCCCAGCCGCAGCCCCACCAGGCTCGGGCGGGCGGCCAACTCGAAGCAGGCCCGCACCAGCTCGGCCACATGGGCGGGCAGGTCCAGCTCCTCCAGCTCGGCCTCGGTCACGCGGTGGTCGAGGGTGACCCCGAGGGCCTCGGTGGCCTTGGTCGCGTACTTGGCCACATAGCCGGCCACCTGCTCGGCGCTCAGCTCCCCCTCATCGCCCGTCTCGGTGATGTGGCGCACATCGAGCTGCTCCCCCCAGCGGGCCACCAGGGTCACGCCCTGGTCCTCGGTGACCGGCGGGCAGGGCACGCTGACGATGGTTGCAGCCCGTCGGACAGCCCCCTCGAGGAGCTCGACGGTGAACCCGGCCGGTGGGCGAACGACACAGGAGGGGCAGGCGCAGTCGGTGGCGGCGTCCAGGCGGATGATGGCGTGGAAGTGGACGGCGCCCCGCCGCTGGTATTCGGCCACCTTGGCGAACGAGATCCGCACCAGCGCCCGCAGCTCGGCCTCGGGCAGCCCGGCGAGCTGGGCCAGGGCCCGGTAGAGGTAGATAGTGGTCCGCGACCACAGCCGACCGGCCAAGGCGTTCCAGAGCACTTGGGCGCCGGTCTGGTAGCAACGGCCACACAGCGGCTCACCCTGCCGTGGGTCGTCGGGGTCATGACGCCGCCAGCAGCCCACCCGCTTGCCGTGAGGACACTTTGCGCCTTGCCGGTAGGGGCGGCAGGGGTAGACCAGCAGCCCTTGCGCCCGGCGCGAGTGGACCGGGCCGAAGGATGGCGCGGTGAAGGTGACGAACAGCCGCGGATGCCCGGTAACCGTCTCGGGGACACCCTTGCCGCCGCGCAGGCCGGCCGCCAGGAGCTGGAAGGTGTCGCCCTGGTAGGTGGACGAGCAGGAAGGGCAGACCGACGCCCGGCGGTTGCCGCAGGCCTTCAGGAGGGTGGCATCCGGCTCCTGGTCGGTGGAGTACGCCGTGCGGACTTCGCCCGTCGAAGCGTCGGCGTGCTCGACCCGGCCGCGCAACCGCACCGGATGCGCGCAGTAGCCGGTCTGGGCGACCAACTCCATCCAGCGGTCATAGCCCGAACCGGCCCGAGCGATGGCCTCAGCGAGCACCTCCGGCACGACCTCACCGACGCGAACCGGCTCGGTCATGCTGGCCCACCCTGCCCATAGCCGGCGATGGACGTCGGGCTGGTCGCCGTCGAGACTTGGCAGCGTGGAAAGGAGGTGACGGAAAGATGTTCGAGCGGTTCACCGACCGGGCTCGACGGGTCATCGTGTTCGCCCAGGAGGAGGCCCGGCTCCTCAACCACGACTACATCGGCACCGAACACATCCTGCTCGGGCTCATCCACGACGGCCAAGGGGTCGCGGCCAAGGCGCTGGAGTCCCTCGGCATCTCGCTGCCAGCCGTGCGAACCGAGGTCGAGGAGATCATCGGCCACGGCCAGCAGGCCCCGTCCGGGCACATCCCGTTCACGCCCCGGGCCAAGAAGGTGCTGGAGCTGTCGCTGCGGGATGCGCTGCAGCTGGGCCACAACTACATCGGGACCGAGCACATCCTGTTGGGGCTGATCCGCGAGGATAAGGGGGTGGCCGCCCAGGTACTGGTCAAGCTGGGCGCCGACCTCTCCCGCGTCCGCCAGCAGGTCATCGCGCTGCTGTCTGGCTACGCTGGCGCCGTGGCGACCGCTGAGCAGGTAGGCGCGCGGGTGCGGCTGGTGCGCATGACCGTGCCCGATGATCTTCGCGAGGCTGAGGAGCAGCTCGCCCAGCTGCGGCAACAAAAGCAGCAGGCGATCGACGCCGATGACTTCGAGAAGGCGGCAGCGCTGCGCGACGCCGAGAAGCAGCTCCTGACGAGGCTGACCAAGCGGGAGCAGGAATGGACGGCCGGGGTGGATCTGGCCGCGGTCATCGAGGAAAACCACAAGCTGCAGAGCGAGGTCGAGCGTCTGCGGGAGCTGCTGCAGCGACACGGGATCGACCCCAACGGCGGGACTGCGGAGACTGCCTGAACCAACCAGTAGTCCCGATCTGCCGGATCGATAGGAGCTGTCCCGGGTTGGCAGGGACTCGCCCGGCCGCCAGCCTCCTCGCCCCCGGATGATCGCCAGCGTCAGCGGCCAGCGAAACTGGGGGTGCGGTCGGGGCTGACCAATGCCCGCGATGTGGTGGCCGAATAGCAGTGGCGGGTCCAGGCGGGCTCGCCAGCCTGGGCGTTGGGCGCCCTGGACCAAGGGGGCATCGCTCATGCTGCATCCCCAGGAGCTGGCATCCCAGGCAGGACCCGCAGCCCCGGCGCCTGCTCGGCCAGCAGCTCAGCCGGATCATGCCGCAGGCCGGTGGTGACCCGGATGATGGCCGCCACCTGGTGGTGGTCCACCTGGGGGGTCCGGACCCGATGGAAGCCTGGTCGGCCCGGCAGGCTGGTCACGGCCACCCCGACATAGGCGGGATCGTTGAGCAGGACCGGGGAGGTGTCGGGGTGCTGGCGGATCTCCTCCCCCAAGGCGGCCACGGCGCCGTCCAGGGTGCGGGTGGCAAAGGAGATGGCGACCTGGCAGTTGTCCCGGATGCGGGTCGGGATGGCATCTCCGGTGGCCCGCTGGGTCAGGAGCATGACTTGGATGGCGACGTTGCGGCCCTTTCTGATCAGCTCCTCAACCAACCTGGACAGCTCGGCCACGAGGGCGTTGTGGGCCTTGACCTCGGGCGAGGTGCCCTTGCGCTCATGGAAGAACGTGTGGGCCTCGTCCACGATCACGACCACCAGCGGCCAGGACGGGGACGGCCCCAGGTGCCAGGCATCGGTGACGCCGAGCACGTGGGCGATGCTGGCTTGGCGGTTCGCCATCAGCCGGTGCACCCGCCGGAGCACGTCGCGGACTTGGTCCAGGTCGTCTTTGGCCGACAGCCAGGCCCGGGACATGAGCCGGTCGTAGTCGGGGCCGCCCTTGCCATCCACCAGGACGAACTGGACTGCTGGACTGGGGGCGAGCTGGCCGAGCAGGTGGGCGACCAGCATGGTCTTGCCGAACCCAGCCAGCCCAGCGACCACTATCCCCGACACCTCGGCCAGGCGGACCATGACCGGCCGGGAGTCCTCCGCCCAGCCTAGCCACCACGACTCCAACGAGGCTGGGGCGGTGCCGGGCAGGTCGATGCGGGCCGGGGCCAGGAGCGGGTCGTAGTACAGACCCCGGAGCCGGATCAGCCCGGGAGCCTCCTGTTCGGCCCGCACGGTGACACAGCCCCAGGTGTCGGCCAAGTAACCGGCGGCCTGCTGGTAGTCGGCCAGGCCGGCCCCGGCGATGGCCGAGACGGTGGCGGTGACGCCCTGGTCGTCCACGGCGACCGCGGCGGCCGGGTAGCGGTGCTGGCGGGTCCACTGGTCCCGGTAGCCGAGCCCGAGGGTCTGGGCCAGCAGCGGCCACTCGGCGGCCAGCCGCCGGGCCTGGCGGGTCCGCTCGCGAGCCGCGGCCTGGTGGGGATGCCGGTGGGCTTGGCGAGCCCGCAGGCGGCGCCCGAGCAGGACGGCGGCCAGGGTAATGATCCCGCCGACCACGGCCAGCAGCAGCGAGAGGCGGACGAGGGTGGCCAGCATCCGCACCACCCCGCTCAGCGGGTCCAGAGGGGTCGGCGGCGGCGGGCGATCAACAGGCCGTCACAGCAGCGCTCGACCAGCTCCCCGTCGCCGTCCTCGGCCAGGTCGGGATGCAGGCAGCGGGTGTGCCAGCCGGTGGCACAGGCCGGGCAGTCGGGCTCCTCCAGCCCAGCCGGATACAGCCCATGGACAGTAGGATCGAGTTGCATCATGGGGCCTCACTCCTGATGCACGGGGCCAGGTGTTGGCGCACCTGGTCTGGTGGGTGGAGGGGACCGGGGCTCGCTTGGCGGCGGCTCCGGTCCCCTCCCTCACGGTCCCTGGTTGGGCATCGCCTCCTCTCTGGTCAGCTCGCCTTGGCCTGGGCCACGACCGGCTCGATGCGGGCCGCCCGGAAGGCGACCCCGGCGCGGTCGTTCATCGACCAGGGCTGGGCGACCAGGCCGGTGACCTTGACCGGGTGACCCTGGCGGAGGCCAGAGGGCATGCCGGGCACCTTGACGGCCAGGATCTCGGCCTCGCCGTCGCCCAAAGCGATCAGCTGCACCAGGTACAGCGGTTCGCCGTTTTCGTCGGCCCGTGGCTGCTTGGTGTCGAACGCCAGGACCGGCTGGGGCTCCAGGGCGCACAGGAACGCGATCGCCGACGTGTCCACTGGGAGCTTCATGCTCTCCTCCTTCTCCGGACGATCCGGATCGACCGGGTGAACTGGTCTGCCTGAATAGACGCATAATGTGCCGGATACGGCAGACTATCAAGCCACATTCGGCTCAACTTGTGCCGGAAGCGGCAGTTGCGGGATGCCGAGTAGGTCAATCATGCTGCCTACATGGACATCTCCGACGTCATCCGGTCTCGACGCGCTGCGCTCGGCCTCTCCCAAGCGGAGCTAGCGAAGAAGGCTGGGGTCAGTCTTCGGCAACTCGCTCGCTATGAGGCTGGAGACCAGCAGCCGGTTCTCTCCGCCGCCGTCGCCCTAGCCGACGCCCTCGGCATCTCCATGGATCAGTTGGCCGGGAAGGTGACCTACGACCTCGACCTCTCCGGCGAGTGGTGGTGCGCCTGGCAGACCTGGAAGGACGGCGCCCCCCGTATCGACACCCATCCCCTGGAAGTGCATCAGCGAGGCGAGGTGCTCCAACTCAACGCCGAGCGCGCCGTCCCGGTCGCCGAAGGCAGCTACCGCTGGCGCGGCGAACTGCGCCTGTGGGACAACGAAGCCCTCATCGGCTGGTACCGGTCAACCGACGCCGCCGTGCGGTCCAAGGGCACCCTGTACCTATCCCTCCACCAGCACGGCACCTACGCCTGGGGCCGCTGGGTCGGCATGAGCTACGACGGCCCCGTGGTCAGCGGGTGGGGCGCCATCGCCCGAACCGAGGACCAAGCCCACCAGGTCGTGCTCGACCTCATCAACGACAGCCCCCCATGACCCACCACCGCAGCCGCGTCCTCCAGTTCGTCATCGACGTCGACGACCTCGACCGTGGGGTCGCCTTCTGGTCGGCCGCCCTCGACGCCACCGAGGAGCAACTCTCGGAGAGGAGCCGCCCCATCTACCGACTGCTCCGACTCCCCGACGCCGAGATTCGGGTGCTGCTCCAGCGGACCGATGACGAGAAGGTCTCCAAGGAACGGATGCACCTCGACTTGGAGACCGACGATATTGAGGCCGAGGTCGAACGCCTGGAGGCGCTGGGCGCGACCCGCTATGACCATCAGCAAGAACGCGGCTTTGACTTCTGGGTCATGCGCGACCCCTGGGGCAACGAGTTCTGCGTGCTCCACCCGAACTTCCCCGAGCTGCTTGCCCGGCGCCGGCCATGGTCACCAAGCTAGAGGTGACCCGTTCCGCAGGCAGAGGACCGCCGACCCGGTGGCGGTGGCGACTGGTCGGGCCAGCCGCAACCCCCGGTCCTGGATCAGCGGTCCCTGCGCAGCTCCGCGTGGGCGGTCCTACTCGTGGTAGACGTCGCCGATGGCGTGGCGGGCGGACCCGCCGGGCCCGGTCACCTGGATGGTCAGGGAGCCGATCGCCCCGTCGAACGGATGCCAGACGAGCCACAGGCCGTCCTCCGCGGGGGTGGTCTCGGCCACCACCTTGGAGTAGTACGCGGCGGCGGTCCCCGTGGGGGTGAGCACCAGCCGGGCCCGGTCGACCCCAGTGGCGAGGACCTCGACCTCGACCCGGTCGGGGAGCAGCAGCCGGCCGTTCATCTCCGACAGCTTCGGATGGGTGGCGACCTGGAGGATCCGGGGAGGCTGGCTGGTGGCGGCGGTGCTGGGTGGCCGGGCCATCGGCGGCCGGCGAGTCGGCTGGTCGGGAGCGGGCGTGGTCGGGGCGGCGGCCGCCGGGGCGGCGTCGCTGGGAGGGCTGGTGTCGCGGGTGCTGCAGCCGGCCACGGCGACGCTGGCGACCAGGAGGGCGGCGGCGATGGTTCGGACAGGGCGCATGCTGTTCATCTCCTTCATGGGCTCCGGGACGATGGTGGAGTCCCACGCCCTCACGATCGCCGAATCCGATCACAACTCCCGATCGGGAACGTCGCGCTGATATCCCTGATCAGGCGCAACCGGGTCACGATCGGCAATCGAGCCGGTAGCGGTGGGTCGAGCCCAACCCTCTAGTAGCGGCGGCGTCGAATAGGGCGGAGTAGGACTCACGGGAGTCGCCTGGGACAGGCCGGCGAGCGGCCCTCGTGGTGGGAGCCTCGTTCTCCCGCCACGCCCAGGGTGGAGGGGATCTGGCCGGACGGCTCTGGCAGGCCCAACCCCCAGCCGCAAGCGCCCCACCAACCAACCCGGCACCCGAGCCGAGCCCACTCGGCAACCTGATCCATGGCCGACTTCGTTGGCTCTGTCGCTTGCCTCTGGTGGTCTCTCGGCATGCCACGGTGTCCACCGTCCCCCGGGTCCAAGGGCAGGGCAGACCGCCCGGCCAGGCAATCCAGGAGGAATGCGCCATGACCGAGGCAAGCGTCAGCTTCGCCGGCAACCTCACCGACCAGCCCGAGGTCCGGCGCACCGAGGGCGGGATCGCCCGGGCCAGGTTCCGGGTGGCCGTCTCCGGCAGGCGGGAGCAGGAGGCGTCGTTCTTCACCGTGATCGTCTGGCGCGACCAGGCCGAGCACGCCGCGCAGTCGCTCTCGAAGGGCAGCCGGGTCGTGGGCGAGGGCCGGCTCCAGCAGCGGAGCTGGACGTCCGAGGATGGCAGCGCCCGATCCGTCGTCGAAGTGCTGGCCGAGGAGCTGGGGCCGAGCCTGCGATGGGCGACGGCGACCACGACCAGGACAACGCGGAGCCAGAGCCAGTAGCCAGCTCGACCGAGCAAGGCGACGACCGGACGCGGGTGAGGGAGCAGGGCAGCGGTCCACCGGCCTCCGCCCTTTCAAAGGTGCTTGACGAGCATGTCGATCAGCTGCGACACGGCCACCGCAGTCCCATCATCACGAACCGCCCGCCAGGTCCCCACCACTGGCCCATGGCCCCAGTCGACATAGCCGAGCCGCTCATAGAGCCGCCGAGCGTCGACGTTGGCCAATCCGACACCCAGGGCAAGCTGTTCGTCACCCAGCCGGCGGGCGGTGTCCTCACCCGCATGGATCAGGGCCGTGCCGATGCCGCGCCGCTGCAGCGGTCCCACGACCTCCAAGTGATGGAGCTCGGGGACGCCGGGAAGGTACCGGCGGACTTCGGGCACGTCGGCTGGCTCACGCAGCAGATACACATCACCCACGGGACGGTCACCCAGCCAGGCGACGAGCAGCACGCCACGCTGCTCGTGCTGGCGAGCCAGGCGGTCAGCGAAGAAGGGGCGCTGCCCAAAGGCCTCCACCAGCGCGGGAAGCTCGGCATCAGCGGCCGGCCGGATCTGCACCTTCGCACCCACAGGGCTCAGCCTAACCAGCTCGTTGCGCTGGTCCACCTGCTTTCGCCGCGAGGCAAGCCGCGAGCGGCGACCACCATGCTTGGCACGGCGACGACGGCCAGGGTCTCCGTCATGCACCGTTGAGCGGAGTCGGCCCATCGGCTCCTTCACCGGGAGCCGGCGTGTGGCCTGCGTTGGTGTCAAGCCGCGCGTAGTACCTGACCAGGGGCAAGCCAACGAAACCTGCCTTCTCATAGACCCGGCGCGCCGGAGCATGCCCAGGATCGCCGCCGGTACCGACTTCCACGAGCCGCACTCCGGCATCGCGTAACCGCTGCACCGCAAAGGAGGTCAACGCCGTGCCGATTCCCTGGCGCTGGACCAGCGGATCAACGGCCAGCATGTAGATCTCCCCCGTCTGAGTGTCGGCGTCGATCCGCACGGCGACGAAGCCGACAGGACGCCCCTCCTGTTCGGTCACCCACACCTTGGCGGTGTCATCCTCACAGACGGCTTCCACGTCGCGAGCCTGTGCCGATGACCAGTCTGGGTAGAGCGCTTGGTAGACCCGGTCGCCCAGGACCGTCCGGAACGACTCGAACACTGGCGCCCAGGCGCGTAGCGAGAACTCAACGACGGCGGCGGTGTCGGCAGGGGTCAAGGGACGGATGGTCACAGGCATGATCGCCATCATGGCAACAGGGTCGATGACCGTCACCCAGATACGACGGCTCCACCGAGCGGGACGCAGGAGGAGCCTGCTCGCGTTCCGCTCCGTCCAGCAGAGCAACCATTGCGTTCGGTGAGGAGTTTCTCTACGAACTCAAGGCCGGCCCTGCGGGCGGCAGCCTCCGGCGGCCGCCCTCGGCCGGCAGCCACTAGCATCACGAAACCGGGGCCGAGCTCACGTGAGTAGCGAACGCCATCGATCGTGGCTAACGTTTCACTCTCGCACGGATTGCGAGAAGTGCTAGGCCGAGAAGGACTGGCACGAGGATCCGGAGACCGATCTGCTCGACATTCCCCAACGTCGTCAGCACTGGGCGCGGGTCGGTCGGCAAGCCGACGGCTGTACGCGCGCCGAAAATCAATGCGTCTTCGAAGGAGTCGTAGCATCTGGTGCCTGTCGGTGGTCGTTCACAGTGGGCTTTGTCCATGGCGAAGCCCCCGTGCGTGAATAGGTAGGCGAACAGGACCAGTGCCAGGAGGACGGCAGTCAACGCACGCCAGGCTCGCAGCCCGTAGCCGGACACCAGCCAGTACGCGTGCAGGATCATTCGCTCGACGAATGGTGTGTATGAGCTGGATTGCCCGGGCTCGGAATTCCTCTTGGTTGCGCGGCGACGCATCTCCATCTCGCCATAGTAGAAGTCCGTTGCGCCGGGTTCGTCCTTGGTGTCTTCCTTGCCTTTGCGCAGCGCTCGATAGATCGCGGCGATCTGAAGCGCAGGCAACCTAGTCGGCTTGGAGATCAACCAAGACTCCGGCCATGGCTGGGGGCGCCATCCATATCCCACTCCTCGCCACGTAGCTTCCTCGGCGATTACCCGGCGCAAATCCCAGGGCAGGCGACTCGGTGCATCAGTGAAGTCACCTCCCTCTATGCGAAGCAGATCCAGGTTCTGAGCACCCTCAAATCGACAGTTACGCAAGCTGACGTCGGTCAGGACAAGCCCCGCGACGTTCGCTCGTCTCAACGAGTAGAGCACCGGCTGAGCCTCGCTGCCTCCGGTCGCGGATAAGGCATTGGGGCGCACGTTAGGCGGCTTGAGATCCTCGGGAAGCTCAGCGTGTCCCGCCACGATCAAAGGGCCGGAAATGTCCGCTTCTTCCAGAGACAAGTCCGCTTTGATGATCCGCAGATGTCCGCCTGCTGGGAAGCGGCTTCTCATGCAGCTCAGTCTGGCCGCCCTGACTGTAATCTGCCCGTGGCGTTCGAAGGAGGCATCATCCAATATCACGTCACCAGCTGACGTCAGGAGTCCTAGCTGCACTGTCCCCTTGAATGTCGCCGAACCAAAGTCGACCGCCTGGAACTTAGCGTCTCGGAAGCGAGCCTCCTGTTCGAATGTAGCTCGAAGGAAGCTGACCGTGCCGTTAAAGGCTGCTTCACTGAATCGGGCCCGACCGTTGAAGGTCACTTCTCCGAAGTTAATTGCGGTGTCTATTCGTGTGAAGCGTGTGCTGCCAAATTCCGCCCAACCCTGAAACACGGCACCGAAGAATGATGCCCTATCGTTGAACGAGGCGTTACTGAAATATACAGGTCCCCAAACCTCGCACCTTCGAACAGGCATCTGCCGTTGAATGTTGCCTCCCGGAAGACGACGTCCCGGTCCCATGTCGCATTAACAAAAGAGACTTCCTCACCGAATCGCACCCCCAAGGCGAAGCAACCACCGGAGAGGACTGAGTCCGTGAACTTGCAAGTGCCTTGGAACCGAGCCTGCCGCAGACGGAACTCGCCATGCACTCTCACACGCTCGAACGCGGCATTGCCCTCGAACCTGACATCAGTGAAGCGAGCCATAGAAGAGAACTGAGCCTCGGTGAAGTCTGCACCAAGGGCGAACTTACAGCCCCCCAACTCTGCGAAGCCTGCGACTTGAAGCCTGGAAAGATTCGCTTCGCGCTCGAAACCGGCTTGCCGCAGACGGAACTCACCATCTACTTTCATGCGTGCGAATGTGACGTCGCCGTCGAACCTGGCTGCACTGAAGCGAGCCGAATTCGAGAACTGCGCCTCGGTGAAGTCTGCCCCGCCGGCAAACCTGCAGTCCCCAAAGTCCCCGTCACCTTCGAACTTACATTGACGGAAGTCAGCCCTATCCCGAAACTGTGATTGTGCGAACTTGGCTTCGCCTCCAAAGGTGGCATCACGGAAGGAGGCCTCTCCGAAGACCACGCGTTGGAAGTCAGCGGATTTAGTGAAGGTCGTCCCTTTGAAGTGCACCTGACTTTCGAATTGGGCATCACCGAAATTGACGTGGTCCGGGAACGTCGCTCCGCTGAAATCTGCTCGCTTGAAGTAGGGACGACGGTTCAGGTCATGGGGGGCAGCTTCCAAGATTCGTTCCAGCAGCCCCGAAGGGACCGTGAGCCCTCGGGTGAAGGTCAGTGTGGGATCGTCGCGTAGCGCTTGAAGCACCACCTGCTGCCGCTGTTCACTCACGTGCGTGAAGCATCGACCATCCTCAGTCAACGGGGCTCCATCGCAGCTCACGACGGAGCAACGATCGGCGGCCCGGGAGTCTTGTGCTCTCCGAATGAGCCCCGCACGACCAGTACTTACAAACGACAACATGCCTGTCCGTCTTCGCGTCACGGCAGTCTTCTACTCCCGTGCGAGGTCACAGCCCCGACCCATCCACCACAGGTAGCCCCAAGGTTTCGGAGGCCCGATCAGAGGCGTCGAGCCATGACCTTACCATCTCGACCGCTGATGCCCACTGCTTTTCGCCTACACTCAGCCATGTCTCGCTGTGCAAGCGAGAAGCGGGCTCGTGCCCTTGAGCCAGCCACCCTAAGTACATAGATGACCAAAGTAAGAGCTCAAGCATGCAATAATGAACCATTACGGCACTTTACTGGGGCTGAAGGTCCGGGCACAACCCCGGTCTGTAAAGGTTGAAGGAATCGCAAGTCACCGCCGCGACCCGGGCACGAGCAGGCAATGCCCCGGGAGGGGCTGGAATTCGAATCTCCCCAACCGGCTGCCGCGAGCCCTCCGGACTCTTGCCAACGAGGCTGGGGTTGCCTTGGACGGCCTCGCCGATCGCCCGAGCTGGAGCCCAACGCTGCCACGCTGAGCCGACGTCGTCCTCGCCGGCCGTGCCACCGGCGTGCCACATCAGACGGTCAATCACGGTTCCTAGCGGACAACCACGGTCACTGTCGCCCTGGTGCTGAGCTGGCCGTCTCGCGGCTGTGCAGCTTGAACGCATCCCGCGAATGTGCCTGATAAGGATGAGGTCTGCGTCAGGTCTTGATCGGCCTTGCCGTGCCCCGGGCGGCCGATCCGGTTCAGTCGTGGGAGGTGGGTCGCCCAGCGGTGTCCACGACCGCCGAGCCCATCCGCCGGAGGGTGTCATGCTCCGAGCACCGGCGCTCATGGCCGAGTGCCGCCCCAAGCACCGTTCCAACGGCAGGACGATAGGGAGTAACCATGGAAGGCTCGCTGACTGTGAGCATGATCAGCGTCGTCATCGCTTTCGGGGCTCTGGTTGTGTCGACCTTGGTGGCGATCCAGCAAGTGCGGCAGATGAGCCGGCAGAACCTTCTTCCCGTAGTGCTTGATGCTTTCAGGGAGGCACGAACAGCGGAGTGGTTTCAGGCTCGTGACTGGATCCTTGACCATCTAGCTAATCAACACTCCCCGGATTCAGGAGTATCACGCCTGCCTCGACCGGCCCGCGGCATGGTTCGCTCTGTCGGTCACTTCTACGACAACCTGGGCGTCTTCGTTGCGTACAAGGTTGTGACTGAGGACCTCATAATCGGATTCTTCGGAGTAGGGCTCAACGAAGTCTGGACGGTCCTTGAGCCGTACATCTTGCGCGAGAGGCAAATACGAAGAATGGGCTACATGGTCTTTTATGAGGACCTTGTGAGTCGCTTCCGAGCGCGCGAACCTGCGAATGTCTACGAGGAACTTGGGCTTCACAAGCTAAGTGGCGACCAAGAGTCGCCGTCATAACCCGGCTCGCCGTGCCCCAACCGGCCCATGGGGCTCTGGTCGTGGAGGACCGGAGCCGCAGACGGCCGCGACCAGGTGGAACCGGAACCCATCGAGCCAGGTTGGTCCACGTTTGGTCCACATGCCATCGGAACCGAGCGGTTCCCAGCGGTCTCCAGCGGTGCATCCTGGCGCAGGTCGCGGGTGGGATCCTGCGGAAACGAGGGCTGGCGCAGAACCCTGATAAGGATGAGGTCGAGACGGTACAGATCAAACAGGCGGACAGATGTTCCCGAGGTCACAACACCTCACTCCCTGGGCCGCCACTAATCATCCAGCAGCCGGACCCCGGCCGCCTTCCAGTCGAACCCGTCCGGCCAGACCGTCTTGGCATTGGCCCGGGCTTCCTGGAGCTGAGCATGGGAGAGATCCACCATCTGCAGGTGCGCTGCTCTGATGTTTGCTCCCTGCAGCCGAACCCCGCGCAGCATCGCCTCTTGTAGGTCGGCATGACTAAGATCCGCGCGGCGAAGGTCGATGTCACTTAACGGGTCCTGGGTGTCGGGTTGAGGAGCATGGTCGAGTTGGCGTTGGGCTGTTGGGCGAGTGAGGATCGGTGCCATGCCAACTGTCCCTCGCCGCCCTGCGGCACAACGAGAACGCGACCGGCTCCAGGCCCGCCGGCTGCGCGCCGCCGAGCTGTTCGCCGCCGGCGTCCACCAGGCCGAGGTCGCCCGCCAGCTCGAGGTCTCCGCCTAGGCCGTGAGCGTCTGGCATGCCCGCTGGCAGGAAGGCGGCACCGACGCCCTGCACAGCCGGGGGCCCAGCGGCCCGACGCCCAGGCTGTCGGACGCCCAGCTCGCCCAGGTCGAACAGGCCTTGCTGGAAGGCGCCACCGCCAACGGGTTCGTCGGAGAGCTGTGGACCCTGGACCGCATCGCCACGGTGATCCAGCGCCTTACCGGGGTGCAGCATCACCCCGCCTGGGTGTGGGCGCTGCTGCACCACCGCCTCGGCTGGAGCGTGCAGCGGCCCAAGCGCCGGGCCGCCGAACGCGACCAGGACGCCATCGACCGCTGGGTCAAGCAGCGCTGGCCGGCGATCAAGCAAACGCCCAACGGCGCAGAGCCTGCCTGGTCTTCTTCGACGAGACCGCGCTCAGCCTGACCCCCAATGTGCGCCGCAGCTGGGCGCCCAGGGGCCAGCCGCCCACCTTGACCCACCCGTTCAACTGGAAGAAGGCCTCCATGGCAGCCGGGCTCTGCTATGGCGTCCGAGGCGGCGGCGCCCAAGTCGCCTTCCACATCACCGCCGGCAACTACGACACCGAGACCCTGATCCAGGTGCTCGGCGAGCTGCGCCGCTTTCTGGGTGGGGAGAAGGCCACGCTGCTCTGGGACGGCCTACCGGCTCACCGCAGCTGTGCCATGCGAGCGTGGCTGAACCGCCAGCGGTCCTGGCTGGTGGTCGAGCGGCTGCCGGCCTACGCGCCGGAGCTCAACCCGGTCGAGGGCCTGTGGTCGTGCTTGAAGGCCGTGGAGCTGGCCAACCTCTGTGGCCCGACCCTGGCCGGGGTGATCGACCAAGCTCACAAAGGCATCGACCGTGTCCGGCGGACGCCGCATCTGGCCTACTCGTTCCTGCGCCGGACCGGCTTGTCGGTCTCATGATCCATCAACCCGACACCCAGGACCCGTTAGGTTTAGTGGCTGTGATTCGGTCATGCTTGGTTGGCGGCCGAGCACCGTTAGCGCCGCCTGGACATCGGGCGCTCGATAGCGCAGGAAGAGGATCTCCTTGATCGGCGTGTCCTCGCCCGGCTGGTCTGGTCGGGCGGGCGGCCAAGGGGCGCGGCCGCGGATGAATGCCGTCAGCACCTCGGCGATAGTGGCCCGGTCGTAGGCAGAGTCCTTGGCGATGCGCTCCAGAGCGTAGATGCCACCTAGCCGCACGTCCGGCTTGTCGCTGCCGAGCTGCTCGATGGCCTTGGTATAGCGGTCGGTGAGCTGGCCCTGTTGGGTAAGCCGGTAGGTACGTGAGGCCATGGCAAGGCTCCCCAGGGCGGCCAGTCCGGCGAGGCCAGCAACGATCGCGGTCCGAAAGCTGCTGGCCGCTTGGAGGCGGGCGTCGTCGCTAGCCTGGCTGACGTCCCCGTACAGCAACACTGGCAGCTTCCAGACGGCCAGAATGATCCCCGCGAGAGCGGTGGGGCCGATCAGTACCCAGACCCACCACCGCCACCGCCTGCCCTGCATGGCCCCGCCTCCCGCTGTTATGCGACGCCGCCTTGGGTTCACAACCGGGGGCAGGATAAGAGTCCTCTCCCCTTGCGGACTACCGATCAGTATCTGAGGCGCTCTTGCTGAGGAGAGGGCATTCCCGGTCCACGCTGGGCACACTTGCTCACAGTTTGCTCACAGACGGTGCGCATACTTCTGGACGTCGCAGCACACTCCCATGGCAAGTAGGCAGGTCGGGCGCACAACGGTGGACACGCTTGTACGTCCTGGGACAGGCTGGCGGGGTTCAAATCCCGGCATCCCGACCAACCTTGCCGTGGGTCGGGGCCGGTAGGACGACATCGCACGGTCACACCGACGAAGCCACCGGCCGGCGCCGGCTCGGTTCAGCGTCCGTAGGTGCCAACCACGCGCCCCGGGGCGGTGGCGGCCGCCTCTGGCGGTCGTCCTCGGCCGTCTGATCTCGGGCCCAGCGAAGAGCTCGTCAGGGCGGCCATCCACCGGGAATCTCAGCCCTGGGCCTCAACCTCCCGCCAGAAGGCATCCACGCGGGCGTTCCACTCCTCCGGGACCTCCTGGAAGGGCTGATGGGCCTCCTGCTTCCATGACCTCGAACCGGGCGCCGGGGATCAGCTCGACAACGGCGCGGCCGAGGAAGCGCTGCAAGTCCTCGGCCGACCGCTTGTGCGGGAAGGCCAGCTCCTCCTCGATGAACTGGGCGACGGTCCCGTCGTTGTGCGCCCGAGGCGTGTAGATCACATGGGCGGCGTCGTCGGCCATCGCCTCGACCGAGACCGGCCCGGGTGGCATGGCGGTGCGGCCCGCGCCCCGGTTGTCGAAGGCAGTCAGCCGGTAGCGGTCGGCCAGCCCGTCGAGCTGGAACTGCCAGGACTCGACGGTGTCGCCGAGACCTCCGATCAGCAAGACATCCGGTCCTCGGCCGACCTGCTCGGTCCAGATGTCGAGGTCACCGGCACGTACGTGCTCCCCCATACGGCAGTCCTCCACCGGTCGCCATGCCAGCAGGCGATCACCGAGGGTGAACCTTACCTTGCGGCCCAGCTGGTGGCCCGTGTGGTCAGGCTGCGTCAGCGTCGTCCACGCCGACCGTGCCCGGACGTGCCCTAACGCATCGGTCCGCAGCGGCCCTCCAGGGTGACGAGCCACGGGTAGACGCCGCGGCGGGTGGCGTCGATCCGGATGGCGTAGCGGCCGTAGCGGGCCACCCAGAACCTGTGGCCGCATTGTCTTGCTCTCGTAGGTCACTCTGGCCCATGGCGCAGATCGTAGGTTCAACGCCACCCGCCGTCCAACGCCGCCTCGAGCTGTGGCGGCCTGCCAACGGGCCGCTCCGCCGCCGTTGGTCACCTGCCGATCGACGGCAGCTCGCGGAGGACACCGGTTGTGGCCAGAGCTGCCAGCGAGGTGGTCACTTCTACGTAACTGTCCGGCGCGGCGTTTGCCACTCCAGGTCCAGGGCACGAGCCAGGGACCGGCCCCTCCCGACTTGGGGGCGGGCGAGGCCGGGATGATGGGCCTGCTGGGGACAGGCCCCCGAGCGACGCCGCTCCGCGCGGCCCCGGGTAGCAGCTCGGGGCCGCAGCGTGTGCCGGCGCAGGCAAGCACGACGCGCAACCGATGCTCAAGACACCCCATTGCCTGCCCTACGGGTGCCGCCAGCTCGGCAACGCAAGAACCTTCGCAGCCGAAGGCCCTGGCACCACGGGAGGCCCTTCAGGCATCTCTGACTCTGATTCCACTGCTGCTGCGGGGGCACATGGGGACGGGATGACGAGGGCGAGGATGAATCCGAACCGGATGGGTCTTGAAGAGCAGACCGAGGCCCACGCGCTGCTCGCCAAGGCCGCCAACCATCTGGACTCGCGGGTGGCCAGCCACGCCCTGGACGAGCTGATGCGCCGGCTGCTGGTCCTGCACCGGCTGCTGGAGGCCGAGGAGCGCATGGCCCCGCCTGGTGACCCCAAGCGATAACACGGGTGGCATTCGCAGACGTTGAGCAGGGGTGATCTTGCCCAGTGGACGGGCCGTGGGACCGCCACCGACAGCGGCAGCGACAGCAACAGGGGCGGACCGCTGTCTACGGCGAGCTGTGGCGCGGAGGGCGTCCAGGTCGCAGACGCCTATGAACGGCGCTGAACGGCGGAAACAGAGTTTGGAGACCGGGGGGCCCACCAGGACCCGGACGCCTCCGGGAGGCATTCTAGGACGGGTGCCGAATCCACCACCCTAGCCCGCCGGCAGCTTGGTGATGGCGTCGGTGAACACGCGCAGGATGTCGCGCGGGTCGCGGGAGACGTAGGCCAGGCCGCCGGTGACGTCCGCGATCTCCTTGAGCGACCTGGCGTCGGCGTTGGCGCCGTAGGCGATGGTGATGATCCGCACCGGCCGGTCCTGCTTCTGCTCGGCCTTGAGGCGGCGCAGCAGCTCGGCCTTGTCGATGCCGCCGGTGGGGTCGTCGTTGATGCCGTCGGTGAGCAGGACCACGATGTTGAGCCGCTGCGGGGCGTACGAGCGCTGCACGGCCCGGAACGCGGCCAGGGTGGTGTCGTAGAGGCCGGTGTCGCCGTCGGTGGCCTGGAGGCGGGCCAGGGCCTCGGCCAGCACCTGGCGGCGGGTCTTGCCGTTGGGCAGGCGGGCGTTGGTCGGCCCGATGGGGACCGACTCGACCCAGTCCCGGTTGCCGGCCAGGTTGGTCGAGAACAGCCAGGTGCCGAGGTTGGTCTCGGGCGCGAACAGGGCCAGACCCTGGCCGGCGGCCGCCTTGACCAGGTCCATCTTGGTCTTGCCGCCGGTCCCCGGGACCTCCTCCTTCATCGACCCGGAGACGTCGTAGACGGCCAGCACGTTGCTGCGCTTGCGGGCCGCGTTCCAGCTCTCGAGGGCGGCCGCCACCACCTTGGGGGCTGGCGGGGCCAGGACCCGCTTGGGCTGGTCGGGGAGCAGCCCGTTGGCCTCGTTCAGCTGCGGGCCGGGACGGCCCTCGGAGGGCCGGAACCCGGCCTCCTGGAACCGCGTCTGGATCGGCTCGCTGCGCAGGTAGTCGAGGAAGCCGGCGGCCGCCTTGCGCTTGGTCTCGCTGACCCAGGGGGCGCGCAGGACCACCCACGGGTGGTCGGCCTCAAGGGTCCCCTCCTCCGGGTAGACGGCGACCAGCGGCACCTCGGGCTTGTCCCGCTCGCCAGTCTCCTCCAGGCCGGCCGCGTTGCCGCGGTTGTAGTCCCAGACCGACTTCTCGTCCAGGGGCACGGCCGAGACGAAGTCCAAGGCCTGGCCCGCCTGGTCGGCCTGCTGGAGGTTGGCCAGGAAGGTCGCGGGCGTGTCGGCGTCCTGGCCGGGGGCCCGCTCCAGGCCGAGGATGACCTGGCGGAGCTGGTCCTCCTGCTTGACCAGGGTCTCGACCGACAGCTCGCTGGTCTGCCCGGTGGCCGCGAACACGGCCGCGATCAGCGCCTCCAGCCCCGGCGTGGACAGGTTGGGGTCGGTCTTGCCGAGACGGAACGCCCCCCACTCGGGACGCCCGAACTTCGCCCAGCCCTCGGGGCTGGTCACCGCGCCGAGCAGCTCCTTGAACCCGAGGCTCTCGCGCGGCCAGCCAAGGGCCTCGGCCATCGGCTTTGGCATGGCCCTCACCATCGGGGGGGTGGCGGGCCTCGGGAA
>Ga0081538_10002084_pt1 | contig 19923 bp, 24 predicted proteins | sample TabmetS5T2R1_FD_71022 | JGI IMG/M metagenome (GOLD analysis project Ga0081538, IMG submission 71022) | Tabebuia heterophylla rhizosphere microbial communities from the University of Puerto Rico - S5T2R1 | ecosystem: Host-associated > Plants > Roots > Rhizosphere ...
GACCTGCGGGACGAGCTCGCGCCAGCGCTCGTCCGCGCTGAGGAGCTCATCGAACGCCTCGCCGGCACCCTTTCGCGCGAGCGCGGTCCGAAAGCGATCGGGATCGCTGCGGGCAGCCCGAAGATCGATCACGTCAGCTTTGCGTCAGGAACGCAACGAGATTGTTGAGCTCTTCGTCGGTGCCGCTCCAGTCCGGCATGACGTCCTGGTAGCCCTCTTCGATGTAGGCGCCCGGCGACTCGATCGACTGGCGCGTGAACTCGGGCACCGGCTGACCCGCCCCCTGCGCGAGCTCCGCCAGATTGTCCAGCCCCGGGCCGGTTGTCCCGTTGGATCCCGCCGGCTGGAACGCGTGGCAGCCGCCGCAGCCCTTGCTCGCGAACACCTGCTCTCCGGCCTGCGGGTCGCCCGCGGCCTGCGGCTGGGGTTGCTCCTGCGGCACCTCGCCCTCGACGGTCTCGGGCGTCGGCGACACGGTTTCCTCGCCGCCGCAGCCGGCCACGAGCGCACCGAGGACGGCGATCATGGCGACGCGGCGCACGGCGGCGATTGTAACGGGCGGGCACACTACGCCCCGCAGGATGACCGCCGCCATCTCTCGACTCGTCGCGCCCCGCCGCGAAGTCGTGCTCGCAGGGGTTCTCGCCTGCATCGGCGCGGCGCTTCTCGTCGCCCTCGCACCGCCGACGGGCGACGCACCCGCGCACCTCTACCGGACGCTGCTCGTCCGCGAGGGCGTGTTCGTCTGGGACAACCTCTGGTACGGCGGCCACTACCCGCTCGCCTCCTACAGCCTCCTGTACTACCTGCCGGCGGCGCTCGTGGGGAACCTGCCGCTCGTCTTCGGCGCCGTCGTGCTCTCGGCCGTGCTCTTCGCTTCGCTCGTCGAGCGGGAGTGGGGGGCGGCGGGCATCTGGCCGGCGCGTGCCTTCGGCGTGCTCGCCGCCGGGCCGATCTTCGTGGGCACCTACAGCTACGCGCTCGGTCTCGCCGCGGGGCTCGGTGCCCTCTGCGCGCTGCAGCGGGGACGCCGGTGGCTGGCCGCGGCGGCTGCGGCGCTGACGCTCGGCTTCAGCCCGCTCGCGTTCGTCTTCCTCTGCCTCGCGCTGCTGGCGCTCGCCCTGGCTCGCGACCGCTTTGGGCGCAGTGCACTCGTCTTCGGCGCCGCGATCGCGGGCATCGCCGCCGTCCAGTTCGCGGCCCTCGTGTGGTTCCCGAGCAGCGGCCCGTACCCGTTCCGCCTGCTCGAGCTCGGCGCAGTGTTGACCGTGACCATCCTCGGGGCGGCGCTCGCGCGGCGGGCGCGTCACGGTGCACCGCTGGCCGCGTTCTTCCTCGTCTGGGGAGGGGCGAGCGTGGCCATGTTCCTCGTGGCCACGCCGGTCGGGGAGAACCTCACACGTCTCCGCTCACTCATCTTCCCGCTGATGCTCCTGACCGCGTTCGTGGCGAGGTTCCAGCCCCGGTGGCTCGCCGCTCTGGCCGTCTCGGCCGCGCTCGTCTACAACATCGCGCCGTACGTCGCGCCTGTGCTCGAGCGGACCGATCTTCGGCCGGCGCACCGCGCCTTCTGGGCGCCGGCGGTCGACTTCCTGCGTGACCGCTCGGGGCCGAACTACAGGGTCGAGGTCGTCCCGACCTTCGACCACTGGGAGGCCTACTGGCTCCCGCGCGCCGGCATCCCGCTCGCCCGCGGCTGGTACCGGCAGATCGACATCGCGCGCAACGAGCTCTTCTACGAGAAGCCCCTCGCCGCGGCGGCATACCGCGACTGGCTCCGCCGGATGGGCGTGCGCTTCGTCGTCCTCCCCGAGACGCGTCTCGGCCAGAAGGGCGAGGAGCGTGAGGCGGCGCTTCTGCGTTCCGGCGCGTCCGGCCTCACGCGGGTGTTCGGGGACGCCAACGTGTCGATCTACGAGCTTCCGCGTCCCGCGCCGATCCTCACGGGCCCCGGCAGTCCGGAGATCACGCGACTCGACCACTCCCGGATCGAAGGGACGCTGACAGAGCCCGGCACGTACTCGTTGAAGATCCGCTACACGCGCTACTGGCGGGTGCGCGCCGGCTCGATCTGCGTCGAGCGGGTCGCTGGCGGGATGACGCGGCTCAGGGCGACGCGGCCGGGACGCTTTGCGCTCGCCGTTCCGAGGCAGCCGGCACTGCTCGTTCGCCTGCTGGTCGGGCAACCCCCGGCGCACTGCTGAGCGCGAGGTAGCCGGCGAGCCCGGCGACGATCACGTCGTTCGGGGAGTCGTTGACGAGCAGAGAGACGGCGAGGGCGGCGAGGTAGGCGGTCAGGAGCGGACGCCGCTCACGACGTGCGAGGACGGCGAGGGCGACGATGCCTCCGAACACGAGCGCTCCGACGGCCCAGCCCGAGGTCGCCCGGCGCCACGACAGCTCCAGGCGACGCCAGAAGTCCTCGGCGAGCCCGACCGGCCCGTCGCGCACTGCCTCGGTCACATGGCTTCCGCCGCCGACGGCAAGTGCGAGCACAAGGATTGCGGCCGCGGCGGCGCCGACGATAAGCGTCCGTTCGGTCACCCCGTAGGTCAACGCGATGAGCACGGCGTAGCCGGCGAGGAGCACGATGACGCCGCCTCCGTCGGCGCCGAATTGGCTGCCGCCGACCGTCACGAGGGCGAGTGCCGCAACCGCCCCGAAAGCCCACAGGCCGAACCTGCGGCCGAGGATCGCGGCGCCGGCGAGCGCGGGGACGAGCAGGAGCGTGGCGAGCAGGTTCGAGAGGCCGTAGAAGCGCGCGTTCTGAGTGGGGCCGAGGGGTGAGAGCGCGACCCACCTGTCGTCGATGCCCATGGCGAGGAGGTAGGCGGCGAGCACGCCGGTGAGCAGGAAGCCGTGGGCGAGGAGAGGGAGCCGCGCAAAGACCAGTGAGACTGCCACGAAGAGGACGATCGTCGCGACGTCGACCCAGATCTCCGCGGCCGCAGCGATTCCGAGCGCGAGGTTCGCAAGCAGGATCGCCGCGAACCCGGGGAGGACCGCGCTGGGCGCGAAGACGGCAAGCGCGACGAGCAGCGCGAGCGAGACGAGCAGCACGGCAGCCTTCGCCTCGCGGTTCGCCTCGATCCGATCGTCCAGTTCGGCGAGCGCGCCGACGGGATCCTCCGACTGCTCCGAGCTCAAGCGCCCCTCCTGGTCGAGCGCCGTCGGCGCGATGTCGACGACCGACACCAGGCCGGGGATCCGCGTCGACTGCGAGGTCAGGAGGCCGCGGTAGCCGGGCCCGAGAACCGCGACGGGGTACCGGCGATCGTTTGGTTGATCGCCTCCGGTGGGCAGCCCGACGACGATCGCGCGAGCGGGCGGCGGGCCCTGCGCGAACTCCGCCTCCAGGAGTCGCTCGCCGGGCGGATCGTCACCGAGGAGCGAGTTGCGGACCTCGCCGCGCTCGAGCGCGGCCAGCGCCCGCCGAGAGCTCGTCTCCGGCCCAGCGTCGGGGACAAGGAGGCCCACGGCGCCTCGCTCGGAGAGCGGGCGGAGGTCGGCAACCTCCAGGCCCGGAACCACGACGACACGGAGCTCCGCAGCGCTTGCGGGCGCCGCTGCGGCCGCGGCCAGCAAGAGGGTCAAAGCTAAAATTCTCGCCATGGAACGCAAGGGATACGGCCGCGATTTCGGCCTCTCCGCGCGCATGGTGACGACCTTGTTCTTGCTCGGCGCGCTGTACGTCGTCTTTTTCGTCGTCCTGATCAACGTCATTCAGGCGCCGTTCTTCGTGATCATCCTGATCATGGGGGGGCTCGCGTTCCTCCAGTACTTCACGTCGGACAAGATCGCGCTTGCCGCCTCCCGGGCGAAGATCGTCGAGCGCGACCAGGCCCCGGAGTACCACGACATGGTCGAGCGGCTCTGCGCCATGGCCGACCTGCCGAAGCCGCGGCTGGCCGTGATCCCGACCGACGTCCCGAACGCCTTCGCCACGGGACGGAACCCCAAGAACTCGGTCGTCGCGATCACTGAGGGCCTCTGGAACCGGCTGAGCAAGCCCGAGATCGAGGGCGTCATCGCCCACGAGCTCTCCCACATCGGGAACCGCGACGTCGCGATCATGACGATCTCGAGCTTCTTCGCAATGGTCGCCGCGATGCTGATGCGAATGGGCATGTGGGGCGGGATGCTGGGCGGAGGCCGCGATCGCTCCGGCGGGACGCCGGTCTGGCTGATCATGTTTGCCGTCTCGCTGATCACGTACGTGATCAGCTATGTGCTGATCCTGATGATCTCGCGCTACCGCGAGTACGCGGCCGACCGCGGCGCCGCGATCATCACCGGCGCCCCCGAGAACCTCATGAGCGCGCTCCAGCGGATCGCGTCGAACATGACGCAGATCCCGCAGCGCGACCTGCGCGAGGTGCAGGGCATGAACGCGTTCTTCATCGTCCCGACGAACGTCAAGCGGGCGGCGGCCGAGCTCTTCATGACCCACCCGCCGCTCGAGAAGCGGCTCGCGCGGCTCGCCGAGATCTCGCGCGAGATGGGTCGCCCGGTCAACCTCTAGGCCGGCGTGGGTTTGCGCGACGCCCTGTTCGGGCGCAGGGGGCTGAAGAAGGCTGAGCGCGACGCGCTCTTCGCGCTGCCCGCGGCGGCTGTGTCGATGGAGGTCGAGCTCGGGCTTCGTCCCGCCGGCGTCGCGGCGGTGATCTTCAAGCCGCTCTCGGCCGGCGAGTTCGTGCGGGCTGAAAACGAGATGCAGGAGCTACTCGACGTCGCTGCTCAGGAGTCGAGCTCCCGGATCGAGCGGCGGACGGACTCCTACGGCTACGAGTGGCTGATCATCCGCGACGAGCATTTCGAGGAGCTCGTCACGACCGTGCATCTCGTCGCCTCGGAGCTGGCTACCCGCGGTTTTGGCGAGCAGCTGCTCGCGGCGGCATTCCGTTTCGACGGCGGCGAGCGGCCGGTCGTCCTGATCTACGGCTACAAGCGCGGCGCGTTCTGGCCGTTCATCCCGACCGGCGAGGGCCAGGAGCGAGACAACGCGGAAGAGCTGGAGCTCAAGGCGAAGCTCGAGAAAGAGCTACCGATCGAGCAAGACCTGAGCCGCTGGTTCGGCCTCTTCGACGCGCCCCTCTAGCCTTTAGCCTCCGAACTCAGGCTCGCCGTCTGAGTATTCGAGGTTCTCTAGGCGCGCGATCAGGCCGACGCCGCGGAAGTTGATCTTGTTCGACGTCGGGTAGTACGCGATGTCATTCGGGTCCTTTGTGCCGTAGACGAGCATCACTGCGCCCTCGCCGCCTCCGCGGATGAAGTGCGAGACACGCGTCCCTCCCGGCCGGCAGACCACATGACCGGCCCGCAGCTCGTGCGTCTCCGTAGCGATGCCGAACGCCGCGGCCCTCGGCGAAGGAATGAGCTCCAGCGTCGCGGTCCCCTCGAGCATCACGAAGATCTCGTCTTCTGACGAGTGGCAATGCGCAGGCACCGCCGCGACGCCTGGCGGAAGGGTCCGGTGATGCAGACCGGCCTTCTGAGCGCCGGCCTCGCCGGCGAGCACGCGGTCGCCCTCGTCGTCCGGCTCCAACGCGTCGACGTTGACGATGTTCTTCGGCCGCTCGCCCGGCTCGCCGACCTCGGGCTCGCCGGCGCCGATCTCCTGCTCCCACGGATGGCCGCCCTGGCCTGACTGCACCCAGCTTCGACCCAGCCAGGTCACACCCGCCCGCGGCAGCGTCGCGTGCCCGTCGTAGCCGCGACGCCCGAACACGAGCACGTCGAGGCCGTCGTCCCCGGCCCGCAGCGTGTGCGCCTCACGTCCGGCGCGATGGACGATGCAGTCACCCGCCCGCACCTCGTAGACCTCGCCGTCCTGCCAGGACAGGCCTGAGCCGCGAAGCACGTAGAAGATCTCCTCGTCCTCCACATGCGCCGGCGTCGACCAGCGGTTCGGGACGATGTCGATCCGGTTGACGGTCCAGTCTCCGGCTCCGGCGTCACGGCCGAGGAAGCGCCACGTGGCCGCGAAATGGCCCTCTTCGTCCGGGTGTGCTTCGACCTCGTCCCAGTGGACGATGCCGCCCGAGGTCACGACTGAACAGGCAGGTCCGGGATCAGTCCTTCGTCGGAGAAGAGCTGGCGCGTCTCTTCGAGGGTGAGGTCGCTCGGCGGGACGATCAGATCCGAGGACGAGAGATCGTCATCCGGGAGCTGCTCGCCGCGCTCGCGGACGAGCTGCCACATCTCGTCGAGGACGCCGTCCAGCGCCGACTCGTCGTCAGCATCGAGTGCGCTCTGGGCCCGCCCATCCAGCTCGTTGAGCTCGCCGCGCACGCCGTCGTCGATCCGGTACTGGCCCTCGCCCATCAGCCGGACGATCATCGGTCGAGCTCCTTCTGGCCGGCGCCGGCACCGACCTCGGCCTTCAGCCGCTCGAGCTCCGCGTCGACCTGCTGCCCGGCGGAGATCTGCGCGAGCTCGCGGTCGAGCTGCGACTGGTCGCCGGCCGTGAAGTCCTCGAGCGTGCCGGCCTCGATCAGCTCCTCGACGGCACCCGCTCGAGCCTGCATCTGCTCGGTCTTGTCCTTCGCCCGCTGGATCGCGAGGCCCGTGTCCGCCATCTGCTCGCCGATCCCGGTCGCCGCCTCGCCGATCCGCACCTGCGCCTCGGCAGCGGAGTACTGGGCCTTGATGACCTCCTTCTGCGAGCGGAAGGCCTCGATCTTCGCCGAGAGCTGCTTCTCGGAGGAGGCGAGCTTCTCTTGCTGCTGCTCGAGCTGCTGGATCTGGACGTCCAGATCCTGGAGCTGCTGCTGCGCGAGCGTCTTGCGCTCGAGCGCTTGGCGGGCGAGATCCTCGCGGCCGGCGGCGAGCGCATCACGCGCCTGCGTCTCCAGCTTGACGAGGCTCTGCTCGAGCTTGTCGGCCTGGAGCTGCAATCGCTTCTTCGACGTGACGACGTCGGCGATGCCGCGCTTCACGTTCTGCAGCAGTTTGAGCTGCTCCTCGTACGAGTAGTCGAGCGTCTCGGACGGGTCCTCGGCCCGATCGAGCAGCCTGCTCAACTTCGACTTGATCACCAACGACATTCGCTCCAACAACCCGGCCACTTGTTCCCTCCTCCTCGTTAGCTGGGACATAGCCTATGCCCCGATGCTCGTCGCGCGAAGCATGCATCCGAGCTGGCTCTCGAACGCCTACCTGGTGGCGAGCGGGGAGGGCGGCGCGGCTGTCTACGTCGACAGCGGCGCGCCGATGGAAACGCTCTTCGAGGCCGCCGGGCGGTGGGGAGTTCGGCCGACCCACGTCCTGCGCACGCACGCCGACCCCGATCACATCGAGCATGAAACCGAGCTCGGTCTCGAGGTCGTTACAGGATCCATCGAGGTGGACGGACTCCAGATCGAGGCGCTGCCCACACCGGGTCACAAGGACGACCACGTCGCGTTCGTCGTGAACGGCGAGGCGTGCTTCTCGGGCGACGTCCTCTTCAAGGACGCCGTCGGCGGCGGCGACTTCGAGCAGATCAGGCGCTCGGTCATGGACGTGCTGATGCAGCTGCCGCCCGAGACGCAGGTCTACCCGGGACACACCGACGAGACCACCATCGGACGCGAGTGGGGGGAGAACCCGTTCGTCCGTGTCTGGCGTGGGATCGATACCGAGGGGAGCGAGCCCTGTCGGGTCATGGGTGAGGACGCGACTCTCGTCGTCTGGTCGCCGGATTACGACGGCAAGGGTAAGGCGTGGGTTCGGTTCAGCGACGGTCGCGACGCGATCGTCGGCGGCTCACGCGTCGAGCGCCTCTAGCGTGCGCGTCGGCCTTCTGTTTCCCGGCGAGATGGGTGCTGCCGTCGGGAGCGCGATTCGCGGCGAGGTCCTGTGGGCGAGCGAAGACCGCAGCCCGGAGACGGCGCGTCGCGCAGCGGACTTCACCGACGTGGGTTCAGTCGCGGAGCTCGTGGGTGCCAGCGACGTCATTCTCTCGATCTGCCCGCCGGCGATCGCCGAAGACGTCGCCGAGCAGGTCTTCGCCGAAGGCTTCGACGGGCTCTTCGTCGACGCGAACGCGATCTCGCCGGAGCGAATGCGCCGCATTGCGGGGCTCGGCTCCCGCGTCCTCGACGGCTCGATCATCTCCGCGACCGGGATCAATCTGTATCTGGCCGGCGAGGGCACCGAAACGGTCGCCGCGCTCTTCGACGGCTCGGAGGAGGTGAGAGTGGTTCCCATCGGCGCGGAGATCGGAGCCGCCTCGGCGCTGAAGATGGCCTTCGGCGGCTGGAACAAGATCGGAATCGCGCTCACCGGCCAGGCGCATGCGATCGCCCGCGCCTACGGCGTCACCGAGTGGCTGGAAGCCGAGGGCGTGCCGCCCGACCGACTCCCGGCCGTCAGCGACCGGGCGTGGCGGTGGGCGCCCGAGATGGAGGAGATTGCGGAGACGTGCGGCGAGCTCGCGCTGAGCGACGAGATCCCACACGCCGCGGCGGCGTTTTATCGCGACGTCAGTCGAGCAGCTCGACCGTCGTGAAGCGGACCGTCGTGTCGCCGACGTTCGCGAGGTCGTGCACGACGAGGTCGTCCGGCCCGATCTCGTGGAAGTGCACCTCGTCGACTGGGCTCTCGTAGGTCTGCGCGCTGCCGTCGGCGAAGCCGACCCGCACCGTTCCGCCGGCCTCACAGCGGTAGAAGTACGTCGTCCGGTGGCGGTGGAGCGCCAGGGTCTCGCCGGGCTCGAGCGTGATGTCCCAGACCCGGATCCGCTCGTTCTCGAAGAGCAGCCGAGTGCCGACGACGATGTTCTCGGTCACTCGAGGAAGGCTGCCAGCCTCCGTGCCTCGTCGTCGAGCTCTCGCCGGGCCGACCGTGGGACGCCCTCGAAGGCCTCCAGCTTGACCTTGCCGCCTTCGTCCCGCCATGTTCCCGCGACCTGGCCGTCGACGAGGAACGTGTTCACCGAGTTCGGGGTCTTGATGTTGAAGATGCGCGGGCGGTACTCCTCCGGAAGGATCTGCGTGCGGCGCGCGTGGACGAGCAGCGTCGCGTCCCACACCGGCAGGAAGCGGGGCGGCGCAGGCGTGTCGGCGTCGGGGAGTGGGGCTCGGGGGAGGTCGAGCAGCTCCTTGCCGTCCTCTGCACGGAAACGGCGAAGCGTCATCCGCTCGAGGATCTCGCCGACCCTGCTGACCGGCACACCCGCGAAATCAGCAACGTCCGTCCGGAATGCGGGCCCAAAGGCGCCCAGGTAGCGGCGGACGAGGAGTTCGAGGCCCTGGTCCGCGTCGGCCTCGTCCGGGCCAACCCACTCCTCCGCTAAGCCGTAGAGATCAGCGCGGCGCTGCTCCCACGTGCCCGACGGCGGGATGCGCACAAGGTCGACGTAGGCGCCGATGCCGAGCGCGACGTCACGGCCGAGAAACTCCTCGATCTCCTTACGCCGCCGGGGCCCGTCGGCGAGGAAGCGACGCAGCTTGGGCACCGCAGCGCGCATCGTTCTCGGGTCGGCGTTGGGGTGCACACGCTCCCACCACCGCAGTCGTTCCGCGCGGATCGCGGCCGTGAGCGGCCAGTAGTCGCGCTTCGAGACGAGGTGGATCGTCGCGCGCATCATCGTTCCTTGCACCACGCTTCGCCGCTCGAGCGCCCGGGTGACGGCGCTTCGCTCGAGTCCCTCGATCCGAGACCACAGCCCGATGTACATCGCCGGCGCGTACTGGGCCTGGAGGCCGCCCATCCGCTCGAGCGCCCGCGGGATGCTGAGCCGCGCACGCTCGAGGAGCAGCTGCCGCGCGAGCAGCGCTCGGTTCAGCTCCCGCGTGGTCAGCGTCCTCTCCGGCACGGCCCGACGCCGGCGCCAAGATTGCGCCGGCCGCCGGGCAAGAGGGTACCCGGCGGCCGGAGTTCGCATCCTCGGAGGATCATGCGTACCGGCTAGACGGCGAAGCCCCGCACGGCCCCACCGCAAGTCCGTCCGCCCGGTGAACGCGGCGCCCACGAGTAGCGTCTGCTGGGGCCATGATGCTCCGCGTTCGATTCGGGGTGGCGGAGCATTTGACGGAGATTTGCTCACACGCGACGGCGTGACCTGTGAGCTACCCTTCGTCGGTCGCGGGGCTATAGCTCAGCTGGGAGAGCGCCTGGATCGCACCCAGGAGGTCGCCGGTTCGAGTCCGGCTAGCTCCATCACCCGACGAAGTCCGCTTCGGCTACGCCGAAGCATGACGACTTCGTCGGGTATCAACCGCTGACGGACGGCGCCGTCGGCCGGCGCCGTCGGCCAAGCCCATCCCATCGCGCTACCAGGAAGCCGCCCTTTGGGCAGCTTCCTGGTAGCGGAACGCTTCGGTCCGAGCCGCGGAACTAGTCGTCGTCGTCGTGGCTTGGGCGAACGTTGGCTGGAATGGTGTACCCGGCCATGTGCGCCCCTGGCGGTGGGGATGCATTGTTCTGCCCGGAAAGGAAGGTCCTGAATTGCTGACCGACCTTTCCGATTCGCACTTCCTCGCCCCCGATCTGGAACGGCGTCGTCGAGGTGATCCTGTTCACGTTCAACGCCGTGAACGCACCTGAAAGCGTGTTGACGATCACTTGCTGCCGCAGGCTCGCGACCAAGACGGGCGTCCCGTTGCTGAAGCTGGCCGGGTCCCCGAAGTTGTTGCTCGCCGAGGGGTCGTGGTAGAGCGTGACGGTTCCCTCTCGGCTGATGACGCGCATTGGCCCGTTGTTGATGACGCGACGTGTGAACGTGTCCGTGTAGAAGGTGAGGCGGGCTGTCGACTCGTTCTCGAGGCCCGCGCTGAAGATGGGTAGCCCGTGCAGATGGGCGACGTAGCCGTACTGGATCGCGTGCCCAGTCGGTACGCCCCCCGTCTGCCCGACGAGCTCCACCGAGACGTCGACCTTCTCCGCGTCGTTGTCCGAACGTCCGGCTGCCGACGTCCCCGCTGCGCTCGTGAACACGACGGCGACGGCGGCACAAACCACGAATAGTCGGTTCGTCAGCTTCGACATCCCGAGCTCCTTTCGGCCGTTACCGGAGCTTCGAGGCTATGTCCGCCTGGGCCCGCACACGCTGGCGCACACGATCGGCCCATAATCGGAACGTGCTGTATCTGCTCGGCCCGCCTGCGATCGCGACGGCGAGCGGGCTCGAACCGCTCGCGCTGCGGCCGAAAGAGCTCGCGCTGCTCGCGCGGGTGGCGCTCAGCGACGAGAAGCAGGAGCGCCGGGCCCTGGCCGAGCTCCTGTTTCCCGACGCCGCCGACCCACGCGACAGCCTTCGCTGGCACCTGAGCCATCTGCGTGCCCGCCTGCCCGACGCGCTGGTCGTCGACCGCAACGCCGTTTCGGGTCGCCTTCCCACCGACGTTGCAGCGTTCCGGGCGGGAGCGCGACGGATCTTCAGCGACCCCTCGGCGCCTGACGCCTACGAGACCCTTGCGCTCTATCGAGGTGACCTCTGCGCCGGGCTGCAGGTGGCCGCGTCAGCCGACTTCCACAACTGGCTCTACGTCCAGGAGGACGAGCTCCGCCGCACCTTTCGTCGCGCGACGGTCGCGTACGCGCGCGCTGCTCTTGCCGACGACCGTGCAGATGCCGCTATTCCGTCGCTCCAACGGCTGACCGAGATCGATCCCTATCTCGAGGAGGGTCACGTTCTGCTCGTTCAGGCGCGCGAAGTGGCGGGCCGGCCGGAGGACGCGCGGCACGCATACGACCGCTATCAACGCATTGTCCGCACGGAGCTGCATGCCGAGCCACGGCGCGAGCTTGCGCTCCGGTACGAGCCCGAAGGGCCGGCCGGGCGTGGCCTACCGCTCGACGAGCTCGTCCCGCTGGAGGAGATCACGATGCACGTGGTCGACTGGCCGGGTAAGGAGCCGGCGATCGTCGGGATTCACGGGTCGGCCGGACACGCTTACGCGCTGACCGCCCTCGGCGAGCGGCTCGCGCCCGACGTGCGCTTCATCGCCGTCGATCTGCGCGGACACGGCTTCTCGGACAAACCGCCTAGCGGTTACGGAGTCGAGGAGCACGTCGAAGACGTACTCCAACTGATCGTCGCCCTCGGGCTGCAGCGGCCGATTCTGCTCGGCCACTCGATCGGCGGCGCGATTGCAACACTCGCGGTCGAAGCAGGACCGGACGCATTCGGCGGCCTGGTCCTGTTCGACGCCATCGTCGGCGACCGCCGCTTCGTCGACGGTGCCTCGTTCGTCGTCGACGCGTGGGGCCCGTTGCTCGGGCAGCGGTTTGCAGCCTTCGATGAGTACCACAGTCGATGGAGCGTCGAGCCGGAGGACTCCCCATGGAAGCGCTGGCTCGAGCGCAGCGACCGGATGGAGCTCGCTCCCCTTCCGGATGGAACGCTGCGCCGGCGCGGCTTGCGAGAGGCGCTCGCGGCGGAGTGGGCATCAGTGGCGCGTGCCAACGCACCGGATGCGCTCTCGCGGGTAGACGTCCCCGTGCTCGTCGTCTACGCGGATGCGGCCTGGGACGGAGCACCGTACCTGGACAAAGCCACCGTCGACGCCCAGCTCGCAGCAGCTCGCGACTCGCGGCTCTACGTCGCACGCGGGCAGGACCACGCGGACATCATTCGCCGGCCGAGCGACGACCTTCTGAGAGCCCTCAAGGACTTCGTGCAGAACGTACGGGCCAACGCACCCCGCCGTTCAGCCAGAATTGCAGCATCGCTATAAACGTGCGACGGCAGTTGAGGTGGCCAGCTACGGGCTCGTGATCCGGCGATAGCCGCTCGGCGTTCGCACGAAGACCTGCCACGCGTGGAAGCCGTAGAACGCGCGCACGTCGCGGCGGATCACGCGGGCGTACGCGAGTACCGCCTCGACGTACAGCTCGGAGTGGTTGTAGGCATAGAGGGCCCGGCGGAGATTCCTAGGCGCACCGGATGCACGGAGGTAGTTCGCGGCCCCGAGGATTGCGTCGTGCGGATCGTGGATATCGCCGCCGAGGCCGTAGGCGCGCCAGGTCGAGGGTAGGAACTGCATCGGGCCCTGCGCACCGGCGCTGCTCGCCGACCGGACCTTGCCGAATGCGCTCTCGATGAAGTTGATCGCCGCTAGGACCTGCCAGGACACACCGAACCGACGCTGAGCCTCCTGGTAATAGCGCCAAAGCCGTTCGGCCGCTTCAGCCGGACCCGTCCGGAACGAGGAAAGCGGCCTAGTTGTGGGGGGCGTGAGACGGACGAGCGCTCGTCGCGCGATCAGCACGTCTCGTGCGTTCGCGCGAAGCTCTCGAGGAAGCCGCCGGACTACACCCTCGCCGACCGCGGGTCGCGCGAGCCCGAGCGCGAGGTACAGACGTTGCTGGTCGAGAGCCCAGAGCCGCAGTTCTCGCGGTGGCCTCGGTTCTGCAGAGGCACGCCAGCTGTCGACCGCGGAGTACAGAGACTCCGTCGAAGTCGCCAGCCGCGCGGCTCTCGCTGCGACGCCGGAGGGAAGCGCGGCGTTTGGGGGCGGGGCGGCCGTCGGGGCGGCAAGTGCGGCAGCGGCAGCGGTGAGCATGACGACCGAGAGCACCATCGCGATCAGCGTCCATATTCATACGCGCCGATGTCGGGAGCGCCGGCGCGGCGGCGGCCCTTCATGTCGCGCCGCGGGGCATGGGCGCGGCTTGCCTTGCCGATCAGGAGCCGCGATCGTCTCGTCGGGCGGCCGCGGCGGTCGAGATACGCACGGCCGACGCGGTCGGAGCGTGAGCACCTGTGTCCGCGGAGGATGAGGTTCGAGAGCGACCCGCGCGCGCCGAAGCACACGCGCCCGTAGGTTCGCAGCAGGGCGATGATGTTGTTGGCGATCAGCGGCCGCTCGCGTCTCGAATAGCCGCCGTATCGGTAGGCGCGGCTGATGCGCAGGGATCCCTCGTAGCCGTCGATGCGCTTGAAGCCCGTCAGGATCGTGTTGTTCACGATCTCGACGAAGCGCGGCAGACGCTTCGAGCCCTTCGCGCCGACGATCAGTGCCATCCGCGAGCGATAGCTCGGAAGGCGCGCGTCGGTGCCGACGAAGAGGTTGTTCGCGATCGACACGTGGTCGACCGGGCCGGTGAGATACACCTGGGCGCCGCCGTACTTGTAGACGCCGAAGTGGTTGCCCTCGATCCGGAGCCACCGCCCCGCAAACAGCGCGATCAGATCCTGGTGAGCGCAGCGCGCGCGGCCGAGGAGCTTGAAGCGGCAAGGCAGCGCCCGTTCGAAGCGATTCCGCCGAATTGTGAGGTTGGACTCGAAGCGCCCATGGATGAAGTCGCACCCGTGGCAGTCGTGAAACCAGTTGTCCTCGACGGTGACGTGCCGCGTCCGCCGGAACAGCTGAAGGCAGTACGAATAGCCTGACAGATACCCGTGGCCGGTCGCCGTCGCCCGAGCCCGGTCGCCGCAATGCGAGAACTGGCTCCGCCGGATCGTGACGTAGCGGGACCTGTGCAGAGCAACGGAGGCGGACAGATCCGTTCCGTGTGCCGTGACGAAGAGGCGGTACAGGTCGATGTGCTTCGAGTCGACGAGCTCGACCACCGCATGCTGCGTACGCGGGGAGACCCGCACTCGGTCGAGTGAGACATTTCTCGCGCGGTTGAAGACCACGTGCTGAATGCGGACGCCGCGCGTCCCGACAATCCGCAGCGGGCGAGCGGAGCGACGCGTGACGACAAGCCGCCGGTAGAAGCCCGGCCGGAGCCGGATCGTCCCGCCCGAGTTCGCAAGCCGGGCAACTGCCGCCTGCAGCTGCCTGTCGTTTCGCACGAGGATTGCCCTGCTCGCAGCGGACTCGGCCGCCGGCGCGCCCGCGACCACGATCAGCGTAAGGAGCGCGAACGCACGCATCGCCAACGCATCATGACTGCGTGCGGCTCGACAAACCTAGAGGTGCCTCCTACCCTTGATCACGCGGAGTGAATGTCCTCGTCGAAGCCGGTCGTCTCGCGGAGGAGGGAACGCCGTTCGTCCTTGCCACCGTGGTCGCAGTCGAGCGGCCGTGTTCGGCGCGTGTCGGCGACCGGGCCCTCGTCACGGCGGACGGCGAGCTTCGCGGCTGGGTTGGCGGAGCCTGCACCGAGCCGGAGGTCATCCGGCTCTCGCTCGGCGCACTCGCCGACGGTGAGGCCCGCCGCGAGCGGATCGAGAGTCGCTGCGCATCGGAAGGCGCGGTCGAGGTGCTGATCGAGCCCCAAAGGCCGGCGCTTCTACTTGCAGTGGTCGGCGACGCTCCCGCCGCCCGGACGCTCCGCGAGCTCGCGGGCGTCCTCGGCTGGCGGACGACCGCGACGATCGAGGGCGCCGATGCGGTCGTGATCGCGTCGATGGGGCGCGACGACGAGGAGGCGCTCGTCGCCGCGCTCCGCTCCGGGGCCGATTACGTGGGCCTCGTCGCAAGCGCCAAACGCGCTTCAGCCGTCACGGCTGAGCTCCGCGAGCGAGGGCTGGACGAGGAGTCCCTTGCGCGCATGCGAAGCCCGGCAGGCCTCGACCTCGGGCCGTCGTCCCAGGAGGAGATCGCCGTGGCGATCCTCGCCGAGCTCGTCGCCTGGCGCCACACGCGGGAGCTCCAGCCGGCGACGCTGGTCGAGGAAGCGGTCGACCCGATCTGCGGCATGACCGTTGCCGTTGCGACGGCCAAGGAGACATCCGTCCGAGACGGCGTCACGTACTACTTCTGCAGCGCGCACTGCCGCAAGCAGTTCGAAGCCGCGCACGTCTGAACTCGGTTGAATCACGCGACGCGAACGACATAAGGTGGCCGACGTGGAGGGCATCCGCTCATGGTGATTGCGTCGAGCGGTTGGCAGCTTGGACTCGCCCTCGGAATCGTCGTGGTCGCCGTCGCCGCGTTGATCGTGATCACGATCGTGATGCTCGCGATGAAGATCGCCAGGCAGGCCCAGACGGCGGAGGACGCGGTCGAGGTCGTCCGGCAGCAGACGGCCGAGCTCGGCGGGATCGACCGGATCAACGACTCCGGCGTCAGGATCCTCCACGCCGCCCGGTCGCTGCGGAAGGTTGCGGTCGGGAAGTGACGACGCTCCTCGCTCTCTCGGCGAACGGGTACTGGGCGATCGCCCTCGTCCTCGGCGCGATCGCCGCAGTCGTCGTCGCGCTGCTGCTGACCGTCCTGGTCGCGACTGTTCGAAGCATCGAACGCTCCGTCGGCGGCCTGCTCGAGACGGCGGGCAAGGTCGCTGGGAACACGGCGAACATCCCGAAGCTCGAGGCGACCGCGCCGGTCCTGGCGCAGATCGTCGACGAAGCTGTGATCCAGGACGGCTACATGAACGCGCTCACGGACGGGTTCGACGCCGCATGAACGACCAGGACCTCCTGATCCTCCTGACCGTCGTGCTGGTACTGGTCGTCGTGATCGTGCTCGCCGGTGCGCTGATCCTCGTCCGCCAGAGCCTGCGCCGGATCTCGGAAGGGCTCGCGACGCTGTCGTCTGCCCTCGAAAGCGTCGAGTCGGAGCACCTGCGGCCCCTCGAACCGGCTGTGAAGGCGATCAACGGGCAGTTCGACATCATCCTCGCCGCCTTCCCCGGGATCGCGAGAAAGGCGGCGATGGTCGCGGAGAGGCGGCAGCGATGACGCTCTGGTGGATCGGGAACGTCGCGTTGTTCGCCGTCTTCCTCGTCGCTGCCTACCTCCTTCACGGCGTCTTCATGGCGGCGAGGAGCACGGCCGACAGCGTGCAGGCGATCGCGAGAACGGCGGCCGCGGGGTCGAAGGATCTCGACGCCGCCGCACTGCTCGTGAGGACGCGCGACCAGGTCGAGCAGACGATCGCCGTCGCTGCGGACTACGGCGGCTCGCTCGACGTGATCCTCGACGACGCGGAGGAGCGCTGACGATGGAGACGGCAGGCGTGGTGACGATCGTCGCGGTCGTGCTGATCGTGCTCGCCCTCGTCGTGTACCTGGTCGGGGTCATCCTGCAGCTGCTGAAGATCACCCGCGGCCTCGACGAGGTCATCACGCACGTCGGGGGGATCGTCGAGAAGAGCGCGCCGGTCAACGGCATCGTCACGTCGATCAACGAGCAGCTCGACGCGGGCGTCGACCTGCTGGAGGGCCTGCTCGTGAAGAAGGCCGGGCTCGTAGACGCCGTCGGGCTCGTCGAGGGCCTCTACGCCGGCTCGGCTGCGGCCGGGTTCCGGAATTTCCCCGAGAGCAAGACCGTGAGGGCGCCACGCATCGGCGAGGTCTACACGCAGGGCACCCTCACGCTCGCGCGGCTGGGCCGCGAGGCGCCGATCGCCGTCGGCAACCCGGCCGGCCCCGCGCTCCGGGACGTCGAGCGGGGCAGCCTCTCGGCGCGGCTCCTTTACCCCGAAGGCCGCCAGGCGAGGCCGCAGCAAATGCCGCGGTCGCCGATCATCGGCACCGACGCACCGGTGCTCTACCCGCCGAGCGAACAGCGCGGCGGGACGACCCCGGACGTGGCGGAGATCCGCGAGAAGGGGCCCTGGACCGAGGTCGCATCCGAGGGGATCGTTCCCGCCGAGGCCGGAGGATCCGACGCGCCGCGCGAGATGCTGGCCGAGGACCCGGAGCTCGGGAGCGAGGCGCTGGGCGAGACGACGGGAACCGAGGAGCCTGCAACGGAGGCCGGCATCGACCCGGGCGCCGGCGACCAGGCAGACGCGACGACGATCGACAGGTCTCCCGACGTGCCGGAGGGAGTCGAGCCCGACCTGAAGGACGCGCCGCGCGCGGACGACCACTCGTGAAGACGCCCGCCCCCTTCGAGTACGAGCGCGCCACGAGCGTGGACGGCGCCATCGCGACGCTGCAGCGGCTCGGCTCTGACGCCCGTGTCATCGCGGGCGGGCACAGCCTGCTGCCGATGATGAAGCTCCGCCTCGCGCAGCCGAAGCACCTCGTCGACATCAACGACCTCGAGGGAGAGCTCTCGTACATCCGCCAGGCGGACGGCGAGATCCGCATCGGCGCGCTGACGCGCCACGTGGATCTGCTGCGCTCCGACCTACTGGCCGAGCACTTCCCGGTCTTCCGCGACGCGGAAGAGGTGATCGCCGACCCGGTGGTCCGCAACCGCGGCACGATCGGCGGCTCGCTCTGCCAGGCGGATGCCGCCGAGGACCTGTCGGCCGTCTGCTCCGCGGTCAAGGCCAAGGCGGTGATCCGGGGCGCGGACGGCGAGCGCGTCGTCTCGATGGCGGACTTCCACGTGGGGCCGTACATGACCGCGGTCGGCGAGGGCGAGCTGCTCACGGAGGTGCGCATCCCGTTGCGTCCCGGAGGCAGCAGCGCGCACGAGAAGGTCGAGCGCCGCGCAGGCGACTGGGCGATCGCGGCGGCGTCGGCGGCGGTCTGGATCGAGAACGGAGCGATCGCCGATGTCGGCATCGCGCTCAGCGCGGTCGGACTGACGACGATCCATCTCACGCGCGCCGAGGAGCTCCTGCGCGGCAAGGGCCCAACGGCCGACCTTTTCGCCGAGGCCGGCGCGATCGCGTCCGAAGATTGCTCGCCGATGGCGGACGGGCGTGGCCCCGTCGACTACAAGCGCCACCTCGCCGGTGTCCTCACGACCCGCGCGCTCGCCCGCGCCAAGGCACGTGCCTTGAACCAGGACGTCTGAGTGAACGTCTCGATCTCGATCAACGGCGAGCAGGTCTCCCGCGACGTCGAGCCCCGGCAGCTGCTCGTCCACTTCATCCGCGAGACGCCCGGCCTGACCGGCACGCACTGGGGCTGCGACACGTCGAACTGCGGCGCGTGCGTCGTGCTGATGGACGGAAAAGCCGTGAAGTCCTGCACGATCCTCGCCGCGATGTGCGAGGGCCACGAGATCCGCACGGTCGAGTCGCTCGAGGTGAACGGCCGGCTCGACCCGGTCCAGGAGGGGTTCCACGAACATCACGCGCTGCAGTGCGGGTTCTGCACGCCGGGGATGCAGATGACGGCGCGCGCGCTCCTGGACGAGAACCCGAACCCGACCGAGGAGGAGATCCGCGTCGCCATCTCGGGCGGTATCTGCCGGTGCACCGGCTACAAGAACATCGTGGCGGCGATTCGCTGGGCCGCCGAGCACGAAGCGACCGCGAGACAGGGAGTCTGAGCATGGCCACGACCGTCGAGAACCTTCCGAGCGAGAAGACCGAGCGCCCGATTGGCTTCGGCCGCCTGAAGCGCAAGGAGGACGCGCGCTTCATCCGCGGGAAGGGCACGTACCTCGACGACATCCGCCTGCCCGGGATGGTCTACGGCGCGATGCTGCGCAGCCCGTACGCGCACGCGCGCATCCTCTCGATCGACACGTCGCGGGCGCTCGCGCATCCCAACGTCGCGGCGGTCATCACCGCGAAAGACCTGGAGACGCTCGGGCTCGCGTGGATGCCGACGATCTCGTACGACACCCAGGCCGTGCTCGCCGGCGACAAGGTCCGGTTCCAGGGCCAGGAGGTCGCGTTCGTGATCGCGACCGACGAGTACTCGGCGAACGACGCGCTCGAGCTGATCGACGTCGAGTACGAGCCGCTTCCGGTCGTGGTCAACGCGCGCAAGGCGCTCGACCCTGACGCGCCGCTCATCCGCGACGACAAGACGGGCCAACGCGACAACCTCGCGAGCCCGACATGGGAGGCCGGCGACGAGGAGGCGACGAACAAGGCGTTCGCCGAGGCCGACACGGTCGTCGTGCGCGACATCATCTACCCGCGCTGTCACCCGGCCCCGCTCGAGACCTGCGGGATGATCGCGGACTTCAACCCGGAGACCGGGCAGCTCGACCTCTACAACGGAAACCAGGCGCCGCACGCGCACCGGACGGTCTACGCGCATGTGGCTGGGCTCGCCGAGCACATGATCCGGATCCAATGCCAGGACATCGGCGGGGGCTTCGGCAACAAGGTGCCGGTGTACCCGGGCTACGTCTGCGCGATCGCGGGGTCGATCGTGGCCGGCGTCCCGGTGAAGTGGGTCGAG
>Ga0081538_10002085_pt1 | contig 19922 bp, 18 predicted proteins | sample TabmetS5T2R1_FD_71022 | JGI IMG/M metagenome (GOLD analysis project Ga0081538, IMG submission 71022) | Tabebuia heterophylla rhizosphere microbial communities from the University of Puerto Rico - S5T2R1 | ecosystem: Host-associated > Plants > Roots > Rhizosphere ...
GGGTACGCCATACCTGCCTTTCGGTTCAGCCTTATGGCATTTCTCATCAATATATGTAATATACATAGAGTTTTTGCACTGGGCGATACCCTCTCAGGCAGCAATTGGCGTGCCATAACAGCGCGCTGTCACCTTGCAAATGCATCCTCAAGTACTGGGAAGTTCTCTCAACCAGAGGCGATGTGACCTAGAAGTCATTTCAAAACCCGCCGGTTGGAGTATCATAACGCCATGAATTGCCAGCTAAAAAAGGGAGGCAAGCCATGGCGTGGCGCGGACTTACAATGCAACAATGGGCGGCCATCCGCATCCATCTACCGGCGCTGAAGGTGTCCCGACGGGGTGGACGCCCCCGCATCCCGGACCGGCGCTGCTTTGAGGGCATCCTCTGGGTGCTCTGGACCGGCGCCCAATGGAGTGAGTTGCCCCGGCGATATGGGAGCCCGAGCACCTGTTGGCGGCGGCTCAAGCAGTGGGAAGAGATGGGGGTGCTGCTCAAACTCTGGCGGGCCTTCTTGGCCCAACTCAACGACCAGGAGAAGATTCGCTGGGACGAGTGCTTTGCCGATGGCAGCTTCGTGCCCGCCAAAAAGGGGGCCCCAAGGTCGGCAAGACCAAGCGCGGCAAGGGCACAAAGTGGATGGTTCTGGTCGATGGCGCGGGTACTCCGCTGGGAGCATACTTGGAGGCGGCTTCCCCGGCGGAGGTCACCCTCCTCGAACAGACGCTCGACACGGTTGCGGTCAGGCGGCCGGGCAAACCGGGCCGGCCCCGCAAGCGGCCCGACCGCTTGATCGCGGATCGCGGGTATGACAGCAATCCGCTGCGGGCGCGTCTGGTGCGGCGAGGCATCGACCCCATTATTCCAGCCCGCCGCAATCATCGGCGGGCAACGCATCAAGACGGGCGGAAGCTGCGGCGGTATCGGCGGCGGTGGATCGTGGAGCGGACGCTCGCATGGCTTGGCCATTTCCGCCGGCTGGTGGTGCGGTATGAACGGTTGATTACCACCTATGCTGGCTTCTTCCATATCGCCTGTGCCCTCCTCACCTTACGGAGGGTTTTGAAATGAGTTCTAGAAGTCATTTCAAAACCTGCAGGTTAAGCTATCATCACGCCATGAATCGCCAAGCATAAAGGGAGGGCGAAACATGGCATGGCGAGGACTGACGAAAACCCAATGGGAGGCGATTCGCGGCCATCTGCCCCCACTAAAGACTTCACCGCAGGGTGGACGCCCGCGCGTGGAGGACCGCCGCTGTTTTGAGGGCATCCTGTGGATCCTCTGGACCGGGGCGCAATGGAGCGAGCTGCCGCGGCGATATGGCAGCCCCAGTACCTGCTGGCGCCGGCTCAAATCCTGGGAGGAGACGGGTATCCTGCTCAAACTCTGGCGCGCCTTCTTGGCCCAGCTGAATGACCAGCAGCAGCTGCGCTGGGATGAATGCTTTGTCGATGGCCGCTTCATCCCGGCGAAAAGGGGGGGCCCAAAGTCGGCAAGACCAAGCGGGGCAAGGGCACAAAGTGGATGGTTCTGGTCGATGGCGCGGGTACTCCGTTGGGAGCATACCTGGACGCGGCATCCCCGGCGGAGGTCACCCTCCTCGAGCAGACGCTGGACACGATCGCCGTCGGGCGGCCGGGCAAGCCCGGACGGCCCCGCAAGCGGCCCGACCGCTTGATTGCGGAGCGGGGCTATGACAGCAATCCCGTGCGGGCCCGCTTGGCTCGCCGGGGGATTGAGCCCATTATCCCGGCCCGCCGCAATCATAGGCGGGCGACCCATCAAGACGGCCGGAAGCTGCGGCGGTATCGCCGGCGGTGGATTGTCGAGCGCACGTTCGCGTGGCTTGGCCATTTCCGCCGTCTGGTGGTGCGCTATGAGCGACTGATCACCACCTATGCTGGCTTCTTTCATATCGCCTGTGCCCTCCTCACCTTACGGAGGGTTTTGAAATGACTTCTAGAGCGTTCCTAAAAAACCGACAGGAATTCTCGGTGAAGTATCCTTCCCCAGCGATGTTCTCCAAGGTGACTGCCTGGGTAATGTAATATAGTTCCTTGCCGGCGATGAAGGGCTTCTTGAAAGGGATGCGTGATTGCATAACCATTCCCCAAGGTCTATAGGAGTTACTGTCCTACTGCTACCCCTTGCCGGTGTAGGCATGGATCGTGAACTTTTTCTGCGCCCGGATCACCAATGGGGTGACAGATGGGCTCAACAACAAGATCAAACTTCCCAAACAGACAGCTGATAGGTTGCCCAACTTCTCCCATATCCACGCTCAGATTCTGATGGCGTTCGCCTCGGAGAGCGCTGCTCTTCCTTAAGCCCAAAGATTGTAAAAAGCTCGGAATTTCTTATGCAATGCCACGCCAGATACGCCATCATAGAGCACAATGGTGGTTTGCGCAGCGAATAGCAACATCGCACACTCTATAGGAAAATGATACCTAATATTCCAACCACCGATGTAGCTGAACACAGCGGTATCTGCCACGATCAAAAGAATGGCCATACAGTCGGACACGTGATGCTTCATGTATGCGACCCTTCGCTGGGCCGACTGTATCAGGCTCCAAATGATCGCAGGAATACTTAAGACAAGTAAAATGTAGTAAGGAATCCTTCTCCCCATCGTATATAATAAGGAATAGTCATTGTGATACCTTGGTGGCTCCCACCAGAAATGAAATAGATTCATTAGCATTCCGTGACCTAACATTACGAGATCACGTCTAACCTCCGTACTTATCGCACCTATAAGCATTTCGCCTTCTTCAACTTCACTCAGCACGCGCCCCTGTTTCTCCAAGCCAAGAAGTATCTCATCCGAAATCAATATATCATACCCCGCTTCATACCGCGACTTCAGTAGTTCATGACCTGTTTCAGCTCTTATAATAAGTCTTTCAAACATTATATAATTTCGGATGAACCATGGACTCACTACAATAGAAAAAAGAACTAATGAGACAATAACTTGTTTAACCCATATAAGATACTTATCAGAGACAATAAAAGCAATGAAACATATACTCAGCATCGTGAATACTAATGCCCCTGGATTAGTCATGACCATGGCCCCAGCAATGGCCCCTAAGAGCGCAAACCTCTTCAACTTTGGTGACTCCTGAAGGTGCACAGCTTGGTAAAAAAATAGGGACAACAAAAAGAGAAGCACGATAGTTGATTCAGGGGAAGTGGCACACTGGTAGATGAAGGGAGGATATACAGCAAATCCAAGCGCAAATACTGCCGCAATACGTTCTGACTGTGTACGAAGAGCTAAGAATAGTGTAATGGCTGTGAGTCCCGCTAGTATGCTATGGACAATGAATAGGGCTAAGAAATTCCCAAAGCCAAAAACATAGAAGACAGCGGTCAGAAGGAATGGAAACACTGGCTGTTTGAGGGTTGTAGGCCGGTAGCCTTCTGTGAGGGGATCTCCAATCTTATCTTCAACATCACGAATGAGGTTGCCGTAAATCATGCGATTTCGCCACATATTATCAATTGAGTACCCTTTGCCCTCCAGCAAATTCTTTGCTATGGCCACGTCCTCCCAAGAGACCACTTTATCATTCCCCTTGAAAGTGGCAACCACACCTACAAGACGCAAACCAACAGTGAGGCAAAAGAGCAAAACCACAAAGCTTTGAGCGCTTAGAAAGCCTGTTCGGTACATTCTTGTATGTCTGATTGCCATGCTTCTCTAGCTCCTCAACAGGGCTGAAGCGACACATAGAGTCGCCTCAGCTTGATTGGGCAGCTTCGGGGAAGTTATCAGGTGGCCCCACAGCCCTTTGCTACGGCTGTGAACCACTTCCTCAAACCCCTGTTGCGCCAAAGATCAAGATCCCAATGATGATGATGCCAGCGCCGATAAGCTGGTTTCGAGTGGCCTTCTCCTTGAGAAAGAGGTAGGAGGAGAGGCCGACGAGGATGTAGGTGAAGGGCAGGATCACCACCGCCAACTTGATGGGCAATTGATTGTATGCATAGGCATTCAGCAGGGAGACCGCCAGCAACATGACATAAGCGGAAATGTTGTAAGGGTTGATGTAGATGGAGAAAATACTGCTCCCGCCGGCCTGGTTAGCACCTAGCTTAAACAGGAGCTGGCTAACAGTCGTCAGGAAGACGCCTATGAAGGCCGCAAAATAGTACTTAAGCATGCCCGGCTATCTCCCGCCCGCAGGCACACATCGTCGCGATTCCAGCCATGATGATCACGGAGCCGACGATATTACGCAGTGACACATGCTCTTTGAAAATGAAATGGCTGATGACTGGAATCACCACATAAAGCCCGCTCATAAATATGTAGGACCAGAATAATGGGAACCGGCGCAGGGCCAGCGGCCAACAGACCGCCTGCAGGCCGAGACAGACCAGCGATGCCAGGTAAAAATAATTCGTCAAGATGGCCTCCAGGGTGAATCCGGTCATCCGCAGGGCTGCATACTTGCCGAAGATCAAGGCGAGGCTCTGGAAGAGCAGCGAGAGGAGAATACAAAGAAAGGCACCACCTCTTGTCATGAGCGGACCTGCCCCAGGATCACCTCCCGATCGATTCGGCTTCATTGGAAAGACTCGCTCTGGGCTTGGAGGCTCAATCTATGTTTCCCTGCTAGGGGGTACAGCATCTAAGCCGGGAAGTCCCAAATATACTTGGGCGCGTCTAGTCCCACCATGAAGAGCAGATCCAGAATGGAGACATACGGGTCGAAGGGCGGATAGAGCTGTTCATATTCGGGATACTGATAGGCCATGTATTCCAGGCCGATCCCTGCGGCGTGGAATTTGTCTTCCTCGATATAATCTTTGGCGGATGGGCCGCTGATGTAATGGGTAGCTCGGACCTCGTGGAGCATCACCAGCAATGCGTCCGTTTTAGTGGCCTCGGGTACTTGCAGTTCAGACGAGCGGACAAACCGGGTCTTGTCCAGGCCCAGCTCGCGGGCCAGGGCAACGGTTATCTCGATAGTGAAATCGGCTAGCAGCTGCGGCTGGCCAGCGTAAAATCGCTCCAGCAGCGGTGCATAGCGCGGGAAATACGGCGCTTTGCCGTAGACCTGCTTGAGCGTCGCCCAGTGTTTCCGGCTCCAGTTCTGTTTGGGATCGCAAAGCACGTCTTTGATCGGCACATGCGTCGTTATGTTGCCCTTGGCCAGGACCGGTATCGTCAGCCACTGCGTCCCTGTGAGTGTCTTGATCCGGTTCCGGTTGCGCCAGCCGTGTTTGTCGTATTGAGGGGTATCGTAAAAGATGAAGACATCTGCCTTCTGGATCAGATGGAAGTAGCCACGCCATGGGATATAGGATGGCTGGAGAATGACACAGTTCATACGTCACATTTCCCCTTTCAGTCCTGCCACCGGCAGCCGCTCGAAATCATCCTTGAGCAACCCCATGTAAAGGGCGTCGAGCCTCTCACCGCCCAGGAGAAACTCGCCACGTAAGACGCCTTCCTGCACGAAACCTACTTTCTTGTAGGCATGGACCGCTATGCTGTTCCGGCTATGGACTGTCAGCCAGATTTTGTACAACCCCAGCTCCTGAAAGCCCACTTCCGTGGCGCGGTAGGTGGCGGACGTTCCGACGCCGCCACCCCGCGCCGCCGGCTCGCCGATGTAGATGGAAAACCGTGCGCTGGAAAGATAGCGGTCCATGCGGTCCAGTACGACGTTGCCCACATGCCGGCCGGCCAGCAGAACCGCCCTAGCCCGGATTGAATCGTCGCGCAAAGCACTTTCAATCCACGCAATAGTCCGCTCCAGAGAAGGATCGGAGCGTAGGCCAACGTTCTCCCGAACGGCCGGGTCGCGCATCCATTCGAACATCTTCGGAGCATGTTCTAACGCCAGCGGGGCAAGCGTCACATCCGGCCGGAGACGCAGGGGTGCGTCCTCCATAACGGTTCAGCCCTGACCGGCCTTGTAGAGGCGCTGATCTTCTGGCAGATAATATTCTTCCAGCGAGGCAGGCACACGCACGTTGAACCCGAGGAACCGCCGTCCCACTTCGCCCAATTGATCGACGACCTCCTTAGGTACTAGGCGCGGATAGTCGAAACGCTGGCGCATATAGGCACGGCATACGTTCATCGTCACCGCGTGGCGCGGCTGGTCCGTTTCGTTCCTGCCGCCCATGTGGAAAGTGCGCGCATTGAAGATCACGGCTTCACCTGACTTCGGGAAAACACGTTCGGCTTGAGCCATGAATTCCTGTTCGCTGGGGCAGTCCTCCCGCAGGTGGGACCCGGGCAGGAAATATGTCGCGCCATTTTCTTCCGTGTAATCATCGAGGGCCAGCATGACGCCTACGTTGGTGGTATAGCCAGGAATGAAGCGCGGGCAATCGTTGTGGATGCGGTGGGAGTAATTGGTGCCCTTTGGCGGCATGCTGGATGACGTATAGGCATAAATAATGCACGTTTCACCCAAGAGGGCACATAAATATGCCTGTAGGCATGCATTCTCCATCAGCCGGGCGAACGGCATACCCCGGACCATCAGATTATGGACCATCCAGCTGTCGGGGTAAGGCTTGCCTTTCCAGCGGTCCAGATCTTCGTTGATACAGGTTTGCAAGAGAGCCCGTAACACTCGAACTTCTTCCAAAGGGATAACGGAGGGAACCAGGGTGAAGCCGCGTTCCTGGATCTCCCGGATTCTTTCCGGTGCTGCTTTCGTCGGCACTTCCACACCTCCTTGCTACTTGACGAACAAGAACTGCACATACTTAAACAAATGGCTAGAAAGCGGTATGACTTCCCGAAGATAGGCCTCGATCTTCGCGGCGTCCTCGAAGGATTGCCCGTGCATGACCTCAGCCTGCCCCAGAAACCATGCATACCAGACCGTGCAACTCCGGAAGCCAAGCGCTACGGCTTCTTTTTGAACTTCGCGCGCGTCGATGCCGCCAAGGATGTACTTGCCATATTCTGCTTGCTGGACAATCTCCTTCGGGATGCCGAATTGCTGCGCGACTCTGGAGTCAGTCTGTGTGACAGAGTCCTGGCCTTTCTTGACCACGGCGGAGAGTTCAATATCCTTCTGCAGGCTGCTTAAGGCTTCCCAAAAGAGCTTATTGGGTTCCAAGTCCACGTAACAGAGCCCGTCAGGTTTGAGGACACGCGCGGCCTCGCGTAGGACTTCTTTATAGTCCTCTACGTGATGCAGAAAGGAGTATGCGGAGACCAAGTCGAAAGTGCCATCCTGGAAGGGTAGCTTTGTAGCCTCCGTGTTGTGAAGGGTGATATTCCCTGAAGAACAGTCCACCTTGTTGAGCATAGCCTGCGTCACATCCACGCCGTGGATTTCATCGAAGAGGTCCTGGGCGAGATTGATAATGAAGCCGGTACCGCAACCGAGGTCGAGGAGCTTCCCTCCACCGCAGCGCGCGCGCAGATCCTTGAGAATTTTCCGCACATGCTCCTGATTTTCCGGCCGGAAATGCGGCTCGTTGCAGTTATAGCTATCTGCCATGCGGGTGTGGACTTCGATATTGGCTTGCACCACCGAGGTCGACATTGCACGCTCCTCGGGCGTTGGTCACATTGATCGAGCGGGCGATGCAATAACGGGGTCGCTGCAGGACTTCTTGGTACACCCGAAAGACATATGCCCCGATGACTCCCAGGCTAAACATCAGGACACCTAGAGTGACCGTCAGCAGGAGCACCACCAACGTTAAGCCAGTGGGCAAACGGATGCCGAAAAAAAAGTACTCGATAAGGACTATCAACGTATAGATTCCGCTGCAGGCCAGGATCAGCAAGCCCAAATTCACCAGTGCGCGTTGTGGCAAATCCGTATAGCTCAAAATCGAGTTAACGGCAAGCCTCAGTCGCTTGCGGAAGGTATACGCGCTGCGGCTCCCCGTTCGAACATCATGAAGCAATTCCACCGTCACGTATTCGAAGCCGGCGTAAAACATCAAGGGGCCATAGAGGACGTTCCGCTCCGGATAGGCAAGAAGCGCCTCGAGGAACCGGCGAGTGAAAGCACGGAACGAGCCGATATTCCGGGGAACGTTCGTCCCAGTGAGCTTGGAAAAGACGTAATGATAGAGCCGTGAGGTCATCCGTGTGGAAAAAGATTCTTCCTGCCCTACCTTCACCGTATAGACGATATCCACATCCCCCTGGAGTTTTTCAAGCAAGAGCGGAATATTTTCGGGCCGATCTTGAAGGTCGGCGTCCATCAGAACGATGACGTCGCCGGTGGCGTGTTCAAAGCCTGCGGCAGTAGCGGGATGCTGGCCAAAGTTCCGACTCAGTTTTATTGCTTTAACACGGGGATCCTGCGCGGCTAACTCCCGGAGAGTTTCCCAGCTGTTGTCCGGGTCACCGTCGTCAACCATGAGAAGTTCAAAATCCGGAGCAGACTTTTCCAACGTGTCTTTCAGACGCTGGACAAGTTCCCGGAGGTATCTGGCTGTCTTGTAGAGCGGCAATACAACGGAAACGCGCCGTGCGGCTGTTGCGGGAGAAGAAACGGCACTCATAGATTCCTTAGTCTCCAAAGTTCCAGCCACTGCTTTCAGGTAGTGGCGTATATACTTCTTGCGCTATGTGAGGCTATGCAACAATTTCCTACACTGATGTAAGGCGGACTTCTGAACGCTCGCCGCCCTGTGTCACGCCTCCTGGGCGGAAGGTCTTGTAGTTTACCTCTTTTTACATATGCTCACCCGGAAGGCGTTCCATGAACTCAGTCAAGTGTCTCACGACGCATACCTGCTCTTCCTCAGTAAGATCGCAATAAAGAGGTAGCCTGAGGAGCCGTCCACTCAACTCCTCGGTAATAGGCAAGTCACTCGCACCGTAGCCGAATTTTTTCCCCATAGGGGAAGAGTGTAAGGGAACATAATGGAAGACTGCCTGAATGCCGTTCCGTTTGAGGTGAGCCATGAGGGCATCACGTATATCCACGTTGTTGAGCAAAATATGAAACAGGTGATAATTACTAATACAGTCCTCTGGAATATGAGGAAGCCTCAACAGACCTTTTTCCTCTAAAGGTTTCAGGTAGTAACGATATCTCTCGTAGAGCGCGCGACGGCGCGCAGCGATGACATCTAGCGCCTCTAACTGGGCATAGAGAAAGGCACCGCAGATCTCGCTGGGCACATAGGATGAACCAATATCGACCCAGGTATACTTATCCACGTCGCCGCGGAAAAACTGACTACGATTGGTCCCTTTGTCGCGGATGATCTCAGCACGCTCGACCATCTCGGGAGCATTGATGCACAGGGCTCCTCCTTCACCAGAGATATAGTTCTTCGTGTCGTGGAAGCTGTAAGTACCCAGGTGGCCAATGGCCCCCAGAGCACGGCCGTCGTAGAAAGCATTCACGCCTTGGGCGGCGTCTTCGACGACCAGGAGATTATGCTTGGTCGCGATCGTCATGATGCGAGCCATAGCGCACGAGACACCAGCGTAATGGACAGGAAAGATGGCCTTCGTCCGTGGTGTGATGGCCGTTTCGATCAAGTTCTCATCGAGGTTCAAGGTGTCAGGCCTGATATCAACGAACACTGGCTTGGCCCCTAACCGTACAAAAGCACTTGCCGTGGAGACAAAAGTGAAGGAAGGCAGAATCACCTCATCCCCAGGCCCGAGGTCGCAGAGCATGGCGGCCATTTCCAGGGCCGCAGTGCACGAAGGCGTCACAAGCACTTTATGGACGCCGAACTGCTCCTCGATCATTCGACAGCAGCTCTTCGTAAAATACCCATCCCCAGCGAGGCGGCCAGTGGTGATTGCCTGCGCGATATAATACAGTTCTTTGCCGGCAATGAAGGGTTTAGTGAAAGGGATGTGTAGTGGCATAGTTACCCCCGAGGGTCATTGGGAGTTGTGAGTTCGGCCAGTGATGTCAAAGGCTCTTCCGCAATATTACGCAAGTATGCACCATAGCCGTTCTTCATCCGCTTTGCGAGCTCCACCAGCTGGTCAGCGGTAATGTAGCCCTTGCGGTACGCTACTTCTTCGATACAGGCAATCTGCAAGCCTTGTCGCGCCTGGATGGTTTCGACGAAGTTGGCTGCCTGCAACAGTGCCTCTTCGGTGCCTGTATCCAGCCATGCGAAGCCGCGCCCGAAACGTTCGACGTGCAGTTGACCACGAGCAAGATATTCGCGATTGACATCCGTGATTTCCCGTTCGCCACGCGCCGAAGGCTTGATGCTGGCCGCGATGTCCAGCACCTGGTTGTCATAGAAGTACAGACCTGTCACGGCGTAATGCGACCTAGGCTTGTGCGGTTTCTCCTCAAGAGAGACCGCGCGCCCCTCGGCATCGAACTCCACGACACCATACCTCTCGGGGTCTTTCACCGGGTAGGCAAAAACGGTCGCACCATTCTCACGGCTCACAGCGCAGTCGAGCTTCTCTTGTAAGCCCTGGCCATAAAAAATATTATCGCCAAGAATCAGGCCGACCTTCTCCCGGCCGACAAAGTCCCGCCCGATAAGAAATGCCTGGGCCAGCCCCTCAGGTTTCGGCTGCGCGGCATAGGTAATCGTAATGCCGATCTGGCTCCCGTTACCGAGTACGCGCTCAAAATTACCGAGATCCTCGGGTGTGGAGATCAACAGGATATCGCGGACGCCGGCCAACATCAGGACTGAGAGGGGGTAGTAGATCATTGGCTTGTCGTAGACCGGTAGGAGTTGCTTGCTGATCCCGCGCGTCATGGGGTAGAGGCGTGTGCCCAGGCCACCGGCAAGAATGATCCCCTTAGAAAAGGGGCTTGTGTTGTTCATAGACCTACTCTCTCCTTAACAGGTAATCCCAAGCGCTCTCGCTGGTACGTGCCCGATTGCACCCGCGCCACCCACTCGGGATTTTGCACGTACCATTGCACGGTACGCGTTAGTCCTGACTCAAAGCTCTCTAGAGGTTGCCAGCCTAGCTCGCGTTGAATTTTTGTGCAGTCCACAGCATAGCGCTGATCGTGACCAGGCCGGTCCTCAACGAAGGTTATAAGAGAGGCGCACGGGACATGGAACAATGCGGGGCAGAGCCGATCGACTATGCTGCAAATCACCTCAACGACTTGGAGATTAGTCCGCTCACAAGTCCCACCGATGTTGTACACTTCACCAGGGTGTCCTCTTTCGAGCACGCACCGCAGGGCCCGGCAATGGTCCTCCACATACAGCCAATCACGCACGTTTTGCCCGTCACCATAGACGGGCAGCGGTTTGCCTTCCACAGCATTGAGAATCATCAGCGGAATCAGCTTCTCGGGGAACTGGAACGGCCCATAGTTATTGGAACAGTTCGTCGTCAAGACGGGCAGACCATAGGTGTGATGAAACGCCCGCACAAAGTGATCGGCCGCCGCTTTTGAGGCAGCGTAGGGCGAGTTAGGGGCATAGGGCGTAGTTTCGGTAAATTTTCCGATGGCACCCAACGATCCATACACCTCGTCAGTCGAAACGTGGAGAAATCGAAACCGCTGGCGTCGCTCTGCATCCAGAGCACTCCAATACCTGTGTGCCGCAGCGAGGAGCTCGAAGGTCCCGACAACATTAGTCTGGAGGAACTGTCGGGGGCTGTCGATCGAACGGTCCACGTGCGACTCCGCGGCGAAGTTGACGATTGCTGTCGGTTGATACGTTTGCAGCAGTCGCGAGACTCGTGCGGAATCGCTCATGTCGCCTTGTACGAAGATGTGCAACGGCTCGCCTCTAACCGGAGCCAATGAATCGAGATTGCCAGCATAGGTGAGTTTATCAAGGTTGACCACCCGGATGTTTTGCTCAGCGATCAACCCCCGGACAAAACATCCCCCGATGAAACCGGCCCCTCCCGTCACCATAACCGTCTGCATTCAGGACTCCTCCCCGCCCACGAGGGGGCGGCGTGCGCGCAGAAGCGTGTCTGTTCCATGAGTAGGTGTTTGAAAACAGACTATGCGGCCTGGGCGATAGGGGTCCGACGTGGGGGTTCTCTTGCGGTGTACCCTCATCAAGACACCGGGGGAGCCCTCTACTCCCGGATCGCTCAAGGCTTTGCAAATCTCACTGGTCGAACCAGTGGCGTACCTTACGATAGAGTTACCTGCACCCTCTGCAGGCAAACCCGCAATTTCTCCGCCAGGATCCTGACATGGGGTTCTCCAAATAGAGTCTCATGATTACCTGGGACCACGCAGACTTCTAATCCGCCGGTGGCCATTTCGTTCCAGCCAAACCGGCGGTCGTAGCAAGATCTTTCAGGCGCTTCACGGCTCAAGAAGAGGGTGATTCGGCCTGGATAGACCTGCGGCATATAGTTACTGAGAGCCTGGCGGTTCGCCTTGAGGACCTCTTGGAGGGCATGAGATAAAGAACCTTCGCTATGTGGATAACCCTTGTAGGTAATCCCCTGGACCTTCCTCCCAATCCTGGTCTTGATCCTCCCTACTATCCCGAAGATATAGCTCAGCCGGTCTTTAGGTCCGAGTAGTAAAAGGTTACCTAAGTGACGATCGACCTTTTGGACAAAATTATAGGTCGTAGAACGGAGTAATGCAGGACTTGGTAGACATCCGAGATCACCCAAAAAATAAGTGTCAAACAGGGCTAACAGAGCCACCTTCTGACCTTGTGCATGGAACTGCTGAGCCATTTCAAAGGCTACTACGCCCCCTGAAGACCCGCCCCCCAGAAAATAAGGCCCCTCAGGCTGGAGGGTGCGTATCTCTTTGATGTAGAGAGCTGCCATGTCCTCAATCCGGGTGTGGGGAGCCTGTTTCCCATCCAGCCCCTGGGCCTGTAGCCCATAAAAGGGCTGATCCGGGCCCAAATAACGCGACAAATAGCGATAGTGGAGGACGTTGCCGCTGACGGCATGTATGAAGAAGAAAGGGGGGTTAGAACCGGTGGATTGGATCGCCACCAGCGGGGACCAAAACGCTGACCATCCTTCCTGACGAAGGATGTCAGCCAGTTGCTCAACAGTCAATGCCTGGAATAGGGTAGCCAGGGGAAGATTTTTGCCGGTTGCCCTGTCGATTTCCTCGAACAGACGCACAGCTAGCAGGGAGTAGCCTCCCAAATCAAAGAAGTTGTCCTTGATCCCGATGGGCTTGATGGCTAGAACTTTTTCCCATATCTTCGTCAGTTTGAGTTCCAACGCGTCTCGGGGTGCCACGAAAGCTCTTTCCTGCTTGGGCCGTGCCGGATCGGGCGTCGTAAAACCCAGCTTCTCAGCTAAACCGATCCGCTGCAGTTTGCCGGTGGGGCCCTTAGGTATTTCCTTCAGGATGATCACCCGACGCGGTACCTTAAAATCAGCGAGTCGCGTCGCAGCAAACTCCTGAATCTCCCGTTCCGTGGCCGGCGTATGCTCCCGCAACACAACAGCTGCTGCAATCTCCTCACCCAGTAGGACATCGGGAGCCGCAAAGGTCACGACTTGGGCAATGGCTGGATGATCCATGAGCACTTCATCCACTTCACGGGGGGAAATCTTTTCGCCTCCACGATTGATGATCTCCTTAAGGCGACCCGTGACGAAAAAATACCCCTCGGCATCGGAAAAACCTTGGTCCCCTGTCCTGAACCAACCATTAGTGAAGGCACTTTTATTGGCCGTCGGATTGCCCTCGTAGCCTTGGGTAACGCTTGCACCACGGATGACAAGCTCGCCCTTTTGTCCCGGTGGCAGCAGGTTGCCCGCATCATCCATAATAGCCATCTCTGGACCCGCCGCCACGCCCACTGAGCCAGCCTTACGCACGCGGGGCGGTAGTGGATTGCTGGCCATCTGATGGGAGGCCTCCGTCATCCCGTAAGACTCGATCACAGGTGCCTGGAACACCCTTTCCAACTCCGCCATAACCTGCGGCGACAATGCGGAGGAAGAGGAGCGGATGAAGCGTAGCGGACGGCGCGTGATGATATCCCGGTTGATCTCAGTACGTGTCAAGATGGCTTGATGCATGGTGGGAACCGCGGTGTACCAGGTCGGGTGAAATGCTTCCATCCACTCGAAGAATGTGGTGACATCAAAACCAGGGGTGCACACGATACTGGCACCAGCCGCTAGCGACGAAAGCGTCGCGCCGATGAGGCCGTGGATATGAAAGAGTGGCATGATGTTCAGGCATCGATCCTCCTCAGTCAGTTCAAGGGCCGCTTGGATGTTGTGAGCGGATGTGCAAATGTTCGTGTGTGTGAGGGGAACAATCTTAGGCCGTGAAGTCGTCCCTGAAGTGTGAAGCACCAAAGCTACATCGTCGGGCTGTGCAAAACCGGGGAGAAGCGTACCGGCGTGCTCCCCTGCCACGCACGAACGCTCATCGCCTCTCAGGGTGAAGATGCCTGCCTCTGCTTTTAATACAGGCGCACATTCGAGGATAGAGATGCCACGCTTTTGAGCCACCGCTATGGCGGGTGAACCGATCCCTGACTGGATAATCAGTGCCCTGGCATGCAGATCTGAGAGATAGAAGTCAAATTCGTTGGCCAGATAGGCCGGATTGAGGGGGGCACTGGTTGCCCCAGTGGCCACGGCTAGAAAGGCCACAGCCATTTCCGGGCCATTGGGTAGCACAATAGCGACGCGGTCATTGCGGCCCAAGCCCATGGCGTTAAGCGTCTTCACCACATGCTCTATGTGGATACGTAAGCGGCCATACGTGAGGGGAACACGCCCAGGGGCAGCGATGGCAATGGCATCAGGGGCTCGTTCGGCCTGGGTCTCAAGCACATGGTGGATGCTCAAACGCTGGCCGGAGGTGGTTGGTTCGTCAATGGGATAAACGTGAGACATATTTGTGGGAACCCTACCAACAGATCCCTTCATAGTTGCCATGGTATTTCCCTAAATCGGGCATAATTCGGACCAAGTCAATTACGATCTTTTCCCTATCCAAACTGGCAATAATATCTGTAAACTCAGGGCTCTTCTTACCAACTACAACTAGATCAGTATCTTGGATCACATCTTCTACCGATCCCTTGATCAAGCAAGAAATGTGCTGAATTGTGTTTTCTATATACTTTTTATTCGCTCCAAATATCTTCGCAAACGAGACCTCTTTATCGTATATCTTTACTTTATACCCTTTACCAATTAGTCTTTCGATGAGGTTAACAATCGGGCTCTCCCGCAAATCATCTGTACCCGGTTTAAAGCTTAACCCCAATACACCAACATTATTTTTACCAGTTTTCTTTATTAGATCAAAAGCTATATCTATCTGCTTATCGTTGCTAATTAATATGGACCGTAATAGCGGAGATTCTAGGTCTAATTGATTAGCTTTATAGAGGATGGCGCGAATATCCTTCGGTAAGCAGGAACCGCCAAAGGCGAAACCAGGCTTGAAGTAATACGGAGATATGTTCAGCTCGCGGTCCATGCAAAATATTTCCATAACTTCATGACTGTCTATATTTAGTCGTTTACTGATATTCCCAATTTCATTAGCAAATGCGACCTTAAGAGCATGGAAACTATTGCAAGCATACTTGGTCATTTCGGCAACTTTGATGGTTGTGCGGATTACCGGTGACTTGATATTATTGTAAATCTCTTCGACGACGCTTCCGCTTCTCGCATCTAACTCACCAATAAGCGTAAAAATTGGCTTATGAAAATCTGCCACTGATGTACCTTCCCGCATGAATTCCGGGTTCATACACACACCAAAATCCCGTCCCGCCATCTTTTTGGAGCATTCCTCAAGCAGTGGAATAATAGTGTCCGACACCGTGCCGGGCAACACAGTACTCCGAACGACAACCACATGATAAAAGTCGATGTCACGCAGGTAATCGGCGATTTGCTCGGTAACCTTGAGTACGTAATCAAGGCGCAAGCTGCCATTGACATTACTCGGAGTTCCCACACAAATCATGGAGACGTCGGCTGGGCCAATGCGGTCGGTCGTAGCTTGCAAACGCTTAGAAGTCAACGCCTGTTGAATGGCTTCCCGTAATCCAGGCTCAACGATCGGACTCAGGCCCTCATTAAGCATATTGAGTTTCACATCATCCACGTCAATTCCGGTAACGTCATGGCCGAGGTTTGCTAAGCATGCAGCCGAAACACAACCCACATAGCCCAACCCATAAATGTTAATTCGCATAAATTAAATACCTCTTCAGCGTGTTATTGCTGTGCAATCTCCAGGTGTGCCTCCACTAGTCAAACGAGGTGGAAGCCAACCCAGCGTTGCGGAAATAATTGGCGCGCCGTCGCACGACCTCGGACGTCCCGGCTGACTGGTGACCGTGCTGACAGTGCCAGTTCACGGGCATCCTCTGTACAGGCCGTGGTTGGGGCGTTTGGTGTAGGTGAGGGGCCTGCAGTGGACTGGCATGTCAACGCCGGGCAACATACCTGAGGCGTCAAGGTGGCGCTTGTCTAGCAGGACCACATGGACGTGGGATAGCTGCAGGCTAATGAGCCTTACGTCAAGACCCTACGCGGGCCCGTTTGGCTGGCCACGGCGACGAGTGATTTCTCGTGCCTATTCATCTGGGGCACCGTATAACCTCGATGTGCGGCGGGGTTAGGTATTCCTGGGAAAGATCCCACGAAAAAATATCCTCAGGACCGCGGGCCAACCCAGAATTTAGCAAGAAGTCGAAACATGGCTTATTCTTCTTGGTGGGTATGTATCGTGCGTACACTTGTTTCAATCCCTGTGCTCGCCCATATCCCATGGCAATAGAAAGCATTGTCTCTTCGATGTGGCGTCCCATCACTCTGCAACTCAAGATGAAATCCACAATTTGTAGCGTTTCCTGCTGAACCTCCATACTCAAAATGCCTGTTAAACCGGCATCCCCGAATTTATCTGACACCCGGAACACGAAAAGCCTACGCCTCTCCCCAGAGGTCCACATGGACAATTCCGCACTCGTCATTCTTCTGGTACTCAAGTTCAGCTGGTTCGTCTTATTGAAGAGCTGCGTCACTCTGCCGACATTAGTATCGTTCAACGGCTCAACAATCACTTGAGTATGCAGAGTTTTGAGCCACTCGTCCAGTGAGCCTACTGTGCTTTTGAGCTGAGAGCGTTGACGCTCTGCCGTATACATCTTAGTGCGCTGACGGTCCTCACTACTGATGAATCCGCTGTCAAAACAGTCCAAGCTGAGCAGGGTTTGTCGGTACAGCAGCTTGTCTTTAGGCCAGTCCGGGACAAAAACATCCGGTAGCGCCGCTCCCACTCTGGCCCTCTCCACCGGATTGTCGTCAATGAACACTGCGGCATCGAGTCCAAGGCTGAGCTCCTCCACTAACTCGACGATATTTTGGGCCTTATCCTGCCAGTTGATTTTCCACCCCGCTAGATCCTCCTCCTTTAAGACCATCTCAGGATGCTTCTCGATCGCCTCCAGAGCAATGGACTCTTCGTTCTTGCTCACCACAGCTAGCAGGATGCCGCGATTCTTGAGCGCCTTGAGCTCTGTTTGAAAGTCAACCAATGCCTCCCCCACAGGGTCGTGGCCACCCAACACGATATTTTGCCAGCCTACATCGCCCACTACACCTCCCCATAAGGTTTCATCGAGATCGAGGATAATGAGTTTCTTCCCCTTGCCGCTCAATCCTCGCACGCCTGCCTTAATGTCTTTTACGGCTGCTTTGAACACATCGTTAGCAAAAGGAATCTTTCCCAAATACCACAATTTGGTATTAAAAGCTTTGGGTCCGGAACTTGCAATCCACTTCTGTCCATCCAGCACAACACAATTCGGCACGTCATTCAAATTCTGAGCAAGACGTAGATTCATGTGCATTAATGCGTGAGTTATCCCACCATTAGCCCGAAGGTCCAACGCACCAAGTCCTCGATGATAAGCGGGCAAGATCCATGTGGGGATAAATACCCATCTGAGGCGTTGTTGTAAACCCTGTAATGCCTGACAATATGCGTCCACCTGAGTGAGGATTTCCTCGATCCTTACATCTTCAAATTGGAGGGTTTTGTTGAACGCATCTATAACAGCCTCTGGCCGAGTCCATACAATACCTAACTCTAGGGCAGTTTTCCAGCAGTCAAGATTCTCATTCATCAACACTTGCATAACTTGACCAAAGGGAGCCATAATGCTTTGGATGCGCGGGGAGCATTCGTCATTGTTGAGATACCCGGCAAAATTATCAAGCGTAAAATCGGATATCAGAATAGCTTTGTATTCGTACGCATCCATGGCGACTCCTCCCTCTTGCTAGACTCCCACGAGCTTCTATATCTGCGGCTGAGCCAAAAAGCTTCCAGGGAAAATGCACTGACTTGACATTGGCCTGATGAATAGTCTCGTCTGCATGGAAGAGAGTTGCATCTAATCCGGAATGTCACCCTAAGCGGAAACCTCTTTCTCCACCAGCCAGCCCATGTAATCGATAAAGCTGCCAACAGTCCGCAAAGGATTACCCTCCGTCGTGGCAAGGGTATCAGGAAGCGAGATGCATACCCTGAACTCGTCCTGGCACTTTTCTTCCACCAAAACAATCAGGTTAACGAAGCCAATAGAGTCCAGGCTCCCGGCGCTACTGAGCAGCGGGGTTTCGGGTGACCTTGCTAACCTATTCTCCTCAGGAAGCTGCTCATTCAGCTCATCAATTGCAGCGTATATGATGCTTGTAACTCTCTCAATTATATCCGTCATGGCTCTCCCTTCTCAGAGAGGAGATCTCGATTCTTCACGCGATAGACTAGTGCCAGGAGGCGATCATGCCTACACAGGTAGTTATCCCTAAGCTCAGACAAGTGACGACGCAGATAAACTTTGACATTACGTCTTAGGGACTTAACCTCTGTGGAATACTGATACATGTTGCTATAGTCTATTGAAACATCCACCTCACTTCTTGGAGCCATGTCCACATATAGGCGAATGTAGTCATCTTCAACTACAAATGGATACCGCACACCTCCTACCAATACAGCCTTTATTGGGACCTTATCATCTTCACGTTTTAACACTATATACTGCTTCCAGGTGAATTCCTGGTTGTGAAGGATCTGATGATTTGTAAGAATCTGACACTCAATTGTGTCTTGGGAAATCCTCCTTTGCAGATATGTATTACTGATTAATTCTGCTAGGTTTGTCCATTGTAGCTTCTTTGATAAAGAATTTATTTCGCTAATAAATTTCCGAATGGCGTCATAGCCTTCATGAAAATAATTATGATGCTCCACGATCAAAGCAGGTTTGCCCAAGAAAAGATCAAAAGCAAAATCAACCACCTTACGTGGGTATCTTCGCATAAACAAAGGGAAGTTGTTGTATTTGGAGACTGCAGGTGCCAGGAGATCGGCGAGAGTGAGTCCATGGGCTTCTCCCAAGTCGTCAGGCACCACAGAAGAATTGACCGCTGCCAGGTAATTATGGCCTTTTAACGGCCCGAACGAGGCGGTAGAGAATTTCCCTTGCGGAAACACCATCACCTTAGCATAGGGCACCCCAGTGCTCTGTTCATGAGCCTTCATGCGGTGCACAGCTAGACGGAGCTGCGTATTGAGTTGCTCGACATCTGGACAGGCAAATTCTCCTGCCGTATGGTCGCAACCATGGATACAGACCGAGAATCTATCAGAACGTGCTTTGATGAGTTTCGCGACAGATGCAGACGTCCGCCTGTAGTTCCATGGAATGAAGGCAATCGTACTCGTAAACCTACAGGCGTCCATCTCCTCTAACAATCGGGCGTAATTTAAAAAACCATACGACTTCCGTAATAAAGGATCGTCAATAATGAAATTGGCGTATCGTTTTGGGTTGTGCCAGAGCCGGTCTCGAAAGGTGTATCTTAGAAACATTAAGGCAGGTATAAGGCGTGAAAAGTATTCGTCTGCGGCAAAGCAACCATTGATTGGATATTCGAGGTCAGCTATTTCACGACAAGCCAAGAGGAATAGACGGGAATTTCGTTTTTTGAGAGACGCAA
>Ga0081538_10002086_pt1 | contig 19921 bp, 14 predicted proteins | sample TabmetS5T2R1_FD_71022 | JGI IMG/M metagenome (GOLD analysis project Ga0081538, IMG submission 71022) | Tabebuia heterophylla rhizosphere microbial communities from the University of Puerto Rico - S5T2R1 | ecosystem: Host-associated > Plants > Roots > Rhizosphere ...
GTCTCCCTGCGCAACTCCCGGCACGCGGAGGAGCTCGTGGTCCTCGCGCGACGTAGCGGTTCGGGAGCGTGAACACGTAGTTGGCTCATCGGCGGGCCACTATCCACACATTTCGCCGCACAATCGGAAGCCGCGCGACGGCGGCAAGGACCCGTGGACGCCGCTTGCGACGGGTCCAGCCAGACACGATTCCCGTGCCAGGCATAACCGACTCGTAGCCCACGCTCTCCACCTCGAAGCCTTGGTCTGCGAAGAGGAGCCGAAAGCTCTTGCGCGTGAATGGTCGGCGGTGCGTGTAGTCGTCCCAGACCCAGCGCTGGGCATCGGGCGAGGAGGCGAACAGCTTCCCCCCGGGGCACAGCAGGCGATGTACATCCCGCACGAGCGCGACGGGGTCGCCGACGTGCTCGAGCACGTCCTTCAGGACCACTCCGTCGAAGCTTTCGTCCGGGAAGGGCAAAGCCTGACCCGGATCGATCTCCAGCGCCTCGATACCGCGTTCCTGGGCCGCGGCGACGGCCTCGGCGGACACATCGACCCCCGTGTAGCGCTCGAAGTGCTCGCCGAGCCAAGCACGTCCGCAGCCCACGTCGAGGAGCCGCGTCTCGGGCGGGAAGTGGCGCACGACATCGCCCCAGTAGCCCGGCTTGTCGTGCCACGTCAGATAGCCCATGAGGGGCCGGACGCTAACGGCCGCCGCATACCATCGCGCTCGTGCCGAGCCCTGATCACGTGATGTTGAATGCACTCTTCTTGACCCCGTCCGTGTCCGGCGGCCCCGAGACCTACCTGCGAGGGCTCGTTCCGGCCCTGGCCCGCGCGCGCCCGGCTGCGCGGCTGACAGTCGTCACCACCCGGTCGGGAGCCGCCGCCCTGCGGCGGGACGGGTGGGACGAGTGGGCCGGCGTGCGCGAGCTCCCCTGTGAGGACGGTCAGCGGCTGCGGCGTACCCGGGCGGAGCAGGTCCTGCTACCCCGCCTCGCCCGGCGCGACCGCGCCGACGTGCTCCATAGCCTGGCCAGCCTGGCGCCGATCCGCCCTCTGGTCCCCGCCGCCATCACGCTCCACGATGTGACATTCGTCCTACGCCGGACTTTTAGCCGGACGACGACGGTCGGGATGAAAGAGATCATGCGGCGCGCTGCGCGCCGGGCCGACTCGTTGATGGCACCGTCGGCCGCGACGCGCGACGAGATCTGTGCCGTGTTCGGGCTCGACCGCTCGAGCGTTGCGGTGATCCCGCACGGCGCGGGACGGGTGCCCGACGTCGAACCCATACCACAGGCGGAGCTGCGCGGACGGCACAGGCTTGGCGCCAGCCGCGTGATTCTGTGCGTTGCGGCCAAGCGCCCGCACAAGAACCAGGGGCTGCTGGTGCGTGCTCTCGCTCACCTGGAGGAAGACGTCGTCGTTGTGCTCGCGGGACACGCCGAGCCCTACGAGGACGAGGTGCGTGCCCAAGCCGCGGATATCGGCGTGGAGGACCGGGTGCGCTTCCTCGAGTTCGTGCCCGATGCGGAGTTGGAGGGCCTCTGGCGCCTCGCGGACTGCGCGGCGTTCCCGACCCTCGGCGAGGGCTTCGGCCTGCCGGTGATCGAGGCGATGGCCCGCGGGGTCCCCGTGGCCTGCTCCGACCTCCGTGTGCTCCGTGAGGTGGGCGGCGACGTGGCGCACTACTTCCCGCCGGACGATCCGGCGGCCGCCGCGGCAGCTATCCAGGCAGCGCGGGTGGACGCCGCGGCGCGCAGCGCCGGCCCGCGCCGGGCGGCGGCGTACACCTGGGAGGAGTCGGCCAGGCTGCACTGGGAGGCCTACGAGCGGGCGCTCGCCCACCACACGCGCGCATGAGGGTCGCGCTCAACCTCTCCTTCCTCACTCCCCGTGCGACGGGGGGAATGGAGGTGTATGCGCGTGAGCTGGCGCGTGCGCTCGCCGCTCGCGACGACGTGGAGATCGTCCTGCTCGGGAACCGGCTGCTCGACAGCGGCTGGCCTGATGTCGATCGGGTGATCATGCCGGTGGACCCGCGGCGGCGGGTCGAGTGGGTGTTCGGCGACCAGGTCCACGCTCCGCGCGCCGCGGCTCGCGTGCGCGCGGACCTGGTGCACAGCCTCGCGTCCACCGGCCCCACAGCGGGCGCGGTACCGCGCGTGACCACCATTCACGACCTCAACTACAAGCTCGTCCCGGACACGCACTTCGGCGTGAGGGGGTTGGGCATGCGTGTGCTGGTGCCGCTGGCGGCACGCCGCTCGCGCCGAGTGCTCGTGGACGCCGAGTCCACGCGGCAGGATCTCGGTCGGTACCTCGGGACGCCGCCCCAGAAGGTGGACGTGGCGCCACTGGCGGCGCGCGTCCCGCCCGATCCGGACGCGACGTCGGAGGAGGAGCTGCGGGCTCGGCTCGAGCTGGGCGACCGGCCGCTGGTGCTCTCCCTGTCGGCCAAGCGGCCCCACAAGAACCTCCCGCGGCTGTTCCGGGCGGTTGCGGCGCTCGAGCCCGAACACCGGCCGGTGCTGGTGGTACCGGGCTACCCGACGCCGCACGAGCAGGAGCTGCGCGACCTCGCCCGCGACCTCGGCATCGGTGAGCTGGCGTGCATGCCGCCCTGGTTGCCCGCCGCCGACCTCGAGGGCCTCTACCGTGCCGCCGCCGGCGTGGTGTTCCCGTCGCTGTACGAGGGCTTTGGGCTGCCGGTGCTGGAGGCGATGGCACGGGGAGTGCCCGTAGCCTGCTCGGACCGGTCCTCTCTGCCGGAAGTGGCCGGGGACGCCGCGCTGATGTTCGATCCCGAGAACGTGGAGTCGATATCCCGTGCGATGGAGCGGCTGCTGACCGAAGCCGCGCTCGGCGAGCGGCTCAGGGCTGCGGGTCGCGCGCGCGCGGCCCTCTTCACCTGGGAGCGGACGGCGGAGCTGACCGTGGCGAGCTACCGCCGGGCGCTCGGCTCGGTGTAGCTCTCGAGCACGCGCTCCAGTGACGCCTCGAGCGACAGCCGCTCCGCGTTCGCCTCGAACCAGGCCGCCGTGCGCTGCCGGAGCACGTGCCCTTCGCCGTGAACTCGCGCTATCGCCTCCGCCAGGTCCTCAGCCGACGCCGAGGGAGCCACGTATCCGTTCTCGCCGACGCTGACGAGATCAGTCGCCGCATTGTCGGGGCCCGCCACCACCACGCTCGGAGTCCCCAACGCCGCCGCCTCCACCACCACCATCCCGTACCCCTCGCGCCGCGAGGGCAGCACCATGCACAGCGCTTGTGAGAGCGCCGTCTCGACTCGCTCCGCCTCCACGAAACCGGGCACGTCGAGCGCGCCGTCGAGTCCGAGCGACGAGCGCAGGCGCAGTACCTCGCCGCGTTCCGGCCCGTCTCCGTACACCTCGCCGCGCAGCTCAGGGATCCGCTCTCGGGCCAGCGCCAGGGCCGGGACCAGCGCCGGCACCCGCTTCTCCGGGATGTGCCGGCCCGCGAACACAACGACGGGCTCCGCGGGCCGGGGCTCGCGCGGTTCGAGTGGTCCGGCGTACTCGCCCTCCAGCACCGTCACCTCGCCGTTGACCCCTTTCTCGCGCAGCCGGCGCCCGTGGAGCCGCGAGAAGCAGAACGCGCGCTGCGGGACGCGCAGGCAAAGCGACTGCACGAGATCGCCCACCCGCCCCGCCAGCGGCCCGAGGTACTCGAGCCAGTACTCACGCGTCCACACCTCGTGCCAGTCGACCACCAGCCGGTAGCGGCGAACGGCGGCCGCGGCGAGCAGCGAGAAGTACGGAAACGAGGCTGTGTGCACCACGTCGTACCGCGCGCCATGCCGGAGCAGATGCCACAGCACTCCCACCCCGAAGACCAGTGGTGGCAGGATGCGCCGGCGCCCGCCTGCCGCATACAGCTCCATCTGCGGACCCACCGAAACCACCTCGACGCCCGGGATCGCCGGCCGCTCGCGGTGGTCCCACTGCCGGAGCGTTAGGTAGACGATGTGGTGTCCGTCCGCGGCGAGACGCTCGGCGACGCCTCGGTACCACCGCTCGGCGCCGCCGACCGTGTACGGGAAGAGGCAGTCGTAGACGAGGCAGATCCGCATGGAGTGGCGACAGAGGCTTGCAGACGTTCCGCTACCATCGCCGCCGGCGCGCGACTTACTCCGTCCTCGCGCGTTTCTACGGTTTAGCGATACCTCTTCGCGAGGTCATTCCCCTGAGCACCGCGGAGCAGCACACCACTCGTCTCTCGGACGCCGATCGAGAGAGCCCCAGCACCGTCAAGGTGTCGGTCGTGATCCCGTGCCTCAACGAGGCGGCGTCGATCCAGCGCTGCGTCGCGCGGGCCCGCGAGGCGCTCGAGGGGCAGGGCTGGCGGGGCGAGGTGATCGTCGCCGACAACGGCTCCGAGGACGGCAGCGCGGACCTGGCGAAGGCGGCCGGCGCGCTCGTGGTGTTCGAGCCGAGGCGGGGCTACGGCAGCGCCTACCTCGCGGGCTTCGCGGCGGCGACCGGTGACTACGTGGTGATGGCCGACGCGGACCTCACGTACGACTTCGGCGACATCCCCCGTTTCGTTGAGGAGCTCGACGGCGGCGCCGATCTCGTCATGGGCGATCGCATGAAGGGCATTCAGCCCGGCGCGATGCCGTGGCTCCACCGCTACGTCGGCAATCCCGTGCTCACCGGCATCCTCAACCTCTTCTTCCGGACCGGGGTGCGCGACGCCCACTGCGGCATGCGGGCCGTGCGGCGCGACGTGCTGCCGCGCCTCGACCTGCGCACCACCGGCATGGAGTTCGCGTCGGAGATGGTGATCCGCGCGGGCAAGGCGAAGCTCGACATCGCCGAGATCCCGATCCACTACCACCCGCGCGAGGGTGACTCGAAGCTTTCGAGCTTCCGGGACGGCTGGCGCCACCTGCGCTTCCTGCTGGTCCACAGCCCCAACTGGCTGTTCATCGTGCCGGGCGCGCTGCTCGCGATGTTGGGCGTGTTGGTCTCGCTCACGGTCCTGCTGCAGATCCAGGTGTTCGGCCGCGAGTGGGACCTGCACGCGATGGTGGGCGGGGCCCTACTCATGATCGTGGGGACGCAGGTGCTGGCCCTGGGCCTCTGCGCGCACGCTTACGGCACCTACTTCATGGGCGAGGAGGACCCCTGGTTCGACCGCATGCGGGCCCGCTTCAGCCTCGAGCACGGGCTCTTGCTCGGTGGCGCCATCATCCTCGCCGGGCTTGTGATGGCCGCGGTGATCGTGGGCACCTGGATCGAGCGCGGCTTCGGGCAGCTCTCGGAGGAACGGCTTGCCGTGCTCGCCGCGACGCTGCTGATCGTCGGCCTCCAAGTCTTCTTCTCGTCGTTTTTGATCAGCATCCTGGGCCTCCGGCGCCGCCGGTAGCCAGGAAGCGCTCGTGCAGGTCCTCCAGGCCTGGCTGCTGTTTCCCGCCCTGCTTGCCGTCCTCTCGCTGGGTTGGGGCCTCCTGGTCGAGTGGCTGAGCCGCGCCCGGCTCGCCGGAGCCCTTGTGCTGCCGCTCGGCCTGGCGGCGGTCGTCGTCGTCACACGAGCGGCGATGTGGCTTGACCTCACCGCCGAGCTGGGCGCGCCGCTGGCCGCGCTCGGGGCCGTAGCGGGCCTGGCGCTCGGCTGGAAGCGCCTGCGGCAGCGGCAGCTCGACCGCTGGGCCGCCGGCGCCGCCGTCGTCGTATTTGCGGTCTTCGCGGCGCCGATCGTCTTGAGTGGCTCGGCGACGTTCGCGGGCTACACGATCCTGGGCGACACGGCCGTCCACTTCGTGCTGGTGGACCACATCGTCTCGCACGGCACCGACCTGGCCGGCCTGCCGCCTTCGTCCTACCGCTCGACGCTCGAGGCGTACTTCGCGAGCGGCTACCCGCTTGGTGCCCACGCCGCCCTCGGGGCCGGCCGGCAGCTCGCCTTCCTCGACGTGGCCTGGGCCTTCCAGCCCTTCCTCGCCTTCGTGGCCGCCATGCTCGCCCTGACGCTCGTGGGGCTGCTGCACGGCACAGTACGCTCACCATGGCGCCGCGCCGCTGTGGCGGCACTGGCCGCCCAGCCGGCGCTGGTCTACGCGTACTCGATGCAGGGGAGCATCAAGGAGATCGTCACGCTCTGGCTGGTGCCGCTGCTGGCGGCCCTCGCGGTCGGTCTGAGCCGGCCGCCGAACACCCCGCCGGAGGAGCCCTTGCGACTCACGAACGTCCTGCCCCTGGGAATCGCGAGCGCCGCCGCCGTGGCGGCGATCGGGGTTGCCGCGGCCGTGTGGCTCGGACCGATCCTGCTGGTCGGACTTGTGCTCGTCGCCCGCCGAGAGCCATCCGATTGGCGCCGCACCGGGCTGATCGCGCTCGGCTTCGCCGCACTGGTTGTCCTGCTGTCTCTGCCGACGCTGCTGGACCTGGACGACTACCTCGACATCACGCGCGAGGTGGTCACCGCGCAGGAGGAGCTCGGAAACCTGCTCGGCCCACTCAACTCGGCACAGATATTCGGCGTCTGGCTCTCGGGCGACTTCCGGGTGCTGCCGCGCGCCGGCTCCGGTATCGACAAGCTCGAGGCCACTTATGCGTTGATTGGAATAACGGCGGCCGCCGGAGTCCTGGGCGCGCTCTGGCTGGCACGGAAGCGCTCGCTCGGGCCGCTGCTCTTCGTGGCCGCCTCGCTGATCGCGCTCGCGTACGTCCTGCGGACCGGCTCGCCCTGGGCGGACGGCAAGGCGCTCGCGATCGCGTCACCCGCGGTCCTGCTGGCCGCGGCACTCGGTCCGCTGGCGCTCGAGGCCCGCGGGGCACGGTTGGAGGCTCTCGCGCTCGGCGTCGTCCTTGCCGGTGGGGTGCTCGGCTCGAACGCCCTCATCTACCACGACGTGAGCCTTGCGCCCCGCGAGCGCCTGATCGAGCTCGAGGAGGTTGGCGAGCGGGCCGCGGGGAGCGGTCCGCTGCTGTACACGGAGTTCGAGGAAATGGCGAAGCACTTCCTTCGCGATGCCCAGCCCGTGGGTGCTGCCGAGGCGTTCTACGTCCCGGGGCTCACGCCGCAGCTGCGCGCGGGTGGGGGCGCTCCGTTCGGCTACCCGGTGGATGTGAGCGAGCTCAACCCGACTGACGTGCGGCGCTTCGACTCCCTGGCGATCCGTCGCTCTCCGAACGGCGGGCGGCCGCCCGTGGGCTACGAGCTCGACTGGACCGGGCGCTACTACGAGCTGTGGACCCGGCGCGGCGGCTCAACCGGGCCGCGGACTCGCCCCGTCGCGGAGTTCGTGACAGCGGAGGCGCGCCTGCCCGCCGGCTGGGCGCCGCGAGGGGACGACCCGTCGCTCGTGCAGACCGTCGGCCCGGGGACCGTGCGGGGGCGCCTCCGAGTGCCCCATGCCGGGAGTTACCTGGTCTGGCTGCGCGGCTCGTTCGGGCGCGAGGTTGAGGCGCTGATCGACGGGCAGCACGTTGGCGAGGTCACCGACGAGCTGGCCCAGCCGGGCAACTGGATCGCCCTCGGCGAGGCGACTCTCGACGCCGGGGCGCACGACGTGACGCTGACACGTGAGGGGGGTGACCTGTCCCCCGGCAACGGCGACGGGCCGCGCACGCTCGGCTCGCTCGTTCTCACGCCCGCCCGCGGTCCGGCTTCGTGAAGCGGGTCTTCGCCGGCGACCCGCGGGTGTGGCTGGCTGGGGGAGGCGTCCTGCTGGTCGCCCTGGGGCTGATGCTCTTCTACCTGGTGCGTGCGGAGCCGCACTGGGTCGGCACGAACAGCGTCGGCGTGCGCAGCCCCGTGGTGGACGTGCCGGGCGGAGCGCGACTGTGTGTTCCCGAGCTCGAGGTGCCCTCCGGCACCGGCGGGTTGCAACTGGCCATGGCCTGGGGCGGGCCGACCCGGCCGGCGCTGCGGGCGACGCTTCGGACCGAGAGCGGCACGGGGCGCGCGAACCTCCCGGAGGCGAGAGTCGCCCCGGAGGCGTGGCCGGTCCCGGTCGACCTGGCGCTCCCGGCCCTGAACGTGGAGGGCGAGAGCGCGCCCGCCCGGCTCTGCTTGACTCCCGACCAACCGGTCACGCTGGGGGGTACCGCCGGGCTTCTGAGCGGCCGCCGGCCGGGCACGCTCGACGGCGAGCCCCTGACCGGGCGCATCACGATTCGGTACCTGCCGGCTGACGGCGAAAAGGCCAGCCTGCTGTCGCGGCTCGATGATGCGGTGGACCGAGCCGCGCTGTTCCGGCCCGCCGGGGTCGGCGCGTGGCTGTACGCGGTGATCTTCCTCGTGCTCCTTCCCGGGCTCTGGCTGGTCTCCCTTCGCCTGCTGGCAACCCGCGTGGCGGGCACCGGCGCGGTCCCAGCAGCCGCGCTGGCCGTCGCCGCGGTCGCGATCCTCAACGCGGCGGCGTGGGCGCTTGTCACGCCGGCCTGGCAGGGCCCCGACGAACCGGACCACTTCGCATACGCGCAGACGCTTGCCGAGCTCGGGAACACGCCGGACAAGGTGCCGTCAGACGCGCCTCCGTTCTCGTCTCGCCAGAGCGGTGCGCTCGACGCGACCAGCACATACTCGGTCGTCGGACTGGGCGACGCGAAACCGCCCTGGCTGACCGCTGACGAGCGGCGCTACGAGCGGATGCAGGCCGACGTGGCGAGTGCCGAGGACGACGGGGGCGGCTATCTCTTCTCCACCTCGACGCATCTGCCCGGCTACTACGGGCTCACGCTCCCCGCCTACTTCGCGGCGGACGGTGGGAGCACGTTCGCGGAGTTGACTTGGATGCGGTTGTTGACTGCCCTGCTCGGCGGGGTGATTGCGCTATGCGCGTTCCTGACCGTGCACGAGCTGACGCCCGGTCGCCAGTGGCTCGCCGTGACCGCAGGGCTGCTGGTGGCCTTTCACCCGATGGCCTCGTTCATGTCCGGCGTGGTCAACAACGACGCGGGCGTGAATGCCGCCGCGGCGCTGCTCGTGTTCCTGCTCGTACGGGGTTTGCGGCGCGGCCTGACGATCCCGCTCGGCGTCGCGCTGGGGGTGACACTCGCCCTCCTGCCCGCGATGAAGGCCACCGGAACCGCGCTCTACCCGGCGGCTGCCGTCGGGATTCTCGGCATGGTTTGGCGCCGCCATGCTCGCCCCGACCTGATCGCCTACGGGGCGCTCTCGGGCCCGGCGGCCGCGGCGCTCGTGCTCCGGCGCGTCGTTACCGACGCGCTGGAGGCTCCCTCCGTCGGCGCCGGCCAGACCGCGGGCGGCGCCAGCGTGGGCGGCGTTGCGTCGCGGATCCTCGACGACCCCGGCATCTACCTGTCCTACACGTGGCAGATGTTCCTACCGCGTCTGCCGTTCATGACCGACCTGCACGTGCAGAAATGGCCGGCGTTCGACGTGTTCATCGAGGGCGGTTGGGCCGCTTTCGGCTGGGTGGTAGTCCGCTTCCCGATGTGGGTGTACCTGGTGGTCGTGGCCGTCAGCCTCGCGATGGCCGGGCTCTGCTTGATCGCGGTCCTGCGCCACCTGCCGGCCGCGCGCCGGCGAGGATGGGAGCTGGCCGTGCTGGTCACGGCGCTGGGCGGGGTCGTGGCCGGGATCGAGGGCGCGTACTTCACAGGCGCGGCGCGCCCCGTTCCGGCCGAGCAGGGGCGCTACATCTTCACCGCGCTCGTCCCGCTGGCGGCCATCGCGGTTGGTGGCGCGCTCGCCTTCAGGGACCGTGTGGCTGCGCTTCTGGCAGCTGGGCTCGCGGCGGCGGTCATCGGCATGGGCTACGCGTCACAGCTGCTCACGCTCAGCCGTTTCTTCGCCTGACCTGAGCGCCATGCCGCGCTCGCGCTCCCGCAGGGCCTCGCGCAGCTCCCGCTCAACCTGGCGCCCCGCCTCGTCCCACGACGCGTCGCTCACCTGGGCGATGCCGGCTGCAGAGCGTCGCTCCCACAGGTCGCGGTGCTCGAGCACGCGCTCGAGTGCGTCGGCAATCCCGATCGGGTCGGGCTCGGCCAACTCCACGCCGCCGTCTCGGCCGAGCTCGGCCTCCGTGCTCCCGCCGGCCAGGTCCACGCACGGGAGTCCGCAGGCGAGCATCTCCTGTGGGATCAGGGAGTAGTTGGTGAGCGAGAGGCAGAGACCAACCGTCGCCTCGCGGTAGCGCTGCGCCAGGATCGCGGGCTCGACCACCCCGAGCAGCTCGTGGTCGAACGGCACGCCGAGCTCGTCGTCCTGTCCGAAGAACACGAAGCGCACGTCGGGTCGCCGCCGCTTGAGCTCCTTGAGGGCGATCTCACCCAGGGGGACGGCGCGCCGCGGCGTGAAGCTGCGCGAGTAGAAGATCACGGTGTCACGCCGCCGCTCGACGGGTCCGGGCCGGTAGATCTCGTGATCGACGCCGAGGCGGAACCAGCCGCCGCGCTGGCCGTAGCGACGCGCCAAGAGGTCACGCAACCAGCGGCCCGCCGCTATGCCATACAGGCCGAGCTCGTACGTGCGCGCGGCCCACATGGCGTCGGCAGAGGTGGCGAAGAACTCCGGCTCGTGGTCGTTGATCAGGTAGGCGCGGGCCCGGCAGTGGGGCAAGAGCATCACTTGGTATGCCGTGTCCCAACCCGTCGCCACCGCGATGTCGGCGCCGTGCCAGTCGTCGAGGCCCTTGTAGACGGGCGCCCTGACAGGGACGAACTCCTCGACCACCGTGCGCCGCAGCGCGGACCCGCTCTTGCGCCCGTGGTGTCCGCGCGGGTCGTACATCCAGATGCTGCAGGTGTGCCCGGCGTGCTCGAGACGGTCGATCAGGGTGAACACCGTGTTGTGGCCGCCGCTGCCCTTGCCGAACGGCGGGATCACCACGGCGATGTGCAGCGGCGTGCGCTCCGCCATCCCCGGGACGGGGGCCTCGAGCGGCGCGGGACCCTCGGAGCACAGGCGCAGGATCTCCTCGTACTGCGACCGGTCGCCGCGGCCCGGGACCATTCGGCCGCGCCGGGAGGCCGGGGCGGCGCCCCTGCCCTCGAGCGAGAGGGCACGCTGGAGCCCGTCCGGGAGCCGCTCGGCGCGCGATCCGAGCGCAGACCCCACGCGCCGGCCGGCGTGGTGAGCGGCCGCCCGCGGAAGCCAACGCGTGCGGGCCCCGGCGCCCATGCCCTGCGCGCGCATCCATCGGGCATCGCGGACCAGTTCTCGCGCCGCCTGCTTCGGCTGCAGAGCCTCCACGTGTCCTGTGGTGTTTCGCAGCCCGCGGTACTCGTCGAAGTAGCGCCGCGCGAACTCGATCGGCCCGTAGTCGTGCGCGTGCCGCACGGCGGCGCCAGGATGGAACACCTTCAGCCAGCCGGCGTCGAGCATCGCCCGGCCGAAGGCCTGATCCTCCGAATACGCCACCTCGGGGAAGCGCAGCTCGGCCCAGCAGGCGCGCGCGTAGCAGGCGTTCACGTTGGACAGGAAGGTCAGGCCCCCGCGGCGGTGCACCGCGGGCCGGCCATCGGGTGCGAAGCCGTGGAAGAACTCGGTCAGCTCGCGGGCGATCATCGGACTCGTGTCCGCGTGGGGGAGGTGCGGCCCGAAAGCGGCTCCCACACGCTCGTCGAGCGCGAACGCCTCCCGGTACGCGTCGAGCCAGCCGTCCACCGGCACCGCGTCCTGCGTGAGGAAGCAGATCAGGTCTCCAGAGGACCGCTCGGCGCCGAGATTGCGCGTCCGCCCGTGGCCGAAGTCCTCGGGCGGGATGTCGATCAGATCCGCGCCGGCCGCGCGCGCGATCTCCCGCGAACGGTCGCGCGAGCCGGAGTCGATGACGATCAGCTCGACGTCGCCCTGGGCGCGGATGGCCGCCAGCGACTCCTCCAGGCGCTGATCGCCGTCCTTCACCGGCACTACTACGGAGACCGTGCTCGGCACGTCAGCCGAGCCGCCGCTTGACCGCCCGCAGTGCCTTCGCCGTGGCCAACAGGGCCTCGAAGGCGGCACGCGCGGCAGGACGGCGCATCACCGAGTTCAGGTCGACCTGCGTCCGGTCGAGCCAGTACGAGCGGTCCTGCGCGGCGGCCACGGCCGCCTCGGCCTTGGCGGTGCGCTCGGCCAACTCGCGCTCGAGCTCATCGACCCGGGCCCGCAGCCGCTCGACCTCGGCGCGCTCGTCCTGGCCCGTGCTCGGCTCCGCGGCCATGTCAGAGGTGCTCCGCGATTCGCGGCGCTTCGCGGTTGAAGGCCCAGAGCCCCAGCGCGAAGGCGCCAAGGATGATGCCGAGGGGAATCAGCAGGCGGACGGTGCCGCCCAGCGCGGTGACCACGTCCGGAGCCGAGCTGTCCACGATCGCGTGGCGCATCTCGGTCATGATGGCGGCGAGCGGGTTAGACGTGTAAGGGCGCTGGCAGCACTCGTCCACCAGGGTGCTCACGTAGAGCACCGGCGAGGCGTAGAACAGGATCTGGGTCAGGACCTCCCAGATCGGCTCGATGTCCCTGTAGCGCACGAAGAGGACGCTGAGCAGCATCCCGACGCCGCTGGAGAACAGGGCCAGCAGCACGACGAGCGGCACGAGCTCGAGCCAGCCCGGATCGGGATAGACGCCGCTGCCCACGGCGAAGATGAAAACGGCCAGCAGCGTGCCGCCGAGGTTGAACAGCCCGGTGAGCGTGACCGACATCGGGATGGCGAGCCGCGGAAACGAGATCTTGCGAAGAAGGTTCTCGCGCGCCACGAGGGACCGGACGCAGCCGTTCGTCACCTCGGCGAAGAAGTTGAAGAGCACGAGCGCGAACAGGATGTAGACCCCGTAGTTCTTGATCTGATCGCCGAGATCGACGATCTGGGTGAACACGACGTAGATCACGCCGAAGAAGGCGAAGGGACGGGCGAGCTGCCATACGTAGCCCAGCACCGACCCGTAGAACCGAAGCTTCCAGTCCGTGACCGCGAGCGTCCAGGTCAGGCCGAGGAAGCGGCGAAAGTCCCCGACGACGACGCCGCCCGTCACCGCCCTCGATTCGAGGGTCACCCCGCGCTCACCCGTGCGCGTTCGATGTCGAAGCGGTGTGGCGGGTCGATCATCCCGCCGCTCGAGCGCGTCGAGTGAAGGATGAACGAGGCCATGTCCTCACGCAGGTCGAGCGTGTCCGCACCACTTCCTCGCCGGGCGACCGAGGGCGTCATGCGGTAGCGCCCCGAGGCAAACCAGGCGTCGAGCTGCACTCGAACCGTGATCGTCTCCCCGGGCTCGAAGACGCCGGTCTCAGGGTGTGACCACTGTGTGGTGCTGGCGAAGACCGTCTGGCCCATGTCGTTGCGCAGCGAGACGCCGAACACGGGGTCCTCGATCCGCTCGCCGAAGAGCACCTCGTAGACGACCTCCAAGCTCTCGCCATGAGGCAGGTCGCTCACATGTTCACCGCCCACCTCCGCGCGGCACGTCCTGATCTCGACCGGTCGCTGACCTGAGGCGGCCTCCCCTGCGGGCGCCCCGTGGACGAGCTCACCGAAGTTCACCTGGTTGTAGAGAAGGCCAATCTCGTGCGGCTCGCCGATGGAGAGCATTTGCCCGCGCTCGAGCAGCATCGCCCGGTCGCAAAACCGTTCGACCAGCCCCATGTCGTGGGTGACGAACAGGATGGTCTTGCCCTCGTCCTTGAGGCGCTGGAACACCTCGAAGCACTTCTGCTGAAAGGAGGCGTCGCCGACGGCGAGCACCTCGTCCACCAGGAGGACGTCGGCGTCCACCTGCGTCGCGACCGCGAACCCGAGGCGCACGGCCATGCCCGACGAGTAGTTCTTCAGCTTGAGGTCGACGAACTCCTCGAGCTCGGCGAACGCCACGATGTCCTCGAAGCGGCGGCGGGCCTCGGAGCGCGAGAGGCCCATCATCACCGCGTTGATGATCACGTTGTCCTCGGCCGCCAGGTCGGGATTGAAGCCCACGCCCAACTCGATGAACGGCGAGAGTCGTCCCTCCACCCCGATCGTGCCGCGGTCGAGCTGATAGATGCCGGCGATGCACTTCAGCAGGGTGCTCTTGCCGGAACCGTTTCGCCCGACGATTCCGAAGAACTCGCCCCTCGGCACGTGGATGGAGATGTCGTTCATCGCGTGGAACGCGTCGTAGGTGCGCGATCGGAAGGGGTGAAGCGCGCGCTCCTTGAAGGTGTGGAACTGCTGATGAGGGATGCGAAACGTCTTGTACGCACCTTCGACGGATACGGCGACAGGGGCGGCCTCATGAGCCGCGCGCCGCTCCCTGGCCTGGGAACGCAGATCCAGCTGCATCGCGCGAAACGCTAGAGGATCGGTCGCTGGCAAACTGCACCTGAGCGGGTGCGCTAGCTTCCGACCGCTGCGCAACCCCTCGTATGGCTCTCGGACAGCAGCAGACAGTCGCTCGCACTCCTGCATCGACGGCCGCGGCCTCGGACGCGCGCTCACGCGCGAGCCGCATCGCCCCGCTCGCGTCGTGGGAGATCGCCGGTTACACGCTCATCGGAGTAGGGCTCGCCGCCCTGCTCTGGTCGCACGTGAGCGATGTGGACGGCTTCTACCTGGACGAATGGTTCTACGTCCACGGCGCGCAGTACATCTGGGAGAACCTCCCGGGCGGCCTCATCGAGGCCATCCCGGAGTGGAACCGCGGCCCGCAGCGCCTCTACTCGACGGTGCTCGCCGGGATCTGGGGGCCGTTCTCGCCCTCGACGGCATACACGATCAGCCACGTTGTGAACGTGCTGCTCCTCGTCAGCGCGATCGTCCCCGTCGCGCTGCTCGCGCGCCGGATCATCGACTCTCCGGTGCTCCGCGTGCTCGCCGTCGGCCTGGCCGTGGCGGTGCCGTGGCTCACGATCGGGGCACACCTGCTCACCGAGAGCGTGGCCTTTCCGCTCTACCTGTGGGCGATCTACGCGATCGTGCGGTGCGCCGAGGAGCCCTCGCCGGCAAGGCAGGCCGTCGCGCTGATCATCGTCGCGCTGCTGACGCTATGCAGGCTTAACCTGGCCTCGGTCGTGGTGGTGCTCTTCGCCGGGGTGCTGGCCGGGGAGATCCTCCGGCGGCGAGACGAGCTCGATCGGCCGCGTGGGCACTGGATCCGCGCAGCCCTCCGCCGCGAGGCCCTGATCGTCGCCGCCGCGGTCATAGTGGCAGTGTTGGCCGTCATCCTCGCCGTAAGGGGCGGCTCCGGGGTCAGCACCCACTACGGCGGGCTCGACTTCGACACCGCCACCGAGCGCCTCTTCGGGGACGGCGCAGCGAACACCCGCCGCACGATGCTCACGTATATGCGCGATGTGGTCGTGGGTGGCTTCGTCCTCCCGGTCGCGATCGGGCTCGGGGTGGCGCTCGCTGGACTCGCCGGCCGCGCCGGGCGCCGACTGGTGATCCCGTCAGTCGTCGCTCTCGCAAGCCTGGCGGTCACGATTCTGGTCGTCTCCACTTCGACCGTGGGGGGTGCGATCGAAGAGCGGTACGTGATGTACGTGTACCCGCCGATCGCGGTCCTGGCGGTCGCCGGCCTTCCACAGCTCCACCGGCTGCGCGGGTGGCTCGTGGCCGGCGGCGCGCTGACCGTCTGGGCGCTCATCGCCGGCTTCGCAGCGCCGGCGGACAATGCGGCGCACTTCTTCGCGTCGCCGGCTTCTGCATTCTGGACCCGCGTCGTCCAGCACCGGCTCGTTGGCCTCGAGGCCGACCTGTTCGGATGGGCCTTCCTGGGCTCGAATGGGTGGCTGCTCGTGGCGGTTGGGCTGGTACTGCTGATCGTGCTAATCGGCCTGGCTGCGAAACATGGACGGGCGAACCTGGTCGTCCCCGTGGTGGCCGGCGCTCTCGTCCTCTGCGCTATTGCGCAGGTCGCCGCGCTCGACTACGCCTTCAAGCAGGAGCTCGGTGGGACCAGCACCGCGCCAGGCGGGATCGCTCAGTCGGAAGGTCACGACCGCGATCGCGAGACCTGGCTGGACGCCGAGATCCCTGACGGCGAGAGCGCCGCCGTGCTCCCGGGCTTGGTATCCGGCGCGGGGCCGTGGGGTCGGACCGAGGTCCTTCAGTTCTGGAACGAGGAGCTCCACGCGACCGTGGTTCCGTGGAACGGAGCCGCCGCACCGGTGCCGCCCGGGTACAGCTGGATCGGGACGCAGCTCGCGGATGACGGACTCGCCACCTGGGCGCCGCGCCCGCAGTGGTTCGCCGCGCAGCGTTTCGATCCACGCGTCCAGTTTGCCGGGGAGATGGTCGCCCGCTCGCCGATCTCGGAGTTCGCTCTTTACCGGTCCGTGCCGTCCGACAAGGCGCTGTGGACAAGCGACGGGCTGGAGCCCGACGGAGCCGTACTCGAGGACAGGCCGGTGAGGATGACGCTCAATCGCGACGTCGCCGACGGGGCGGGGGCGGTGGTGCTCCGGCTTGGTCCGCCCGCAGAGGCCCGGCGGGCAGTTCGCTGGCGGATCGCTGGGCCGGAGGGCAAGGTCGCCGCCGGAACACTGCGTCGCGGAATCGGCGACGGAGTGCGGCTGCCGATCCCGGAGTGCCAGTCTGGCCGATCATGCCCCCCCGCCCGTTGGACCCTCCGGGCGACCGGGCGTCCGGTCCAGAAGCCGCTCCCCGCCTTCGGGGCGCCGGGTGCCCCGCGGCCTGTACTGCTCGAAGTGGCTGCGGCCTGGATCGGCTGATCACAGCTGCTCGGTCCTCCGCACGGTTGCTACGGTGCGGCGCCCATGCGCATCGCGCTGGTCTCTCGAGAGCTCTATCCCTATGTCGGTGGTGGGATCGCTCCCATTGTCGCCGCCGCGGCGCGCCTGCTGTCGACTATCGCCGACGTCACCGTGGTCACAAGTGCGGCGTATCGCGGTGAACACGCGCGGCTGTCGGCTGTCGGGGACTCTCGGCTCCTTCCGGAATCCGTGCGGATCTGCTGGGTCGATGAACCCGAACCGGACGAGGTCGGCGCGTACCTGTCGTACATGCACGCCTACAGCGCGCGCGTCGACCGCGCGCTGCGGATGGCCTATCCCGATCGTGGTCCTGACCTGATCGAGTTCTCGGACTACCTGGCCGAGGGCATGGTGACGGTCCAGGCCCGGCACACGCACGATCCGTGGCTTGACCGGACACTCGTCTGCGTGCGACTACACACCAGCGGCGAGATCTGCGCCGTGCTCGACGGTCACATGCCGGCCGAGTTCGAGACGATCGCCGTCCAGGACGCTGAGCGCTACACCTTGCGTCACGCCGACCGGCTTCTGTGGTCCGGCGGTGACGTGCTGAACACCTATCGACGCTTCTACGGCGAGTGTGCGCTGGCGCCGGCGGAGCGGATCCCGGATGCGTTCCTTGTGGAGCCCAGCGACGATGACGCCGCACGGGCCGGACGCGATCCCTCCGACGATGCCCCCCTCGAATTCCTGTACCTCGGCCGGTTGGAGCGGCGAAAGGGGGTGCAGAACCTGCTGCGAGCGGTGACGGCGACGGGTCGTCGCGACATCCGCTTGACACTGCTCGGGGAAGACACAGCCACGGGACCGCTGCAGACGTCGATGCGCTCGCAGCTCGAGCTGATGGCTTCCGAGGACGAGCGGATCCGCTTCGTCGATCCGGTTCCGCGCAGTGATGTGGCCGGGTACATCCGGGCGGCGGACGTGATGGTGATCCCCTCACTTTGGGAGTGCTGGCCCAACGTTGCCCGCGAGGCGCTGATGCACAACCGACCGGTGCTCGGCACCCCGGTCGGCGGGCTGACCGAGATGGTGGTCGCCGGCAGGAGCGGATGGTTGGCTCATGACACGTCCGCCGAGGCGATCCGTGCGGCGGTCGAGCGCCTCGCCGACGATCCCGGCTCAGTCAGAGGGCTGATCCATTCTGGCGCGCCGCGCGCTCGGTTCCAGGAGTTGACCGATCCGGAGGTGCTGCTACGTCGCTACCGCCGGCTGGCCGCCGCCGGCCGCCGCACGCCGCCGCGGCGAGACAACGGGGTTCCGCTTGTGTCGGTCGTCATCCCGTACTTCCGGCTGGAGCGCTATGTCGGCCAGACCGTGGAGTCCGTTCTTGCTCAAACGCACCCGCGGATCGAGATCCTGGTCGTCAACGACGGCTCACTGCGCGGGGAGGACGAGGCGCTCTACAACGGTGCGCTGGGTGGCGTGACGGTTCTGACGCAGCCGAACTCTGGACTGAGCGCTGCGCGAAACCTTGGCATCGCCCATGCACGTGGGCGCTACGTGCTGCCGCTGGATGCTGACGACATGCTCGACCCGAGGTTCGTGGAGCGCTGTGTCGAAGCGCTCGAGTGCGATCCGGAGCTGGCTTATGTGACCACCTGGGTCCGATACATCGATCCGGATGGCCGGCCGCTCACTGAGGAGGGTGGCGGCTACATGCCCTACGGGAACTGGTCAAGGCTTCTGGAGCGCAACAACGTCGGCGGCACTTGCTCCGCTCTGTTTCGCCGCCGCGTCTTCGAGCTCGGGTTCGCCTATAGCGCAGACCTGACGTCATATGAGGACTGGCTGCTCTACTACGACCTGCAGCGCGCCGGGCACCATGGCGCCGTCATTCCTGAGCGGCTGCTTCAGTACCGGGTGCGGCCCGACTCGATGATGCGCACAGACGGGAAGCCGATGACGCAGCTGATCTTCGACGAGATCCGCGCGCATGTGCTCGAGAACGAGGTGCAATGGGTAGCGAGGCGCTGACAACCGTTACAGGGGCGAACGACTCCGCGAAGGAGCGGCTCGAGCCCGCCGACCTCGAGGCCGGTGGACTGCTGGCGGCCGTCCACATCCACCGTTACGAGTTCGCGGCGCGACTGTGCGCCGGCCGTCGGGTGCTCGACCTCTGCTGCGGCACCGGGTATGGCTCCCGCATTCTGGCGCGGGCGGCCACGGCAGTGCACGGCATTGACGTCTCGGAGGAGGCGCTCGCCACCGCACGCAGCGAGCTTCAGGAGGACGAACGAGCCCGAGTCTCCTTCGAACGAGCTGATGCGGTCGCTTATCTTCGGAAGCTGCCAGCGGGGGCGTTCGACGCAATCGTCTGCTTGGAGGGGGTGGAGCATGTCGCCGATCCGGAAGCCCTGCTCGGCGAGCTGGTGCGCCTGGCAGAGGATGGCACCGTGCTGATCGTCTCGCTTCCGAACAGCCGCGGCTTCGAGGAGCGCAACGAGTTCCACGTCACGGACTTCGGGTACGAGGAGATGCGCGCGGCGGTGGACCGCTTCCCTGACGCGGTCGTCCTGTCGCAGTACTTGGCAGAGGGTTCGCTGATCCTCACGCCAGACGCGCGCCGAGACTCGGGAGTCCACGGTCGGCTTGTTGAGGCCGGTTCACCAGAGGATTCCTCCGAGATCTGGGCTAATCACTGGCTCGTTCTGGTTGGTGCGGATTCAGCGCAGATTGAGCAGGCCCAAGCCGGACTCCTGCTTGTCGCCGCCCCGCACCACAACCAGTACATGCGCCAGCTCGAGCGCGCGAACGCTGAGCTTTTCCGCACCAACAGACGCCTGGCGAGGGGCTGGCTCGGGGTGCACGATGCCGCTGCCGCGTCTGCGGAGGCGCGGCGGGTGAGATTGGAGGCCAAGGTGGCCGACCTAGAGCGAATAGCGCGACATCACGAGGCGGCCTTGGAGGCGCCGCGCTACCGGGCTGTAGACGCGGTCCGAACGCTGGCGTTCAGCATCCCAGGGGTCGCGACCTTGCTCCGCCTCCGCAGCAGGATGATCCAGGGTCGCAGCCGCACGCGCTGACACGACCGGCATGACGACGGCCACCCTGCCCGACAAAGAGCTCGAGCGCATCCGGCGGACCCGGCGACACCCCGTCCGCACGCAGCCCGACTATCTGATTCTGCGCTTTCTGGTGCTCCACTTGGAGCAAGTGCTCGGAGAGATTCGCCACCCCGTGGACGACATTCTCGACCTTTGGTGCGGCACGCAGCCCTATCGGGACCTGGTGCCCCCGCACCGCAGGTACGTGGCGATGGACATCGACG
>Ga0081538_10002087_pt1 | contig 19920 bp, 20 predicted proteins | sample TabmetS5T2R1_FD_71022 | JGI IMG/M metagenome (GOLD analysis project Ga0081538, IMG submission 71022) | Tabebuia heterophylla rhizosphere microbial communities from the University of Puerto Rico - S5T2R1 | ecosystem: Host-associated > Plants > Roots > Rhizosphere ...
GGTCGAAAGTGACGATGACCCTGCCGACGTCCTGGAACGTGCAGTGGGCCGCGGTGACCACGACCCTCGGCTCGATCAGCGTGCCCGAGCACCGGAACCGGCCGTCAGGCTGGTAGAAGACGATCATTCCGACGTTGGAGTAAGTGTTGGCGGTGTCCTCGACCCCGCCAGTGATCGCGCCTGAAGGCCCGCCCGCACTGAAAAGTGCCCCGATGCTGACTACAGCGGCGGCAACGGAACGAAAAATCTTGCGCATGTGACGGCCCCCCGGGGAGCAGGTGTCGATGTGAACAGTGCGATCGGTAATGGTGGCCGACGCTCCCACCAATCGCCGCCAACCAGCCACAGTAGGTAACCGGAGGACGCGTTGTACACACACTCAAGACGTTCGATCCCTGCCGGCTACAACTACATCGTCAGATCGCCGTAGGGGAGCACAAACGACCGATCTGGTGGCCGAATCGAGGATGCCGGCCCCGGGCGCAGTAACCCGAGCCGCACGCTCGGTGTAGCGCACATTGGCCGATCTCGAGTCACTCTGTGACGATCCGCCGGGCCGCCCGCACGGGGCCATCGGCGTGCATGCCTGGTAGGTGCGGTGTCGCGTCCGATGTGCAAAGCCGGGGCAGCACGTCGTGGCGGACCGAGCGTTCGCCAGCGCCGGCGCGGCCGTCGTCGCCCTCGCCGCCAGAGGTCCTGCGGCTCTCGACGATTTGGCCCGCGAGATCGGGTTCCCGTCCCACGGGGCCGCCAGCTGCGCGTTGGCGGGTGTGGCGAGCCCCATCCCCGCCGCCGAGAGAGACAGCGGGGCCGCGATCCTAACCAGGGTCCTGCTGAATCGCTTCATTGACATGTCCACGGGACGCCTCCTGGCCCCAGCGAGGGCGCAACGCGGTGGCCGCGGATGATAGGTGTTCGCGTCAGGAGGCGCTCGGGCTACCAATGGGCCGCCGTCTATCTGGCGGGTCGAAGTCGCCCACGCGGCCAAACACGCTGGTGGCGAGAGCGCTGAGCCGCTTGCCTGGGAGCCCATCGAGCTGGCGGTGACTCACAGTGCGGCGATACCCCTGCGTCGTCGCGAGGTCGCTGTCGAAGGCGCGGTCTTCGTCGGCGGAACCGATCTGGTCCGGACGTTGTGGCAGGGCGCGGGAGGCCCCAGAGACGCGCTGGGCGAGGACCCGCGTGGCCAGCAGACCCTCGGCGAAGCGCGCTGTGGTCTCTCTGGGCGTCACCTTCCGCGCTGTAACCGCACGGGACTGGTGCGTCAGCGGGGTCTAAGCGCCGGTCGCCGGTGTCCGGTGGTGCCTGGTGCGGCTGTGGGCGTCGGGGCGGCCGGCGGGGTTGGCGTGGAGCAGGATGTCGCCGAGTCGGGGGATGTTGTGGAGGAGGCGGTGGCGGGCGTCTTCGAGGACGTCGTGCGCGCCGGCAAGGTCGAGGGCGGGGTCGAGGGCGACCTCTGCGTCGGCGTGGAGCTCGTGGCCGATCCAGCGGATGCGGACGCGGTCGACTGCCTGGATGCCTCGGACATGCGTGAGCTCGTGCTCCACCTGGTCGACGAGGTCGGGGTCGACGCGGTCCATGAGGCGCCGGTAGATGTCACGGGCGGCGTGGCGCAGGACGTTGAGGATGATGACGCTGATGGCGAGGCCGACGATGGGGTCGGCGAGCTGCCATCCCGCGATTGAGCCGAGTGCGGCAACGACGACGGCGAGCGACGTGAGACCGTCGGTTCGGGCGTGGAGTCCGTCGGCCACGAGGGCGGCGGAGCCGATGCGGCGCCCGACCCGGATGCGGTAGGCGGCGACCAGCTCGTTGCCGGCGAAGCCGATGACGCCGGCGGCGGCGACCCAGCCGGGCAGGTCGATCGTCTGCGGGTTCATGAGCCGGTCGATGGCCTGCCAGGCGGCGACGCCGGCGGATAGCGCGATCATCGTGACGATGAAGATGCCGGCGAGGTCTTCGGCCCGGCCGTAGCCGTACGTGTAGCGCCGGTCGGGGGATCGCCGCCCGAGCCAGAAGGCGAACCCGAGGGGGAGCGCGGTGAGGGCGTCGGAGAAGTTGTGGATGGTGTCGGCCAGCAGGGCAACGGAGCCGGACAGGGCGACGACGCCAAGCTGGAGGATGGCGGTGACGCCGAGGCCGCCGAGGCTGATGATCAGCGCTCGCATGCCGGCCTTGTTGGCCGTGACGGAGTCGATGCTCTCGGCGGGGTCGTGGCTGTGCGCAGAGAACAGGTGGCGGGGCGCAGGAATCGCACCGTGGCGGTGGCCGTCACGGTCATGGTCGCCATGGTCGTGGACGTGATCTGTGCCGACGCCGTGGCCCTGGCTCTGATCGTTGGCGTCACCGGGGTCGTGACCGTGGCGATGCCCTTGGCTCGGCCCGGTGGGCTTCATGCGCTGTGGGCCTCGGCGCCGTCTTGGCGGTGAAGGGCGGTGGCGATCAGACCCTCGATGTGGCGGTCGTGGGTGGCGTAGTAGATGCGGTTGCCGTCGCGCCGGGTACGGACCACACCGGCCAGCCGGAGCTTCGCCAGGTGGTGCGAGATCGCGGCCGGCTGCATGTGAAGGTGGTCGGCGAGTTGGTTGACGCTGTGCTCGCCGTGCAGCAGGTTCCACACGATCCGCAGCCTGGTCTCGTCCGCTAGCAGCTTGAGGGTGGCTACGGCCCGGGCCATCTCGCTCGGGTCGGGCTCCTCGCTTATTTGTGCATCCACTTGGATACTTGTATCGCGGGTCCGATGCGATCGACAACCCGGTTGGTCAGCGTGGCGGGGCGGTGGCGAGGGCGTACGTCGATCGCCGAAGGGCCCGGGCCGCGAGGCGGCGATCGCCAACCTCCGTCAAGCTGACGAACAGTGCCACCACGCCGCGCAGCCACCCAAGGCCATGTACATACCCATGGCCGTCCGTCAACGACGGGGCGTCACGGGTGGCGCGCACCACCGCGTATCCCTACACGTGCCCCAGAGCCAACCGGCACGGAAGCAACGACAGCTACCACAAACGGAACGTGCGCATCCGAGGCGCAGCGTTTGCCAGCGCCTCGCGCCAGCGACAACCGGGACGATCATCGAGCGACGGGCCTTGTCACTCACGGGTGCCGGCGCCGCTGGCCGCGCCGCTAGGCCACTAGCACCGCTCGGTCGGGCCCGTGTGGCGGCGGGTCTCACGGGTGGGTGGGCAGCTCGACACGGACGATGAGACCTCCGTTCCGGCGTGGGTGCGCCGAGACCCTGCCGCCGTGGGCGTGGGCCACCGACCGCACGATCGATAGGCCGAGCCCGACCCCCCGGGAGGAGGCTCGTCCGTTCCCGCGCCGGAAGGGCTCGAACAGGCCGTCGACGTCTGTGGGGCGCAGTACCTCGCCGGAGTTGTCGGTCTGGAGGAAGGAGTGGGCGTGTGTGTGGCCAGTGCGGACGATCGCCTCCCCGCCTGTGGGGCTGTGCCGGACCGCGTTCTGGACGAGGTTGGCGGCGAGCCGCTCGATGAGCACGGGGCTGCCGGTGATCGGCGCCGGGCGAAGGTCGGTCGTCACCGTCACCCCGTGTTCGAGCGCCTCGTGTTGTTCTTGTTCGACCGCGGCGGCTGCCACGTGCGCCACATCGACGGCTGCCAGTTCGATGACCTGTTGTTCGGCGCGGGCCAGGGTCAGCAGACCCTCGACGAGCCGCTCGCTGCGTTCGCTGGTGGCCAGCAGTCTCGGGGCGAGCCGCTTGAGGTCGTCGGAGACGTCCGGGTCTCCGACCGCCACTTCGAGCATGGCCCGGTTCACGGCCAGCGGGGTCCGGAGCTCGTGGGACGCGTTGGCGACGAACCGACGCTGAGCATCGAACGACCGGTCGAGGCGCGCGAGCATTTCGTCGATGGTGTCGGCGAGCTCCTTGATCTCGTCCTCCGGTCCGGTCAGAGCGATCCGCTCGTGAAGGCTCCTGTCGGCTATCCGCGTGGCAGTGGCGGTGACCTGATGCAGGGGACGCAATGCCCGTCCGGCCAGGGCCCAACCGAGCGCGACTGCGACCACCAGTGCGCCGACCAGTGCCAGGATCGACCAGCTCAGTAGGGTGCCGAGGGTTTCGGCCCGGTAAGTGTCGATCTCGTCTTGGACCGCGTCGGCCAGTCGGATGTCGGATGCGAGGTGCGGCGGCGTCGAGTCGATGTGTCGTGTCAGCGACGTCGAGACAAGCCAGTACGTCACCGCCACCAATGCAATGCCAGCGGCCAGGAACGCCGCGGCGTACAGGGCGGTGAGCCGCACGCGGACCGGCCACCGCGATGGACTCATGCGTCGTTCTCGAGCCGGTAGCCGGCGCCGATGATGGTGCGCACCACCGGCGGTTCGCCCAGCTTCTTGCGCAGCGACATGACCGTGACCCGAACGACGTTGGTGAAGGGGTCGGCGTGCTCGTCCCAGACCTTCTCGAGCAGCTGCTCGGCGCTGACGACGGCGCCCCCGGCGCGCATCAACTCCTCGAGCACACCGAACTCCTTGCCACCGAGGCGCACGGGCCGGCCGTCCCGGGCGAGGCTGCGCCGCGCCGGGTCGAGCCGCAGCCCGTCCCAGTCGAGCACCGGTGGGATTGCCTCCCGGCTGCGCCGGCCCAGCGCCCGGACGCGTGCCACCAGTTCGGTGAACGCGAACGGCTTGCCTAGATAATCGTCCGCGCCCAGTCCCAGGCCCTGAACGCGGTCGGTGAGATCGGTTGCCGCAGTCAGCATGAGCACCCGCACACCCGGCCGGCTGGCGCCGAGATGCCGACACAGCTCGTCGCCGTGCATCCCGGGCAGATCGCGATCCAACACGACCACGTCGTAATCGTTGATTCCCAGGCGTTCGTTCCCGGCGATGCCGTCATAGGCCACGTCCACTGCCATCGCCTCGCGCCGCAGGCCGGTGGCGATCGCGTCCGCGAGCCAGTTCTCGTCCTCGACGACCAGGATGCGCATGCCGGCGACACCTAAAGACCCGGGCAGCCACTGTTCCATGGCGGAGATAAGACCAGCGTAAGGGCCCCGCGACGTGGCTTTGAGTCGGGCCCTTACGCCCGCTTTATGCGCCGTCTCGTATCACCCACATCGAGGTCGCCACGGCGCGTCAGCCGAGCCATGGCTGGACGCAATGACCGCGAGGAGCACGAGATGAGATGCAGGACACAACGCAGGCAGTTCGGTTTCACCGTGGTCGTGGTCGCTCTGCTGGGACTGAGCGCCTGCGGCGGCTCAGCCGAGGCCGACGACGACGGGACGGCCGAGGGCGAGCCCGATCCGGCGACGGCCTCGGAGACCGAGTCGCCCGACGCGGATGCCGAGGCGCTCGTCTTCGCTCAATGCATGCGCGACAACGGTGTCGACATGCCCGACCCCGCCCCCGGCCAGGACGGCTTCTTCGACGCCTTCCACGGGATCGTGAACAGCTACGACCGAGGGACCATCGAGCAAGCGGTGGACGCATGCCGCGACTCCTTCCCCACGTATGCGGGAGAAGATCACGGACAGGACGATGACGCCGTGCTGGCCCTTGCCGAGTGCCTGCGCGAGCAGGGCCTCGATGTGCCCGACAACCTCTTCCAGGGTGGCGAGCTGCCCAACGTCGACCAAGACGAGCTGAGCGCGGCGCTGGAGGAGTGCCGCGACGTCTGGTCGGGAGAGAATCAGTGACCCGGGCCGACGACGCGGACACCGCGGCGCCGCTCACCGACACCGTGGCGGAGCCGGACGAACCGGAGCTGCGCGAGCCCAGTCGCCGACACAGGCGCCTGGCCTGGCTGGGGTTGGGTGGGGCGATCTTGGCCGCGACGGGTGTCGGCGTGTGGCTGGGGCTGGCCAACACGTCTAGCGAGGCCGTTCCCGCCACCGCTGGTCTCGAGGCGACCGCGACCGTCGAGAGAGGGACGATCTCCGCCACCGAGAGCTGGGAGGGCGCCCTGCAGCGGGGGACGCCCTTCACGGTCAAGACCAGCGCCCAGGGGACGGTCACGCGGCTCGCCGCTCAGGGCGCCACCGTCGGACGTGGTGCCGTGCTGTTCCGGGTCGACGAGCGGCCGGTGGTCCTCCTGTCCGGTGTGGTGCCCATGTATCGGGACCTGGTGCCGGGCGCGGCAGGCGCCGATGTCGAACAGCTCGAGTCCAACCTGGCGCGGCTGGGCTATCGGGGCTTCACGGTGGACGACGAGTACACGCAGTCGACCGCCCGGGCGGTGGGCGCCTGGCAGGAAGGCATCGGGGCGACGGCGACCGGCATGGTGGCGCGCGGCGATGTCGTCATTGCCCCCGCGGGCGGCCAAGTGGACACGCTGCGGACCCAGGTCGGCGCTGTCGTTGCACCCGGGACGGCCGTCCTCGACATCGCGGGCGGCGGCCAGGTCGTCAACCTCGACGTGGACGTCGACGACCTGGACCGGTTCGGGGTGGACACCGCGGTGACCGTCCGGCTTCCCGGCGGTGACGAGGTCTCCGGCTCGGTCAGCGCCGCCACGGTCGAGACCGGTCCGGAGGGCCAGGACGCCATGGCCGGCGACGGCGACGCCGCCGACACCGAGCCGATCGTCCAGGTCGAGATCGCCCTCGACGACAACGCCCCGGACCAGCTCATCGGGGCGCCGGTCGAGGTCGTCGTCGCGGTCGACGAGCGGACCGACGTCCTACTGGTGCCGGTGAACGCCCTGCTCGGCTTGGCCGACGGCGGCTACGGGCTCGAGGTCGTCGCCGACGACGGGACCACGTCGATCGTCCCGGTCGAGACCGGCCTGTTCGGTGAGGGGAAGGTCGAGGTCACGTCGGCCGATATCGCCGAGGGCACCGTCGTGGGGGTGTCCGGGCGGTGAGCACGGCCACCCCCACAGGCCGATCGGCGTCAACCGGCGGCCGCCAACCAGTGGTCGCGGCGCTGAGGGGCGTGACCCGCACCTATCCGGGCCGTCCACCGGTCTGCGCCCTGCAGGCGGTCGACCTGTGCATCGAGCGGGGCGAACTGGTGGGCATCGTCGGTCCGTCCGGCTCCGGCAAGACCACCATGCTCAACATCCTCGGGACGCTGGACCGCGCCGACGCCGGCACCGTCCGCATCGCTGGGCACGACGTCGGCACGCTGACCGATCGGCAGCTGTCGGCCTTGCGGGCCCACCGCATCGGCTTCGTGTTCCAGCAGTTCTTTCTCTCCCCCGGGGTCAGTGCCCTGGACAACGTGGCGGACGGCCTGCTCTACACCGGGCTGCCGCTGGCGGACCGGCGCCGACGGGCCGAGCAGACCCTGGCGCGGGTCGGGCTCGCCGACCGCGCCCACCACCGTCCCCACGAGCTGTCCGGGGGTCAGGGCCAGCGGGTCGCAGTCGCTCGGGCGCTCGTCGGGCACCCCGCCATCCTGCTGGCCGACGAACCGACAGGGGCTCTCGACAGCGAGTCCAGCGCCGATGTCGTGGTGCTGCTGCACGAGCTGCACCAGTCCGGGACGACGATCGTGGTCATCACCCACGACCACGAGGTGGCGGACATGCTCCCCCGCCAGGTCCACATCCGCGACGGACGGATCACAGCCGACGATGCCGTCTCGATGCCCCGGGTGGCAGGGTGACGCCCCCGTCCAGGCTGCGGTCCCGCGACGCCCTGCGAGTCGCAGGCGCCGGCTTGGCGGCCCGGCCGCTGCGCATGGTGCTGGCCGCGCTCGGGATCGCCGTCGGCATCGCTGCGATGGTGACGGTGGTCGGGATCTCGGCCAGCAGCCGGGAGGAGATCGACCAGCGGCTGCGGGCGCTGGGGACAAACCTGTTGACGGTCGAGCCCGGAGAGACCCTCATGACCGGCGAGCCGGCGAAGCTGCCCCAACAAGGCGTGGACATGGTGGCTCGGATCGGCTCGGTCACCTCGGTCAGCGCCGTCGGCGCCGTCGGTGACGCCCTCGTCTACCGCAGCGACCGGATCGATCCGGGACGGACCAACGGCATCACCACTATGGCGGCCCGCCCCGATCTGCTCGCGGCGGTGAGTGGTGAGATCGACTCCGGCCGATGGCTCGACGATGCACTGGCCGCCTACCCCACGGTGGTGCTCGGTGCGACGGCCGCCGAACGGCTGGGCGTCGCACGGACCGACGCCACCGTCACGGTCTGGCTCGGCGAGCAGTGGTTCGTTGTCGTGGGCGTTCTGGAGCCGGCACCGCTGGCGCCGGAGCTCGATGCAGCTGCGCTCGTCGGCTGGCCGATCGCGCAGGAGCTGCTGGGCTACGAGGGCGCCCCGACGCGGCTCTACGAACGTTCACCGGAGGACCGGGTCGATGACGTCCGTGCCGTGTTGCCGGTCACCGTGAACCCCGAGAATCCCGAGGAGGTCAACGTCAGCCGGCCGTCGGACGCTCTCGCGGCGCAGACAGCGACCGATGAGACGCTCGTCAGTCTGCTGCTCGCGCTCGGAGGTGTCGCATTGCTCGTCGGCGGCATCGGGGTCGCCAACACGATGGTGATCGCCGTGCTCGAACGACGTGTCGAGGTAGGCCTGCGCCGCGCCCTCGGCGCCACCCGCGCCCACATCCGGATCCAGTTCCTCGGCGAGTCGGTGCTGCTCGCAGGCCTCGGCGGGATCGGCGGGGCCATCCTCGGCGGCATCGTCACCGCAATCTTCGCCGCCAGCCGCGACTGGCCCTTCGCCCTACCCGCGTGGGTTCTCGGCGGCGCCGCCGCCGCGACGATCCTCGTCGGTGCGCTCGCCGGCGCCTACCCGGCTGCACGCGCCGCCCGCATGTCACCGACTGCCGCCCTCGCCGCCATGTGAGCCGCCCCTACGCCCGGCGTGCGACCGTCTATCGGGCGGGCTGGTTGAGACCCGTTTCGTAGGCGAGGATCACGGCTTGGACGCGGTCGCGAAGGTTGAGCTTCATCAGGATGCGTTTCACGTGGGTTCTGATGGTGGATTCCTCGACGACGAGTGTGGCGGCGATCTCACGGTTGGATAGGCCCCGGGCGATGAGTTCCAGCACGTCTCGCTCGCGGGGTGTCAGGGTCTCGAGCGTGGCTCGGTGGGTGAGTTCAGGAGTGGGCTGTTGGGCCATGCGGTCGATCACGCGCCGGGTGACCGACGGCGAGAGCAGGGAGTCGCCGGCGGCGGTGGTGTGCACGGCGGCGATCAGCTCTTCGGGTCGTGTGCGTTTGAGCAGGAAGCCCGAGGCGCCGGCGCGAAGGGCGCCGAAGATGTAGTCATCTTGTTCAAAGGTGGTCAGGATCAGGACCTTCGCGCCCGGGGCCGTCCTCGACAGTTCACGCGTGGCGGCGATGCCGTCGAGGTCGGGCATGCGGACGTCCATCAACACGACGTCGGGTGCCAGCCGGCGCGCCCTTTCGACGGCTTGGCGTCCGGTCGCTGCCTGGCCAACGATGTCGATGTCGGGGTCGGCGGTGAGGAGCTCGGCCAGCCCGGCGCGCATCAGGTCGTCGTCGTCGGCGATCAGAACACGCGTCACGTCTGATGTCCTCGGTAGGGGACTCGGGCGTGGACCCGGAACGTGCCGTTGACGCCGGCGGCGTCGAGGTCGCCGCCGAGCAGGGTGGCGCGCTCGCGCATGCCGATGAGCCCGTGACCATCCCGCGACCGTGACGCGCCGCGAGGGGGCACGGGGTTGGTGACTGTGACGTCGACCGCCGTGGCGCCGAACGCGAGCTGGATGTGGGCGCTGCCCGTTCCGTGGCGGGCGGCGTTGGTAAGCGCCTCCTGGAGGATGCGGTAGGTCGCCTGATCGGCCGCGCCGCCCAACGCTTGGCGGGTGCCGAACGTGTCGACGCTGATCTCCAGGCCCGCCGCTTGGTGGTGGGCGATCAGCGTGTCAAGAGACGCCAGCCCCGGCGGGCTGAGACCGCCGTCGTTGGCGGAGCCGTCCTGGCGCAGGGTGGCGACGATCTGGTCGATCTCGTTGGCCGTCTGCCGTGCCAGGGTCTCGATCGCCTGCAGGGCGGCGAGTGAGCGCTCGGGGTCCTGGTGGTGTCGTAGCCGGGCGGCGCCGGCGCGCACAGCGATGACGCTGATGGCGTGGCCGGCGGAGTCGTGCAGATCGCGGGCGATCCGGGCTCGCTCCTCGGCGGCGGCCAGCAGGCGCTCGCGCTCGGCCTCACGCTCGTTGCGCTGGGCGCGCTGTTTGAGCTCGGCGATGTGGGCGCGGCGCAGGCGTGTGCGCTCGCCGGCGAACCAAGCTCCCGCCCCGGCCAGGACGCTGTGCAGAAGCTCGCTCCCCGGGAACGCCCCCTGCGCGACAGCGGCCGCACCCAGGTACGCCACCAGCGCCCCGGCGACGACGGCGGTGGTGCGTGGCGCCCACGAACTCCCGGGTGGCCGCCCGGCGGCGAGCAGGTACAGCGCCACCGCGGCACCCAGCGGCAGGTCGAGCGGATAGCCGAGGCCGACCAGCAACGCGCTCGCCGCCGCGGTGACCACGAACACCCCGAGGGGGTAGCGCCGCCAGGCAAGGAGCGGCAGCGTCGAGCAGGCGGCAAGGGCAACGCCGAGCCCATCGAGGGAGCGGGCATCGTCCAGGCCGGATCCGGCACGGATGCCGCCGTGGGAGAGCAACGCCACCGTGCCGGCCAGCGCTGCCGCCGCCAGCCCGACGTCGAGCAGCGTCTCCGGGCGAGGCCGGGTCATCAACAGCCTGCGGGTCGGGGTCGTCGACGACACCGATGTCGAGGGTAACTGCGCAGCCACGGCCGGGAATCCCCCCTGCGGATGATCCGCGTCGACGCAATGGGGACGACCAAGTTCCCCTCACCGGATGTTTTCGACGCCGCCCGATTCCTGTCCACTGGCCGCCATGGAACGCACACCACAGCAGAGCTCACAGCGGTGGGCAGAGCCGTGATCGAGGTTCGCGGGTTGACCAAGACCTTCGGCGACCAGCGGGCCGTCGATGATCTCAGCTTCACCGCCCCCGCCGGCAAGGTGACCGGCTTCCTGGGACCGAACGGTGCGGGCAAGACCACCACCTTCCGCTGCCTGCTCGGTCTCGCCGAGCCCACGTCGGGTGCGGTGCTGATCGACGGCCGCCGCTACCGCGACCTGGCCTCGCCGCGCCGCAAGCTCGGCACCGTCCTCGAATCCACGGGCTTCCACCCGGCCCGCACCGCCCGGAACCACCTGCGGGTCATCGCCCGGGCCGCCCGCCTCGACGCCGCCAGGATCGATCCGCTGCTGGATGTGGTGGGCCTGAGCGGGGCCGCCGATCGCCGCGTCGGGGGATATTCGCTGGGTATGCGCCAGCGCCTCAGCCTGGCCACCGCCATGCTCGGCGACCCCGAGGTGGTGGTGCTGGACGAGCCCGCCAACGGCCTCGACCCCGAAGGCGTCACCTGGATCCGGCGGATCCTGCGCATCTGGGCCGACGAGGGCCGCACCATGCTGGTGGCCAGTCACGTGCTGGCCGAGGTCGGCCAGGTCGTCGACCGGGTCGTCATCATCCGGGCCGGCCGCCTGGTCGCCGAGACCAACGTCGCCGACCTGACCGACAGCCGTGTGACCGTGCGGGTCGACCGCCTCGACCCCATGCTGAGCGCCCTGCGCGCCGCAGGCGCCGACCACCAGTTGCTCGCCGACGGCGCCATCACCGTCACGGGCCGGGACACCACCGAGATCGGCGGCATCGCCGCCCGGGCCGGTGTCACCGTCACCGAGCTCGCCAAGCAAAACGCCGGCGACAGCCTCGAAGCCCTGTTCCTCGACGCCATCGGAGGCAACGGACAATGATCGATCTCGTCGCCGGGGAGTGGCTCAAGCTGCGCACGACCCGGCTGCTCTACGGCAGCGTCCCCGCCGCCGTCGCCCTGTCGTTCGCCGCGGTCGCCGGCGCCGTCCTGTCCGCCGACAGCGCCGCCGAACTGGAATCCACCGCCGGCATCCGGGACGCCCTGTCGGTCACCGGCACCGGCGCCATCCTGGTGCTCGTCGTCGGCATCATCATCTCCGCGGGCGAATACCGACACGGCACCGCCGCCGACACCTTCCTCACCACCCCCCGCCGCAACCAGGTCGCCGCCGCCAAGCTCACCCTCGGCGCCGCCATCGGCCTGGCCGCCGGTGTGATCACCTCGCTCGCCTGTCTCGGCGTCGCCAGCCTGCTCTACGCCGCCGAAGGCGCCACCTTCCCCTTCGGCGACACCGAGGTGTGGGCCATCCTCGCCGGGACCCTCGGCTACTCGACCCTGTTCGCCATCATCGGCGTCGCCGTCGGGGTGCTGATCCGCAACCAGGTGCTCGCCATCTCCGCCGCCCTGGCCTGGATCGCCACCGTCGAACACACCCTCGTCACCCTGGTCTCCGACCTCGGCAAGTGGCTGCCGGTCGCCGCCGGCCAAGCCATGGTCCGCACCAACCTCGACGACATCCTCTCCCCCCTGGCCGGCACCGCCGTCCTCACTGCCTACGCGGCGGCCATCGCCACAGCCGGCATCCGCGTCGCCGCCACCCGCGACGCCTGAACCCAGCCTCTCACCAACAGGAGCGACGCAATGGAATTGCCCACCCACCCCGAACAAGACGACGACCAAGAATCGGCCACCAACATCAACTGGGCCACCGTGCTCGCCGTCACCATCGTCGTCGCCCTGGTTGCCACGCTGGTGATCCTCCACCTCACCGGCATCGTCGGCCCCGCCGGCGACTGACCCCCCGAACCACGAGACGAGAAACCAATGAGCCACAGATCGCATGATCCCGGCCACTCGATCCAGTCCAGGACCGAGACCAAGGTCACGACCGAACCCACACACCCTGCGCACCCGAACCTCGACGCTGGCACCGAGATGGGCCACGGACACGGACGCAGCTACGACATCTACGCCACGGTCTTCTTCGGCGGCCGCCGAAACCGGGTCTTCAACCGGCTAGCCGCCCAGAGCGGCGCCCGCCCCGGAGACCGGGTGCTCGACGTCGGCTGCGGCACCGGCTACTTCACCCGTCTCATGGCCCAAGTGGTCGCGCCCGGTGGCAGCGCCCATGGTGTGGATCCCTCCAGCGACGCGATCACCGAGGCCCGACGTGTCACCCGCCTCGACAACTGCACCTTCGGCCAAGGCGTAGCCGAGGCCCTCGACGCCCCCGACGGCGCCTACGACATCGTCGTCAGCAGCCTGATGATCCACCACCTCCCCGAAGCCTTGCGGCATCGAGCGATCGCCGAGATGTACCGCGTACTCCGACCCGGTGGCACGGTCCTGATCTCCGAGTTCCGGCCACCCGCCAGCCGCATCGGCCGCCGCCTCATCACAAGACTCACCGGGCACAACGCCATGGCCAACAACCGCGTCGACCTCCTCGACCCGATGATCCGCAAGGCCGGCTTCGAGCAGCCCCACAGCGGCGAACTCCGACCCTGGACCTACTACATCCATGCCCGAAAGCCGATCAACGCCGTCTGAACTGAGCTGCGGCTACCCCCGGCTCGCTCCATCTCGAGCGATATCAGCCGAGAACCGGGCGGACGCGGCATGGCCGTCACGATCTCTAATCGCCAATGGCCGGAGCTCGGACCTGCATGAGCAGATCCCACGCAAGCAGGAGGGCGACGGGCGGCCAGGCGGCAACGACCCACCCGACCATCGTCGGCTCGGCGGCTCCGACGTTGGCGGCGAGGCTGGCGCCGGTGCCGACGAGAAGCGATGCCCATGCGAGTGCGCCGGGAGGCGCACGGTACCGCAGGAGCTGTCGATAGACAACAATGTTGTCTATATTGGGTCACGCTGCTGTCTAGATGTTGGGGTCAGGCATGGCAGGTCGTCGAGCACGTATCGAAGGGACCCGTCGGGGGGCCAGTGCGCAATGGTGGCGGAGGTGCGCCCTGGTTTGCATGGCTGCAGCGATGGTTGCGGCCGGTTGCTCGTCAGACGACTCCGACGAGGACGCAACGGCGTCCGAGTCCAGTGAGGGCGGGGCGGCGGACGAGTCGACGATCCAGGCGCGGCCCTGGGAGCAGGTCACGCCCGGCGGCGACTGCCAGTGCTCGGACGGGAGCGAGTTCAGCTTCTGGGTGCGGGAGGCGGATCCCGCCAAGGTCGTGCTCTTCTTCCAGGGCGGCGGCGCGTGCTTCTCGGCGGAGACGTGCTCGCCCGGGGATGGTGCCACCGCGAAGCTCACCACCGGCCCGGAGGACAACCCCACCGGGGGAGACGGGGTGTGGGACTTCGACAACCCGCAGAACCCGTTCGCCGATCACTCGTTCGTCTTCGTCCCGTACTGCACGGGTGACGTCCATGTGGGCAACAAGACCCAGGAGTACTCGCCCGAGGTCACGGTCCAGCACAAGGGCTACGTCAACGGCAGCTCTGCTCTCGACCACATGGTCGAGACATTCGCGGATGCCCAGCAGGTCGTGGTCGCCGGCGAGAGCGCGGGCTCGATCGCTTCGCCCTTCTACGCCGGGCTGGTCGCCGACCGGCTGCCCGACGCCGAGATCACCGTGCTCGCCGACGGCTCCGGCGCCTACGCCGACGTCCCCAGCATCAACGCTGCCATCGGGTCCCTCTGGGGGACGGAGAGTTCCATTCCCGACTGGCCGGAGACCCAGGGCGTGACCGTCGAGGACTGGAGCATCCCCGGGGGGTTCGTGTATTCCGGCAGGCACGCCCCTGACATCACCTTCGCACGCCACGACTACGCGTACGACGCGGCCCAGAAGATGTACGTCGAGCTGTCGGGCCTTCCCGGAGCCGACGACCTCCTGAGAGTCACCGACGCCAACGAACATCAGATCGAGGACGCGGGCGTCGACCTCGCCAGCTATATCGCGCCGGGCGACGGCCACACGGTGCTGAGCCAGGAGGCGTTCTACACCGAGGAGGTCGCCGGCGTTGCTCTCCTCGACTGGGTGACCGACCTCGTCGAGGGCCGTCCGGTCGACGACGTGCACTGCGAGCAGTGCGGCAGACCCTGAGCCGACAGGCCCTGGCGGTCCGGTCGCTCCGACCTCCGCCGGGGCGACCGTAGGGTACGCACATGCCGGAAGCGATCGACCGCGACGCCCGCCTCGACGACATCGCCAAGGCCACCCTCGACGTCGCCACCGAGCAAGGCGTCGACTCCGTCACCATCCGGGCCATCGCCGCCCGCATGGGTGGATCGACCACCGTCATCACAAAGTTCGTCCCCTCACGGGCCGCGCTGATCGACAACGTCATCCGCTACATCCAGGCCCGCTGGCGCGACGAGCTTCGGGACGGGGTCGACACCAAGACCGGCACCGACCGCATCCGAGCCCTCATCCGCTGGTCCACACGACCCACGGACCCCGACCGGCTCATCCGACGGTTCTGGCTGCAGGCACTCACCAACGACGACGACCGAGCCCAACAGGTCGCACGTGACGAAGCACGACGAGAGCACGCCCGAATCCGTGCCGCTGTCACCGACGCAGGCAACGACCAATGGGTCGCCGACGTCCTCTACCTTGCTCTTCGCGGGTACTACGTCTCGTCCATCGAAGACCCTGGCCGATGGTCACATGGGCGGGTCGCCGCCAGCCTGGAGCGCCTGATCGAGACGGAAGCGCGCGCCTGACCCCGTCCGGAGACCTGCGTTTACGCGAGCCACGTCGCCGTCATGGCGGATTCCTTCAACGCGGCCCCCAGAACATGTCCTGCTGGCGTTGGGCCGGTGCGGGCCTGCGCGAGGGGAGGCTGAAGTGGTCGGGCTGTTCCTCGCGTCCGGCGAGCGTGACGACCCAGGTCGCGAGCGCGGTGGTGAGCGGTACCGACGCCACCAGACCGATGGATCCAACCAGGGTCTGGACGATCTCGACGGCCAGGGTCTCGGTGGTGAGCACTTCCCCGATGGCCAGGCCCGACTGGGTGAACAACAGCAGCGTCGGCAGCGCCGCCGCCGTGTAGGCGAGCACCAAGGTGTTGACGGTCGAGGCGATGTGGTCGCGACCGATGCGGATGCCGGCCGAGTAGAGCCCGCGGGCTCCGACTCGTGGGTCGCTGGCGTGGAGCTCCCAGACGGCGGACACCTGGGTGATGGTCACGTCGTCGAGGACCCCGAGGGCGCCGATGATCGTGGCGGCGAGCAGCAGGCCGCGAAAATCCAGCTCGGGGGCGAATGCCAACAGGTTCACCGCCTCGTCGCTGGCCAGGCCGCTGAGGTGGGTAGCAGCCCCGAAGGCGGCACCGAGGGCGGCGGTCAGCAGCAGGCTGGCGATCGTGCCGACGAGAGCCACGGTGGTGCGGTCGCTGACGCCGTGGGCCAGATAGATGGTGCTGACGGCGATGACGATGCCGCCGGTGAGGGCCACCCCGAGCGGCGAGGCGCCCCGCAGCAGCGCCGGGAACACGAACGCGAGCAGCACGCCCACGGTGATGCCGATGCCGGCGAGCGCCAACAGTCCTCGCAGCCGGCCCAATGCCACTACCGCCACCGCGAACACCACGGCGAGGACCACCAGTGGCTGCCCGCGCTGAACGTCGGCGAACGAGTAACGGGCGGCGGCATCCACGTCGGGGCCGGCGTCGTTGAGGACGATGTCGTCGCCGACCGCCAGCTTGGCCACCTGGGTCCCCGTCGCGACGTCGGCCTCCAAGGTGGCGAACGTTCCCTCGTCGGGCCCGCTGGAGATGCGGGCGCTCACGCTGTTGCATTCGGTGCCAGGGTCGTAGCTGCACGGACCGATCTCAGCGGCACTGACCGTGGCATCGACCCGATCGCCGTAACCGAGGACCTCTCGGTCGACGGCGGGATCACCGCGGGGCCACCACACGGCGATCCCCACGAGCGCCGCCACCACCAGGACGGCCACGACGCCGCCGAGTGCGCGACGGACCGCTGATGCATGCAACTCCCGGCGTCCCAGGTCGTCATCGTGGCGGTGGTGATGCCCGTGTGCCATCGGGAGAGTCTTTGCCCTCGACGCCGGCCGCGCCAGGCCATGCCGCTCGCGTGGGTTGCGGCGCAATGCGGTTCACTCCCGACGAAGCGCCCGCGGACGGAGCTCGCGACCGGCCCTGCGTGGTGTAGGACCCAGCTCAGCGGACGACGGCGAAGACCCGCCAGTCGTCGGGCACGCCCTTGAGTCGGTGCGCGCCTCGGTCGTCGAACTCGATGCCGGAGCCGGCGACCAGGTCCCTCACCGTCGAGGAAACGAGGACCTCGTCCGGCCCGGCGAGGGCGGAGATCCGCTGGCCGATCACGACGGCGAGCCCGCTGAGATCCTCGTCCCGGAGCTCGACCTCTCCGGTGTGCAGGCCGGCGCGCATCCTCAGGCCCAGCCCCCTCACACGTTCCTGCATCACCTGTGCGCAGCGGACGGCGCGGGCGGGTCCGTCGAACGTCGCCAACAGCCCGTCACCGGTGCCCTTGATCCTCGCTCCCCGGTGGCGTTCGAGCTCGTGCCGGGCGATGTCGTCGTGCTGGTCGAGCGTCTCCCGCCAGCTGCGATCACCGAGCTCGGCATTCGCCGCGGTCGAGGCCACCAGGTCCGTGAACAACAGGGTGACGAGGACGCGCTCGGCTTCGGGCATGGGGCGTGCACCGGTCAGGAACTCCTGAATGTGGTCCATCACCGGATCGACGTCACGAGCACCCAGCAGATGGTCGTCGCCGTCCAGCTCGAGGTACCTCGCGTCGGGCAGTCGCTCAACCAGGTAGCGGCTCTGCTCGACGGGGACGACCCGGTCGTTGGCTCGGTGGATGACCAGGGCCGGCACGCGCACCGCGGGGAGGACACCGCGGATGTCGATCGTGCGGTTCATGCGGAACAGGGCGGCGACCGCGCCCGGACTGGCCGAGGCACGGAGGAACGCAGCCCAACGCTCCCGGAAGACGGGATTGCCGGCGATGCTCGGAGCCCAGATCTCAGCCCCGACCGGCTCGCCCCAGCGATCCTCGAACTCCCTGGTGAGCTGCTCGTGCTCCTCCGAGCTCGGCGCCCAGGGCCAGTCGACACCGCTGACACGCCGCACCCAGGAGCCGTAGAGCACGAGGGCCCGACAGCGGTCCGGGTACGTGGCCGCGAAGAGGACGGCCATCGGACCGCCCTCCGACTGGCCCCAGAGCGCCGCCCGCTCGATCCCGGCGGCGTCCATGACGGCACGGACGTCGTCCATGCGCCGCTCGAGCGGCTGGTCCGGGCCGGAGACCCGGTCGGACATCCCGGTCCCTCGCTTGTCGAACACCACCACACGGGCAAACGACGTCACTCGGGAGCGAAGGCGGGCGGTGACGGGGTTCTGCCAATCGAGCTCGAGGTGGGACACGAATCCGGGGACGACGACGACATTCAGGGGTCCGGACCCGAGGACCTGGTACGCGATGTGGACGTCGTCCGATTTCGCATAACGCGTGACGGGGGCCTCCACGTCGACAGCCTCGGCCCCGTCCAGTCGCAAGGTCAACCAACGAGGCGCGGCAGGCTCTGGGACATCGGCTGCTGGCCACGGCCTGCGACTTCGTCATCTACCAAGAGGACCTGACGCGGGGGTGGCCTCAGCGGCCGCATCCGGCGGTGGTTCCTCCCGTGATCCAGGCGACGCCGACGGACCCTTCGGTGCGGGCACGCCGGTCCGCTCCCTGGTGGCGCCCGGGTCCACCAGCAGTGCGTCGCCGCCCGGACCGCCGGGATCGGGCGTGCCGGGATGTGGCTGGCCGGGAGGGACGTGGGTGGTGTTGGGCCCGGGCCCGGCGGCCGGTTCGGCGTGCGGCGGCGCCGCGCCGGCGGGCCCCTTGCTCTCGGGCGGCGACGCCGCCGGAGCGGTGGCGTTCGGTGGCCCGGCCGAGATGGCGGGCTCCGGGTACGTCTCGGCTCGGCTCGGCGCTCCGTCCGTCGCACTCGCCTCGGGTCGTGGGTCCGCGCCGGCTTCGCCGTCCTGATCCGGCGCCACGCCCGCGTCGGACGCGACCGTCGCCGGGGGTGTGCCCGCGGGCGACATGTCGGCCGCGCCCGGCTCGTCACCGGAGATGGTCTCCGTGTGGTCCACGCGCTCGCCGCGTCCGGGGCGGGCACCGGCATCGTCGGGCAGTTCGAACGGTGTGACAACCTCGATGGCCCGGCGCAGGAAGTGGGTGGCGGGCTCGGGGATGACGCCGCCGGCCGCACCGGCGGCGGCACAGGTGGCGACAGCGAAGAAGATGGCCGCCTTGCCGGCGATGGGCACGGCCGCGACCCGTAGGCGGATCGCTGCGGTGCACGACCGCGCCGAGCTCGGTTGGACCGGTCGCGCCCGCCGGGAGCCCCTGATCCGCCATCGCCGGGACGGCATGCTCGCCCGTGCCCGGCTGCCGGCGGTACTCCCGACCAGCAGTGCGGCGAGCTCGGGCGATGGCGGGGGTGGCGGTCGGTCGCCCATCACCCGCATGTCGTCGACGAGCCGGGCGAACGGTGCGCCGTCGTCGCCAACCGCGTCGCCAACTGCGTCGCCATGCAGCACCCGCTCGATGGCGGCGTCGGTCTGGGCGCTCGAGGGCATGTCGGGGAAGCGATCGTCGCGGGGGCTCAAAGGGGCGCACCCTCCTGCTCGAGCAGGAGTGCGATCGCGGCGTACCCGCGTCGCTGCAAGGCCTTGACGGCACCCCGCGACCGACCCATCACCCCCGCCACCTGATCGACGGTCAGGTCCCCGAACACCCGGAGCAGGAGCACGTCGCGCTGCGCCGGTGCGAGCCGGTCGCACAGGGCGCGCACCCGCTCTGTGGCGAGCGTCCGCTCGACCTCGGCGTGCACATCATCATGTGCGGCACGCTCGGGTCGGGCGGCCAACGGGAGCGTGGCCGGCCTGCGTGCGCCACGCCGCCGTTCATCGGCCAGCCGCCGGTACGCGATCGTGAACACCCACGATCGAAAGCCCCTGGCATCGCCGTCGAACCAGGCGAGGTTCCGGAGCACGCCGACGAAGACGTCGCTCGTGAGGTCGTCCGGCTCGTCGACGCCCTGAGCGCGGAACAACCCTGCGACCGCCGGCGACAATGCTCG
>Ga0081538_10002088_pt1 | contig 19912 bp, 19 predicted proteins | sample TabmetS5T2R1_FD_71022 | JGI IMG/M metagenome (GOLD analysis project Ga0081538, IMG submission 71022) | Tabebuia heterophylla rhizosphere microbial communities from the University of Puerto Rico - S5T2R1 | ecosystem: Host-associated > Plants > Roots > Rhizosphere ...
CAAGTGGATCTGGGAGTCCGCCGGCTTCGGCTGGCCCTTCGAGGTGAACGACCGGACGATGCCGCACACGTGGGACATCGTCGGCCAGCTCTTCGAGCCCTCGCGGCGGAACGGTCCCTTGCTGATCGAGGTGCTCTGGGACGCGGCGCTCTTCACCGCGAAGGAGGCTGCGGTCGGCTTCGCGATCGGCGCGATCGGCGGGTTCCTCATCGCCGTCCTCCTCGTCCACTGGAGCTTCCTCCGGCGCGGTCTCCTGCCCTACATCGTCGCCTCGCAGACGGTACCGATTCTCGCGATCGCGCCCATGGTCGTCGTCTGGCTGGGCGGCCGCGGGCTCCCCGCGTGGTTCCCGGTCTCGGTGATCGCCGCCTACTTGACCTTCTTCCCGGTGACGATCAATGCGATCCGCGGGCTCGAGTCGGCCGATCCGCGTGCGCTCGAGCTGATGGACTCCTACGCAGCCGGTAAGTGGGCCGTCCTCTGGAAGCTGCGCGTGCCCGCGTCGCTGCCGTATCTCTTCGCGGCGTTCAAGATCTCCGCCACCGCCTGCGTCGTCGGCGCCATCATCGGCGAGCTGCCGGCGTCGATCCAGGACGGCCTGGGCGGCGCCATCCTCAACTTCAACCAGTACTACGCGTCCTCGCCGGAAAGCCTGTGGGCCACGAACCTGATCGCGGCGGCTCTCGGCATCTCCTTCTTCCTCGTCGTCGTCTGCGTCGAGCGGCTCGTGGTCAGGGCCGCTCCGGAGGAGCTCGTATGAGCGCGCCGGCGCCCGTGGTGGCGCTCCGTGGCGTTCGCAAGCAGTTCGGCCGCGGCGGCGTGCTCGCGCTGGAAGGCATCGACCTCGAGGTCGGCGCCGGGGAGTTCGTCTCTTTGATCGGCCCGTCCGGCTGCGGGAAGTCGACGCTCCTGCGGATCGTCGGCGACCTGACCGAGCCCACGACCGGCGAGGTGGTCGTCAACGGAAAGTCGGCGCGGCAGGCGCGGATCGACCGCGACTACGGCATCGTCTTCCAGGACGCCGTCCTCTACGACTGGCGCACGGTCGCGAAGAACATCGCCCTCCCGCTCGAGATGCTCGGCTGGGACCGCGGCCGCCGCGCGGCGCGAGTGGAGGAGATGCTCGAGCTCGTGGAGCTCACCGGCTTCGAGAGCCACCATCCATGGCAGCTCTCGGGCGGGATGCAGCAGCGGGTGTCGATCGCGCGCGCCCTCTCCTTCGATCCGGCGCTCCTCCTCATGGACGAGCCGTTCGGCGCGCTCGACGAGATGACCAGGGAGCGGCTGAACATGGAGCTCCTGCGAATCTGGGAGCAGGCGGCGAGCACGATCGTGTTCGTCACGCACTCGATCGCCGAAGCGGTCTTCCTCTCGACGCGGGTCGTCGTCATGACGGAGCGGCCGGGCCGGATCGCCAGCGTCGTCCCCATCGACCTGGGACGGCCGCGGACCGTGGAGACCCGCGAGGAGCCGCGCTTCTTCGAGCTCGTGACCGAGGTCCGCGAGCTCCTTCGCGCCGGCGGGGCCGACCTGGCCGCGCCGGAGGAGGTGGAAGCCGAGGCATGAGCACCGCCCCGACCGCCGTCCAGCCGCTCCCGCGCGGATCGCTGGCCCAGAGCGTGGGCAGGCGCGCCCGCGACTGGGCGCCCGCCGCGATCGTCTTCGTGCTCGGGATCGCCCTGTGGGAGGGGCTCGTGCGCGGCCTCGACGTCGAGCGCTTCCTCCTGCCGCCGCTCTCGGACATTCTCCAAACGTTCTGGGAGCAGCGGGATACGTTCGTCTCGGCCGGCCTGTTCACCTTCAAGGAGGCGCTCGGCGGCTTCGCGATCGGGTCGGCCGCGGGCTTCGGCGTCGCGCTCGCGCTGGCGCGCTGGCGGCCGCTCGGGTCGGCGCTGATGCCCTACGCGATCGCCGCGAACGCGATTCCGATCATCGCCTTCGCGCCGATCACCAACAACTGGTTCGGGATCCTCTCGCCGGCGTCGAAGATGGTGATCGCGGCCGTGATCTGCTTCTTCCCGGTGATGATCAACACCCTGCGCGGCCTGACGTCCGTGCCGCCGAGCGCGATCGAGCTGATGCGCTCGTATGCGGCCGGCGAGGCCGAGATCTTCAGGCGGGTGCGGATCCCGCACGCGCTCCCGTACATCTTCTCGGCCCTAAAGGTCGCGACCGTCCTCGCGATGATCGGCGCCATCGTCGGGGACTACTTCGGCGGCTCGGACCAGGCGCTCGGGATCCTGATCCGGCGCTCCGCGGGAATCTTCGCGTTCGAGGAGGCCTGGGCGGCGATCCTCGTCGCGTGCGTGCTCGGCATCGCCTTCTACGGGGCGGTCGCCCTCGTCGAGCGGCTGACGATGGGCTGGCACGTCTCGACCCGGGGGAAGGAGTAAGAACTCGAATCGAAATGATGCTTCGTCGTCGCGGTGTCCTGGGCGTGTGCGATGCAAGGACGCAGGGCGCGCTCGTAGCCGGAGGCTACGGGCTCAACCGAGGACGCAGCAGCGTGCCGCCCAGGGCGGCGCGCCGGCACAAGGCTTCATTTTGATTCGAGTTCAGAAGAAACGGCGGAGAGAAAGGGGTAGGGAATGACGAAGGCTCGATGGTGGCGCCTGGCGGCGCTGGCGGCGGCCGCGCTCCTGGCGCTGGCCGCCTGCGGGGGCGACGACGACGACGGAGACGCCGCGGGGGACACCGGCGGCTCGGAGCAGCCGGCCGAGCTCCAGCCTGTCACCGTGCAGCTGAAGTGGGTGACGCAGGCGCAATTCGCCGGCTACTACGCGGCGCTCGAGCAGGGGTACTACGAGGACGAGGGCCTCGACGTCACGATCAGGCCCGGCGGGCCGGACATCGTCCCCGAGCAGGTCGTGCTCGGCGGCCAGGCCGAGTTCGGGCTCAACTGGCTCGACAACACGCTCGCCACGCGCGACCAGGGAGGCGAGATCGTCAACATCGCGCAGGTCTTCGCGCGGTCGGGCATGACCGAGGTGACGTGGAAGGACTCGGGCCTGGACGCCATCACCGACCTCCGGGGCAAGAAGGTCGGCGTCTGGCTCGGGGGCAACGAGCACAAGCTGTTTGCCGCGCTCACGAAGAACGGGATCGACCCCGACTCCGACGTGGAGATCGTCGCCCAGCCGTTCGACATGAACTTGTTCCTGAACCGCGAGGTCGACGCTGCTGCGGCGATGACCTACAACGAGCTCGCCCAGGTGCTGGAGCAGGAGAACCCTGACACCGGCGAGCTCTACCAGCTCGACGACCTGAACGTCTTCCTGATGTCGGACCTCGGCACCGGGGCGCTCGAGGACGGCGTCTTTGTGCGGGCGGACTGGATCCAGGACGAGGCGAACCAGGACATCGCCGCGCGGTTCCTGAAGGCGAGCTTCAAGGGCTGGGTCTACTGCCGCGACAATTTCGAGGAGTGCCTCCAGATCGTGCTCGACAACGGGCCGACGCTTGGCGAGGGGCACCAGCGCTGGCAGCTGAACGAGATCAACAAGCTGATCTGGCCGAACGAGCTCGGCATCGGGGTGATGGACCCGGCCGCGTTCGACAACACCGCCCAGATCGCGCTCGACTACGGCGTGATCAAGAACGAGGCGTCGAGTGACGCGTACATCACGGACTATGCCGAGCTCGCCGTCCAGGAGCTCAAGGAGGAGGGAGTCGACGTCACCGGGGCAGACTTCCAGCCGGAGGAGGTGCAGGTGACGCCGGGCGGCGAGTAGCAACGATGCCCTGACAATGTGGCCGCCGGAGGGCGATACTTCCGGCGGCCACGTTTTTCGAGGAGGCACAGCCGATGTCGGTACTGATCAGGGGCGGGCGGGTCGTCACCGCAGCGGACGACTACATCGCAGACGTGTTCATCGAGGACGAAGCCGTGACACTCATCGGCGAGTCGCTCGACGTCCAGGCCGACAGGGTGATCGACGCGACCGGGAAGATAGTGCTGCCGGGCTGCATCGACCCGCACACGCATCTCGACATGCCCTTCGGCGGGACGGTCTCCTGCGACGACTTCACCTCGGGCACCGTCTCGGCCGCGTTCGGCGGGACGACGTGCCACGTCGACTTTTGCATCCAGGCCAAGGGCCAGACCTTCGCGGAGGCGCTCGAGACCTGGCACGGCAAGATCGAGTCGGCGAAGCCGGTGATCGACGTCGGCTTCCACCTCGCCGTGACCGATCTCCACGAGGGCGGGACGCTGGAGGAGCTCGCCCGCATGCCCGACGAGGGGGTCACGAGCTACAAGCTCTTCATGGCCTACAAGGGCGCGATCATGGTCGACGACGAGACGCTCTTTCGGGTCATGCAGACCGCGGCGGATACGGGCGCGCTCGTGATGGTGCACGCCGAGCACGGCGACTCGATCGACGTCCTCGTCAAGCAGGCGCTGGCAGAGGGAAAGACCGACCCGATCTGGCACGCGCGCACGCGACCGCCCGAGACCGAGGGTGAGGCGACGAACCGCGCCGTCCAGCTCGCGCACGTCGCCGGCTGCAACCTCTACGTCGTCCACGTCTCCTGCAAGGAGGCGATCGACCCGATCGCGCGCGCGAAGGAGCTCGGCTGGGACGCGCACGGAGAGACGTGCGTGCAGTACTTCTTCGTCGACGAGACCTTCCTCGAGCGGCCCGACTTCGAGGGCGCGAAGTACGTCTATACGCCGCCGCCGCGGACGAAGGAGAACCAGGAGCACCTCTGGCACGCGGTCGCGACGGACATCCTCTCCGTCATCTCCACCGACCACTGCCCGTTCCGCTGGGCCGACCAGAAGTCGCTCGGTCGCGACGACTTCTCCAAGATCCCGAACGGCGGGCCCGGGCTCGAGGACCGGCTGATGATGATCCACGAGTTCGGCGTGCGCGGCGGCCGCATCACCTTGAACCGCATGGTGGAGCTCCTCGCCACGAACCCTGCCAAGTACTTCGGCCTCTACCCGCGGAAGGGGACGGTCGCCGTCGGCTCCGACGCCGACATCGTCGTCTTCGACCCGGACAAGCGCGTCACGCTCTCCGCGGAGCGGAGCCACTCCCGGGTCGACTACAACCTCTACGAGGGCACCGAGGTGACCGGAGCGCCGGAGGTCGTGCTCGTGCGCGGCAAGGTGATCGTGGAGGGCGGCGAGCTCGTCGGCCAGCCCGGCGACGGCCGCTTCGTCAAGCGCGCGAGGTTCGGGGAGCAGCTCACGGCAGCCGCGGGCGCCGCGGCCTAGGAAGGAGGGAGCATGGCAACGCCTGAACGGCGCTACGGCCCCCGGGGCGGGGCTCACGCTCGGCGGGATCATCGTCATTGTGGGCATCGTGCTCATGATCATCTGGAGCTTCTGGATCGGGCTGATCATCGCCCTGGTGGGTCTCCTCGCGTTCGGAGGCTTCGCCAAGGACAAGTGGTACTGACGTAAGCGTCACGCCGGCGCAACGCTTGTGTTGCACACGCACAAGCATTTGGCGGCGATCCTCGCTGGGTGGCCTTCCACCCGCCCGTCCACGCCGAGTTCGTCCTCGCCCTCCGCATCCTTGACGCGGTCGGGATGCCCTACGCGGAGGCGTGGCGCCGGCTGCGGCCGGTAGCCGCGCGTCTCGGGAGCCCGCGGCCGAGCTACTCGACCGTGCGCCGGATCGTCATCGCCGAGCGTCGGCGGAAGCGGGAGAACGCGGAGCTTCTGGACCTGCTCCTGGCAGACCTGTTCTCAGGACGGTTTCCGACGAGTTTCGTGGAACACAAAGTCGTGGGCGCGCGTGGGTGGGAGGACGCTGGGCTGGAGCCGCAGGGTCGCTAACCGGCCGCGGCGAGGCCCGGGCGGATCAGGCGCGCCGGGCGCTCGAGGCCGGCGTCGTTGACGCTCGGGTTGAGCGGCTCTGTGAGCGGCGGGGCGCCGAACGACCGCTGCGTGCGCTCCGTCGGCGGCGTCCCGTAGAGCGTCGTTCGCTGGCGGGGGATCCGGCCGATGGCGCGGATCGCCTCCTCCATCCGCTCCGGCGGCATCTCCTGACCGTGGGCGGCGCCGGCGGCGCGCGAGATGGATTCGTTCATCAGCGTCCCGCCGAGGTCGTTCGCCCCGGCCTGCAGGACGGACTGCGCGCCTTCGACGCCGAGCTTCACCCACGAGGCCTGGACGTTCGTGATCCACGGGTGGAGGGCAAGCCGTCCGACCGCGTGCATGAGAACGGCCTCACGGAACGTCGGCCCGGGCCGCGCCTTGCCCTTGAGGTAGATCGGCGCCTCCATGTGCACGAACGGGAGCGGCACGAACTCCGTGAAGCCTCCCGTCCGCTTCTGCTGGTCGCGGAGCTCGAGCAGGTGCCGAGCCCAGCTCCGCGGTCCCTCGACGGAGCCGAACATGATCGTCGTCGTCGAGCGCAGGCCGACGCGATGGGCGGCGTCGTGCACCTCCAGCCACTGGCCGGTCGAGACCTTGTCGGGGCAGAGGGTGCGGCGCACGTCGTCGTCGAGGATCTCGGCAGCCGTCCCCGGAAGCGAGGCGAGCCCGATGTCCCGCAGCCGCTCCAGGTAGTCGTCCAGGGGAAGGCCGAGCGTCGCGGCGCCTTGCCAGACCTCGAGCGCCGAGAAAGCGTGCACGTGCAGGTCGGGCAGCGCATCCTTCACTGCGGCGGCGATCTCCAGGTATGTCTCGCCGGTGAACGCGGGGTGGATGCCGCCCTGGAGGCAGATCTCGACGGCGCCACGGTCCCAGGCCTCCTGTGCGCGGCGCACGATCTCCTCGACGGGCACGAGGTACGGCTTCCCGCGCAGGTTGGCGGCCAGCTTCCCCTTGGAGAAGGCGCAGAAGCCGCAGCGGAAGTAGCAGACGTTCGTGTAGTTGACGTTCCGCGTGACGACGTAGCTGACCTCGTCGCCGCACACCTCGCGGCGCAGCTCGTCGGCGGCCGCGAGCACCGCGCCGAGATTGGCTCCACGCGCTTCGAAGAGGGCGGTGACGGCGTCCTCGTCGAGCTCGGTCCCCGCCCGGATCTGCGCGAGCGCCGAGGCGACGGCGGTCGAGACGGGCCGCTCTCCGGCTCTTCGCAGCGGTGGGCTCTGCTCGGAGGAGCCCGCCGCCCAGCTCTCCTCGCGCGCCAGTCCGGACGCGTCCGCGTGCCGCAGGATCTCCCGCGCGATCCGCGGGTCGGCCCAGCGCTCGAGGTCGGCCACGAACTCCGGGTAGATCGGCAGGCGCGGCGCCAGCTCGAAGCCGTGCGCCTCGGTGGCGGCGCGCAGGCGCTGGATCTCGGGCCAGGGCGCCTCCGGATTGACGTGGTCGATCGTCACCGGCGAGACGCCGCCCCAGTCGTCGAGCCCGGACTCGAGCAGGTGCGGGAAGTCGTCGTAGGAGAGGTTCGGCGGCACCTGCAGGTGCACGTCGGCCGGGAGGATCTCGCGCGCCGCACGGGCCGTCCAGACGAGCTCCGCGAGCGAGGGCTCCGGGTAGTCGACCATCTTCGTCCCCGCCTTCGCCCGGAAGTTCTGGACGATCACCTCCTGGATGTGGCCGTAGCGCGCGTGCAGCCCGGCGATCGCCTCCAGCGCCTCAAGCCGCTCCTCCCGCGTCTCGCCGATCCCGATCAGGATCCCGGTCGTGAACGGGACGGCCAGCTCACCCGCCAGCCGGATCGTCTCCAGGCGGGCCTCGGGGAGCTTGTCGGGGGAGCCGTGGTGCGGCATGCCTTTCTCCATGAGCCGCAGCGAGGTCGACTCCAGCATCAGTCCCATCGACGCGGAGACCGGTCGCAGGCGGAGCAGGTCTTCGCGCGTCATGACGCCCGGATTGAGGTGAGGGAGGAGCCCGGCCTCCGAGAGCACGAGCTCGGCCATGCGGGCCAGGTACGCGATCGTCGTCTCGCAGCCGAGCTCGGCGAGCTCCTCGCGGGCCGCGCGGTAGCGGAGCTCGGGCTTGTCGCCCAGTGTGAAGAGGGCCTCGTGGCAACCGGCCTCGGCGCCGGCGCGCGCCACGGCGAGCACCTCGTCCGTCGTCATGTAGGCGCGCTCGCCCTTCCTCGGCGGCTGCGCGAACGTGCAGTAGTGGCAGACGTCGCGGCAGAGCTTCGTCAGCGGGATGAAGACCTTGGGGGAGTAGGTGACGACGCGGTTCATGGAGTGGCCAGGAGCAGCTCGTAGTCCTCGGGCCGGTCGACGTCGAGCGCGAGCGCGGGGTCGTCCACGACAACGGGATCGAAGCCCGCGGCGCGCGCCTCGGCGAGCGTGGTCTCGACCGGAACGCCGAAGCGCGGCCGGAAGCCGTTCACCACCCCGAGCGCGAGCCCGTTGACGCCGCCGTCCCACGCCGGGGCGACGGCAAGAGGCCTCGCCGCGCGCACGAGGGCATCGAGCGACGCCGCCGTGACGAGCGGGCAGTCGCCCATGACGACGAGCGCCCCGTTCGCCGCGCGTGGGTCGGCCAGCGCCAGCGCAAGGGCGTCCGGGTGGCCGGTCCCCTCGTCGACGAGCACCTCGACGCCGGCAGGCGCAAGGTCCGGATCGGGCGTGACGAGTAGCGTTCGCCCGATGGCGCCCGCCTCCGCACACGCCGCCAGGACCCGGTCGCGCATGTCGACGACCAGCCTCGCGCGCTCGTCCGCGGAAAGCCGCGGCGCGAGCCGTGTCTTCGCGCCGTCGAGGCCCTTGACAGGCACGATCGCGAGCACGCGGTGAGCATACAGACGCGCCCCTACGCGATTCTCTGCGGCGGCTTGGGCGGATCGCGGTTCGTCGATGCGCTCTGCCGCGCGGCGGGGCCGGAGCAGGTAACGGCCGTCGTCAACGTCGGTGACGACGTCGAGATCCTCGGCCTCCAGGTCTCGCCGGACCTCGACACCGTGCTCTACACGCTCGCGGGCCTCCTCGACGAGGAGCGCGGCTGGGGCGTCCGGGACGAGACGACGAACGCGCTCGAGCTGGCCGGCCGCCTCGGCGGCGAGACGTGGTTCACGCTGGGCGACCACGACATCGGCCTTCACCTCGTGCGCTCTCGCCTCCTGCGCGCCGGTGTGCCGCTCTCGGAGGCGACGCGGCGCCTGGCCGAGAGCCTGGGCGTGCAGACACGGCTCCTGCCCGCCTCCGACGATCCCGTCCGCACCTTCCTGACGACGGCGGCCGGCGAGCTCGACTTCCAGACGTGGTTCGTGGCCCGACGACACGCCGACGAGGTGACGGCCGTCCGCTACGAGGGCGCGGACACCGCCCGGCCGGCGCCGGGTGTCCTCGAGGCCGTGTCCGGGGCCGAGCTGGTCTTCCTGGCGCCGTCGAACCCTTTTGTCTCCATCCGGCCCATCCTCGCCGTCCCTGGGATCGACGACGCGCTCGCCGGCAAGCGCGTGGTCGCCGTCTCGCCGCTCGTCGGCGGGAAGGCACTCCGCGGGCCTCTCGCCGAGATGATGGCGTCGATGGGCCACGAGCCCGGCGTGCGCGGCCTCGCGGCGCTCTACGAGGGAGTGGCAACAGAGGTCCTCGTCGACCCGGTGGACGCGGCTGAGCTCCCCGGGGCGCTGGTGGCGCCCATCGTTATGGTTGCGCCGGAGTCGAGAGCGGAGGTCGGCAGGGCGGTGCTGGAGGCAGTCCGGTGATCGGGATCGTCGGCGGGAGCGGCGACTTCGGCCAGGGCCTCGCCGAGCGCCTGCGCCGGATCGGAGAGGAGGTCGTGATCGGCTCGCGCACGCCCCGTGACGACTTCGTCTCCAACGCCGAGGCCTGCCGCGTCTCGGAGGTCGTCTTCCTCTCCGTGCCGCCGGGCAGCGTGGAGGACATGTCGGCCGACCTGCGCGACCACCTCGCGGGCCGCATCGTCGTGAGCGTCGCGGCCCCGATCGTCTTCCGGGACGGACGGGCTGGAGCGGCGCCGGGCGATCTCTCGCTCGCCGAGCTCACCGCGACTGCCGCGCCGGAGGCGCGCGTGGTCGCGGGCTTCCACACCGTGAGCGCCAAGGCCCTCGCCGATCCCGACGTCCCGCTGGACGAGGACGTCCTCCTCGCCGGGGACGACGCGGAGGCGAAGGAGGTGATCGCGGGCCTCGCCGAGCGCCTCGTCGAGGGCCGCCCGGTCGACTGCGGCCGCCTCGAGGTGGCACGGTGGCTCGAGACCCTGACGGCGGTGCTGCTGAACGTCAACCGGCGCTACAAGACCAACGCCGGCGTGCGGGTCACCGGGCTGCCCGAGTGATCACCGTCCTTCCCCTCGAGGGAATCCCGGAGGTGCGGCCCGGCGACGACCTCGGAAGGCTGATCGGAGAAGCGATCGAGCGGGGCGGCGGCCTGGAGGAGGGCGACGTCCTGGTCGTCTCCCAGAAGGTTGTCTCCAAGGCCGAGGCGCGCCTGGAGCGGACCGGCGACCACGTGGCCGTGATCCTGCGCGAGGCCCGCGCCGTGCGGAGGCGCCGCGGCGACTTCGTCATCGCCGAGACCGAGCACGGCTTCGTCTGTGCCAGCGCCGGCGTCGACCGCTCGAACACGCCCGGAGACGACTGGGTCGTGCTCCTGCCGCGCGATCCCGACGCGTCGGCGGCGGCGCTTCGCGACGCGCTCGCGGCGCGCTTCGGCGTCGCGCCGGCGGTGGTCGTCACGGACTCCTTCGGCCGCGCCTGGCGGCAGGGGACGACGGACGTCGCCATCGGCGTCGCCGGGATGCGCCCGCTCCTCGACCTTCGTGGCGAAAAGGACGCCCGCGGGCGACCGTTGGAGGCGACGGTGATCGCCGTCGCCGACCAGCTCGCGGGCGCCGCTGAGCTCGTCATGGGCAAGGCGAGCGGCGTGCCTGCCGCGCTCGTCCGCGGCTACACCGTGCCGGCGGGCGAGGGAAGCGCGCGGGAGCTCGTCATGCCGCCGGAGCGGGACCTGTTTCCGTAGTTCCGGGCACGTACTCGAAGTGGGAGACCGTGAGCTCGCGCTCGACGAGGTAGCGGTCATCGTCCGGGTAGAAGACCGCCTGCTCGATGTCCTCGCCGGCGAAGGCTCGGATGGACTCGTACGAGTCCCAGAGGGAGATCGTCAGGAACTCCTCCAGCTCGCCGTCCGGACGGTGGAGGACGGAGAAGCCGCAGTTTCCCGGCGTTCCGAGGGAGTCCGGCGCGGCGACCTCCTCCATGTAGCGGACATAGGCCTCCACCTCCTCAGGGGCCGTCCAGCCACGCCAGATCCGGGCGATCATGGAGCTCCCGGAGGAGCATTGGGCACGATCCAGGTCGAGCGGGCGCGCGCGAGCACGTCGCCGTCCGCAGTGAGGATCGCCGAGCCCGCGAAGCGCTTGCGGCCGTCCTCGCCGACGCGCCAGCCCATGACGACGTGCCGGTCTCCCGGGGTAGGGAGGCGGTCGATCGCAGCGGCCATGCGCCCGAGGAGGACGCCTTCGCGTTGGAAGTCGTCCACCGCCCAGCCGCTCGGGCAGTCGAGCGCGGCCCAGACGAGCTCCGGCCTGATGTCCTCGGGTGGCGTCCAGGGCGAGGCGACGAGGCCGGGTCGTCCCTCGACCGGTCCCGCGTAGACGCACAGGCCGTCCTCGCGCCCGGGGCCGCAGACGAAGCACGTGTTGTAGGCGTGGTGGGTGAACCCTGCGTAGCGCTGCGAAGCGGCTTCGGCTTCCTCCACCGACACCGGGGCGGGAACCGCCAGGTCGAACGCGACCGGCTCGGCCTCGGCCACGAGCGCTTGGCCGTCGCGAACCTCGACGCGGCCGTCGGTCCGGACGACGTCGAGCTCCCGGTCGAGCGGTGGAGGGAGGCGGAGCGTCACCTCGGCGACGCCCCCGAGGGTCGCCGCGACCAGCCCACACGCGTACCCGCCGTTCGCCGAGTCCGGCGGGCCGTTGTACTTCCCGGCGACGATCATCGCGCCAGCGTCAGCTCGATGCGGCCATAGGGCGGCCGCGGGTCGGTGTAGACCCGCACCCGCTCGTCGGCGCTGGAGATCTGCGCGGTGTCCCAGAGCCGGTTCTCGCCGACGAACGAGACCTCCGCCAGCTCCCGGAAACGGTCGAGCAGCCGGACGCCCATCTCGTGGACGAGCTCCTGGATCGAGGCAGAGTCGAAGGCGGCGAACGTCTCGGCCACCGAGTCGCGAACGGCTTCGCCGTCGGCGCGTCGCGCGAAATCCTCGTTGCGCCAGTGGACGTCCAGGTGGATGAACAGCGGCCGGTCGCGCGATTCGGCGAGCGTCGTGTACTCGTCCCGGACGAAGCCCTCGAAGGAGCTGCCGGTGAGCTTCATCAGCCTGATTCCTCCACGGCCTGAGCGGTGCTCCAGCGTCCCGTCGCGTTCGAGTGCCAGGTCGGCGACGGCGTAGTCGCCGCCGACCTGCTGGAACGACTGCTCGCTTCGCCGTGCGAACGGCGTCTCGCGGCCGGTGAGCTCGATCCGCTCGACATGGGCGTAGGTGTCGAGGAAGCGCCGGGCGAGCAGGTCGAGAAAGCCTTCGAGGGAGGCCTCGCCGTAGTCGAGCGCCGTGATCTGGATGAAGTTCTTCATAGAGTCCGTGGCGACGACGAGGGCGTTGTCGCCCTCCGTGTAGGACGGGACGAAAGCCTCCCCGCGCGCGGTCATGCCGATCTCCGCCGCGAAGAGCGAGCTGACGCCGTCCGTCCGGTAGACGGAGACGGCTTCCTTCCCGTAGCCCGTTCTTAGGACCTCCGCCACCGGTCCACCGCGATCGCGACGAGCTCGTCGCAGCCCGTCTCGAGCTCCTCGGCGCGCGTGCGCTCGAGCCGCTCGCGGAGCACCGGGACGATCTCGGAGCGCGGGCGGCGGTTGACGAAGACAACGAATCGGAAGCCGAAGCGCTCTTCGTAGGCGGCGTTCAGCTCGGCCAGCTCGGCCAGGACCTCGGGGTCCTCCTGCGCGGGCTCGCCCTGCTCGGCGGCCGAGCGGCCGCTGAGCCGGCGCTCGCCGATCCGCGGATGGTGCGCGAGCGCCTCGACGCGCTGCTCCTCCGGGAGCCCGGCCAGCACCTCGCCGGCCCGCCCAAGCGGGTCGTCCTCCTCGGCCAGCGCCTCGACGAAGCGGCTGCGGGCCTGGAAGAGGTCGGCGAGCTCTTCCACGCTCAGCCTCCGCGGTAGATCGCGCACGAGTAGGGGGAGAGGAGGAGCGGGACGTGGTAGTGGCCCTCGCCGAGCTCGACCGCGACTTCGACCTTGCGGAAGAAGGGGGAGCGCGGGTGGAACACCAGGCGGTAGACGTCCGGCGGCAGGTCGTCTCCACCGAGGTCCGGGATGCGGCCGTCCTCGTTGGTCTCCCGCACGGCCACGAGCTCCTCGCCGCGGAATAGCTCGACCGCGATGCCGCGGGCGGGCTCGCCGCGCTCGGTGTCGAGGACGTGAGTCGAGAGGGACATGCGTCGGCATCGTATTCTTGCCCCGTGGACGAGCGCGAGCGCTTCCTGATCCGTTACGCGGGCTCCTTCGCGCCCGAGCCGATCGTCCGGGCGGAGGGCGCCTGGGTCGAGACGGCGAGCGGCAAGCGGATCCTCGACTTCACGTCGGGGCAGATCTGCTCCACCCTCGGCCATAACCACCCGCGCATTGCCGTGGCCGTGCGCTCGGCCTTCGACGACGCCGTCCACCTGAACTCCTGGATGCTTTCGGAGCCGGTGCTCGCGCTCGGTGAGCGGCTGGTGGGGCTCTTCCCGCCGCCGCTCGACCGTGTGTTGCTCCTGAACACCGGTACGGAGGCGAACGAGGTCGCCCTGAAGATGGCGAAGATGCACACGGGGCGCTGGGAGGTCGTCGGGCTCACGCGCAGCTTCCACGGGCTCCTCTCCGGGATCGCGTCCGTCAACTTCTCCATGGCGCACGCCGGCTACGGACCCGTGCTGCCGGGCGCGTTCGCGATTCCCGCGCCGTATGCCTACCGCTGCCCGGTGCGCCACTGCGACGGCGCGTGCGACTGCACGTGCCTGGAGGTCGGCTTCGAGCTCGTCGACCAGCAGTCGGTCGGGTCGCTCTGCGCGCTGGTGGCCGAGCCGGTGCTCTCCGCGGGAGGAATCATCGTCCCGCCCGACGGCTACTTCCGCCGAGTGCGCGAGCTCCTCGACGAGCGTGGGATGCTCCTCGTCCTCGACGAGGCGCAGACCGGCTTCGGGCGGCTCGGGACGATGTTCGGCTTCGAGCACGACGGGGTCGTCCCGGACTTCGTCGGCGTGTCGAAGACGCTCGGGGGCGGGCTGCCTCTCGCGGCCACGATCACGACTGCGCCGATCGAGCAGGACTGCTACGAGAAGGGCTTCCTCCACGTGACGTCGCACGTCTCCGACCCCCTGCCTGCAGCGGCGGGGCTCGCTGTCCTCGACGTGATCGCCGAGGAGGGGCTCGTGGCGCGCTCGGCGGCGCGCGGCGAGTACCTGCTCGCCCGCCTGCAGGAGCTCCAGACTCAGCACGAGCCCATCGGCGACGTCCGCGGCCGCGGCCTCCTCGTCGGGCTGGAGCTCGTCGAGGACCGGGAGACGCGCAGCCCCGCCGACGCACTCGGCGCCGCGGTGACGAGGGAGTGCTACGAGCGCGGCCTCTCCATGAACATCGTCCGCTCACAGGCCCATGCGAACTGCTTCCGCATCGCGCCCCCGCTGACGGTGACGGAGGAGGAGATCGACCTCGCCGTCGAGATCATGGACGCCTCCCTTCGGGCTGTCCGGGAGCCCGCCGCGGCCTGACGGGCTCCCCCCACGCCCAGCGTTACGAGCCGGGACAGCCGAGCGCCGTTCGGTAGGTCTCGCCGACCTTCATTCCCGGCCGGCCGGCCGGAACGTCGCCGTCCGTCGCCATTGCGGCCGCGTACTCCCAGAGCACCTCCGGGTAGTCCCCTTCGTCGTCCATCTCCAGGAGCACCGGCCACGTCCGCGAAGTCGCCATCGCGTCCACAGCCTCGCGGATGCCGGCCGCGTCGCCTGCGTCGCGGGCGGCGAGCCAGCGCTCGATCCAGGCGCACGCGACGGCGCCCGAGACCTGCGCGCCGAGCTGGTAGCGGTCGCGGACCGTGTCGGTCGCCGAGATCGCCCTGGAGTCGAAGCCCGAGGGCAGAGGGATGCCGGTAAGCATCTCGTCGATCACCTCGGCCTGGCGCGCGGGCACGATCACGCTCTCCGGCATCGCCGAGAGCCACGTGTCGACGTCGACCTCGTGCAGCGAGGCCAGGGTTGCCCGGAAGGCGTCGGCGTCGGCGGCCAAGCCACGGGCCTCGACCGTGTAGTCCCCTCGCAGCCAGACGGCGACGTAGTCGTTCGTCCCCGGGTACCGGAACAGGCGCGCGTCGGCGCCGGCCGCGGGGGCGGTGCCCAGGTCGTCCATCTCCGCGACGCGCTTGTCGACGGCGTCCTCGTACTCGCCCGCCGGCAGCCACTTGAGGTCCAGCCGCTGTCCGCCGTTCGCAAGCGTCATCTCGCCGTAGTCGACGCTGAACTCGTCGGCCCGGGTCACCTCCCAGCCCGGCTCGTCGACGAGGAGCCGCGGCGCCGCCTCGGCGACGCGGACGAGCGCCGCGGCCCAGGCCTGCCCGTCGCTCCTGCCCGACAGCGTGATGCCGAGCACGATCGCCGCGACGGCCGCCGCGACTGCCGGAGCCGCGAGCCCGAGTAGGTGCCGCCGGCGCCACCGGGGGCGGCGGGCGCCCGCGATGTCCGCGAGCAAGGCTGCCCGCGCGGCGCTCACGACCTCCTGACTCGGGCCCACGGTGTGGGGCCGTACGTCGCGCAGAAGCTCGATCTCATCCCTCATGGCGGATCCCTTCGTATGGCGTGCGGTTGACCGTCACCGGCTCATTCCCGCTGTCCGCGAGGAGTTCGCGAAACACGTGTCGCGCCCGGTTCAGGCGCGACCTGACGGTGCCAAGAGGGATGTCGAGGGCCGCCGCGACCTCTTCGTACGTCAGCTCCTCCCAGGCGACCAGGACGACGACGTCGCGATCTCCAGGATTGAGGGCCGCGAGCGCCTCGAGAAGTTGCGTCCGAGCCGCCGCGGCGGAGAGCCGGTCCTCGGCGGCTTCGAGCCCGCCGTCGCCGTTCCGCGACGCCCGGAGCCTCGCCAAGGCGCGTGCGGCGCGGGCATCGCCTCGCCAATGCTTCAGCGTGAGGTTGGTCGCCAAGCCGTAGAGCCAGGGCAGCGCGCTCTCGTGCACGGGACGGAAGCGACGGCGTTGCTCGAACCCGATCCGGAAGACTTCGCCCGCGAGCTCGTCGGCGCCGTCGCGCCCCACGCGCCGTTCCAGGTAGCGGTGGATCGTCGCGAAGTGCCGATCGAAGACGACCCCGAAGAGCTCCGGCTCCCGCGATGCGAGGGCGACAAGCTCGGCGTCGCTACGGGTCTCCTCCATCGACAGATCATTCCCGAACCCCGCCCGCAGGTTCGCGGAGAGGTCGCCTAGTCGAGGAAGCGGGCGGCCTGAACCCGGTGCGCCGCCGCGATCTCGCGCTCGTCGGCGCGCGCCAGCTGCCCGTCCAGCACCGCCGCTTCGCCCCCGACGTAGACGCGCTCGGCCTGGTGCGGGCCGGAGAGGACGAGCGCGGCCACCGGGTCGTCGGCGCCGCCGAACTCGAGGCCGTCCATCCGCCACACGGCGAAGTCGGCGCACTTGCCGGGCTCGAGCGAGCCGAGGTCCTTTCGCCCGAGGACACGAGCGCCTCCGCGGGTGCCCAGCCAGAGCGCCTCGCGGACGCTCATCGCCTCGGGCCCGTCGCGGCCGCGGGCCACCAGGAGCGCCTGCTTCACGTCGGCCGCGAGGTCGCTCCGCTCGTTGGACGCCGATCCGTCGACGCCGAGCCCGACGGGCACGCCCGCGTCGATCATGGCGCGCACGGGAGCCACACCGGCGCCGAGGCGAAGGTTTGACGTCGGGCAGTGCGCAACGCCGGTTCCCGCTGCGGCGAAGGCCTGCACGTCCGCGGGGGAGAGGTGGACACAGTGCGCGCACCAGATGTCGCCGGCGAGCCAGCCGAGCTGCTCCAGGTACTCGACAGGTCGGCAGCCGAAGAGGCCCCGGCAGTACTCCTCCTCCTCGACCGTCTCCGCCAGGTGTGTGTGCAGCCGCAGCTCGAGCCTCCGCGCCAGCGCGGCGGACTCCAGCATCAGCCGCTTGGAGACGGAAAAGGGGGAGCAGGGCGCGACCACGATCTGCGTCCACGCCCCCGCGCCTTCCTCGTGCAGTACGTAGAGCCCCTCCGTGTCGGCAAGCACCGCGTCCAGATCCTCGACAAGGTCGTCGGGCGGCAGGCCGCCCTGCGACTCGCCGACGTCCATCGACCCGCGCGAGGCGACGATGCGGACGCCCAGCTCGCGCGCCGCCTGGATCTCGGCCTCGACCAGGCCCGAGCGTCCCGGCGGAAAGACGTAGTGGTGGTCGAAGACGGTCGTGCACCCTGCCAGCGCGAGCTCCGCGAGGCCCGTGCGCGCCGCCGCGTACTCCGCCTCGGCGTCGACGCGCGCCCACACCGGGTAGAGGGTCTTCAGCCAGGTGAAGAGGTCGGCCTGCTGCGCGCGGGTTCGCGTGAGCGTTTGGTAGAGGTGGTGATGGGTGTTGACGAGGCCGGGCGTGACGAGGGCGCCGCCGAGGTTCTCGAAGTGCTCTGCGAAGGGCGGGGAGCCCTGGCCGACCTCGAGGACGAAGCCGTCCTCCACGAGGACCCACGCCGCGTCCAGCTCGGTGCGCGCGTCATCCATCGTCACGACGTAGGCGTTCGAGAAGAGCGTCCTCACGGCGCGTAATCTCTCACGCAATGGCGACCGACGCACCGCTCCGCCGGGATGTGCGCCTGCTCGGCGACCTGCTCGGCCGCGTCATGGTCGAGCAGGAGGGGGAGGAGCTCCTCGCCCAGGAGGAGGAGATCCGGCTCGTCTCCCGCCGCGCTCGCGAGACGGGCGACCCGGAGATCCGCGCGGAGCTGGCCCGCGCCGTGGCCGTCCTCGACCTGGACACGCAGACGAAGATCCTCCGCGCCTTCGCGCTCTTCTTCCAGCTCGCCAACATCGCCGAGCAGCACCACCGCATCCGGCGTCGCCGCGACGTCGCGCGTGAGGAGGGCGTCCCCCGCGAGTCCCTCGCCGATGCATTCGCCAGGTTGCGGGAGAACGGCGTCGGGGCGGAGGCCCTGGCCGCTGCGGCCGCGCAGGTCTCGCTCGAGCTCGTACTCACGGCCCACCCGACCGAAGCCACGCGGCGCACGATCCTCCAGGCGCAGGCCCGGCTCGGCACACTCCTGGCCGAGCTCGACGCAGGCGAGGACGTGCTCGAGCGCGCGGCGGAGGAGATCACGATGCTCTGGCAGACGGACGAGGTCCGTCCCCAGCGGCCGCGCGTCGTCGACGAGATCCGGCAGGGGCTCTGGTTCTTCGAGCAGAGCCTCCTCACCGCGGCTGAGGAGCTGCTCGCCGCCTACCGGACGGCAATCCCCGGAGCGCCGCTGCCGCTCTTCTTCGGCAGCTGGATCGGCGGCGACATGGACGGAAACCCGAACGCCGGCCCGGACACGATCCGCGAGGCCCTCGGCCGCGCCCGGGCGCTCGCGCTCGGCCACTACCGCAGCGAGGTGCGCGAGCTTGCTGCGGCGCTCGGGCTGACGACGACTCTCGTCGGTGTCTCCGACGAGCTCCTGGAGTCCATCGCCCGGGACGAGCGCGAGCTGGCCGACTACGCCGCGGAGATCGGCGAGCAGAACCGCGACGAGCCGTACAGGCGCAAGCTCTCCTTCGTCTGGCAGCGTCTGGGAAACGACGGCTACGGCCGTGTCGAGGACCTCCAGAGGGATCTCGACGTGCTCGACCGCAGCCTTCGAGCCCACGGGGGCGCACGCATCGCCGACGGGCGGCTGGCGCGCCTGCGCCGACGGGTCGAGCTCTTCGGCCTGCACGTGGCGAAGCTCGACGTCCGCTTCCACGCCTCGGAGCTCGGGGAGCGCTCCGCCCGCGTGCATGGTGCCCTCGAGGCCGTCGCCGACGGACAGCGTCGGCTCGGCGAGCGGGCCGTCGACTCCGTCGTCGTCTCAGGGACGGAGTCGACGGCGGACGTGCTGTCCGTCGTCGACCTCGCCCGGGAGACGGGCGCCCGCGTGGCACCGGTGCCACTTTTCGAGACGATCCGCGACCTCGGCCAGGCGCCGGCGATCATGGAGACGCTGCTCGACGATCCGGGGTTCGCCGAGCTCGTCGAGGAGCGGGGCCGCCGTCTCGAGGTCATGGTCGGCTATTCGGACTCCGGCAAGGACGGCGGCTACCTGACGGCGCAGTGGGAGATCTTCCGCGCCCAGGAGCGGCTCGCGGCGCTCGCCGCCGAGCGTGAGCTCGAGCTGACGATCTTCCACGGCCGCGGCGGCAGCACGGGCCGAGGAGGCGGCCCCACGCACGCGGCGATCCTGGCGCAGCCGGCCGGCCACCCGCCCGGGCGGCTGAAGCTCACCGAGCAGGGGGAGACCGTCTCCTTCAAGTACGGCCTCCCCGGGCTCGCGTACAGGAACCTGGAGGCCGCGCTCGCCGCGACGCTCCTCTCGGCGTTCCCGGAGGTTGCCGGCTCCCGCCCACCGGAGGGCGCGCCGGAGACGATGGAGCGGCTCTCCGCCCGAGCGTTCGCGGCCTACCGCTCGCTCGTGTGGGAGGACGAGCGCTTCGTCGCCTTCTTCCGCCTATTCACGCCGATCGAGGAGCTCGCGCTGCTCGAGATCGGCTCACGGCCGGCACGTCGCCCCGAGGGCGGTGAGCTCCTCAGCTCCCTCCGCGCCATCCCCTGGGTGTTCGCCTGGACGCAGAACCGCTGCATCGTCCCGGCCTGGTACGGCTGCGGTACGGCCTTCGCGGGTGCCGAGATCGCGGAGCTGCGCCGCCTTTACGGGGGCTGGGCCTTCTTTCGCTCGCTCGTCGAGAACCTCGAGATGACGCTCGCGAAGTCGAGCCTCGAGATCGCCGCCGGCTATCTGGACCTCGTGGACGACGCGAGCCTGTACGAGCCGA
>Ga0081538_10002089_pt1 | contig 19911 bp, 22 predicted proteins | sample TabmetS5T2R1_FD_71022 | JGI IMG/M metagenome (GOLD analysis project Ga0081538, IMG submission 71022) | Tabebuia heterophylla rhizosphere microbial communities from the University of Puerto Rico - S5T2R1 | ecosystem: Host-associated > Plants > Roots > Rhizosphere ...
GGGCGGGGTGCTGAAGCGCTCGAAGTGCCACTCGAGCCACGGGCCGGCGGGGATCAGGTCGGGGGCGTCGGTCTCGATCTCGCGCCAGCCCAGCTCGGGGACGGGCGAGCGCTCGACACGGGCGCCGAGCACCGCCGCGAGCGCCTCGCCGCCGAAGCACAGCCCGAGGACCGGCACGTCGCGCTCGACCGCGATCCGCAGCAGGTCGAGCTCGGCAACGACCGCGGGATCGTGGGTGTCGTTCGGGCCGCTGGTGTGGCCGAGCGAGACCACGAACCCGTACTCGCTCGGGTCGGGCAGCGCGCCGTCCTCCCACGAGCGGTCGATCACGTACGGGATCCCGCGTTCCTCGAGCCACTCGCCGAGCAGCCCGGGCGGCGCCGACTCGACGTGCTGGCGGATGAGGACCGGCTTCACGCGGGCGAGCATACGGGCAGGTGTCCGCGTCCACACCAAGGGTCGGTTGCCGAGCCGCCCGGCGGCGGCTACAAAGCGGGCTGTGGCGGATCCCCGCATCGGCTCCGTGATCGCCGGCCATCGCGTCGAGCGCCTCGTCGGCCGCGGCGGGATGGGCGTCGTCTACGCCGCGGTCGACGTCGCGCTCGACCGCACCGTCGCGCTCAAGCTGATCGCGCCCGAGCTGGCCGCCGAGCCGGGGTTCCGCGCGCGCTTCATGACCGAGTCGCGGATCGCCGCCTCGCTCGACCACCCCAACGTGGTCCCCATCTACCGTGCCGGCGAGGACGACGGCTCGCTGTTCCTGGCCATGCGCTTCGTGGCCGGCGACGACCTGCGCACGCTCGTGGAGCGCGACGGGCCGCTCGACCCCGAGCGCGCCGCGCGCGTCGTCACCCAGGTCGCGGCCGCGCTCGCCGCCGCCCACGCGCGCGGGCTCGTGCACCGCGACGTCAAGCCCGCCAACGTGCTCATGGCCGGCGACGACCACTGCTACCTGACCGACTTCGGGCTCGTGAAGGACCTGTCGGCCACGGCGGGCCCCACGCAGACCGGGGAGATCCTCGGCACGCTCGACTACGTCGCGCCGGAGCGGATCCAGGGCGGCGCGACCGGCCCGTGGACCGACGTCTACGCGCTCGGCTGCGTGCTCTTCTTCGCGCTCACGGGCAGCGTCGTGTTCCCGCTCGAGGCGCCGGAGAGCAAGCTGTGGGCGCACGTGTCCGAGCCGCCCCCGGCCGTCTCGTCGGTGCGGTCCGGGCTCCCGCCGGAGCTCGACGCGGTCGTCGCGCGGGCGCTGGCCAAGGATCCGGCACAGCGCTACGACGAGGCCCCGGCGTTCGCGGCGGCCGTGCGTGAGGCCGCGGGCGGCCGGCCGGCGTCGCCGCCGCTCGACGCGCTTCAGCGGGCGGCCCGGGCCGTCGACGGCCCGGCGGCCGAGGTCGACCGGCTCGTCGCCGCCGCCGGTCGCGTGTCCGAGCGCGCGCAGCGCCTGCGCGACGCGGTCGACGAGCTGCCCCCGGAGCAGATCGAGCGCCGGCTCGACGAGGTGCGCGGGCAACAGGTCCCTGGCAAGGTGGCGCTCGTCGACGCGCTCGCCCAGCAGCTCGCCGCCCAGCGCCGGGGACGGGCACGGCTCGACGCCTTCAACGCGCGGCTCGAGCCGCTGCTCGCCGAGCGCGACGCGGGCGCGTTCGGCGCGCGGCTCGACGAGCTGGCCCGCGATCTCGAGGCGGCGCCGGCCGCCACGCCGGCCCGGCGCGGACCGTCGGAGGCGACCTCGTGATCGGGCCGCACCGCTCCACCCCGGCCGAGCTCAAGGCGCGGCTCGAGGCCGAGCGCAAGGGCGCCCCGTTCCTGGTCTTCTTCGACGGCGCGGGCGGCCAGGTGCTGCACGAGCTGCCGGCGGCCGAGCCGGTCACCATCGGCCGCAGCGCGGAGTGCGACGTCGGCCTCGCCTGGGACCGCGAGGTCAGCCGCGTGCACGCGCAGCTCGAGCGCGTCGGCTCGCACTGGGTGCTGGTCGACGACGGCCTCTCCCGCAACGGCTCGTTCGTCAACGGCGAGCGGGTCGTGGGCCGCCGCCTGCTGCGCGACGGCGACCGCCTGTGCTTCGGCGAGACGCCGGTCGTCTACCGGGCGGCGACGGCCGGGGGCGCGAGCTCGACGATCAGCGTCCCCGCCTCCCCGGCCGCGATCCCGGTCACCCCGACGCAGAAGAAGATCCTCGTCGCGCTCTGCCGCCCGGTCCGCGACTCGGCGTTCGCCACGCCGTCCACCAACCGCGAGATCGCCGACGAGGTCGCGCTCAGCGTCGACGCCGTCAAGGCCCACCTGCGCACCCTGTTCGAGCGCTTCGGCTTCGAGGAGCTGCCGCAGAACCAGAAGCGCGCCCGCCTCGCCGCGACCGCGCTCCTCCAGGGCCTCGTCACGCACCGCGACTAGGTGTGAAAGGCGCCACCCAGGGCTCCTGGGCGCCGAACCGCCGCGGTCCGACGATGACCCCATGGAGACCAGGATCATGCGCCGGCTTCGCCACAAGCGCCGCCGCGCCTTCATCGCGAGCTACGAGTTCCCGGCCGCCCTGCGCGTCAAGCTGCGCAACGAGCTCGGGGACGACCACCAGGCCGCCGTCGCCCTCGAAGGGTTGCGCGAGTGGTACCTGGCGTGCCTGAGCGCTCCGGGCGAGATGCTTGGCATGCCGTCACGGGCGGTCGACGTCGCCTGGCACGAGATGATCCTCATGACCCGCGCCTACCAGCACTTCTGCGACCGCGCGTTCGGGCACTACCTGCACCACACGCCGGACTCGGTGATGGACGGCTCGATGCACGAGAGCCTCGCGCGGACGCTCCACGTGCTCGAGACCCAGTCGCTCCCGCTGGCCGGCGTCCCGCTGCTGTTCGCGATCGACGGCGAGCTGGGGATCGAGGACGGCCAGGTGTGGACGGCGCAGGAGATCGACCACCTGCGCGACGTCGAGCTGCACCGCCACAGCTACTACTACACGCCGGGGTCGGGCGCCGGCTGCGCGGCGGGCAGCGGGTCGAGCTGCGGCGGCGGGGGCTGCGGAGGCGGCGGCTGCGGCGGTGGCGGCTGAGCCGACGGGTCGAGCCCGACGACGTCGAACGCCTGGGCCGGCCGGGCGAGCCCGCGCAGCGCGAGCTCGCCCAGCGGCCGCGCGATCGCCAGCGCATCGGTCGCCGCGTGCACGCGGCCGCTGACCAGGACCTGCCCGCGGCCGGCCGCCTCGCACAGGCGCTCGGCGAGCAGGGTCGGGCTCCCGATCGCCGCGTAGTCCCAGCGGCCCTCGAAGCCGACGCGGCCGAGCGTGGCGTGGCCCTGGGCGATGCCGACCGCCGGGTGCAGGTCGTACCCGCGGCGGCTCCAGTCCTCGGCGAGCTCCCACACGCGGTTGCGGATCGCGACCCCGAGGCGGACGGCGCACTCCGGCGCGTCCGGGCAGGGCAGCGGGTCGTTGAAGAACACGCTGACCCGGCCGCCGGCGAAGCGCTCGAGCGTCCCCTCGAGGCGGTGGACCTCCTCCCCCACCGCGGCCTGGTACTCGCGCAGCACGAGCATCAGCTCCTCGGGCTCGACCGCCTCCGCGAAGGCGGTGAAGTCGCGCAGCTCGCAGACCAGCGCGGTGATGTCGGCGCGGTGGCTCTCGAGGAACGCATGGTCGCCCGAGCGGGCTACGAGGTCGGCGATCTGCGGCGGCACGAAGCCCCGCAGCTGCGCCGCCTGCGCCTCGACGGTGTCGTGGTAGCGCTTGATCCGCAGCAGCGAGCGGACGCGCGCGAGCAGCTCCTCATGGTCGAACGGCTTGGTCACGAAGTCGTCGGCGCCCGCCTCGATCGCGCGCCGCTTCTCCTGCTCGCCGCTGGCGGTGAGCATGACCACCGGCAGGAAGCGCGTGCGCTCACCCTCGCGCAGCCGCCGCACGACCTCGTAGCCGTCCATGCCCGGCATCACGACGTCGAGCAGAACGAGGTCGGCGCCCTCCGCGCGCTCCAGCGCCTCGGCGCCGGAGCCGGCGGTCGCGACCGCATAGCCGTGCGGCTCGAGCACCGCCTGCAGCAGGCGGACGTTCTGCGGCACGTCGTCGACGACGAGGACGACCGCCGGCTCGCTCATCCGGCGCCGCCGATCAGGTCCGCGACCTGGCCCGGCAGCGCGGGCACGCTGACCGGCTTCTCGAGGTAGCCGTCGAAGCCGGCGGCCAGGAAGCGCTCGCGGTCCTCCTTCATGGCCAGCGCCGTCATGGCCACCACGGGGATCGACGCCGTGGCCGCGTCGGCCCGCAGGCGGCCGAGTGCCTCGACGCCGTCGATGCCCGGGAGCTGGACGTCCATGAGCACGAGGTCGGGCGCCTGCTCGCGCGCGAGCGCGATCCCGCGCTCGGCGTCGCCGGCCTCGAGCACGCGGTAGCCGGCGTGGCCGAGCACGTCGCGCACGAGCTTGAGGTTGAGCGGGTGGTCCTCGATGACGAGCACGGTCGTCACGCGAGCTCCTCCGCGCAGCGCTCGAGCGCCTCCAGCAGCTCCTCGCGCCCGACCGGCTTGACGAGGTACTCGACCGCGCCGAGCGCGAGCCCCTTGCCGCGCTCGTCGAGCATCGAGACCACGACCACGGGCGAGTCGGCGGTCGCCGGGTCGGCCTTCAGGCGCGCGAGCAGGTCCCAGCCGTCGACGCGCGGGAGCAGGATGTCGAGCACGACGGCGCGCGGCCGCAGCGCGCGGGCCAGCTCGAGCCCTTCGGCGCCGTCGCGCGCCAGCGCGATCCGGTAGCCGGCGCCTTCGAGATAGAGCGTGAGCAGCTCGGCCGAGTGCGGGTCGTCCTCGACGATCAGCACGGTCTCCAGGTCGCGCTCGGCGGCGACCTCCTCGGGGCGGTCGGCGGCGGCCGCCGTCTCCGGCGGGCGGACCGGCACCGCGAAGCCGAACGTGCTGCCGGCTCCGAGCCGGCTGGTCATCCAGATCCGGCCGCCGTGCAGCTCCACGATCCGCCGCGAGAGCGTGAGGCCGAGCCCGGTGCCCTCGGACCGCGCCTCCCGGCCGCCGCGCTGGAAGGCCTCGAAGATCCGCTCGCGGTCGGCCTCGGCGATGCCGATCCCGGTGTCGCGGACCACGACCCGCGCCTCGTCGCCGGCGAGCTCGGCGCTGACGTCGACCGCGCCGCCGTCGGGCGTGAACTTGACTGCGTTCGTGAGCAGGTTGAGCACGACCTGCTTGAGCTTGAGCTCGTCGGCCCAGATCACCCCGACGTCCGGGGCCACCGCGAGCGAGATCGCGATCCCGTGGCGCGCGGCGCGCTCGCGGACCATGGCCAGCCCGTGCTCGAGCAGGTCGGGCAGCGACAGCGCGGTCGGCTCGAGCTCCATCCGGCCGGCCTCGACCTTGGACAGGTCGAGGATCTCGTTGATCAGCTCGAGCAGGTGGCGCCCGGAGTCGCGGATGTCGCGGACGTACTCCTCCTGGCGCTCGTTGAGGTCGCCGAACATGCGCTCGAGCAGCACGTCGGAGAAGCCGATCACCGCGTTCAGCGGCGTGCGCAGCTCGTGCGACATGCTGGCCAGGAACTCGGACTTGTGGCGGCCGGCGACCTCCAGCTCGCGCTCACGCTGCTGGAGGGCGAGGAAGAGCTGGACGTTCTGGATCGCGATCGCGCCCTGGGCGGCGAACGTGGTGACCAGCTCGACCGTGCGGTCGTCGAAGCCCGAGACCTCCTCGCGCCAGAGCGTGGTGACGCCGATCACCTTGTCGGCGGCCAGCATCGGGACGCCGAGCATGGTGCGGAAGCCGCCGAGCTCGCGCGCGCGGTGCATCTCGTAGTCGGGGTCGGCGCGGGCGTCGAGGATCTGGACCGTGCGGCGGCCGAGCCCGACGCGGCCGACGAGCGTGCCCGATCCGCGCCGGATCGGGATCCCGGCCACGTGGTCGCGGTACGCCTGCGAGCCGCCGATCGCGAGCGCCAGCCGGTAGACGTCGCCGTCGAGCACGTAGATCTGCCCGGCATCGGCGCCGCAGAGGCGGACGGCCTGCCGCAGCACGGTCTCGAACACCGGCTCGAGCTCGAACGCCGTGCGCCCGATCACCTCGAGCACCTCGCCCGCGGCCGACTCGCGCTCCTTGGCCTCCGCGAGGTCGCGTTCGAGCCGCTCGATGCGCTCGTCCGTCATGGCATCAGACTAAGCCCGGCGAGCGCGGGTGCGGCATTACACTGCCGACGTGCCTGCCTCGGGGCTCCCGCACGCACCGGCGGGCTCCGCGACCTTGGCGGAGCAGCAAGAGTCGCTCCGGCGCGTGGCGCTGCTGGTGGCGACCGGCGCGGCGCCGGCCGACGTGTTCGCGGCGATCGCCCGCGAGGTGGCGGTCATGCTGCGTCCGCGGCTGGTCCAGATCTTCCGCTGGGAGGCCGACGGGAGCGTCACCGTGACCGGCACCTGGGGGGACGGCCCCAACCCGTTCCCGGCCGGCTCCAACTGGCCCTGGGACGACTCGCTGCTCGCGGTGAGGGAGCGGTTGCGGTCCGGGCAGCCCGTCCGGATCGAGGACGTCGCGGAGTCGATCGCAGGCGAGCTGGCGGACGCGGGCTTGAGCGTCGGGGTCGGCTCGGCCGCCGGCGCTCCGATCGTCGTCGACGGCGAGGCGTGGGGCCACGTGAGCGTCGAGATGGCGAAGGGCGTGCCCTTGCCCGACCGCGTGGAGGAGCGGCTGGCGGAGATCACGGAGCTCGTGGCCACCGCGATCTCCAACAGCGCGGCCCGCGAGCAGCTCTCCCAGCTCGCCGAGGAGCAGGCCGCGCTCCGGCGGGTGGCGACCCTGGTGGCCCACGGGGCCCCGCCCGCCGCGGTCTTCGACGCGGTCGCCGAGGAGCTCGGCCGCCTGCTCGACGTCGCCTCGTCAGGGCTCGTCCGCTTCGAGGGCGACGAGACGGCCAGGGTCGTCGCCGGCTGGGGCCGGCTCGGCGAGGAGGTCCCCGTCGGCGCCCGGCTCCCGATCGGGGGGACCAACATCGTCACGCAGATCGCGCGGACCGGGAAGCCGGCCCGCATCGACGACTACCAGGGCACCGGCTCCGGCGAGGTCGCCAAGCGGGCGCGCCGCCTGAACACCCAGACCGCGATCGGCGGTCCGATCACCGTCGCCGGGCAGCTCTGGGGCGCCATGATCGCGTCGGCCGAGGCCGGACCGCTGCCGACGGGCACCGAGCGCCGGCTCGCGCAGTTCATCGAGCTGATCGGCACCGCGATCGCCAACACCGAGGCGCGTGTCGAGCTCGCCCGGCTCGCGGACGAGCAGGCGGCCCTCCGGCGCGTGGCGACGCTGGTCGCCGAGGAGGTGCCGGCCCTCGAGCTGTTCGCCAAGGTCGGCGACGAGGTGGCGGGCGTGCTGGGATCCCGGATCGAGTCCGCGATCCTCCGCTACGAGGCCGACGACACGGCGACCGTGCTGGCCGGGTCGTCGGACCCGGTCCCGGGCGGCATCGTCGTGGGCGAGCGACTGCCGTTGGACGGGAGCAGCGTGTCCGCCCAGGTCCACCGCGAGCAGCGCGCGGTTCGGGTGGACGACTACTCGGCGGCGGAGGGCACGGTCGCCGACCACGCCGCCAAGCACCAGATCCGCGGGGCGATCGGCTGCCCGATCCTGGTCAGGGGCCACATCTGGGGCTGCATGGTGGTCGCCCATCGCGAGGACGAGCCGTTTCCCGCCGACACCGAGCGACGGGTGTCCCAGTTCACGGAGCTCGTGGCCACGGCGATCGCCAACGCCGAGGCCCGCGCCGAGCTGCAGCGCCTGGCCGACGAGCAGGCGGCGCTGCGCCGGGTGGCGACGCTCGTCGCGGAGGCCCCGGCCCCGACCATGGTGTTCGACGCCGTCGTGGTCGAGGTCGCGCAGCTGCTGAGCGCGACGCTGGTCGGCATGATGCGCGCCGAAGGCTCGAGCGAGGTCACGATCGTGGCCCAGCGCGGTCAGGACCCCGAGATCGTCCGTGTCGGGATGCGGCTGCCGCTCGACGGCGAAAGCGTCACCGGCCGCGTCCTGCGGACCGGGCGCTCGGCCCGGCTCAACCTCTACGACGCGGCGGACGGGACGATCGCCGACATCGCCCGCCGCTCCGGCGTCGCCGCCACCGTCGGCGCGCCGATCACGGTCGAGGGCCGGCTGTGGGGCGTGATCACGGCGAGCTGGGAGGGCGGGCAGGACCCGCCGCCCGGCGACGCCGAGGCGCGCCTGTCCGAGTTCGCGGGCCTGCTCGAGACGGCGATCGCGAACGCCGACAGCCGCGACCAGCTCACGGCCTCCCGCGCGCGCGTGCTCACGGCGGGCGACGAGGCACGGCGGCGCGTCGTCCGCGACCTGCACGACGGTGCCCAGCAGCGCCTGGTCCACGCGATCATCACGCTCAAGCTCGCCCGGCAGGCGCTCGAAGAGGGTTCCGCGCGAACGGAGTCGCTGCTCGACGAGGGGATCGACCACGCCGAGCAGGGCAACGCCGAGCTGCGCGAGCTCGCCCACGGGATCCTGCCCGGGGTCCTCACCGGCGGCGGGCTCCGGGCCGGCGTCGACGCCGTCGTCTCGCGGCTGGACATCCCCGTCGACGCCGAGATCACGAGCCGGCGGCTGCCGCTGGAGATCGAGGCGAGCGCGTACTTCATCGTCGCCGAGGCGCTGACCAACGTGGTCAAGCACTCGCAGGCGGCGCGGGCCGTCGTGGTCGCCTCGGTGGCCGACGGCACGCTGCAGCTCGAGGTCCGCGACGACGGCATCGGCGGCGCCGACGCGACCGGCCACGGGCTGCTCGGCCTCGGGGATCGCGTCGCCGCCCTCGGCGGGCGGCTGCGGATCGAGAGCCCGCAGGGCGGCGGCACCGTCCTCGCGGCCGAGCTGCCGCTGTAGGGTCCGCCGGGATGGCCGCCCGCGCCCTCGTCTTCGACGTCTTCGGCACGCTCGTGGACTGGCGCTCGGCGATCGCGCGGGCGTTCAGCGCGAGCGGCGTGCCCGGCGACCCCGAGGATCTGGCCGACGCCTGGCGCGCCCGCTACCAGCCGATCCTGGCCGAGGTCAACGAGGGCCGGCGGCCGTGGGGCGACTTCGACGTGCTCCACCTCGCGACGCTCGACGACCTGCTCGCCGAGCGCGGCGTGGAGCTGCCCGAGGAGGCCCGGCGCCGGCTCGTCGGCGCGTGGCACCGCCTGGACCCGTGGCCCGACGTGCGGCCGGGGCTGGAGGCGCTGCGCCGCCGCCACGTGACGGCGACGCTCTCCAACGGCCACCTCGCGCTGCTCGTCGACCTCGCTCGGCACGGCGACCTGCGGTTCGACTGCGTGCTTTCGGCCGAGCTCGCGCGCGCGTACAAGCCCGCGCCCGCGGCCTACGAGACGGCCGCGCGCCTGCTCGGCGTCGAGCCGAGCGCGCTCATGCTCGTGGCCGCCCACCCATGGGACCTGGAGGGCGCCCGCGGGGCCGGCCTGCAGACCGCGTTCATCGACCGCCCGCTCGAGTTCGGACCGGGCTCGGCGGCGCGGGATGACCCGGAGGCCGACGAGTCGGCCGGCGACCTGCTCGAGCTCGCCGAGCGGCTCACGCGCGACAGCGCGTAGGCGAGCCAGCCGCGCGCCACGAGCAGGGCCGTGCCGGCTCCCGCCGCGGCCGGGATCAGCTCCTCGACCGGCACGCCTGCGACATGGGCGATCACGGTCACTTCGTGTCCACCTCGTACTCGTCGTGTCGCCGCCACCACTCGCCGGCGGGCTCCTGCGGGTAGCCCTCGGGCGAGTCCTCCCAATCCTCCTGGCGCCCCAGGGGGCTGATGTCGTGGTAGCTGAACGTGCTGCCGAGCGCCTCGTCGCCGCGGCCGTCGACGAAGTAGGTGCGCAGGACGCGGTCGCCCTCGCGCAGGAACACGTTGGTGCCGTGCCACTCGCCGACGCCGAAGTCCTTGTCGAAGTCGTCGGTGATCGTGTACCAGGGCGCCCGCCAGCCCATCCGCGCCTTCAGGCGCTGGATGTCCTCCTGCGGCCCGCGCGAGGCGTACGCCAGCGTGATGTCCCGCGCGTGCAGGTGCGCGGGGTGGGCGTCCTGGTCGGCCATCATCGAGCAACCGACGCAGCCACGCTCCGGCCAGCCCTCGACGCCGGGCTCGAAGAAGAAGCGGTAGATGATGAGCTGACGGCGCCCCTCGAACAGGTCGAGCAGGCTCGCCGGCCCGTTCGGGCCCTCGAACCGGTACTCCTTCTCCACCGCCATCCTCGGCATCCGGCGGCGTCGTGCGGCGAGCGCGTCGCGCGCGTGGGTCAGCTCCTTCTCCTTGACCAGCAGCTCGTCGCGGGCGGTCTTCCACTCCTCGGGTGTGACGATCGGTGGTGTGTTCATATAGGTGCTGACACCCGCTGCCGCGAAAGCGGAACGCTCGATTCCTTCCGGCGCGCAGCGGTGTCCTTTCAGGTGATGGACGAAGACGCGTTCCGAGAGCTGACCGAGCCCTACCGGCGCGAGCTGCAGCTGCACTGCTACCGGATCCTCGGCTCGACCCAGGACGCCGAGGACCTCGTGCAGGAGACGCTGCTGGCGGCGTGGCGGGGCCTGGAGCGGTTCGAGGGCCGCTCGTCGGTGCGGACCTGGCTCTACCGGATCGCGACGAACCAATGCCTGAACGCGCTGCGCGCGAAGTCGCGCCGCCCACAGGAGGTGCCGACGATGGACGCTCCACCGCCCACCGGGCGGACCACTCCGACCTGGCTCGAGCCGTACCCGGACGTCCTGCTCGACATCGCGGACGACGCGCCCGACCCGGCGGCGCGCTACGAGGCGAGGGAGTCGATCGAGCTGGCCTTCATCCACGCCCTCCAGGGCCTCCCGCCGCGCCAGCGCGTGGTCCTCGTGCTGCGCGACGTGCTCGGCTTCCGCACCGCCGAGGTCGCCGAGATGCTCGACACCGGCGAGGTCTCGGTGAAGGGCGCCCTCCAGCGCGCCCGCGCGACGCTCCGCAAGCGGCAGCCGGCCGGCGCCGACCGCGACCGCGCGCCCGGGCCGCACACGGACCGCGAGCGCCGGCTGGTGGGGCGCTTCGCCGACGCGGTCGAGAGCGGCGACGTGGACGCCGTCGTCGCCCTCCTCACCGAGGACGCCCGGCTCACCATGCCGCCGCTGCCGCTCGAGTACCAGGGCCACGAGGCGATCGGCGCCTTCCTGCGCTACCGCGCCGAGCTGCGCGGCGCGGCGCTGCGCATCGTCGCCACCCGGGCCAACACCCAGCCGGCGTTCGCCTGCTACCTCCCCGACGCGCACGCGGGGATCGCCCGCCCATGGGGGCTGCTCGTGCTCACGCTCGAGGGTGACGCGATCGCGGGGATCACCTGGTTCGCCGACACGGGCGTCTTCAGGCACTTCGGGCTGCCGCGCACGCTGCCGACGTGACGCCGCGATGAGCCGGCGCGTCTGGCAAGGTCTCAACCGGCATGCCCGATCGTGAGCCCACCGAGACCACCAACCTCGACACCCTCTACGGATCGCAGCCGATCCCGTGGAGCCGCCCGCGCGACGCGCTGGCCGGCGGCGCGCTCCTGACCATGGAGGCGCACGTCTTCCTCGGCACCGTGCGGCCCGACGGCCGGCCGCACGCGGCCGGGATCGGCGCCGCCTGGTACGACGGCGACCTGTACTTCCAGACCGGCCCCGAGACCCGCAAGGGGCGCAACGTCGCCGCGAACCCGGCCTGCACCGTCTCCGCGAGCCTCCCCGGGATGGACCTCGTCTTCGAGGGCGACGCCCACCGCGTCACCGACGCGCCGACCCTCGAGGCGGTCGCCGCGCTCTACCGCGAAGAGGGCGGCTGGCCCGTGCAGGTCGAGGGCGACGCGTTCACCGCGCCCTACAGCGCGCCGAGCGGCGGCCCGCCGCCGTGGCACCTGTTCCGCGTGGCGGTCCACACCGTGTTCGGCGTCGCCGGTGCCGAGCCGGGCGGCGCGACGCGCTGGCGGTTCTGAGCACGTCTCAGGCGGACGGCTCCGCGAACGCGATCGCGTCGCCACCACGACCTCGCTCCCGTGGGTACGAGATTGGAGAGCAGCACGGTTGACCTCGCGAAGGGAGCTCGGATGTCCGGCCCGTTCATCTTCATCGCCACGAACCGGCTCAAGCCGGGCGCCTACGACCTGGAGCGCCGCCGCGTGCAGGGACTCGTCGAGTTCATCGAGGCGGGCGAACCGCGTCTGCTGGCCTTCAACGAGTACGCCAACGCGGAGCGCACCGAGGTGACCGTCGTGCAGGTCCATCCGGATGCGGCCTCGATGGAGCTCCACGTGGGCGTCGTGCGTGAGCGGGCGGCGCAGGCCTATGCCGAGACGCTCGATGCCACGACCCAGATCCAGGTCTTCGGCACGCCGAGCGAAGCGGTCGTGGAGATGCTGCGGGCGCAGGCCGGCGGCGGAGTGCCGCTCACCGTCCACGCCGAGCACCTCGGGGGGTTCACGCGGATCGGAAGCTGAGCCGGACGCTAGCGCGGCGACGGGAAGATCGACTCGGTGCGGCCCGTGCGCTCCTCGAGCAGCCGATCGGCGTACCGCAGCAGGGCGACAAGGGACGCGAACGCCACGACGCCGCCCACGCCCGCCGCCACGCCGAGCGAGGCACCGGCGAGGGCTCCGAGCGCGATCGCGATCGCGCTGCCTCCGACCACGCTGTTGATCACGGCGACGACCGTGGCGAAGGTGAAGAACTGCTTGCGCCCCTCCGCCGGCACCGCAGCGTTCTCGAACACGCCGCGCCCGTCGTCGTGCCCGGAGAGCAGGAAGAGCTTCGCCTGGTCGCCGGCGATCTGCTTGTAGTAGCCGCGGATCCGGTTGATCGCGACGCCGTAGCGGAAGTCCTCGGCCCCGCACTCGACCACGCGCACGAAGGTGAAGACGCCGAGGACGTAGAGCGTCGGGAGCACGGTGAGCGCGAAGACGTCGAAGGCGCTGCCGGTCTGCGACGCCTGGCCGATGAACCCGAGCGCGACCAGCGTGCTGGAGACCGAGAGGATGTAGAGCGACGCGCGGGAGGCACTCTCGCTCGCAGTCTGCGAGCGGGCGCCCTGGAGCGTGAAGTGCTCGGTGGTCAGAGCGGTCAAGAGCTCCTGGCGGTCGGGCGCCTCCCCCACCGCAGAAACGTACCAACGCCGAGCTGTCGCTACGGCTCGATGTTCTGGTTCAGCCGGAAGACGTTCGCCGGGTCGTACGCGCGCTTGAGCTCGACCAGGCGCTCGTACCGCCGCTCGCCGTAGGCCTGGCGGACCCGCTCGGGGCCCTCGTCGCCGAGGAAGTTGACGTAGACGCGTCCGCGCGCGTGCGGCTGCAGAGCCGAGAAGAAGTCGCGCGCCCAGGCGACGTGCCGCTCGCCCTCGGGGTCGTCCTCGGTCCAGACCGCGTTGATGTTCACGTTGTGGGCGGCGTCGCGCTGGCTGAACGCGGTCTCGCCCGCACCCGCGCGGGCCACGGCACCGCCGAGCTGGAAGACGATGCAGTACGACTTCGGCGACGTCTGCACCGAGGCGTGGGCGACGAGCGTGTCGATCGCGCCGTCCGTGAGCGGCGGCAGCTCGACCGACTTCCAGGCGTAGTGCCAGCCGTGCGGGACGGCCGGGTCGAACATCGACTGGAGCGCGGTGTAGGGCTTCGGCTCGAGCCGGTCGACGATCGGGGTGCCGAACGCCTTCAGCGGCCGCACGACCTCGGCCCCGTCCTCGGGTGCGCCGGCGTAGCAGGCACCGACCATCACGATCGGCTTGCCGTGCACGTCCTCGGGCAGGAACGGGAGCGGGGGCGCCATCCGCAGGTTGAAGATCGTCGTCAGCTCCTCGGGCGCCGTGGCGATGAAGTCGCGGTAGAAGGCGAGCACCTCGCGGGCGTCCTCCAGCGGATGGAAGATCGGCCCGGCGAGCACGATCGGCCCGACCGGGTGCAGCCGGTACTCGAACGAAGTCACGACCCCGAAGTTCCCGCCGCCGCCGCGGAGCCCCCAGAACAGCTCGGGGTTCTCATCCGCGCTCGCCCGGAGGAGCTCGCCCTCCGCCGTCACCAGGTCGGCCGACAGGAGGTTGTCGACCGTCGCGCCGTGCTTTCGCATGAGCCAGCCGATGCCGCCGCCGAGGGTGAGGCCCGCGATGCCGGTGTGGGTGACGATCCCGCCGACCGTCGCCAGGCCGTGAACCTGCGTCTCGCGGTCGAGCTCGCCCCAGAGCACGCCGGCCTCGGCCCGAGCCGTGCGCGCCGCCGGGTCGACGCGGATGCCCTTCATCGGCGAGAGGTCGATGACGAGCCCTTCGTCGCAGAGCGCATGACCCGCGACGCCGTGACCGCCGGAGCGCACCGCGACGCGGAGGCCACACTCGCGCGCGAAGCGGACCGCCGCGACGACGTCGGCGACTCCGGTGCAGCGAGCGACGCAGGCGGGGCGGCGGTCGATCGCCCCGTTCCAGATCGCGCGCGCGGCGTCGTAGCCCTCGTCGCCGGGTGCGATCACAGGGCCGCGGAGCGTGTCCCGCAGCCGCTCGAGATCGGTGGTCGCCGTCGTCTCGGTAGCCATGGCGCCGACGCTAGGCGGGCGTCCGGTCACGGCCTAGACCGAGTTTCGAACCAACCGGTTCGAGTTCCGAACCTGGCTCGTCTCCGGCCGCCACCCGGGATTAGCATTGGCGCAGGATGCGGGGCTACGCGCAGTACTGCCCTATCGCCAAGGCGAGCGAGATCCTCGGTGACCGGTGGACGCTCCTGATCGTGCGCGAGATGCTGGGCGGTGCGAGCGGCTTCAACGAGCTCCAGCGCGGGCTGCCGGGGATCTCACGCTCGGTCCTCGCCGATCGGCTCCGCTCGCTCGAGCGGGCCGAGATCATCGAGCGCCGCACCGGCCCCACCGGGCGGACGCTCGACTATCGCCTGACGCTCGCCGGCCGGGACCTCGAGGCGGTCGTGCAGGCGATGGGCGAGTGGGGAGTCACGTGGTCGGTCACCGATCCCCGCCCCGAGGAGCTGGATCCCTACCTCCTGATCGTCTGGATGGCCCGCCACGTGGATCGCGAGCAGCTTCCGCCCGCTCGCACGGTGGTCCAGTTCGACTTCCGCGACCCGTCGGAGCGCTACTGGATGGTGCTCGAGCCCTCCGACGTCTCGGTCTGCCTCCAGCACCCCGGGTTCGACGTCGACCTCGCGGTCACCGTCGACACCGCGACCCTCTACCGCGTCTACCTGGGGCGCGCCGAGCTGGCCGGCGCGCTCCGGGCTCGCAAGCTGACGATGAGCGGCCCGCGGGCGCTCCAGCTTGGGTTCGCACGCTGGTTCGCCTGGAGCGCGTTCGCACCCGCCAGCCGGCGGGCCGACGAGCGGCGCCGGGCGGCGACCCGACTCGCAGGCCCGCGTCGGGTGCGGGTCGAGCTCCCCGCACGCTGACGGCCCTTACGACGGCTTGCCGGTCATCGCCCACACGGCGACGACGTACATGGCGAGCAGGACGAGGGCGATGATCCCGCTCACTCGCAACATGCCCTCGCCACCACCCCGGCGCGAGCGCCGCAGCCCGACGCCGCCGAGCACGAGCGCGATCACGAGCAGGAGCGCGCCGAGGTCGGAGATCCCGAAGCCGATGCCGATCCACGCCGGATCGTCGCCGGTGAACCCTTCCTTGTCGTAGATCCACTGGGCGCCGGCGCGCATGATGATGAATCCCGGCAGCGCCACCCACGCGAGCGTGCGGAAGGAGAGGCGGATCAGCGCACCCGTCTCGTCCCGTCGCGCGAGGGCCGCCGCGCCGCCGGCGGTCAGCAGGCCGCCCACGAGGATCATCGCCCCGGCGACGTGCACGAGCAGCGCCCAGTTCCAGCTGTCGGGGCGGATCGCGGCGAGCAGGCTCATGCGCCGGGCTTGAAGATCATCAGGACGAGGATGACCGTGAACGCGGTCACCGTGATCGCGTGCAGGGTCGCGACCCGGCGATCGCTGAGCTTCGCGGCCAGCTCGGCGCTCGTCTCGTCGCCGCCGCCGGCGAGCCGCTGCGCCAGCTCCTGCGCGTCGGTGTAATGCGCGCCGACGCGCGATCCGGCCGCGCCGCCGACGATCCAGAGCGCGATCGAGATCAAGATCCACGCGTCCCAGATCTGGTAGTCGTCGAGGTCGATCGCCAGCGCGATCCCGAGCAGCAGCGCCAGCGCGGCCCCCGCGCCGACCAGGGGGCCGCCGATCGCCGCGAGCCGGCTGTACGCGATCGCGCGTTGCGGCCGGTCGACCGCCCAGCCCGCGACCATCACGGCGCTGAAGAGCACGAGCGCCGCGATCAGCGCGAACGCCGCCAGCACGTGGAGGGCGAGGAGCCAGTCCGAGAAGTCCACGCGCGCACAGTACGCGCTCGACCGGCGCCAGCGCTTCCACAGGCCGTCGGGCGAGAAGACCCCAGGATCCTGGGATCGACGCCGGCGGCCGCGTGCCGCACCCTGCCCGGACCGAGTGTTCATCGCCCGCGCGCCGTTGTCCCGCCGCGGGCCGCAAACCGGAGGTCCTCATGCTGAAACTCCGCCCGACCGGGCTCGTCGTCCGCCGCGTCGCGCCGCTGGCGTGCGCGCTCGCCGCTGCCCTCGCCCTCGCCGCGGCGCTGCCGACAGTGGCGAGCGCACACGAAGCCTGGGCCTTCCATGGCGCCGACTCGGCGCGCGTCCTCGCATCGCACACCTACATCGAGATCTACGACCACGAGTGCGACGGTCACTCCGTCTACACCCGCTATCGGATGAGCAACGGGAACCTCGGGCAGTTCACCGACAACGACGGATGCGGGCCCAATCGCGCCTACCGCAACACGCCGTCGGGCATCAGGATCGTCCGGTTCCAGGTCTGCGAGGCCACCGAGGGCTGCAGCGCGATCAAGGGCGCCTGAACGCGAGCACCCCGGCGGCGCAGGCTCAGCCGGCGGTCGTCCCGCCGTCCATCGCGAGCGTTGCGCCCGTCACGAAGCGCGCCTCGTCGCTGAGCAGGAAGGCCACGAACGCAGCGACCTCGTCGGGGCCGGCGACTCGCCCGGTGGGGTTGGGCGCGGAGAGCGAGGCGCGGTCGACCTCCGGCCCGACGCCGAGCAGCTCGCGGTACAGCGGGGTGTCGACGTTCCCGGTGACCAGCGCATTGACGCGGATGCCGTCGCCGGCGTGAGCCAGCGCGGCGGCCCGCGTCAGACCGACGACGCCGTGCTTTGCCGCGACGTATGCCGTCAGACCGCCGATCCCGGTCGTCCCAGCGGTGGAAGCGTTGTTGACCACCGCGCCGCCACCCGCGGCCAGCAAGGCCGGGATCTGCGCTCGCACGCAGGAGAAGACGCTGGTGAGGTTGAGCTCCAGCTCAGCCCTCCAGCCGGCCGCGTCGATGTCCGCGGGCCGGCCGGGAGCCACGACGCCGCCCACGTTGTTGAACGCGCCGTCCAACCTTCCGTAGCGGGCAATGGCGGTCTCGACGAGCGTGGCCGGGCCATCCACGTCGGTCATGTCCGCGGCCACGAACACGGCGTCGGCCCCGGCCGCGCGCAATCTGGCCTCGACATCGCGGCCGTCGTCCTCGCCGCGGGCCGTCAGGACCAGCCGGGCGCCTTCAGCGCCAAGCCGTTCCGCGGCGGCGAGGCCGATGCCCCGCGTCGCGCCCGTGACGATCAGGACCTTGCCGTCGAGCCGCTTCGTGTTCATCGGCATACCTTGACGACGGACGCCCCGGACGGGCGACCACGGGGTTTCGGCCCCGCGCGCTCAGCACTCGAACACCGACCAGCAGATGTCGTTCCGCAACCGCTGGTCGTCGAGCACGAGCTCGCGAATCGACTCCGGAAGCTGATCGCGCTGCCACCGGCACTCGAGTCGCCCTGCGGCCTCGCCCTCGCCCTCCGGCGCGGCAGCACGTGCGGCCTTGATCGCGTACGCGGCAGCGCCGAGCTCGTGCGCGGCGACGTGCGCGACGACCCCGGCCTGGCCGGCGGCGTACGCGGCGTGCCGTGGTGCTCCACGCAGGTCTCGCGCCGCGGCCATGGCATGGCCGGCCGCGGTGCGAGCCTGGGTCATCTTCACCTCGCCGCGCACCCAGGCGCGAGCGTGCGCGATCGCCTCACGCGGTCGTGGGTCTTCCGGCCGAGCCGACTCGAACAGGTCGAGGACGTGCTCCGCGCACGATGCCGCCCAGAGAGCGAGGAGATGGTGGTCCGGGTCGGTGAGCGTCCCACCGCGGCGGATCGTCACGAAGCGAGGGTCCCGGACGTTCGGGAGGATCATCGCCGGACGTTCCGATCGCCCGCCTCGATGGCGGTGCGGGCGTACCAGACGGCGAACCGGCCTTCGGGGGTCCGGAGCCACGCCTCGAGGTCCCGCTCGAACCGCTTGAACGCGCGGGCCCGTGAGCCCACGGCGGGGAAGTCCTCGCGCTCCTCGTCCGGCATCGCCTCCATGTTAGGTGACCCTAACGGACCGATCCGGCGGGCGCCCACTCCCGAGGCCTGAAGGCGGCGTCGACCGGCGTCCGGGCGACGTTGGCCGCCAGGTTCGCCAGCGTCGTGTACGCGATCTGGGTGATGACCTCGAGCGCGGACTCGGCCGAATAGCCCGCCGCGGAGAACGCCGCGAGCGCGTCCTCGTCGACGTGCCCGCGACCGCGCAGCACGGCCAACGCGAACGCGTGGAGGGCCTCGAGCCGCTCGTCGGGCAGCTCCGAGCCGGCCCGAAGCGCCTCCAGCACGTCCTCGCCCGCCCCCGCGCCGGCCGCGAAGGTCGAGTGGGCGGCCATCGAGTACGGGCTGGCGTTCTCGCGGCTCACGGACAGGCCGACGACCTCGCGCTCCAAGGCGCTCAGCGCCGACCCGCGCAGCGCCGACTGCATGGCCACGAAGCCCTGCAGGGCGACCGGCGAGCCCGCGAGCGTCGCCGCGAGGTTGGGGACGAAGCCGACGTTGCGCTCGAGCGCCGCGAGCGCGTCCTGCGACCCGGCCGGCGCCGACGAGGTGGTGTGGATGGGGAACTCGGTCATGGCCGGCACGGTCGCCGACGACCGGTCGCCGCTCAATTCCCCGCCAGGGAATCGCCGCGCCTCCGCGCGGCCCCTAGAGTCCCGCGCCATGCACGCCAGCCCCGTCGGCGCGCTGCTCCAGCACTGGCGCCGCGAGCGCCGCATGAGCCAGCTCGTCCTCTCCCACGAGGCGGGCGTCACGCAGCGGCACGTGAGCTTCGTCGAGAGCGGCCGCGCCAACCCGAGCCGCGAGATGGTCCTCACGCTCGCCCGCGCCCTCGACGTCCCGCTGCGCGAGCGCAACCAGATGCTGCTCGCGGCCGGCTACGCGCCGCACTACCGCGAGACCGGCCTCGACGACGAGTCGCTGGCCACGGTCCGCGCCGCCCTCGACCGCGTGCTCGCCCACCACGAGCCCTACCCCGCCGTCCTCATGGACCGCCACTGGGACGTGATCGAGGCCAACCGCCCGGCCCAGGCCATGTTCGCGTTCCTGCTCGGCGGCCCGCCGCCCGCGCCCGCGAACGTCGTCCGCCTGATGTTCACCGAGCTGCGCCCCCACGTCGCCAACTGGGAGGAGACCGGCGAGGCGCTCGTGCAGCGCGTGCACCGCGAGGCCGTCGGCGGCGTCCCCGATCCGCGCACGACCCGGCTGCTCGACGAGCTGCTCGCCGAACCCGGCATCCCGCCCGCCTGGCGCACGCCCGACTTCGCCGCCACCCAGCTCCCGCTCATCCCCGTCCGCTTCGCCAAGCAGGGCGTCGAGGTCGCCTACTTCTCGCTCGTCACCACGGTCGGGACGCCGCAGGACGTCACGCTGCAGGAGATCCGCCTGGAGTCGTTCTTCCCGGCCGACGAGGCGTCGGCGACGCACCGTTGGAACGCTGATCCACAGGCGGCCCCGGACCGGGGCTCGAACGCCCGGTCCTGGCCGCACATCCACGCTCAGGCGG
>Ga0081538_10002090_pt1 | contig 19910 bp, 21 predicted proteins | sample TabmetS5T2R1_FD_71022 | JGI IMG/M metagenome (GOLD analysis project Ga0081538, IMG submission 71022) | Tabebuia heterophylla rhizosphere microbial communities from the University of Puerto Rico - S5T2R1 | ecosystem: Host-associated > Plants > Roots > Rhizosphere ...
CGCTCGTTGAGGAGGCGCGAGTAGATGTCGAAGGCGCGCTCCCCGCGGGAGGTCTGCTCGACGACCATCGGAACGAGAGGACTCATGGGCGCGCCAGTCTAGCGAGGAGGCTCGCTATGGCCTTGGCCACGCGCTGCGCTTCGCGCGTGATCTGCCGCCACGTGAAGCGCACCACGGTGAAGCCCGCGAGCGTGAGGTGCTGGTCGCGCTCGCGGTCGTGCTCGAAGGCCCGTCGGGTGGTGTGCACGTCGCGGCCGTCGGTCTCGACGATGAGCCGTTCTCTTCGCCATAGGAAATCCGCCTTGTAGGCGATTCCATCGTGCAGGGTTATCCAGGCGTTCACGGCCGGGCTGGGGAGGGAGGCGGCTCGTAGGAGGGCGAGGAACCGCTCCTCGAGCTCGCTTCGTGTAATGGTCGGCCCGGCCCGGTCGGCGAGCACGGCGCGGAGGATGCCGGCGCCGCGCTTGGGGCCAGCCCGGTCGAGAACGTCGTCTACCGCTCGGAGGTCGAAGAGCTGGAGCACGTCGGCCTGGTCGACCGCGCGCTCGACCGCCCGGCGGTCGACCACGTCGCCGAGATCGACGAGCGTACGGGCGACTGTTGTGCACGGGATGCCGTCGATGGTTGTGATGTCGTCGTCTGTGAGCGTCGTGCTGCGGTGCAGGTCGATGCCGCGCCGACTTCGTACGCCCTCGCACGGCACGCACACGTCCGTGGCATGGCGCTCGTCACGGCGCAGGCCAGAAAGCCCCGCGGCAGAGCGGCGCGATAGCAGGGCACCCGCTCCGCATGCGAGCACGGCGGCCATCCAGCGCCCGTGCATCGTCAGCTGCGGCCGACCAATCGCGTACACGCCCCGGTGCACGCGGTGCAATCGGCGGACGACTGCCCGTCTCGACACCGCGCTCTTGCTGAGTCCAACCAACTGCAGCTGGGGAAGGGTGATCACCCCATGTTGCCGCTCGGCAAGCTCGACGATCCGCGTCTCGAGATGAGGCTGATGCAGTTGGTTGCGCTGGACGCAACCTTCTGCATCAGCTTGCCGGAGGGGCGGCTTCGGGCTCCCCTTCATTGCCCGGGAAGCGTGCAGCGTCGCGATGCACGCCGGGGCTACAACTGCAACAAACGCGCTACGAGTCTGGTGTCCAGATGCGGCCGGAACCCTCGACCGCGCGCTCCTTCTCCGGCGTCCAGAGCTTCTCGCGCGCGGCCGCCTTCTCGGCCGGGATCGGCTTCGCCGACTCGACCAGCAGGTCCACGGCCTTTCGCATCGCGATGTCCTCGCGAAGCGCCTCTTCGGCGCCCTGCTGGCGGGCGCGCTTCATGGCGCGCTTGACCTGCTTGTCGCTGGCGTCCGGGCCGGCCGCTTCGCGCAGGGCCTGCGAGACCTCGTCGTCCGAGACCTCGATCCCCTCGGCGGACACGATCTCTGCCAGCACCGCCTCGCGCTTCAGCGCGAGCTCGGCGTCGGGCTCCGCCTCCGTGACGAGCTCCTCCTCGGTCTTGCCCGACAGCTCCAGGTAGCGGCGCGGGTCGATCCCCTGCGCGGCGAGTCGCCGCGACGTGCGGTGCCACATCTCGTGCGCCTTGGCGTGTACGAGCTCGTGCGGGACCTCGACCGAGGCGGCGGCCACGGCCGCGTCCACGGCGGCCTCCCTGAACTCGCCCTCGATCGCGCGCTCCTCGGCCTCGCCGATGCGCTCCTCGATCTCGGCGCGCAGCTCGTCCAGCGAGTCGAAGCCGCCGGCCTCGACGGCGAAGTCGTCGTCGAGCTCGGGCAGGCGCTTCTGCTTGACCTCCTTCGCCTCGACGTCGAACACCGCGTCCTTCCCGGCCAGGTGCTCGGCCGGGTAGTCGTCGGGGAAGGTCACGCTCACCTGCCGCTGATCGCCCGCCGACATGCCGTCGAGCTGATCCTCGAAGCCCGGGATCAGGCGCCCGGAGCCGAGCTCGACGAGGTGGCCGCGCGCCTCGCCGCCCTCGAACGGCTCGCCGTCGACGGTGCCGGTGAAGTCGATCACGACGAAGTCGCCCTTGGCGGCCGCGCGGTCCACCGTGTCGAGCGAGGCCAGCGACTCGCGCAGCCGCTCGAGCTCGGCCTGCACCTCCTGAGGGTCGACCGACGGCTCGCGCCGCCCGACCTCGAGGCCCTTGTAATCGCCCAGCCGAGCCGGCGGCACGACGCCGACCTCGATCGTGAAGGCGAGCGGCGAGCCTTTCTCGGGAAGATCGGAGAGGTCGAGCTGCGGGTCTCCCACGGTGGTGATGCCGGCGTCCGCGACCGCCTCCTCGTACCAGCCCGGCAGCCCGCGCCGCAGCGCCTCGTCCATGACCGCCTCGCGCCCGACCTGACGCAGCACGACCTCGGGCGGCACCTTGCCGCTGCGGAACCCGGGGACGCGGATCTCGCGCCCCAGCTCGGCGGCGGCGGTCCGGAGCGCCCCCTCGAGCGCCTCCGCGGCGACCTCGACATCCACGCGCACGCGCGAGTCGTCGAGCTCGGTGGTCTTCGTCGTGACCGCGTTGGCCATGGAGGGCTGAGAGTACCTTGCGCGTTCGTGACGCCCCGCGACCGTCTCGCCGCCTGGCTCGTCACCGGTCCGCTCGGGCATCTGTGGAGCGCGGTGGCGGACATCGCGGCGGCCTGGACGCGCTGGGCGTGGGGCCGGATCAGGGGACGGGACCCGTTTGGCTAATCGCCGCGGCGCGTGCGCGCACCCGCGCCGAGCGCGCCGATGTCGAGCAGGAACGCGAGCGCGACCCAGAACCACTCGATGCCCTCGACGCCGCCGACAGGCCCCCAGAAGAGCGCGTAGACGAGCGTCGTGAGCGGGAGAAAGATCAGGCCGAGCGCCGGCAGCACCCAGGTGTCGTAGGCCTGGTCGACCTCGTTCGTGAAGATCCAGACCAGGGCGAGGCCGACCCGCGGAAAGAACCCGGTCAGGATCACGAAGAGGCAGCCCACGGCGCGGAGCCTCGCGGATGCGCGGGTGAAGCGGCATCACCCGGTGCGGGTGAGGTTGGTCGGTCACCTGATCCGGAGGGTTGCCGGACTGGGCACCGAAAGTAGCCCGGATGAGCGAGCGGCGCCCGCTGAGCCGGGGCCACGGCTATGGCGCCGTGCTCGTGCTCGTGCTCGTCTCGGCGTCGTTTCTGGTCGCCGCCCCCGACGCGGGCTGGGCGCGCCTCGTGAGCATCGGGCTCGGAGCCGCGACGCTGGTCACGGCGGTGCGGACGGTGCGCGCGCCCCACGCGCTTGCACGCGCGGCCGCCGCCGCAACTGCCGTCCTGGCGCTCGCAACGGTCATCGTCGTGATCGTCAGGGGCGACGTCCCCGAAGCGCCGGCGGCGCTGGTCAACGGGTTGATGATCGTCGTAGCTCCGGTGGTCATCGGCGCCGGCCTGGTGCGTGACATACGGGCCGAGGGCATCATCGTGCGCACGCTCTCGGGCGTGCTGGCGATCTACCTGCTCATCGGGATGGTGTTCGCGCTGGCCGGCATCGCGGTGGCGGCCATCGACGACGGCACGTATTTCGCCGGCGAAGCGGACCCGACGAGATCGGACTTCCTCTACTTCAGCTACGTCACCCTGTCGACGACGGGTTACGGCGACCTGTCTCCCGTGACTGACGTCGGGCGCATGCTCGCGGTCATCGAGGCGCTGTTCGGCCAGATCTACCTGGTCACCGTGGTGGCGATGATCGTCGCCAATCTGCGCCCACGGGCCGTGAGGGAATGAGCGCTCAGCCCGCTCGCTCGCGCTGCCTCCGCCGGGCCAAGCTGTCGATGCGGTCGCCGTACAGCTCGCTCGCCACCGCGCCGACGACCGCGCCGATCACCGCCACGAAGCCGACCACCAGCAGCCAGGACTGCATCGAGAACGCGACGCCGATCAGGCCGTATCGCTCGGCGGACCACGTCATGAGGATCGGCACGTAGATCGCCGAGGCCACGCCCGCGAGCGCGCCGAGAATCGCAGAGACAACCGCACCCGGGGCCAGCCGGCGCCAGTCGAGCCGTCCCAGCAGGATCATCGGGCTTCCGAGCCACAGCACGAAACCGGTCACCCCGGTGACCGCGACAGGCAGCACCACGCCGCCGCCGATCTCCTTGAACGTGTCGCGCAACGCCGAGCTCAGCACCAGCCAGGCCGCGAACCCGGCGAGCCAGACGAGCCCGCGCCACATGTCCCTCGGGCCCCCGCGCTCGTGTCCGTAGGCTCGCTGGAACATGCGCTGCATGGCTCGCGTGAACGAGAGCGCCGAGAGCACCAGGATCACGACCCCCACCCAGGTGACGGCGCTCTCGACCTCGCCCGCGTCATTGAACAGCGAGCGCACGCTGCGGGCGGCGCTGCCGTCGAGGCTGAAGCGCTCGACGATCCGCTCGTCGAGCTCCTTGTCGCCGGGGCCCAGAGCCGCGGCCACGACCGTGAAGGGGATCAGCGAGGTGAACGCCTGGGCGGCGAGTACGGTCGCCTGTTGCGCGCCCTCGATGTCGACGAAGCGGCGCAGCGAGCGCCCCCCGAAGTCGGCGAGCTCGCCCGGAAGCGCCGGCAGCTTCAACGCTCGCCGAGCCCCGGGCTCAGCAGCCGCAGCTCACGGGCTCGCCTCACGCACTCGCGGCGATCGGCCACGTCGAGCTTGCGGTACACGTGCTTCAGGTGCGTCTTGACCGTGTTGACCGAGACGAACAGCTCGGAGGCGATCTCCGCGTTGGACATCATCGTCGGCAGGAAGCGGAGCACCGCCAGCTCGCGCTCGCTGAGCGGCTCGAGTAGCAAGGCGGGGGCGTGCCGATCGGCGGCGGGCGGCTCGTCCAGAGCCGAGAGCAGCTGCCCGGCCAGTGCCCGGTGCGCAGTGCCGAGGGCGACGCGGCGACGCAGGAGCGAACGCAGCGGCGCGCCATAGGGGGTGAGGATGCCGGCGTAGCCGCGAGGCTCGGCCAGGTCGAGCGCCCGTTCGAGTGCGCGCAACGCCCCTTCCTCGTCGTGCGCCGCGTCCCGGGCGATCGCGTCGATCGCCAACGCCTCCGTGCGCGCGAAGGGGAGCACGGGCTCACGCTCGTCCGCGAGGAAGCTCGCGAGCGCCCTGATCGCGGCACCGGGCTCGCCTGTGGCGAGCTCGAGGCGTGCGAGCCCGACCAATGCGTCCGGGGCGTGATCCGTTCCGATCTCCTCGATCCGCCGGCGGGCCTTGTCGGGCTCTCCGAGCTGGAGCCAGAGGTCGGCCTCGAGCAGGCCGGATCCAACGCGGAGGAACGGCGGCAGCGGACCGCGTGCCGCGGAGGCTCGCAGCAGCTCGAGGGCGGGGAGAGGCTCGCCCTTCAGGACGAGGAGCCGGGCCCGCGTCTGAGCCAACGCGGGGCCGAGCAGCGGCTCGGTCGCGCGCTCGAGCGTCTCGGCGGCCCGGTCCGCAAACCGCTCGGCCTTGCCCAACTCGCCCCGCCAGAGATGAACGGTCGCGACCGTGCAGTAGGCGATCGCCGCGTGCGCCACGTGCGTCCAGCCACGCCGCTCCGCGAGTTGGATCGCCGTGCTCGCCCGGGCCTCTGCCTCTTGCAGGCGGCCCTGCCGGGCGTCGGCGGCCGCGGCGTAGCACTCCGCCAGGAAGAGCACGAAGTCGTTGCCGCACTCGATCGCCAGACCGGCCGCCTGCTGCAGATGATCTGCCCCCTGGGTCAGGCTCCCGCCCCAGAACTCCGCGATGCCGAGGTTCGCCAGCGTGAGCGCACGCACCTCGACTGCGACGGCGCGATCCCACCGCTCGGCGAGGACCATCCGCGCCGCGCCGAGCGCCTCCTGCACGTCGCCGCGCAGGCGTGCCCGATAGAGCGACGTGGTCGTGGAGGTGACGGCGAAGCGGCGCCGGCGCAGCTGGGACAGCTTCGGCGCCAGTTCGTGGGCCAGCACGAGAAGCTCGTCGGCCGCCTCGTGGTCCCCCTGCTCGAGCAGCAGACCGGCCGCGGCGAGGGCGAGCTCGGCATCCGCGCGCACCGCCTCCGCCGGGATCTGCTCCACGAGCTCGTGCAAGGCAAACCCGTCCCCACGAAGGACGAAGACGAGCCAGTGCTCTCCGAGCACGTCGGCCGCGACCTTCCAATCGCCTGCCGCGACAGCGTGACGAAGGGCGTCGAGCGGGCTGCCACGGCGCGCGTGCCAGCGGGCGGCGGTTCCATGCAGATCCCGCACGTCGCCCGGCAGCCGGCGATGCAGCTCGGCGCGGAGCACGTCGGCGAACAGCCCGTGGTAGCGGTACCACCCCTCCCCCGCTTCGGCCTCAGTGACGAACGCGTCCGTGTGCGCCAGCTCGCGGAGCACGTGGCTGCCGTTCGACCCGCCGGTAAGGGCGTTGGCAAGCCCCCCGCTGAGCCGCTCGGCTATCGAGGTCCGCAGCATGAACTCGAGCGTCTCGGGCGACTGGCGCGCGACCACCTCCGACAGCAGGTAGTCGCTCACCGCCCGGTCCTCGCCGGCGAACCCGGCGATGAAGGCCCGCGGATTCTCGTGCCCCTCGAGCGACAGCTGGGCAAGCCTGAGGCCGGTGGCCCATCCCTCCGTGCGCTGCCAGAGCAGTTCCACATCGGCCGGCTCGACGTCGAGCGCGCCGAGCAGCGCACCGGTCTCGTCGAGCGTGAAGGCGAGCTCAGCCGCCCGGATCTCGCTGATCTCACCGGCTACGCGCATCCGCTGGAGGCGGAAGAGCGGATCGCTCCGCGTCGCGACGACCAGCCGCAGGTTCGGGGGAGCGCTCTCGAGGAGCCACTCGAGGTCGGCGATCGCGCTGGAGGACGCGAGATGAAGGTCGTCGACCACGAGCACGAGCGCGTCGTCCAGCTCCGCGACGACGTTGAGCATGGTGGTGAGGAACGGCTTCAACGCGCTCGGGGGAGGAGGGCCCAGTGTCGCGAGCCGCTCGTTCGCCATGCCAAGCGCGGCGACGGCGTCGGCCCAGAACCTGTGCCGGTTGGCGTCGTCCTGGCCCAGCGGCAGCCAGGCGACAGGCCCCGGCGCGCTCCCGGCCGCGATCCATTGCGTGAGCAGAGCGGTCTTGCCCGAGCCGGCCGGTGCGGATACGAGAGTGAGCGCGCGCTCCATGCCACGGTCGACCAGCTCGGCCACGCGCGGTCGCTCGACCCACGCAGACGCCGGCTGCGGCGCGGCGCGCTTGGTGGTCAGCAGGGGGGCAGTGTGTGGGGATCCAGGCGTCCGCGAGTCCCTTCGGCATCGGCCTGCCAATGAGAGTGAACCATGCCGCGTGCGCTCGCACAAACCGTGCTTGCTCTCGTGCACGCGACCAGCGATAGTGCGAACAGGATGGCTTCGCGCCCACTGATCTCGGACGAGATGGAGGAGTTCCTGCGTCTCGTTGGCGCGGCCGACAGCGTGGAGCTGAAGCTGACGGTGCCGGACGAGGACAGGTACTCGACCGCCGCCACGCTCGGCGTGGACCCGCTGGAGGCCCGCATCCGTCAGGTGTTCTTCTTCGACACGCCGGACCTCGCGCTCGACAAGGCGGGCGTCGTCGTGCGCGCGCGGCGCACCCAAGGTGCGGCCGACGACACGGTCGTGAAGCTACGCCCGATCGTGCCCGGCGAGCTCCCGCGCAAGGTCCGCGATCACCCGGACTTCGTCGTCGAGGTCGACGCCATGCCCGGCAGCTTCGTGTGCTCCGGATCCTTCAAGGGAGAGACGAAGGCTGGCAGCGTCAAGGAGATGGCCGGCGGCGGGAAGCCGGTCCGCAAGCTGTTCTCGAAGGAGCAGCGTTCGTTCTACACCGACCACGCTCCGGCCGGCATCGACTTCGACGACCTCGCGGTGCTCGGTCCGGTGAACGTCCTCAAGTTGAAGACGTCTCCGGAGGGCTTCGGCCGGCGGCTCGCTGTCGAGCTGTGGTTCTACCCGGACGGCGCGCGGATCCTCGAGCTGTCCACGAAATGTGCACCCGACGACTGGTTCGAGGCTGCCACTGAGTCGCGGGACTTCCTGGAGACGGTCGGCGTCAAGCTGACCGGCGAGCAGTCGACGAAGACCCGCAGCGCGCTGGAGTACTTCGCCGGGCTCCTCTAGTCACCCGCATGGGGTGACGACGACTCACCCGCCGCCCGCCGAGACTCGGGCGCATGTTCTTCGCAGCCGATTACCCCTTCCTGGACGTCCTGTGGACCATGATCATCTTCTTCCTGTGGGTCGCCTGGCTGGTGATCCTGTTCAGGATCGTCGTCGACATCTTTCGCCGGCAGGACGCCTCGGGTTGGAAGAAGGCGTTGTGGTGCGTGTTCGTGATCGTCCTGCCTTTCCTCGGCGTGCTGATCTACCTGATCGCCAACGGGGACGACATGGGTCGCCGCGACCTCGAGCAGTCGCGCGCGGCGCACGCCGAGTTCGACGACTACGTGAGGTCGGTGGCTGACTCCGGCGGGCCGGCGGCGGAGATCGACAAGGCCAAGCAGCTGCTCGACAGCGGCGCCATCACCCAGGCCGAGTTCGACGCCATCAAGGCGAAGGCGCTCGCGTAGCTCGACCGGAGCACCCCAGCGAGGAAGCCACGCGCGCGGGCGCGCTGCCCATCGCCGTCTTCGCGTCGGCGCAGTTCGTGATGGTGCTGGACAGCAGCGTCATGAACGTGTCGATCTCGCAGATCGTCGCGGACCTCGACACCACGATCCAGGGAGTGCAGCTCGCGATCACGGCGTACACGCTGGTGATGGCGGCGTTCATGCTGGCCGGCGCGAAGCTCGGCGACATCCTCGGGCGGGACCGGACCTTCGCCATCGGACTGGCGATCTATGGGCTCGGCTCGCTCACCACCGCGGTGAGCCCGAACCTGACCGTGCTCCTGTTCGGCTGGTCGCTGGTCGAGGGGCTCGGCGCGTCACTCGTGATTCCGGCGATCGTCTCGCTGGTCGCAGGGACCTACAGCGGCAAGCAGCGCGCGCTCGCCTTCGGGATCGTGGGAGGCGTCGCAGGCGCCGCCGTGGCAGCCGGACCGCTGATCGGGGGCTGGGTGACGACCGAGTTCAGCTGGCGGTACGTGTTTGCGGGCGAGGTGGTGATCGTCGCGGTCATCCTCCTGGTGCGCCGCCGCCTGCCTCGCTCGGCCGCCGTCGAGCGCCGACCCCGGCTCGACCTGGTCGGAGTTGCGCTCTCCGCGCTCGGCCTCGGGCTTGTGGTGTACGGGATCCTCAAGAGCAGCACGTGGGGCCTGATCGAGCCGCGCGGCGCGCTCACCATAGGGGGCGAAGAGATCACGCCGTTCGGCTTCTCGATGGTCCCGTTCTTCATCCTCGCCGGGCTCGGATGCCTCGCCGCCTTCGCGATGTGGGAGGAGCGTCGCGAGCGGCAGGGCCGCGACACGCTGCTTGACCGCTCCCTGCTGAAGATCGAGCAGCTGCGGGCGGGTCTCTCGACGCTGATGATGCAGCAGCTCATCCTGCTGGGGACGTTCTTCGTCCTGCCCGTCTACCTGCAGGTCGTGCTCGGCCTGGACGCGTTCGAGACCGGCAAGCGTCTGTTCCCGATGTCCGTGACGATGTTCATCGCCGCGCTGGCTGGCCCGAGGCTCGCGGCCGGGTTCGCTCCCAAGCGCGTCGCGCAGGCCGGGTTGCTGGCCCTCGCTGTGGCATCCGTGGTGTTGCTCGCGACCATCGATGTCGAGCTCAACGGGACAGCATTCGCGCTGGCGCTCTCTCTGTTCGGGATCGGGGCCGGCCTGCTCCTCTCGCAGCTCGGCAACGTCATCATGTCCTCCGTCGATCCCGACAAGACCAACGAGGCGGGCGGCCTGCAGGGGACAGCACAGAACCTGGGCGCCTCGCTCGGGACCGCGCTGATCGGCTCGGTGTTGATCGCCGCCCTGACGAGCGGCTTCGTCTCCCGGGTCGAAGACAATCCCGCCATCGCCGAGCCGGTGAAGGAGCGCGTCCGGCAGGTGACGCAGGCGGGCATACCCGTGGTGCCGGTGGACGACGTCGAGCAGGCGGCGCTCGATCAAGGGATCGACGCCGGCCAGGCCGAGGCGATCGCCGACGACTACGGCGACGCCCAGCTCCAGGGACTGAAGCGCGCGATCGGTGCCGTCGCGATCTTCGCCCTGCTCGGGCTGTGGTTCACGCGCAGGCTCCCGGACCGCGCCCTCGCGCCGGCGGCCCCGCCCTAGTCGCAGTCGATCGGCCCGTACGCCTCGCGGAACGACTTCGCGAGGTCGTCGAAAGCGGCGCCGATGCGCTGGCCTGCCTCCTCGCCGCTCGCCGCGCCCGACGCGAAGTCCCGCGCCGTGTCCTCGAGGTCCGAGCGGAACTGCCGCCCCGCCTCCTCGACGGCATCGCGCTGGTCGGGGGCGAGCTCCTCACGCTCGGCCGCGATCTTCTCGAGGTCGTTGCCAATCGCCTCGAGGTTGTTCGTCACGCGATCGATGCTCACCGAAGTGACCGTGAGGCTGGCGAGGTCGTCCACCCGCTTCTGAATGTCGGCGCGCGCGTCGCAGACCCTGTCCTGCGCCTTCTCCTCCTCCGATTCCCCGCACGCAACGAGCAGCGCGCCCGCCGCCAGGATTGTGGTGAGCAGTTGTGCCGCGCGCATCAGTGAATCACCGCCTTTAGGCCGATTAGGAAACCTCCAATCGCCGCCACCGCGGCCCCTTGGACGAGGGCCCCCGCCCATCCCATCCCGGAGAGACGGGCCGCGCAGAAGCCGTAGAAGCCCGTGAGCGCCAGCCCGGACCACTTGGCGAGCTCGAAGGCTGTGTCGACCTCCATCGCGTCGACGGTTGCCAGCAGGAAGAAGATCGCGGGGAAGCTGATCCCGAAGACCACCGCGAACACATCCGCCGCGATCTCACGCATGCGCGCGCGCTCGACGCGATGCCGCGTGCGCACCTCCGTGCCGACCACCTCGCTGTAGAGCTCCGCGAGTCCCACGGCGACGCCGGTGACCAGCAGCGTCCCCACCATCACGCCGGGCCCAGGGGGGTCGTGCTCGAGCGCGACCACCAGCGCGAGGCCGATGATCGCGCCGTAGATGACCCGCGCGACCTGGGTGGACTCGAGGTGGTCCTCGACGAAACGGGAGACGGAGAGCGGGACGGCCACCTCTACGCCCAGCCGCCCACGTCGGCCCCGCCCTCCTCGCTGATCCGCGCGCCGAACCGGATCAGCGCCGGATGCGTGGCGAGCTTGCCGGCCACGAGCGCCTCCCCTTGATGGAACGTGGTGGCGCGATCGATCAGGCCCGGCGGCACGAATGAGAACACACGCGCGATGTGCCCGAGGTCCGCGGTCGAGTTCATCCGCATCAGGACGAGGTTGTCGCACTGCGAGAGCACGTTCTCGTGCACCTTCTGCGGCCGTTGCGTCACGAGGATCAGGTAGAGGCCGAACTTGCGGCCCTCGCCGGCGATCCGGATCGCGTGCTCCGTGGCGAGCGCGGTGAGCGGGTCGGCGGGCTCGGCCGGACAGACGTTGTGGGCCTCGTCGATCACGATCGCCACCGGCTCGCGCCGCGCGCGCCGGTCCCACAGCCGTTCGAGCGTGGCGGCGGCAGCCAGCGTCTGCTCCTCCCGCGTGGGGAGCGACCCGATGTCGACCACGAGGCAGCGCGGCGCCTCGGCGCTCTCGAGCTCGTCGGGGAGCGACTCGCCGTCCGGGCCCGGCCAGATGCCCCAGCGGTCGATGCCGAGGTTGCGCACACGCAGTTTCAGTGCGTCGGCTCGGGCGCGGGCGAAGTCCTCGAGCGTACGTACCCCCTCGTCCTCGACCAGAGCCGTCAGCTCGGCGTACTCCTCGCGGTCCCGGATCGCGTCGAGGCGCAGCGCCGCCGCCTGGGCGGCGGGACTCAGGTCGCGCAGCCGGACCCCGATCCGCGACTCGCCCGTCGTGCCGCTCCGCACGGCGACCTGACCGGCCGCCTCCCGGTACCGCGCCGCGGCGTCGGGATCCGCCCCGCTCCGCATCTCCCCCAGCCGCACGTAGTCGGAGTTGGGGTCCAGCACCACGACGCGCAGGCTCGTCTCTATCAGGAGCCGCTCCAGCAGGACGCCGAGCGAATACGTCTTGCCCGAGCCCGACTGGCCGCACAGGAAGGTGTGGCGGCCGAAGCCGGCGGCGTCCAGCGCGAACGGGACCCCGCGTGCCAGCGCGAGCTCGCCTACGTCCAGCTGCGCGCGCTTGGGCCGGTTTCGCTCGAGCCAGGCCGACACCTCATCGGCCGTGGCGCGCCGTAGCGTCGCGTCGTGGAAGGGCTGTCCCCCGCCGTCGAGCAACGTGCCGTTCCCGCGCGCGATCCGAATCAGGATGCGGCCGGGGCGGTCGATCGCGCCGGTCTCCATTTGCTCCATCCCAAGTGCCAGCACCTGCCCGAGCCGGCTCTCCCCCGCGGCGTCGACCGAGACGTAGCCGCCGGTCTCGAGCTCGAGCCCGTGGAGCGAGGCCTGGTAGGCGAAGCTCCTGCCGTCCACCGAGGTGGCGAGCGGCAGGATCGACGCTTCGAGCGCCTCCCGCAGACCGCGGTACTCCTCGAGATCGACCTCCTGGTCGCTCACGCCCCCGCTAAGTCCTCAGGGCGCCCGGTCGCGTCAACGCCCAGATCACCCAGATGTCGAGGGCGATCACGAGGATCGACCAGAACGGGTAGTAGGGGATGAAGAAGAAGTTCGCCACCGCGCTCAACGTGGCGAGCATGATCGCGACGACTCCCGCCCACACGGCGCCGCTGAACAGGCCCCAGGCGGTCGCGATCAGAGCGATCCCGATCAGGAGATGGACCCACCCCCACGCGCTCGTGTCGAGGTCGAACGTGTAGTTGCGGGTCACGACATAGAACTCGTCGTCGAAGATCGCGACGAGGCCGGCGATCACCTGGAAGATCCCGACGATCAGCAGGACGCACGCGGCGAACGTGATCCCTCCCGCCGCCCAGCCGGAGAGCTCGTCGCGGTCGCGCCGAGACTCGTATGCGGGTTCAGTGGACATGGCTTGCTCCTTTCGTTAGCTGCGAGTAGCTGCTTCCTCGATGGCCTGCGATATGGCGGCCAGCTTCGGCTCCACGGCGGCGATCGTCTCCGGCGTGAGGAAGCCGTCGCCCAGCAGCCGGCCGCCGGCGTCGCGGAACGCCCGCCTCAGATCGCGCGCCCAGACGTGCTCGATCAGGAGCAGGCCCGCGGAGCTGCCGGGCTCGAGACCCGCTCCCATCTGCTGTATGTCCGCCTGGCTGAAGCCGAAGGCATGTCCGGCGGCCTCGCCCGGCGTGGGCGCCGCGGCCTCCCCCTCGAACTCGAGGCCGAGAAGCGCACCGACGATCCCGCCCATGTCCTCGGTGCCGTGATGGTCCACGACGGCTATGTCGTCCGAGTCCGTGTCGCGGGTGATGAACAGCAGGTCGAGGATGCGGATCGTCCGCTCCTTCTCGAGCTCCGCGAGCTCGTCGATGACCCTCCCCTCGAAGTTCGTCCCGGGGTCGAAGCCAACGCTGATCAACTGCACCGGCCCGATCTCAGTCACTGGGCCTCACCTCCATGGGTTCGCTAGCCGCTCGCAAGTAGCGCCGCCTTCTCACGTTCGAACTCCGCCTCGCTGAGCACGCCCCGCTCGCGCAGGGACGCGAGCCGCTCGAGCTCAGCGCTCCGGCCACGGCGTCCCGGCAAGCGCAGGCGCGGGGGCGGCTGGTCGGGGAACTCCTCCACGGTGCGCCGCCGGATCCACTCGAGCCAGACGAACATCGCCACCGTGAACAGCACGATCGTCCAGAAGCGCTGCAGGAAGGGCACGGGGCCCCAGATGACGAGCAGCAGGATCGCCGTCCCGAGGACCGCGCGGACCAGTCCGGGGTGCTCGCGCATCGCATGCGCGCTGACCCTCCTCAGCGCGGTCGCCCGACGACCGGGTCCTGACAGCCACGCACAGGTCACGATCAGCAGGCCGCCGACGAAGGATCCCAACGCCCCAGCGACCAGCACGGAGGTGCCGATGTCCCATACATCGTCCGCGGCGCCCTGGGCGTTGGGAGCTTCGGCCAGCGCGTCGATCACGGCGTCACCCGCGAGGCGCCTGACCGCGAACACCGCGACGGCTGCGAACATCAGGCAGCCACCCACCTGGATGACCGCGCGGCGCCGGTCGGCGGACAGCGCGATGGCGCCGGCGAAGCAGGCGAGCGGAAGCAGGAGCAGGACCCACACGAGCGTGTCGAAAAGGTCGAGCATGTCTTGGGCGGTCTCGAGCTGGTCGCCGTCCGCGATCTGAAGGCTCGCAACGTCGTCTGGCAGGCGGTCGGCAACCGCGGGCGGCAGCCCGGTGCCGTCCGCGACTTCGGCGAACAGGCTCTTGAGGTCGAGCGCAACCGCACGGTCGACCGCCCCACCCTCCACGATTGCGAGCAGCGTGCTGTGCGCCACCTCGTTGGCCCGGCTCCACGCCTCGAGCGCAACCTCAGTGCCCAGCAGCCGTGGTGCATTTCGCCGCGCAGCCTCCTTCAGGCCGGCCGCCGCAGGGCCCGCCAGCCTGTCCAGCCGGTCCGGAAGGGCATCCTTGATCCCATCCTCGACCTCCGCGCTGTCGAAGAGGCGGTCGACGATGAAGAGCCCGAGTGCCGTGCGGATCTCCTCGTCCTCGAGCAGGTTCGTGCTCGTCTCCACCCATTGGTCGGTGTCGAGCGCCTGGCGCTTGGCCCACAAGGCGAAACCGAAGGCCGTCCACAGCAGGGTCCCCACCACCAGCAGTGCGACGACGGCGATCTTCCGCCCGCGCATCGCTCAGCCCGGTCCTCGCCGGCGCCCGATCAGGTAGCCGAGCGCGGCGCCGATCACCATCGAGAGGGCGATCACGATGATCAGCGGCGTCGACCAGGTCCCGAGGATCCAGTTGACCTCGACCTCGTCGATGTTGAGGACGGCGAACAGCGCGCCGAGGCCGCCGAGACCGAACGCCGCCACCGTGCGCATCTGCTCCCGGCGTCCCCGGGCGGGGCTTCTGTCGCCCGCGCCCACGGGCTTGTTTGCGGGCCCACGCATGGGCCGATTCTCCGAGCGCCGTGGGTGAGCGGGAATCACCCGGTACGGGTGATGCGTCCTCGCCCGCTCGCGCGGAAGCATGAAAGCCGGAACGGACCCAACTTTCAGGAGGCGCGTAGTGGCAAACCTCGTGGCAATCGCGTACGACGACGTCGACCAGGCAAGACAGGTGACGGCCACGATCGGCGAGCTGGTCAAGGAGCACTCGCTCACCGTCGAGGACGTCGTGATCGTCGAGCACAAGCCCGGCGGGAAGATGAAGCTCCATCAGCCGTCCATGGCGGGCGTCGGCGCAGCCAGCGGCGCACTGTGGGGCGGCCTGATCGGGCTGATCTTCCTGATGCCGCTGTTCGGGATGGCCATCGGCGCGGCCAGCGGCGCGGCAGCGGGCGCGATGAGCGACTACGGCGTTGACGACGACTTCATGAAGGAGCTGGGTCAGAAGCTACCCGAGGGGGGCGCCGCCGTGATCGTGCTGGTGCGCGAGGCGACCCGCGACAAGGTCGTCCCGGAGGTCTCGAAGTACGGCGGCCACCTGATCCAGAGCTCACTCTCGCACGACCAGGAAGCCGCCCTCCAGGAGGCGCTCGACAACCGCGGCGTGGCCGCATAGGCACGCCGGCGCGAATCACCTGGCTCGGCCACGCCACCGTGCTCCTCGAGCTCGGTGGCGTGCGCCTGCTCACCGACCCGGTGCTGCGTCGCCGGGTCGCGTATCTGAGCCGCCACGGACCGCGCCCGCAGGTGCCCGCGCAGCTCGACGCCGTGCTGCTTTCGCACCTCCATCACGACCACCTCGACCTGGGCTCGCTCCGCCTCCTGCCGCGCGAGGTCCGCGTGCTGGCGCCGGCCGGGGCGGGCGCGCTCCTCCGCAAGGCCGGGTTCCGTGAGGTCGAGGAGCTCGTGCCGGGCGAGAGCGCCGAGGTGGGCGGACTGCGGATCGAGGCCACCCCTGCCGAGCACGACGATCGCCGCGTGGGCTTCCGTGGCCGTGCGGTGCCGGTCGGCTTCGTCGCGCGCGGGGACCGGCCGGTGTACTTCGCGGGCGACACCGACCTGTTCTCCGGCATGGAGGACCTGCGGCCGCTTGACGTCGCCCTGCTACCGGTGGCGGGCTGGGGACCGAAGCTCGGGCCCGGCCACATGAACGCCGAGCGGGCGGCCCGCGCCGCGCACGCGCTGAGGCCGCGGATCGCAGTCCCGATCCACTGGGGGACGCTCCACCCGCGCTGGCACGGGCCCGGCCGCTGGTTCAGCGACCCTCCTGAGCGCTTCGCGGCTGGGGTTGCGGAGCTGGCCCCGGACGTGGAGGTGCGCGTGTTGGCGCCCGGCGAGTCGCTCGAGCTGCAGGCGACCTAGCCGTCCTGCTCGGGCAGCCGGCGCACCTCGATCAGCTCGAGGCCGAGCGACTGGATGCGGTCGAGCACGCCGTGCAGCTCCGACTGGTCGCGCACCTCGCCTCGCATCACGGTCTCCGCCGGCTTCACGGCCGCCGTGAAGTCCTCGAACGCGTCGGTGAGCGAATCGCTCAGACGTCCCTTGACCCGGATCTCGTAGCCGGTCGGAGCCACGACCGAGTCACCTTCGCGGCGCGCCGGGTGATCGCACGTCACCCGTGACGGGTGACGTGGGGCGGCTAGCGCAGGCTCGCCGGCGCCGGCAACCGTTCCAGGCGGCGCCGGTAGACGTCCATCGCGGCCTTCGGGAAGTCGCCGTGGGTCTGAGTGCGCAGGCGCGCCACCCGCTCGCGATGGAACGGGCTGGAGCGGTTCTCGTTGTGCCCGATCACGTTCTCGGTGCGGATGCCGTGGCGGCCCTGGAGCATGCGCGTCAGGCGGAGCGACGCCGCCATCTGGCGCGGGTTGCCGAGCACCTGCGCGTCGCTCGTGCCGACGTGCTCGATCCCGATCGCCGTCCAGTTCAACCCCACCGTGTGGCGGCACATGATGCGCGTGGAGGCGAGCTGGTAGACGGTTCCGTCGCGGTCGATGACGTAGTGCGAGCAGACGCCGGGCAGCTCGCCGAGCTCGGGGTCGGGCCGGTTCGGCGCGAACGTGTCGTAGACCGGCGGAAAGCTGGTGGTGACCGTGTAGTGCTGGACGATCACCTTCGGGTTGCGGAGGCGGTGGTCGTCGATGCCGTAGTGCCGCTGCGCATAGGCGCGCATGTCCGCCTTGCGCTTCGCGTCGTACGGGATCGGCTTCTGGACCACGCGTGGCGGGGCAACGGCGCGAGCCAGTCTCAGAACGGCGCCGGCGTGCCGCCGCACGCCGGCGGGGGCCAGCCGTCCGCCGGGAAGCTCGACCACGAAGGCGGTGTCGCCGGGGAAGGTCGTGTTCTGCCAGGACACGGCGGTGCCGTGGTAGCGCGGCAGGCGCTTGCGCGGCAGGCCGGAGCGGCGCGAGTAGAGCCGTTCGAGCGCCGGGTCGCCGGTGCTCTTCACGACCATCCGGAGCGCCTGGTGGTACCAGAGCGTCACACGCGGGCGTTCGCGCTCGACGAAGCGCTGGATCGCCTGTGTCTCGGGCTCGGAGGCCGGGCCGGGCCCGGACTCGTAGACGCCGTCCTGATGGCGCCAGCGATAGGGGAAGTTGCGATTGAGGTCGACCCCGCCCGCGTTGTGGCGGCTCCCCACCGCGCTCCCGTCGGGATTGGCGTCCTCGATCACCCAGATCGCGGTGCCGCGCGGCGGGCGCGCCCGGCGCAGCCGGGCCACCACCTGCTTGCCGGCCGGCTCGTTGCCGTGCACGGCCCCGACCACGAGCAGCTTCACGCGCGCGCGTGGAGAGCCGATCCGCACAGCTTGGATGGGCCGCCCCTGCGACGAGCGGCCGATCACGGTTTCCCCGGGGCCGACCGCGGCCGTGCCGCTCGGGGCGACCAGCCCGCCTGCCACCACCATCGCTGCGGCGAGGATCGACATCTCCCTGAGTATGGTGGCGGCATTTGACCGCAGCGTTGGCAGAGCGGGCCGCAGAGCAGGGACGTCTCGCGATCGACACGGAGTTCGTATCCGAACGGCGCTACCAGGCGCTCCTGTGCCTGGCGCAGGTGGCCACGCCCGATCCCCGGGCGGCGGAGGGCGTCCGCACCGAGGTGATCGACCCGCTGGCGGACGACCCGCCCGACCCCGCTCCGCTCGCCCGCGTGCTGGCCGACCCGCAGGTCGAGGTCGTGGTGCACGCGGGGCGCCAGGACATCGCGATCCTGCGCCGGACCTGGTCCACCGAGGTGACGCGCGTGTTCGACACGCAGCTGGCCGCCGGCTTTCTCGGGTTCGGCAACCAGGAGAGCTACGAGTCGCTCGTGCGGAAGGTGCTCGGTGTGCGCCTCCACGGGTCGGAGGGGTTCACGAAGTGGGATCGCCGGCCGCTCACCCCGCAGCAGCTCGAGTACGCGGCCGACGACGCCCGCCTGCTGCTCGCGCTGGGCGACGAGCTCGAGCGCCGGCTGCTGGAGCGCGGCCGCCTCGCCTGGGCGCGGGAGGAATGCCTCGCGCTCGAGGAGTCGAGCGACGAGCGCGATCCCGACCGCATCTACGAGCGGCTCCCCCGTCTCGGCCGGCTGAACGAACGGGCCCGCGCGGTCGCACGCGAGCTCGTGGAGTGGCGCGAGGACGTGGCGCGCTCCGCGGACCGTCCGGCGCCCTACGTGCTGCCGGACCAGGCGCTGATCGAGCTGGCCCGCCGCGCACCGCGCGACCGGCAGGGGCTCGAGCAGATCCGCGGCCTGCCGGCACAGACGATGCACAGGCGTGGCGACCGTCTCCTCGACGCCATCGCCCGCGGACGCGAGCGCCAGGCGCCAGCCGCTCCCCCCGAGCCGCCCGGGCGCGAGCCCGCGGACGCCCCCCTGGTCGCGCTGGCGCAGGCGCTGGTGCGCCACCGCTCGATGGAGGAGGGCGTGGCCGTGGAGCTGATCGCGACCCAGTCGGAGCTGACCGCGCTGGTCGCCGCGCTCAGGCGCGGCGAGGACGGCGACAACGTCCGTGTGGCGCACGGCTGGCGGCGCGAGCTCGTGGGCGCCGAGCTGGCGGAGCTGGTGGCCGGTCGCCGCGCGCTGAGCGTCGGCGAGGACGGCCGGCTCGTCGTCAGGACGGTCTGACGCCCTCGTCGATCAAGCGGCGGACCTCGCCCGCCCGGCGCGGGTTCAGGCTCACGTGGCGCTGGCCGACGCTCGGCTTCTCGGCGAGCAGCCCGGCCGCCAGCAGCTCCTCCCCCACCTCGAACGCGAGCGCGCGCTCATTCCCCGCGAAGCCCCGCGCCAGGTGATCGAAGGCGGTGTGGTAGCCGCCCCACTTCCCCATCCCGTCCAGGCGCTGCAGGATGCGGCGCGTGACGCGGCGGCGCGGGTCCGGGTCGTCGTGCGCGCGCGTGATCGAGCCGGCCGGTTCGAGCAACCGCAGGAGCTCCGGCTCGAGCGCCTCGATCGAGTCCTCGTCCCGCGGCGATCCGCCGAGTCGCGTGACGGCCTCCGCCACCCGGAGCGGGTGGGTGGCGCCGATCGGCGCTCGGAGGTCGTCGACCGGCAACGCGTGACCCGGCAGCAGATGGACCTTGGCTCGGAGACGGTCGATCGTCGCGACGGCGTCGTCGAGGGCCTCGCGGGCGTAGTCGGCGGCCCAGTCCGAGTCGGCGGCGGGATACGACAGCGCGAGGAAGCCCTCGCAGGCGCCGAGGAGGAGGTGGAGCTCCTCCTGGGCGCTCGGGGGCCCCGGCTCGCTTGCCTCCACCAGCCGCTCGACGGCGGCGGCAGCGAGGTCGGCGGCCCGGTCGCCGACCACGTCGGCGTCGGCGCGCAGCTCGGGCGGAAGCGGGAGCACCGCCAGCACCGAGCGGTCGCCCGGGCCCACGGCCAGGGCGACCGGCCGCTCGCGGCCGGTGCGCGCCTCCCCGCGCTCCCGCGC
>Ga0081538_10002091_pt1 | contig 19909 bp, 20 predicted proteins | sample TabmetS5T2R1_FD_71022 | JGI IMG/M metagenome (GOLD analysis project Ga0081538, IMG submission 71022) | Tabebuia heterophylla rhizosphere microbial communities from the University of Puerto Rico - S5T2R1 | ecosystem: Host-associated > Plants > Roots > Rhizosphere ...
GAGTGATCAGCCGCCGAACGCCCGGCCGATCAGCCTGTCCATGGCCCGATCCGGCAGGAAGCGAGCGAGCTGCGCGCGCACCTTCGCCTCGTTGCCGACGACGTAGCGGGTGCGCGGGCGGTCCGCGGTGAGGGCCTTGCCGATGACCTCGGCGACTGCGCGGGGCGGCAGGCCCGTTTCCTGCTCGATCCTCGCGGTCGCCTTCTGAGCCGCCGCGATCATGCGGCCGTATAGGCGTTCCCCCTCGGGCGGCATCCGCCCGATCAGCTCCTCGGCGAGCTCGTTGCCCTTCCGCCAGATCGGCGTTTTGACGCCGCCGGGCTCGACCAGGATGACGTCCACGCCCTGCAAGCGGAGTTCGCGTCGGAACGAGTCCGACACCGCCTCGAGGGCGAACTTCGACGCGTTGTAGGGCGCAAGGAGCGGTAGCGCCACGCGGCCGCCGATCGAGCTCACGTTCACGATCCGCCCGCCGGCTCGCCGCAGCGCGGGCAGGAACGCCTGCGTCACCGCCACCTGTCCGATCAGGTTGACCTCGAGCTGCCTGCGCAGTTCGTCCAGCGGTACGTACTCGAGCGGCGCCGCGACGGCCAGACCGGCGTTGTTGACCAGCCCCGCGAGCGCACCGTCACCGACCGACTCGCGTGCGGCGGCGATCTGGGCCTCGTCGGTCACGTCGAGCCTCACGGTGCGCAGGCCCTGGCCCTCGAGGCGCTTGGCGTCCTCGTCGCGGCGCACCCCGCACACCGCTTCGAAGCCGAGCTCGTGCAGGTGAAGCGCGGTGGCTTCGCCGATCCCGGTCGATGCGCCGGTGACCAGGACCACTCCGGAGGGCATGGCGGGAGACTACTTGGCTGAGTGCGTCATCTCGCCGAAAGACTTCGCGAGATTCCAGGCGTCGTGGCGGTAACGCTTGGCGGTTCCCGATCATCCGGAACCGAGGCCGCCGACGGCGACTGGGAGTTCGGCCTCTACTACCGGGACGAGATCCGGGCAGACGACGTACGCGCGTTGGGCTTCGAGGGAACCGTCGTCGAGCCCGGCGAGTGGGGGCGGCTTGTGAACGGCGGCGCCTGGCTCAGGGTCGACGGAGAGCGAGTCGATCTCCTCTACCGCGACCTCAACTTCGTTCAGCACTGGATCGACGAGGCGGAGGCGGGCAGGTTCGAGCGGGATCGTGTGGAGGGCTATCTGGCGGGCATGGCGACATACGTGCTGGTCGGCGAGCTCGCGCTGGCCGAGGTGCTGGCGGGAGAGCTGCCCCGGCCGGACTTCCCGGATGCTCTTCGAGAAACCGCGTCGCGCCGCTGGCGGGCGAGTGCGGCCTTTTCGCTCGCGATCGCGGAAACCGCGGCGGAGCGCCACGACGTCGTCTCCTGTGCGGGGCTGCTGGCCAAGGCGGCAGTGGAGGCGGCCCAGGCCCGGCTGGCCGAGAAGGGCGAGTGGGCGCTGAACGAGAAGGGGATCGTCCGGCGAGCGGAGCTCGGCGCCCGAGTAGAGGCGATCCTCGCCGCCCCGGGCGACCGCGCGTTCGAGCTTGCGCGGGCGGTCACCGCCATGAGAGCCGCGCTCGCTATTCCCGTTGCAGGGCCTCCAGGCCTCCCTGGAGGAAGGTGAGGGCCTGGTCGATCATCGCGAGCGCCTCCTCCCGCGTGGGCGGGGCCTGCGGGTCCGTGGTTCCCGTCTTGTCGAGCGAGCCCAGGGCGGCCACGGCGGCCGAGGCGATCATCGGCGGCCGCAGGTCGCCCGGCCGGTTGCCGAAGTCTCGGGCAATGGCCTCGGCGAGCATGTCCTCCATCCGTCCCATCAGCGCGCGACGGTGAGCGTCCAGGGTCTGCGAGTTGTGTATGACCCGCTTGCGGCAGAGCTCGCGCTCGTCATTCAGATCGGCCTGCTCGACCGCAGTCGCGATGAAGGCGCGGAGAGCCTCGATCGCGGTTTCGTCTTCGCCCCGCCCCCGCAGATGGTCGGCCAGCGCTTCGAAGTCCGCGGGGAAGTCCGCGAAGACGACGTCCTCCTTGGATGGGAAGTAGCCGAAGAACGTCCGTGGCGCGATGTCGGCGGCCTCGGCGATGTCGGCGATCGTCGTCTGCTCGAAGCCCCGCTCATCGAATAGGCGCAGAGCCGCCTCGACGATCGCCTCGCGCGTGCGCTGCTTTTTGCGCTCGCGTAGCCCTGCCTCGGTCATGGCTGGAGTGTACGTAATAGATGCAACAAGAGCAAGTCTGCATTAGTTGCAAAATTGCGCGAAGTGTGCAAAGCTCGCCCGCATGGCTCATCTCCTCGGAAATCTCGCCGCCTCCGCCGCGGCTCACTGGAAGCGGTCACTCCTGCTGGTCGTGGCCGTGCTGGTCACGTTGGGCGTGCTCGCGAGCACGGTCGGTGGATCGTTCACTGACGACTTCTCCGCGCCGGGCACCGAGTCGCAGAAGGCGCTCGACCTGCTCGAACAGCGATTTCCGGCGCAGTCGGGAGACACGGCGACGGTGGTGTTCTCGGTCGAGTCGGGGACGCTGCGCGACGGCAACCGTCCCGAGACGATCTCCGCGGCGGTCGATCAGATCAGGGATCAGCCGCACGTGACTGGGGCGGTCGACCCGCTGTCGGCGGAGGGTCGCGGACAGGTCTCTCGCGACGGCCGCATCGCCTTCACGACGGTGCAGTACGACCAGCCCGCGATGGATCTGGGCAAGGGGCCGGGCGAGCGCCTGGAGAAGATCGGGGCGCGGGCCGAGCCCAACGGCATCGAGGTGGCGCGGCGCGGGCAGGTGGTCGACCAAGCCGAACAGCAGACGGCGCCGGTTGGGGAGCTGATCGGCGTGGCCGTTGCGGTGCTCATGCTCACACTCGTCTTCCGATCGGCCGCCGCGATGCTCCTCACCCTGTTCGCCTCCCTGCTGGCGCTCGCCGGCGGCATGATGCTGCTCACGCTGGGCTCGGCCGTGGTGGACTTCCCGAGCTTCGCGCCGACGCTGGGGGTGATGCTCGGTCTGGGCGCGGGGATCGACTACGCCCTGCTCATCGTGGGGCGCTACCGAGAACAGCTGGCGACGGGGGACGACGTGCCTCAGGCGGCACGGGTCGCGAACCAGACCGCGGGAACGTCGATAGTCGCCGCCGGGTCGATCGTGGTGGTCGCGATCACCGGGCTGCTCGCCACGGGGCTGCCGTTCGTCGGCCAGATGGGACTGGGCTCGGCGATCATGGTGGCGACGGTCGCGGTCGGCGCGGTCACCGTCCTCCCCGTGCTGATGGGCGCCTTCGCGCGCCGCCTCCGTCCGCGGCGCCGGGAGCACGTCGCGCCTTCGAGGGCGTTCGCTCGCTGGGGCTCGCTTCTCACCAGGCGGCCCTGGCTCGCCGCCGGCGCCGGCGCGCTCATCCTGGTGGTCCTCGCCTCGCCGTTCGCCTCGCTCCGGCTCGGCCAGCCCGACGACGGCAACGACCCTGCCGGAACGACCACCCGACAGGCGTACGACAAGCTGGCGGAAGGGTTCGGGCCGGGCTTCAACGGCCCGCTGGTTCTGGCGGCGTCGGTTCCCGCGGGCCGGGACGGTGAGGCCGCGCTCATGCGCGTCGAGCGGGCCGTCGAGCGCACGCCCGACGTCGCTGCGGTAGCGCCCGCTCAGCTCAACCGAAGCGGCGACGCCGCCACGATCAACGTGATCCCGAAGAGCTCCCCTCAGGACGAGCGCACGTCGGCCCTCGTGGAACGCCTGCGCGACGACGTGCTGCCGGCCGCAACCGCCGGCACCGCCGTGGACGTGTACGTCGGCGGAGCGACGGCGACCTTCGAGGACCTCGCCGACAAGATCGCCTCGCGCCTGCCGGTCTTCATCGCCCTGGTGGTGGGCCTCTCGGTGATCCTGCTGATGGCGGTCTTCCGCTCGGTCTGGGTGCCGCTCGTGTCGGCGGCCTTCAACCTGCTCTCGATTCTCGCCGCCTACGGCGTGGTGGTCGCGGTGTTCCAGAACGGCTGGGGCTCCTCGCTGCTGGGGGTGGACGGCGAGGTGCCGATCGTCTCGTTCGTGCCGCTGTTCATGTTCGCGATCCTGTTCGGGCTGAGCATGGACTACAACGTCTTCCTCCAGTCGCGCATCCGCGAGGAGTACCACCGCGGCGCCACGCCTCGTGACAGCGTGGTGCTCGGGCTCTCCCGCGTGGCGCGGGTGATCCTCGCCGCCGGAGCGATCATGGCCTCGGTGTTCCTCGGTTTCGCGACCGATCCGGAGGTGGTGGTCAAGACCATCGGCGTTGGGCTGGCCGCGGCGATCCTGATCGACGTGCTCGTGGTGCGGCTGATCGTGGCGCCGGCCGTCATCGCCCTCCTGGGCGACCGCGCCTGGGGCCTGCCCGGCTGGCTCGACCGCATCCTGCCGCGAATATCGCTCGAGGGCGACGAGCATCACGCGCCGCCTCGGCCGCAACCGGCTGCGGCCGAGGCGGGGTGAGCTATCTGCGGAGGAAGCGTGTGACCAGGAAAGCCCCGAGGAAGACCACGGTCGCGATCTCGCTGACGCGCGCCGTCATGATCGCCGTCGGGTCGTAACCGGGCTCCTGGAAGCCGAACAGCGGCGCGCGTTCGCTGATGTAGAGGAACACGAACGCCGTCGCCGCCTGGGCGATGCCGGCTAGGGCCAGCAGTACCACAGCCGCGCGGCCGAGCACACGCTCCACCGGGGACAAGAGCCCGAGCCCGACGATCGTCGCGCCCACGAAGTTCATGACGAAGAGCGTGCCGATCGTCGGGACCCCGTGGTAGAGGTCGAAATACTGCTGGAGATGGACGGCGCCCACCGAGAGCAGGGACAGTGCCCCCAGTACGCGGGCGGCCAGCGACAGGGCCTGCCGGCCGCCGCGCGCACTGAGGGTGGAGCCCCGGGGGCGGGGCTTGGTGGTTGCAGACATCTCAGTAGGGGGAGCTGTAGCCGCTGGAGCTGTTGGATCCTCCGGATCCTGATCCTCCACCGGAGGTGGCCGCAGACCACTCGAAGTGCGTTCCCTGGAAGTCGTCGGTGAAGCCGTCGCCCTGCAGCTCGCCGGACCCCTCCTCGGTGAATGTGTAGAGCGGCTTGCCCTTGAACGTGAGCTGCTGGGCCCCGTCCGGGCGCTTGACCACGCCGAGCTTGACGCCCAGATCCGCGGACGCAGCCTTCGACTGCTTCGCGGTGGCGTCGAGCGGCTTCCAGAACGATGTGCAGCCGTCGGTGCAGCGGATCATTCCGCCCTTCTCGACATTGGCGCTGTAGAGCGTCTTCCCCGCTGTGTCGACCAGGACGTTCATCCCGTCGACGCTCTCCGTCGACACGATGCCCGAGCCCGAGCCGGAGCTTGCGGCGGTCGCGTTCCCGTCGTCGTTGCTCCCGCCGCAGGCGGCGAGCACGAGCGCGGCAACGCCGACCGCGAAGGCAGCTGTCACTGAATACTTGATCGAGCGTGTCATGCCCTGAACTACGGGCATGGTGCCGCCGAGAGATTGGCCAATCCCGGCGCGTGGCCGCTCCCGTATACAGGAGTGTGGTGTCTTCAGCTCTCTCCGACGAGGCCCTGTTGTCCGGCCTAGCCGCCGGCGACGCGGACGCGGCGACCGCATTCACCCGCCGCTTCCAGGCGCGCGTCTACGGCCTCGTGTTGACCATCGTCCGCGACGAGGGCACCGCGGAGGACGTGGCCCAGGAAACGTTCGTGCGGGCCTGGAGGCATGCCCGGACGTACGATCCGCGCCGCGGCAGGGTCTCCACCTGGCTTCTCACGATCGCCCGCAACCTCGCTATTGACGTCATCCGCGTGAAGTCGGTCGAGCCGCTCGATCCGGACCTCGTGGCGAACAAGCTTCAGGAGGCGGGCGTTGCCGGCAGCCCGGCGGACCAGGGCGCCCCGCCGGACGAACGGGCGCGTGTCCGAGGCGCGATCGCCGACCTGCCGCCGGAGCAGCGACGGGTCCTGTTCCTCGCCGCGTATCTCGGGCGGACCGCGCAGGAGATCAGCAACCTGGAGGACATCCCGCTGGGGACCGCCAAGACCCGCATCCGAACCGCCATGCTCAGGCTCCGCGATTCCCTGGAGACCACCAATGAGGTGTGACGAGACACGCGAGCTGGCGGCCGAGATCGCCCTTGGCATCGCCGACGGCGAGGAACGAGCCGAGGCGCTGCGGCACCTGTCGACGTGCGAGGAATGCCGGCGGGCTGTCGACCAGCTGTCACAGGTCGCCGACGAGCTGCTGGTGGTGGCGCCGGTGGAGGAGCCCCCGGCCGGATTTGAGTCGCGCGTCGTCGACGCTATGGGTTTGCGGAAGCAGCCTCGCCGCCGCCTGTCCCTGCGCTGGCTGGCGCCGCGCGTCGGGCCCGCCCTCGCGGCCGCCGCCGTGACCGCCGCCGTGATGGTGGGCGTCTACCACGACGACAGCCAGACCGCCGCGCAGTACCGCGGGGTCCTCGACCAGGCCGGCGGCCAGTACTTCCAGGCCGGGCGCCTGACGGACGAGGTCGGAGCTCGGGGCGGGGTGGCCTTCGGCTACGAGGGGTCGCCCTCGTGGCTGCTCGTGACCGTGGACCCCGCGCACCGCGGCGACGTCAAGACGGCCGAGCTTGTGACGAAGGACGGCCGCACGATTCCACTTCGCTCGTTCAGGCTCGATCGGAGGGGCAGCTGGGGCGGCGCCATCCCGGTCAAGCTGTACGAGGTCGCCTCCGTCCGCCTACTCGGCAGGCAGCCGGGAGAGGTCCTGCAAGCAACGCTTCGGTAGACGACTGATTCCAAACCCGCGCACCTCTGGATGACGCGCCATACCTTCCCTGGCCACCGCCCGGATACGGCTTCGCCGTCGCCGGTCGGTGTCGTACCCACGTCCTCGCCGATAGTTCTTCAACTATCGGCTTCGTCCGCGTGCGTCGCCCAGCTCGGTCTGGCGCGCCCCCAGAAGCACGCGGATTCGGAATCAATCGTCTAGCTTCGCCCGTGTGGACGCGGAGCAGGCGATTCGCACACGGCGGACTCACAAGGCGTATGGCGCGGAGCCGGTGCCGCGCGCAACCCTCGAGGAGCTGTTCGAGCTCGCCCGCTGGGCGCCCAACCACAACCTCACCAACCCCTGGCGCTTCCGCGTCGTGGGCCCGGAAGCCCTGGCCCGGCTGAAGGACGCCGCGGGCCCCGAGGCTGCCTCGAAGCTCAACCGCGCGCCCACGCTGATCGTGACGAGCGTGATCGAGAGCGACGACCCGGTCCAGAACGAGGAGGACCTCTGTGCCGCCGCGATCGCCAGCTACATCGTGCTGCTCGGCGCCCACGCCCGCGGGCTTGCCGGCTACTGGCGCACGCCTGCGGTGCTCCGGACCGCCGAGGGCCGCGCCGCGGTGGGAGTGGAGGAGGGAGAGCGCGTGCTCGGGCTGCTCCACCTCGGGCCGCCGCGCCAGGAGAAGGAGCCGCCCGAGCGGCTGCCGCCCGGCGACTTCGTAACGTTCCTGTCGTGATCTCGCGTGCCGACGCACTCGCGGCCCTCGAGCGCGACTCGTTCGACCTGGCCGTCGTCGGCGGCGGGATAACGGGCGCCGGGGTGGCGCTGGACGCGGCCTCGCGCGGGTATAGCGTGGCCCTCGTCGAGAAGTCGGACTATGCTGCCGGCACTTCGGGGCGCTCCTCGAAGCTGATCCACGGCGGGCTGCGCTACCTGCAGAACTTCGACCTCGGCCTGGTCCGCGAGGCGCTGCTGGAGCGCTCCCTGCTGGTGAGGCTCGCCCCGCACCTCGTCGCGCCGCTGCCGTTTCTCGTCCCCGCCTTCGAGGGCCGGCGGCCGGACCGTCTCATGGGGATGGGCCTGAACATGTACGACGCCATGTCATGGCGGCGCGGGAGGGACGAGGACGAGGAGTGGAGCCCGGCCCGCCATCGGATAATCGGAGGCGCCGAAACCGTCGAGATGGCGCCGGCGCTGGCGGGCCGCGACCCCAGCGCCGCCTACCTCTTCTACGACTGTCAGACCGACGACGCGCGGCTGGTGCTCACCGTGCTCGCAGAAGCCGAGCGCTTTGGCGCGGTCTGCGCGAATGCCTGCGAGGCCACCGGGCTCGTGGAGCATGGGGGCCTCTTCGTCCGGGACACGGTCGGCGACGGCGAGTTCGAGCTGACCGCGGCCAACGTGATCAACGCCACCGGAGTCTGGGCCGACCGGCTGCGGCCGGAGGAGCTGTACGCCGAGGAAGAGGTTCCTCGCATCCGGCCCAGCCGCGGGACCCACGTGACCATGCCACGAGAGATGCTCCCGGTCGAGGCCGGTGTGATCGTCCCTGCGGGCGGGGGGCGAACGATCTTCGCGCTCCCCTGGCTCGGCCGGACGCTCGCCGGCACCACCGACAACGACTACGAAGGGTCGCTTGAGCACGTGCCGCCGGCCGAGGTGGACGTTGCCTACCTGCTCGATGCGCTGAACGAGTTCTTCGGGACGTCGCTCGGCCTGGACGACCTCACCGGCGCGTACGCCGGGGTGCGGCCGCTGATCTCGACGGGAGACCCGAAGAAGTCCGTCGACATCTCGCGTCGGGCTGAGCTCTACGAGACCAGTTCGGGTCTCGTCACGATCACCGGCGGCAAGCTCACGACCTGGCGCCGGATGGCGAAGCTGGCCGTCGATCGGATCGTCGAGCGCGAGGGCCGGGAGGCGCCCTGCCGTACGAACGAGATTCCGCTCGGGGAACCGGTCGAGGCGGACGCGCTGCCCGACGCTGCCGGTGTAGACGAGGACAGCCGCCGGCATCTTGCACGTCGCTACGGACACGCCGCGCGGCTCGTGATGAGCCTCGCCGCCGCGGCGCCGGAGCTCGGCCGCCGCATCAGCCCCGACATGCCCGACATCGTCGCCGAAGCCGCCTACGCGGCCGGCCACGAGCAGGCGCGCTCCCTCGCCGACCTCCTGCTGCGGCGTACCCGGCTAGGACTGTTGGATGCCCGCCGCTTGGGCAGGGAGCCCCCGCGGGCAGTCGCCGCGGCGATGGCCGCCGAGCTGGACTGGGACGAGGCGCGCGTCGATCGTGAGCTTGCGGACTGGAAGGAATGCGCCCGCGCCGAGGGGCTCGTGCCCGGCTCGGTGTCGGTAGAGGAGGCGGCGTGAATCCACCCCGGCTGATGGGGATCGTCAACGCGACACCCGACTCGTTCTCGGATCCCCAGGTTCCAAAGGAGACGGCCGAGCTCGTCGAGGACGCCCGCGAGCAGGTCGCCAGCGGAGCCGCGCTGATCGATGTCGGCGGTGAGTCGGGACGCACCGACACCGTTGCCGTGCCGGTCGAGGAGGAGATCGCGCGGGTGGTGCCGCTGGTGGAGCGGCTCTCCGCCGAGCACGTGACCGTGTCAGTCGACACCTGGCGCGCGCCGGTCGCCCGCGCCGCGCTCGATGCCGGAGCCGCGATGATCAACGACGTGAGCGGCCTGTCGGATCCAGAGGTCGCCGACGCATGTGCGACGGCGGGCGCTGCCCTCGTCATTACCCACACCCGCATACCGCCGAAGACGAAGGGCTTTCCCGCCTACGCCGACGTCGTTGAGGACGTGCGCACGTTCCTGCAGGAGCGCGCGGAGGAGGCCCTGGCGCGCGGCGTCGCCGACGAGCAGCTGATCTTCGATCCAGGCATCGACCTCGCCAAGACCCCGGCGGAGTCGGTGGAGGTGCTGCGCCGCCTCCCCGAGGTGGGCGAGCTCGGCCGCCCGCTGCTCGTCGGCGTATCGCGCAAGGACTTCGTCGGCGCGCTCACCGGCCGCCCGCCCTTGGACCGACGCGCCGGCACGCTGGCCGCGCTCGGCGCGGCTGTGGACGGCGGCGCCGCGATCCTGCGCGTGCACGACGTAGCGGATGCGCGCGACTACCTGGCGGTGCGGGCCGCGCTGAGAGGCGAGACGGTGGTGGGGAAGGAGCTGCGCCTCGACCCCGGCCTGAGGCGGGAGACGGTCTGAACACGTTCACGATCGCCCATCTGTCGGACCTCCACTGCGGCTCGCCGCACTTCGTACCGAGCCTGCTCGACCGCGCACTGGTCGAGGTCAACGAGTTGTCGCCCGACGTCGTCATCGTGTCGGGCGACCTCACAGGCGACGGCCTGCGGGGAGAGTTCCAAGAGGCCGCGGACTACCTGTCGCGGATCGCCTGCAACCGGATGATCGTGATCCCCGGCAACCACGACTCCCGCAACGTCGGCTACGTCCACTTCGAGGAGCTGTTCGGCGAGCGCAGGTCCGAGCTGCACCTCGACGGACTCTCGATCGTGGCGGTCGACTCCACCGAGCCCGACCTCGACCACGGCGTGATCGGTCGCGGCCGCTATCCCTGGATCCAGGAGCGCTTCGGCGCTCACGACGCCTTTCTGCGGATCTTCGTGCTCCACCACCACCTGCTGCCCGTCCCGGGCACAGGCCGGGAGCGCAACGTGGTGCACGACGCCGGCGACACGCTCGAGTGCCTGCAGCGCGCCGACGTGCACCTCGTCCTCTCGGGGCACAAGCACGTGCCCTACGCCTGGCGGCTCGAGAATGTCTTCGTGGTGAACGCCGGGACCGTCTCCACGACGCGCCTGCGTGGCAAGACGAAGCCCTGTTACAACCTGATCGAGGCGAGCCCGGAGCGTGTCACCGTGTTCCGCAAGTACCCCTTCCACGAGCAGGACGCGATCCTCTCGTTCGACCCGCGCACGTACGAGTACGAGAAGGATCAGTCACTGCTCGGCGAAACCGCGCGCGGCTAGCCCCACATGGCCGACGGCCCCGCGATCGCGCTCATAGACGGCGAGCACCATCCTGGTGCGGTGCGCGAGGCGCTCGCACGGGTGGAGCGCGAACGCCCGCTGGTCGGCGTCGTCTTCTGCGGTGGCGAGGAGAAGCTAGGGCCGGAGCCACTTGACGAGCAGTACGGACGACCGGTGGAGATCGACCCCGAGCGCGCCCTCAGGCGGCTCGCCCCGGAGGCGAAGGCAGTGGTCGACCTCGCCGACGAGCCGGTGCTGCCCGCGAGCGCGAAGCTGAGGATCGCCGCGCTCGCGCTCCATCTGGGGCTCGGCTACGAGGCCCCGGGGGCGCGGCTTGACCCGCCGCGCTACGAGCGCGTGCCGTTCCACGGGCCGACGCTCGCCGTCATCGGGACCGCCAAGCGCACAGGTAAGACCGCGGTCGCCGGGCACTGGGCGGCGCTGTTGCGAGAGCACGGAGCCGATCCGGTGATCGTCTGCATGGGACGCGGCGGTCCCGCGGAACCGCGCCTCGCTGCGGCGGATACGGGGCTCGAGGCGCTGCTTGCCATTGCGGCGGCCGGCGCGCAAGCTGCCTCCGATTACCTGGAGGACGCCGTGCTCGCCGGTGTGCGCACCGTCGGCTGCCGGCGCGTGGGCGGCGGGCTGGTTGGGGAGCCCGCCGAGTCGAACGTGCCGGCCGGCGCCGCCCTGGCGGCAGCGCTCGATCCCGGTGTCATCGTCTTCGAGGGCTCCGGCGCCTGTATCCCGCCGGTGGAGGTGGACCGCACGGTTTGTCTCGTTGGCGCCGGGGAGCCCGAGCCGTTCGCCGACTACCGCCTGCTGCGCGCCGACCTGGTGCTCGCCGCTAATGGTGCGGCGGCGCCCCCGGGCGCACTGCCGTTCTCGCTCCGTCCCGAGCCCGCCGAGCCGGTGCCCGGCGACGCTCGCGTGGCGCTGTTCACGACCGGCCCGCGGGCGGTCGACGGCGTGGAGCCGGTTGTGGCCTCGGCGAACCTGGCGCGCCGTTCGGCGCTGGCTGAGGACCTCGACCGCGCGGCGGCCGAGGGCTGCGACCTCTACCTCACCGAGCTGAAGGCCGCGGCCGTAGACATGGTGGCCACGCAGGCGCGCGCCGAGGAGGCCCGGGTGATCTTCGTGCGCAACCGGCCCGAAGGCGTGGACGAGGCGCTCGTCAAGCTGTACCGCGATGCAGCTTGAGACCATCGTCGTCACCAAGGGCCACGGGCTTCCCTACTCGAAGGGCCTCATGGCGCAGTCGCTCCAGGCCAGCGGCCTCACCCCGGAGCGGTCCTTCGAGCTCGCGCGGGAGATAGAGCGCCGGCTCGCGCTGCGCGGCGACCGCCAGGTTGGGGTCGACGGCCTCGACGCGCTCTGCCTCGAGGTGCTGCGCGGCGAGGAGGGCGAGAGCGCGGTGCGCCGCTACAAGGGCTGGCGCAGGCTCGACCGACTCGAGCGACCGCTGGTCGTCCTGATCGGCGGCACGACGGGCGTCGGGAAGTCGACGGTGGCAACGATGCTGGCCGCCCGACTCGGTATCACGCGCGTGATCGCCACTGACGTGATCCGCCAGGTTCTCCGGGCGTTCTTCACCCATGAGGCCATGCCCAGCGTGCACTCCTCGGCATTCGAGGCGGGCGGGCTCGAGGGCTATCGCGACCAGGCCGAGCACGTGGCCACCGGGATCGCAGCGATCGTGGAGCGGGCCGCGAATGAGGGTAACCCGGTCCTGGTCGAGGGGGTGCACGTCGTGCCGGGTGCGCTCGACCCGCGCTTGCGCGAGCGCTGCGTGCTCGCCGAGGCACTCCTCGTCGTGCGCGACGAGGAGCTGCACCGCGGCCACTTCTCCCATCGACCGGGCACCCGGCCGGCCGAGCGCTACCTGGCCGCCTTCGAGGAGATCCGCGCGCTCCAGGACCACCTCGCGGAGCGCGCCCGCGTTGCCGGCGTGGAAGTGATCGACAACGAGAACATCGACGCGGCGATCGCCAGGCTCATGGAGCTGGTATTGGTCGCCGTCGAGGACGTGACATGAAGCTGCTCCAGGGGCTCGTGATGCAGGGCACGGGTAGCCCTCGGTAGGGTCTGGCGCCGCCATGTCCGTGCTTCAGCGCAAACAGCTCGAGGACAGTCCGCTCGCCGATCTACACGCGATCGCGTCCGAGCTTGGGCTCGAGGGATTCCGGGCGATGCGGAAGGGCGACCTGATCAGCGCGATCCTCCGCGCCCAGGGCGCCGAGGACGAGGAGACTGAGCCGGACGAGGTGCCGGCCGACGAGGCGCTCGAGAGTCCCACCGGAGAGTCGCCGCCCGCGGCGGACGCCGCGGAGAAGGAGACGGCGGAGGAAGATGCCGTCCGGCCCGCGGAGCCCGAGGCCGCGCCGGAAGTGACGGAGGCCGAGACCGAGAAGGAGCCGGAGGCCGAGCCAGTTGCCGGCGAGGAGGCTGACACCGTCGCCGGTGTTCTCGACATTCTCGCCAACGGCAGTGGGTTCGTCCGCGTCGACCCCGCGGGGCAGTCGCGCGGCGACGTCTACGTCGCGCCCGCCCAGATCCGCCGCTGCGAGCTGCGTGCGGGCGACGAGGTCGCCGGTCCCGTGCGTCCGCCGCGCCGCAACGAGCGCCATCCCTCGCTGGTGCGGGTGGAGAGCGTTAACGGGGCCGACGCCGAGCCGCCCGAGGAACGCTCGTGGTTCGGCGATCTCGTGCCGGTATTTCCGAGCGCGCGCCTGCCCGCCCCTTCGTCGCTGAAGGCGGCCCCCTTCGGCCGCGGCTCGCGGGTGCTGATAGTCGGTCCGCCCGGCGCCGGCGCCACGTCGCTTCTGCGCGAGATCACTGGGGAGCTCTTGAAGGTGGACGACATGACCGTGCAGCTGGTGCTCGTCGGCGTCCGGCCGGAGGAGGTGACCGAATGGCGGCGAGTCGAGGGTCTCGACGTGGTGGGCGGCAGCTTCGAGCGCTCGCCCGACGCGCAGGCTCAGGCCGCCGAGCTGGCGGTCGAGCGGGCCAAGCGCCTGGTGGAGCGAGGCGGCCACGTGGCCCTGCTGGTCGACTCGCTCGACGCGCTGCCGGCGGCCGCCCGGCGGCGCGTGTTCGGTGCCGCCCGCGCCACGGAGGAGGGCGGTACCCTCACCGTCGTCGCCACAGCGGACCCCGCCTCCGACGCACAGCGCTGGGCTACCACCCGAATCGTGCTGGAGCCGGGCGGCAAGCTGTCCCGCGGCGCCTCCGGGACCCTCAACGCCGACCGCCTCTCCTGAGCCTCACCTCACCTCGAGCGTCTGCGCCATGGTCGTGGGGTGGACCATGCATACGAGTCTGTAGGTGCCTTTGACCTTCGGCGTGATGCTGTAGGTGCCTCCGACCTGTCCGATGTAGTACGACGAGAACCCGCGCGGGCCGTTTGCCACGGAGACGCTGTGGGGCCTCGTGTTGCTGAAGCGCCAGGTCACGGTCTCGCCGACCTTCGCGGTGATCTTGCCCGGTTGGAAGAAGTCGTCGCCGACCTCGAGCGGGTTGCCGTCGAAGGAGGTGAAGACGCCACGGGGCTTCGCGAGCTGAGGCACCTTCAGGTCGAAGTTCGGGGTGCGGTCGAAGTGCTTCGGCCGGTTCAGGTCGATCAGGTCGCGGGGCATCCGCTCGCAGCGGCCGACGCTGTCATCACGAACGAGACCGAGCACCCAGAACCCCATCGACGCTACGTGGAGATTGTGGTTGTCGTGCACCGCCACGCGGCGGAGCACCTCGCCCTCGTGGATCGGGACGCCCGTCGCCGTCGCGAACGTGCCGTTCCCGATTGGACCGGGCTCATGCAGGATCGGGCGGATCGTGTTGTAGATGTGATTCGGCCGGCCGTAGTAGGCGCGCGCCTTGAAGATCCGCTCTCCGCAGGTGCGGTTCTCCAGCACGTGGTACCTCGCGCCGCCGTGGTGGTGGGAGGCGCCCAGCATGATGCGCCCGTTGAACCCCTGCGGGACGGTCCACTCGGTGGCATCGACGTAGTTCGATCCGGGCGGGCCCCCGCCGGGCACGTCGTATGACAAGCCCGTGGCGAGGTAGCGGCAGTTCCCGAGGATGGTGGGGAGGATCGACTTGCGCTTCTGTGTCGTATAGCCGATGCGCGTCCGGATGTAGAAGTCCTTGGGTCGCTTGTAGTGGTTCATCACCATCGCGGTCAGGCGCCAGGTGGGCGCCGAGCCATCCGGCATCCGGTTGTTGACCCCGTACCTCCGCCGCTGCGACGCGGGGACCTCGGTATGGAAGCGACCCAGCGGGTGCTCCTCGCCGCGCCCGCCGATGAACCCGGCCCCGGCGGCGCAGCCGCCGGGCCCGTCGTCCATGTGTCCCGGCGCGAAGTAGAGGAAGTGGTGGACCATCATGCGGTTCGTGGGAAGCGGCTTGGCGTCCGGGTCCTTGCTGTCGACGAGAGCCATCTCCTTCCACCAGGTGATGTAGCCGGGCTTGGCGGGCGCCTCGCGGCCGTTTGGGCGCAGCGTCAGCTGGTGGGTATCGTGCACGTAGGGCAGCGAGTGGATCTTGGGCGAGTAGAGGGTGAGGACCTGCTCCTTGGCGCTCGCGGCGGGCGCGATGATCGCGATCCCCGCGACCGTCGTCACGATGGCGGCTGCGAGCTTGCGGTTCACGGCTACTTCACCTCCAACGTCTGCGACATCGTCGTCGGGTGGACAAGGCAGACGAGCTTGTACGTCCCCTTCACCCTCGGTGTGACGCTGTAGCTGCCGGTCGTCCGGCCCCAGTAGATCGACGAGAAGCCGCGGGGGCCGTTCGCCACGCTCACGCTGTGGGGCCTCGTGCCCCCGAACCGCCAGGTGATGGTCTCGCCGACCTGCGCGGTGAGCTTCGCGGGCCGGAAGAAGTCGTCGCCGATCTCGAGCGCGTTGCCGTCGAAGGCGGTGAACACGCCGCGCGGCCGGCTGAGCTGCGGCACCTTGAGGTCGTAGTTGGGCGTGCGATCGAAGTGCTTCGGGCGGTTGAGCTCCACGATGTCGTCGGGCATTCGGCCGCAGCGCTTGACCGAATCGTCCTTCACGAACCAGGTCGCCCAGAAGCCCATGGCTGCGACGTGAAGGTTGTGGTTGTCGTGGACCGCGGTGCGACGCAGCACCTCGCCCTTGACGATCGGGATGCCCTTGGCCGTGGCGTAGGCCCCGGTCCCGATCGGCCCGGGCTCGTGAAGAATCGGGCGGATGGTGTTGTAGATGTGGTTCGGCTCGCCGTGGTAGACGGGCGCCTTGAACAGCCGCCGCTCGCAGGTCCGGCTGTCGAGCGTCTGGTACCTGCCGCCCCCGTGCTGGTGCGACGACGCCATCAGCAGCCGACCGCTGAACGGCGCCACCCAGTCGCTCGAGTTGACGAAGTTGGAGCCTCGCCGGCCTCCGCCGGGCACGTCATAGGCCATGCCGTTCGCGACCTGTGAGCAGTCGCCGATCACGAGCGGCGAGACCGACTGGCGCTTCTCGGTCGTGTAGTAGACCCTGGTGCGCACGTAGAAGCTCTTCGGCCGCTTGTAGTGGTTCATCACCATCGCGGTCAGGCGCCAGTTGGGCGCCGAGCCGTCCGGCAGGCGGTTGTTGATCCCATAGCGGTTGCGGAAGGCCCGGCTCGAGGGGAGCCGCACCCGTCCCAGGGGATGTTCCTCACCGCGTCCGCCGATGGAGCCGGCACCGCTCCAGCAGCCCCCCGGTGGATCGTCCACGCGGCCGGGCGCCCAGTAGAGGAAGTGGTGGACCATCATCTTCCCGATCGGCAGCGGCTTCGCGTCCGGCCGCTTCGAATCGACGAGCGACATCTCCTTGAAGCCGAGGATGTAGCCCGGTTCGGCCGGGGCCTCTCGCCCGTCCGCGCGCAGTGTGACGTGGTGCGTGTCGTGCACGTACGGCAGCGAGTCGATCTTCGGCGAGTAGAGAGTGAGGACCCGCTCCCTCGCGCCCGCCGCCGGTGCGAGCAACGCGATCCCCACCAGTACCAAGACAATGCCGACGGCCTGCCTCCTGTACACCAGTACCTCCCCCAGGTTCTTGCAGGACGGCTGCGAGAATCTTAGATGATTGATTCCGGATCCGCGTGCCCGTGGGGGCGCCCCAGACCGAGCTGGGCGCCGCACGCGGACGAAGCCGATAGTTGAAGAACTATCGGCGAGGGCGCGGGGGCCGATCCAGCGAAGGTATGGGGCGTCATCCAGGGGTGCGCGGATTCGGGATCAGTCATCTATCGCCGATACGCGACGCGGCGCCACGAGGGTTCCGGCGACAGCTCGATCAGCTCGAAGTTGCGGTCGGGCTGGGCGTAGCCGAAGGAGCGCTTCTCCTCGTCGAAGACGAGCTCGAGCTCGCCCTCCATCACACGCTGGTCGAGCCAAGCGCCGCGGAACACCAGGCGGCGAATCCAGTGAACGAGCGAGCGCTCGGACGGTCCGTTCAGCTCGCTCCAGCGCTGGTTGATGTGCTCGCCGAGCTCCGAGTGCGGCTCGGTCACCTCGCCGTTCACCGCCAGGTTGACGAGATCCTCACGCTCCTCGTCGCCGAGGGGTCCGGCCACGAACCCGAGCTTGGCCGCGGCCTGCTCGACGCGCTCGGTGAAGTCACGCTCGTTGAACGTGAAGCGGAGCTCGCCGTACTCGAGCACGTAGTCGGAGCCGGACTCGTAGTTGCCGCGTCGGGCCGTGTCCATAAGGTCGGGCCCGGCAGGTCGGGACCGGGCGTCGCCATCCTACGGCGGAATCCTGCCCCGCTTCATCCGCTGCAACCGAGTTTGCATCGCCGGGGGCGAATGTCGGCGCGCCCGCCTTTGCCGACCCCTGCCGGGACCTCGAGCGGACGGCTCGCCGTAGTGGGAAGTATGAGACGCCAGACGCTCGCGGGTGGACTGCTCATCTTGGCCGGACTGGTAGCGACGCAGCTACCTGCAGCCGGTGCCGGGACGCCGGGACGCACGACTCAAGGGCCCTTGTACGGGATTACGTGGCAGGGTTCGCTCGGTCTCGGGCGCGTCGATCGGGACACGCTGCGCCCGCGTACCGGCCGGCGCGTCCCGGTCGCCGGCGAACCCTTGGGATGGAGCTTCTCCCCCGACCGCTCGCGGGTCGTACTCGGCTCCGCCTCCAAGGGCGCCGTGCTGCGCCTGATCGACCTGCGCGGTATGCGTGTGCTGGGCGATGTCGGGGTCGCGCGTCGCGGGTCCGAGGTCGCCACTACTTGGGCGGGCCCGACGCGCGTGCTAGCCGTGGTGGTCACGCCGGGCTGTTGCGGAGCGGGCGACACGATCGTCGCCGCCGTCGACGCCCCGCGCCGCCGGGTGGTCTGGCGGCGAACGCTCGGAGGCTCCCTGCAAGCCGGCCAGCGCTTCCGTCGCGGCCTGTTGCTCGTGCTCGGCCCACGCGGCCGCTCGATTGGCTCCTCGCGACTCGTTTGGGTGGGACCGCGCGGGGCCATCCGCTCGGCGGCGCTGCCCGAGATCCGCTCTGGTACCGAGTGGCGCGGCGGGGCCAGCCACCGCTGGGACCCGGGCTTGGCGATCGACCGCTCGAGCGGGCGCGCATTCGTCGTCCAGGCAGAGGCGCCGGTGGCCGAGGTCGATCTGACGACGTTCAACGTTCGCTCCCACCCGCTCCAGCCGCTGGCGCGAACCGCGGACGCAGTGGCGGGTCCCACGCGCGACGCGCTCTGGCTCGGCCGTGAGACGCTGGCGATCACCGGCACGGACAGCCACTACGAAGAGACCGGCGGGCTCGGTCGAACGACGCCCGCAGGTCTGACGTTTGTCGATACCCGCCGGTGGCATGCGCGCACGATCGATCCGCGCACCACCGACGCCGCGCTCGTTTCTGGCGCGGTCCTCGCGACCTCGTTCCGGTTCGACTCCGGGCGCCAGAAGGTCTCCGGGAGCGGACTGACCGGCTACGCGGTCGACGGTAGACGCAAGTTCCACCTCATGGGCGATGCTCCGATCGTCGGCGTGCAGCCCCTCGGCGCGAGAGCCCTCGTCGGCGGAGTGAACGGGATCACGCTGATCGATGCCCGCACCGGCCGCCGGCTCCGCAGCTACCGGCGCTTCGCCATGAGCCTTCTCGCCGGCGACGCTCCCTTCCAATGAGGCCCTGTCGATCAGGCGCTGGCAGGCGACTGAGCCGCGGCCGTCGCAGATCTGCTCGATGATGTTCACATGTCCGCAATGGACGACTACGTCAATGCCTTGCCGCCCGAGCAGAAAGCGGTGCTGGCACGGGTGCGCGCCGTCGTCGAGCGCGCGGCGCCCGAGGCCGAGGAGGGCGTCAGCTATGGCGTGCCGGCCTATCTCTACGGCGGGCGTCCGCTTCTCGGCTTCAGGGCTGCAAAGCGGCACCTGAGCGTCTTTCCGTTCAGCCCGGCAGCGATCGAGGCCGTCAAGGATCGCCTCGGCGGCTTTGACCTGTCCAAGGGAACGATTCGTTTCTCGCCGGACAGTCCGGTGCCCGACGACGTCCTGGCGGACCTCGTTCTGGCTCGGAAGAAGGAGATCGCCGAGAGGCCGTGAGGGCGCTCGAGAGTCTTCACTGGCGCCGCCGGTGCCCATCGGCCTGCCACCCGGGCCGGGCGCCGCAGACGTCCGCGCGACGATCTTAATGGCCCGCTCCTCGAACTCCACGTAGCCCGCAACGCTCGGGCGCCGGGGCGAGATTCTCCCTCGCACTCCTTCATGCGGATGTGGACCATTCTTGTTGTGGAGGACGACCACGCCACGCCACCCCTGCCTTCCTGCTCGACAACTTGGCCGCCGACGGCTCCGGGTCGCCGGGGCGAGCGGGGGCCGGCGAGGGGATGCGCGCGCTTGAGTGCGCAGGGTGCAATCGCCGACACGGCGAACCCAACGCCCGAGATTCCTCCCTTCGTCGAGCTGCAGGCATCTCAGGCTGGGGTCCTGCTCCTCGTCCCGAGCCGGGCTTATGAAAGCGGCTTCGAGGCGCTTGCTCTCGCGCGAGGCGGGAGTGCGAATGTCGCGGCTACCCCGCTCATTGACTGCTCCGCTGTACGGGTGTACGGTCGTGGTTCCTGGTCCCGGCTCGCGTCGGAGGTGCATGACGCGGCTCGGTTTCCCTGACCTCGCTAGCGGCAGGCCACCGCTGCAGGGTGGCCGACGTGTTCGAGCGCTGGCGTCTGCGCGACCCGCTGTCAGCCCGCGCTCTG
>Ga0081538_10002092_pt1 | contig 19907 bp, 20 predicted proteins | sample TabmetS5T2R1_FD_71022 | JGI IMG/M metagenome (GOLD analysis project Ga0081538, IMG submission 71022) | Tabebuia heterophylla rhizosphere microbial communities from the University of Puerto Rico - S5T2R1 | ecosystem: Host-associated > Plants > Roots > Rhizosphere ...
GTAGTTGATCTCGAGGGCGGCCTTGCCGGTCTCGAAGGCGAGCCGGTTCTGGTCCTCCATCTGCACGCCCAGCGACGGGTCGGCCGCGGGCGAGCGGGCCATCCGGCCGATGAGCGAGATGCCCTGGGCGGCCTTTGGCCCCAGGGTGACGTGCTGGCCGTCGGCGGAGAGGATGCTGCCGCCGGCCGACAGGGCCATCGCGTTGACCCAGACGGTGTAGCCCTCGTAGGAGGCCCCCTGGATCTCGATGTGGTGGGGCTTGCCCTGGCGGGCCAGGGCCTCGGCCTGGCTGATCATCTCGGCCCAGGTCTTCGGTGGGCTGGGCACCAGGTCCTTGCGGTACCACAGCAGCTGGGTGTTGCTGTTGAACGGGGCCGCCACCAGCTGGCCCTTCCACAGGGCGGTGTCCAGGTTGGCCTTGACGGCGTCCTGCTCGACCTGGCGGCGCCGCTCCCCGGTCCAGTTCTCGACCCAGCCGGCCTCGGAGAACTCGGGCTCCCAGGTCACGTCCAGGCCGAGGATGTCCATCGAGTCGTCCTTGGCGGCGAGGCGCCGCACCAGCTGCTGGCGCTGGTCGTCGGCCGCGCTCGGGAGCTGCTGGATCTGGATGGTGTACTCGCCGCCGGACGAGGCCGAGCAGTCGGCCGCGGCGGCCGCGTAGCTGCCCGACGGCTCGTTGAAGATGTACCAGTTCAGCGTCGGCGTGCCGCCGACGCGCTCACCGCCGCCGCCGCCGCAGGCCGCCAGCAGCGACGCCGCCAGGGCCACGAGCAGGCTCCGGCGCCACGCTCGAACACCGCGGATGCGATTGACCTTGCCCATCGCCGCTCCCTCTCTCTCGCCGGTGCGGGACCCTCCTCAGGGTTGGGAGGAAGCCATGCGGCAGCATCGGGGCCAGCCGGAGTCTCCGATACCTGCCAGCTGGAAGATGCCGGCTCCTCCAGCCAGCCCTTGTCCTCGGGTTCCGCTCCGAGGCGCCGAGGCCGTGGCCCGGCGCAGGTGGCCGGGGACGGCCCAAGGTGGTCGGGATCAGCGACCGGCAGCCGGGCAGGGCCGAAGCGCGGCCGTGCGCGTCGTCACGACCTGACCGTGCGCCTCGTCACGGGTCCGGGTCGCCGCGGTGGGCGTCGCCGTGGCCGGCCAGCAGCTGGCGGATGGCGTCGGCCGACAGGGCGGTCTTGGCCAGGAACCCGACCGCCGGGCTGGCCGCGATCAGCTCGGCATAGTCCTGCTCGGCATGGGTCGAGATCAAGATCACCGGCGCCGGGGCCGGGCCCGGCTGGGCGTGGAGGCGCCGGGCCAGCTCCAGGCCGCTCTCCCCACCCAGGTCGAGGTCGACCAGGGTCACGTCCGGCCGCAGCTCCTCGGCCCGCTGGAGCGCCTCGGCGCTGGTGGAGGCCACCCCGATGACCGCGAGGCCCTGGCGTTCCAGGAGCCCGCGGGCGGCGTCCACGAAGCGGGGGCTGTCGTCGACGATCAGGCACCGCAGCATGGCCTCAGCATCGCAGGTCGGGTCGCTGGCGCGCATACCGGTTAGCTGGAATCTCATGTCGCGGCCGGTCGGGCGGACGCTTCCGCGGCCGGTTGAGGAGCAGCGGCGGCTCCAGCAGTGGTCGTTTCCACCACCGGGAACCGCCCGAGCGCGATGAACCCCGAAGTCCCGGTTGCTCATCGGAGGGCTCCTTCACTAGGCCGTCAGGTCCTTGTCGCTCCGAGCATCCCGCGGCCGTGCCGGCATGTCGTCGATGCCAGCGGCAATTTCTGCTCCCGGTCGGCTGGAGTCTTGCGGTGGCTGCTAGCGGGAACCGGCGTCTGGCACATCTCGTGGATCGCCGGCGTGGGGATGCTGGCAAGCGGGCTGCCGGCGGTGGCGGGCCGCCGGACCGGGTCGGCGGGTCGGGGCTGTGGTCGCATGGGGCGTGGTGGACACCGACGTCCTCGGTGAGGAGGATGGCCGCGCTGAGGGGCCGCCGGCTCCGAAGGCCACAGCGCTCCAGCAAGCGGCGGCTCGGAATCGGTGACGAGGTCCGGTCCCTGCACTGGCCGGACCGGAGTCGGGATCTGACGGTGAGCGGGACGAACTGGGCGGGGAACTACCGGTACCAGGCCACCAAGCTGCACCGGCCGGCCACCCTGGAGCAGCTCCAGCAGGTCGTCGCCGCCGCGCCCCGGATCCGGGTGCTCGGCTCCAGGCATTCGTTCACCGACCTCCCCGACTCGGCCGAGCTGGTCAGCCAGGAGGGCCTGCCCACCGGCGTCGCCGTCGACCGCGCCGAGCTCCAGTCCGAGTACCTGCTCCCGCGCCGCCACGCCATCGCCGCCATCCAGGCTGTGCACGCCCTGGCCGAACTGGTCCGGCCGGTGCTGCAGGTCAGCGAGCTGCGGACCGTGGCCGCCGACCGCCTGTGGATGAGCCCTCAACACGAGCAGGACACCATCGCCATCCCTTCACCTGGCACCCGAGCCGATCGGCGTCCGGCGGGTGCTCGTGGAGCTGGAGGCCGCGTTCGGCCCGTTCCGGGCGCGACCTCACTGGGCAAGGTCTTTGTCGCCGACGCCACCGCCATCGCCCCGCTGTATGAACGCCTGCCCCGACTTCCAACGCCTGGTCGACCGGCTCGACCCTCGGGGCGCGTTCCGCAACCCCTGGCTTTGCAACCGCGGTCTCGGGCCCCGATGACCGCACCCGAAGAGTGGCAGGTGCGGTCGGCAAGAGAGCGCCAGCGCCGCTGGCGCCGGCTGCAGGCCCGGATTACCCGCTACCAGGTAGCGAAGTTGGCCGCCTGCCGTGACGACAGCGCCACGCCGATGCGCGATCGTGAGCGGTAGCACCACAGACGGTCGTGCTCGAGCCGGAGGTCGACATGTGCCAGCACCAGCCCCGATGCCCGGACGCTCTGGCGCCGGACCACCGCGCCGCACGCGTCGTGGCGTCCCATTACGAGCAAGGCTGGAGCCTGCTCTGCAACGGTGTCGTGCTGTTCGACGATGACGGGGAGCTGCTGCCCGACGGCCGGGCCATCGCTCCGCGCCCACTCGACTCGATGGACGACAGAGCCGCATGAGCGGCCCGCCGCTGGCCGGGCAGGTGGCGGGCGTCTCGCCCGCGCAGTGGCCGGAGCCGCCCGGACGGTGACGCGCGCCCACGGTCAGCCTGCTGGGAGCGTTCATGACCCCGCCGGACATCGGACCGAGCGGCCGAGCGGTCTTCCGGCTACCTGGGCTCTCAGGATTCCGGGTGGCCTGCACCGAAACCGGGCGCTGACCCTGACGACACCACACCACTTCAGGGCGATCCTCGACGACATCGGCGCACGCCGCGAGGAGGCACTGGAGGACCGGAATGAGTCACACCGTCAAGCTCCGGTTGGAGGGGATGCACGCCGCCACGGCCAGCACCGTCGGGTGGATCGAGGGCCCCGGGGACAGCGGGCCGGAGTGCCTGTTCTGCGGCCGGCCGGCGCGGGTGTTCAAGCCGCTCACGACCCACCAGCGGTTGTGGTGGTGCCGGCCGTGTGAGACAACCTGGGTGGCCTGAGCGCTGGCCGAGGGGCTGGCCCAGCTGCAGGACCGGAGGGGTCAGTCGCCGACCTTGGTGACCCCGAACAAGAGAGGCCGTCAGGATGGACGAGCGCAGCACCAAGGTCGCTGGGCTGCTCCATGAGGCGGCCGAGACCCACCATCAGGTGTTCCGGATCACCGATGGAGCCGATGACGACTGGGCGTCCTGGTACGCGGAGTGGCTCGTAACGCTCTCAGAGCTGCCGGAGTTGCTGGGCGGCAGAGTGGTCCGCAGCGAGCTGACCTACATGCTGGTACGCCTGGACAAGGAGTACACCGAGCGCCGTGTCGCCGAGCGCTGGGAGGACTACTACGCTCGCGAGCTGGTGGGCCACTTCCGTCCGAGCTGACGCCTGACCCTTACGGTGGAGCGTAGAGCGCGACGGCGGTGGTCCCGTACCGTGACAGCATGACCGTGGCGTGGTTGCGACAGCGCCCGGCGCGGATGCCCGCGTGGGTGGTCGACGCAGGCTGGGCGGTGGCGGTGGCGGTCGCGGTGGCGGTGGCGATCCGGACGGCGCAAGAGCCGGACACGCGAGCTCCCGACCTGCTCGCCTACGCGCTGGGGATAACGATCGGTGCCCTGCTGCTGGTCCGGCGGCGATGGCCGGTGGGTGTGCTGATGGCGTCGTTTGCGGCCCTGCAGCTCTACTACGTCCTCGACTACCCGGGCATCTCGGCGGCGCTGCCGCTCGCGGTCGCCCTGTACACGGCCGGCGCCACCGGCCACCTGCGGTGGGCGCTGCTGGTCGCGGCCGTCGCCATCGGCGGGGCGACCGTCTTCCTGCTGTTCGTGAATCGGGCATCGCCGGTGCTGCAGGTGCTCAGCGAGCTGCTGCGGGACGGATCGCTGTGGCTGGCGATTCTGCTGCTGGGCGACGCGGTCCACAGCCGCCGCGTGTTGGCCCGCGAGCATCGGCTGCTGGAGGCGGAGCGGGCACGGTCGGAGGGGCTGCTGCGCAACATGCTGCCGGAATCCATCGCCGAGCGGCTGAAGCAGCGGCAGGAGGTCATCGCCGATGCCTCCCCGCGGGTGACGGTGCTGTTCGCCGACATCGCCGACTTCACCTCCCATGCCGAGCGGAGCCCGCCGGAGGCGACGGTGGCGCTGCTGAACGACCTGTTCTCGCAGTTCGACGCGCTGACCGAGACCAGGGGGTTGGAGAAGATCAAGACTGTTGGGGATGCCTACATGGTGGCCGGCGGTCTGCCCGACCCGATGCCCGGCCATGCCGTGGCAGTGGCCGAGCTGGCCCTGGAGATGCTGGAGCTTGCCGCCCGCTGCAGGCTCCCGGATGGTGGACCGGTCCGGCTGCGGATCGGGGTCGACTCAGGGCCGGTGGTGGCCGGGGTGATTGGGCGGCGCAGGTTCAGCTATGACCTGTGGGGCGACACGGTGAACACCGCCAGCCGGATGGAGACGACCGGGGTCCCGGGATGCATCCAGGTCACCGAGCGCACCCGCAAGCTTCTCGGGGAGCACTACCTGTTCCAGGAGCGGGGCCGGATCCAGGTCAAGGGCAAGGGGATGATGCTCACCTACTTCCTGATCGGGCGAACCAGCGGCGCCGACCCCATCCCAGACACGACCAGGCCTCCGAGGGCGCCGGATTGACGGTCCTGTGACGGAGCCAGGTCGTCCTACGCGGTGCGGGCCTGACGTGGAGCCTCGGCGGTCACCGAGAGCCGGCTCGCCCCACCGCCGACGGTGATGTGGTAGCGGGGTTCGCGGTCGCGGAGGCCGGGCGAGCGGAGCCGCGACGGATGGCCAGGGTGGCGGGCGGCTGCTGGGGTGGTGGTCATGGTGTCCTTCCCTGTCGGGTCTAGTAGGGCAGGGGCCGGCCGGACGGGGTTCGTCGGTCGACCTGGCTGGTCGGCCGGCGAGCCGGCCGCCTTCTCGCGGTCTGCTGTCGCCGGCCGGGTCGCGGCGTGAGGTTCCGGCGCGGTCGCATGTGTTCCCCCGTTCGCTTCACTCTGGCTCGAGGCGGTCCACGGCGATCAGAGGCAGGCCCAGGTCGCGAACCTTGGCGAGCAGGCCGTGGAGCGCCGACTGATCGGTGACCGTTCCGGCGATGGTCGTCCGACCACTCGCGTCGCTGGTCACCCGCAACCCGTCGAACCAGGCCGACCAGCGTCCATCCAGGACGCCCTCGACGGTGATCTGGTAGCGCACCGGCGCCGACGTGGTGGCCACCTCCTGCGGGGTCCGAGAGCGGTTGGGCGCTTTGTTCACTGACCGGCACCCTACGGCCGGGCCTTGGCGGTGGGCATCACCCGGAGGTGCCGTCGCGGAGTGGCATCTTGGGCGGCTCAGCGGTCACCGACATAGCACCGAGGTGGTAGCGGCCGGGGCGGTGAGGCTCACAAAGAGTCCACCGGCGATACGCACCTTCGGGTGATGCCCACCGCCAAGGCCGGTCCGTAGCGTCCTGGCGAGCAGCGGTCAGACGACAAGGGGAGATGGGAGGACCCATGAGTACGGATCTGCAGACCGACTCGCCGCCGTCGACCACTGGCGAGGTGCTGGACCCGCGGCGCTGGCTGGCGCTGGGCGTCGTCCTCGTCGCGGCCTTCATGGATCTGCTGGACGCGGGCATTGTGTTCCTGGCGCTGCCCAGCATCCAGCAGGACCTGCACGCCGGCTACGCCGCCCTACAGTGGGTGGCGGCCGGCTACACGCTCGCGTTCGCCCTGGTGCTGATCACCGCCGGCCGACTCGGTGACATCCTCGGCCGCAAACGCCTGTTCCTGATCGGCGTGGCCGGCTTCACCGTCGCCTCGCTGGCGTGCGCGGTCGCGCAGAGCCCCGAGCTGCTGGTCGCAGCCCGCGTGCTCCAGGGCGCCATGGCGGCCACGATGATCCCCCAGATCCTGTCCCTCATCCAGGCCAGCTTTCCCGTCAGCGAGCGTGCCGCCGCCTTCGGCTTCTACGGCGCGGTGGGCGGCATGGCCAACGTGGCCGGTCCGCCCGTCGCCGGCCTGCTGCTCCAGAGCAACCCGCTCGGCCTGGGGTGGCGGTCGATCTTCCTGATCAACCTGCCCATCGGCGTGGCCACGCTGATCGCTGCCGCGGTGCTGGTGCGGGAGTCGAGGGCGCCCCGGGCGCTGAGGCTGGACCCGGTCGGGGTGGGGATCATCACCGTCGGCCTCCTGCTCGTGCTGTACCCGCTGGTGCAGGGCCGTGAGCTCGGCTGGCCGACCTGGACGTTCGCCGCCATGGTCGCCGCCGTGCCCGTGCTCGCGGTGTTCGTGCTGTGGGAGCGGCGCAAGACCCGCCGCGACGGCTCACCGCTGGTCGCGCTGGGCCTGTTCCGCCAGCGCCCGTTCGTGGCCGGCCTGGGCGTCAACCTGGCCCTGCTGGCCGGGATCGCCAGCTTCTTCCTGGTCCTGGTCTTCTACCTGCGCGTCGGGCTCGGCTACTCGGCGATCAAGACGGCGCTGGTCGCTCTGCCCTGGCCCGTCGGGATCGCCGTGGCCGCCCCGGTCTCCGCGCGGCTGGCGGCCACCGCCGGCCGGCGGCTGCTGGCCGGCGGCTCGTTGCTGGTCGCGGTCGCAATGGTCCTGCTGGTGGGGGCGATCGACCGCTATGGCATCGCCATCGACGCCTGGCAGCTCATCCCGCTCCTCGCCTTGGGCGGCATCGGCATGGGCCTGGCGTTCCCGCCGCTGATCGACACCGTGCTCGCCGGCGTGCCGCTCGAGGACGCGGGCTCGGCCTCGGGCGTGCTCAACACGGCCCAGCAGCTCGGCAGCGCCATCGGCGTGGCCGTCATCGGCGTGATCTTCTTCGGCCTTCTCGCGAGCCAGGCCACCCCGAGCGCCCGGGAGGTCACCCCGGGGCTGCGCGGCGGTCTCCAGGCCGCCGGCGTGCCCGCGGGCGTCCAACAGGAGATCGTGGCCGGCTTCCAGGCCTGCGCCCGCGACCGTGCCGCCACCCAGGACCCCACCGAGGTCCCGGCCAGCTGCCAGCAGACCCAGCCGGTCGCGCCGTCGCCCGACTCCGGCCAGCGGGTCCAGCAGGTCATCACGGCGGCCGCCGACGACGCCCGCAAGGAGGTCTTCTCCCGCGCGACCCAGCAGACCCTGTGGTTCAATGCCGGCGTGTTCCTGGTCGCCTCCCTGCTCAGCCTCCTGCTGCCAGCCACTCCCCGACGCCACCAACCCGAACCTGGTCGGCAACCAGCCGCGGCGACCGCCTGACCATGCGGTCTCTGGTCTATTTCGTGGCCGCGACGGTCGACGGCTACATTGCCGGCGCCGACCGCGGCGACCCTGACTTCTTCCCGTTCGAAGGACCGCACGTCGCCGATCTGCTCACCGAGTTCCCCGAGATGATCCCCGGTCACCTCCGCGCACCGCTCGGGCTGGACGGCGACAACCAACGCACGGAGGCTGAAGGCCGAGCAGGGCAAGGACATCTGGCTCGCCGGCGGCGGACGGCTCGCCGCGTCCGTGGTCGACGAGATCGACGAGCTGGTCCTCAAGGTCAATCCGGTCGTCCTCGGGGCCGGCACCCCGCTGTTCGGCGCCCTCGTCGGGCCGCGACCGGTGACGCTCACAGGTCACAAGGTATATCCCAACGGGTTCGCCCTCATACGCTGGCGCTGGTCGCCCTGATGCGCCAGTCGGCTACGGGAGCAGCCCGAGCTCGCGGGCGCGGGTCACCGCCTTGGTGCGGTTGTCGACACCGAGCTTGTCGAGGATGTGGGTGACGTGCTTCTTGACCGTGTCGAGCGCGACCACCAGCTCGTCAGCGATCGCCTGGTTGGGCTTCCCGGCGGCCACCAACTCCAGCACCTCCAGCTCGCGGTCACTGAGCGACTCCACCAAGCCCGGCGCCGCCCCGCGCCGGCCACGCCCGGACACGCCCACCCTGCCCCGCTCGAACCGCTCGCTGAGCCGGCGCAGGTAGTCGGGCGGGATCTCGGGGACGGCCGAGGGCCGCGTGGTGCCCGGCGCGAGCAGGGCGGCGAGCAGGGTGGCCATGGGCGCACCCTCGTCGACGAACACCCGCACGAAGCCCTCGGGCCAGGCCAGGGCCAGCGCCTCGGCCAGGGCATCCAGGCCGCCGGCCCGGTCCACACCAGCCGCCAGGGCGAGCGCCTGCAGCACCCGTACCTGGATGACGCTGCCCGTCCGACCCTGGGCCATGGCCGATGCGTGCAGCCGCTCGAGCAACGGCAGCGCCCGATCGGGGGTCTGCTCGGCGAGCAGCACCCGCGCCAGGATCAGGTACTCGCGCTCGCGGGCGTAGCTCGGCTCGTCCCCCGCCCCGAGGCCGCGCTCCCTGACCCAGTGGGCGGCGGCGGCCACCTCGCCCTGGGCCAGCAGCAGCCGAGCCCGCTGCACCGCGACCGGGAAGATCAGGTCGGTGACCACCTCCCGGCGGGGCAGGACCCGCTCGGCCTCGCCGATCGCCTCCAGCGCACCGGGCTGGTCGCCACGGGCCTGCCGGATCCAGGCCAGGGCGGCAAGGCCCGTCACCTGCCACTGGGCATATGGGAGCTGCCGGCACAGCGCGACGCCCTCGCTGGCGTGGCGCAGGGCCTCGTCCAGCTCGCCTCGCTCCCGCAGGACCTCGGCCAGGCCGACGTGGGCCACGCCCGCGGCCGGCAGAGGGGGTCGGCCAGCGGCTGTGGCACGCTCAAGTCCCTCCCGGCAGGTGGCGAGGGCGGCGCCCAGCCGGCCCTGCGCGCGCTGGACCTGGCTGAGGGTGTAGCAGGCCCGCAGGGCGTTGTAGGAGTCCCTGGCCAGCCAGCGATCGCCGGCGACGTCCGCCAGGGCGGGCCCGGCGTCGTCGACCCGCCCCTGCAGCAGCGCCGCCACCGCCAGGTTCCAGCCGACCAGGTAGCGCAGCAGCCGGTCATCCTCGCCGACGTGGGACAGCGCCTGCTGGGCGAACACGATCGTGCGGTCGGGGTCGCCGTGCTGGCGGGCCAGCTCGGCGCGGAGGATCGCGAGCATCGCCGGGACGTTGGCGTCCCCGCTGACCGGCCCCTCCGCCGGCTCGTCGCGGGCCGCGTACGCGCGTTCGGCGGTGGCGAGCAGGGGCTCGACCTCGTCGACGCGACCGCCGATGAGCGCCCAGATCGCCCCGGCCAGGCTCAGCCGTGGCCGGGTACGGCTCAGCCCGGCAGGCAGCGCCGAGAGCCACCGATCGACCGTCGCGCCCTCGCCGCGCTGAAAGCGCGCCCGGGCGTGCTGCTCGACCAGCTGGGCGGCCCACTCGGCCTCGCCAGCGCCGAGGGCGTGGTCGATGGTCTCGTCGACCAGCCCCTGCCGCTGGCACCAGGCGGCCGCCTTGTGATGCAGAGGCGCGGCTCGGTCAGGGCTGGTCTGCTGCAGGCGGGCCTGAAGCAGGTCGGCGAACAGGTGGTGGTAGCGCCACCAGCCACGCACCTCGTCCAAGGGCACCAGGAACAGGTTGGCCCGCTCGATCGACTCCAGCAGCTGCTGGCTGTCGGTCCGGCCGGTGACGGCGTCGCACAACGGCCCCGACAGCCGCGCCAGCACCGAGGTCTCCAGCAGGAACCTCACGACGTCTTCGGGTTGGCGAGCCAGGACCTCCTCGGTCAGGTAGTCCAGCACGTACCGGTGGCTGCCGCTGAACGAGGCAACGAAGCCGGCCGGGTCGGCGTGGCCGTGCAGCGACAGCCCCGCCAGCTGCAACCCGGCGACCCATCCCTCGGTGCGGGCCACCAGCGCCGTCAGGCTGGCGCTGGGCAGGTCCAACCCGGCCTCCCGCAGCAGCACGGCCGTCTCGTCGGGCGTGAAGCGCAGGTCGCGCTCGCGCAGTTCCGCCAGCTGCCCACGGGCACGCAGCCGCGGGAGCGGCAACGGCGGGTCGGCGCGACTGGCCACCACCACCCGCAGCTGGGCCGGCAGCCGGTCCAGCAGGAACCCGAGGCTGTGGTGGATCGGCGGCGCCTCGATGACCTGGTAGTCGTCCAGCACCAGGGTGAGCCGCTCAGTCTGCATGACCAGCGCGTTGAGCAGAGCGGTCACCACCGCCTCCGACGAGGGCTGCGGGCCCTCCAGCATGGCGGCGACCTGCCCGCCGATCCCGGGCCGCACCCGGTCGAGCGCGGCGGCGGCATAGCGCCAGAACCGGGTCGGGTCGTTGTCGCCCTCGTCCAGCGACAGCCAGGCGACCGGTCGCTGGCTGCGCCGGGCCCAGTCGCCAAGCAGGCTGGTCTTGCCGAACCCGGGTGGGGTGCACACCAGGACCAGGTCACGTCCCATGCCCTCGGCCAGGAACCCCAGCAGCCGGGAACGCGGCAGGAACCCGGGCCGCGGCCGTGGAACGTGCAGCTTGGTGGCCAGCAGGGCATCCCGCTCGGCGACGCTGACCGCGGCCGGGCTGGTGCCGGCCGTCTCAGCAGCCATCGGCGCCTCGCACGCTCCTGCCTGCCCAAGGCAAGCGGCTTCCCGAACGGCCTATTGTAGTTCCTGGCAGGTGTCGCCATGCTCAGCGGATGTCCACAACGGCTCGACGACCCAGCTGGGGGCGCGACTGGAGCAGGAGCCATGCGGCAGCGTGTCGAATCGACGGGCCCGCCCCGATCCTCCGAGCTGCCGGTGGTGCTGGTGCTGTGCGTGGCGGAGTTCATGGTCCTGCTGGACATCTCCGCCACCAACCTCGCGCTGGCATCCATTCGCGGTGACCTGGGCTTCAGCCAGGCTGACCTGCAGTGGGTGGTCACCGCCTACCGGCTGGTGTTCGGCGGCCTGCTGATCTTCTTCGGGCGGGTGGGCGACCTGTGGGGCCGGCGGCGCCTGCTCCTGCTCGCGCTTGCCACCTTCAGCCTGGCATCCCTGTCGTGCGGGCTGAGCCAGGCACCCGGGTGGCTGGTCGGGTCGCGGGCGGTGCAGGGCATGGGCGCGGCCATGCTGGTCCCCTCGGCCTTGTCACTGCTGTCCGGCAGCTTCCCTGAGGGTCCGTCGCGCAACCGGGCGATCGGGGTGTGGGGGGCGGTCGCCGCGGTCGGTGCCGCCGCCGGCCTCCTGCTGGGCGGGCTGCTGGTCCAGGTCAGCTGGCGGTGGGTGTTCCTGTGCAACGCCGCCATTGGGCTGGCCACGCTGCTGACGGTCCGCCGGATGGTCGGGGAACAGCGCGGTCCGGTCGGTGGGCGGCTGGACGTGGCCGGGGCGCTGACCGTCACCGGCGGGCTGGCCGCGCTGGTCTATGGTCTGTCGCAGGTGCCGGTCCAAGGTGCCGGCGCGCCGGCGGTGCTTGGATCGTTCGCGCTGGCGGGTGGGCTGCTGGCCGCGTTCGTGGTGGTGGAGGCCCGCGCCGCCGCGCCGCTGGTGCCGCCTTCGCTGCTCCGCGTGCGTGGGGTTGCCGGCGCCGATGTGGTCATGCTGCTGGGCAGCGCGGTGGTGGTCGCGCAGGCATTCTTCATCGCCCTGTACCTGCGGCAGGTGCTCGGCTACCCGCCGCTGGTGACCAGCCTGGCGCTGCTGCCCAGTGCGCTGACCGTGATGGTGGTGTCGAACCTGGTACCGCGGCTGCTGCCCCGCTTCGGCGCCCGTGTGCTGCTGGTGGTGGCCGGCGGGCTGCTGGCCGCCGGCATGGCGCTGTACGCTCGGCTGCCGCTCGATGGCCACTATCTGGAGGTGCTGGCCGGCGCCCTGCCCGCCGCCGCCGGACTGGGCAGCGCCATCGTGGCCGTCACCATCGTCGCGACCAGCGGCGTCCAACCCGAGCAGCAGGGCATCACCGCGGGAGTGCTCACCACCGCCCAGCAGGTCGGCGGTGCCATCGGCGTGACCATCCTGGCCAGCCTCGCGGCCGCCCGCACCGAGCAGCTCGGCCTGACCCAGGCGCCGCTCGCCGCCCTCCACGGCGGGTTCCAGCTGGCCTTCACGGTGGCGAGCGGGTTCGCGCTGGCCTCGGCCGCCGTGGCCGCCCTGGTCATCCCCGGACGAGCCGACGCGCATCGGGTGGATCCCGAGGTGACACCGTGAACGGCGACAGGATCCGGGCGCTCCGGCATGTGCGCGAGATCGTCGCCGATCTGCGCTGGCGCGGCATGGCCGTGCCGCGGGTGTACGCGGACATGGCCGATGAGTTCCAGGATCTCGTTCGGAGCGGCGCCTATGCCGCCTGGGTCGCGACCAGTGGCGACGGCGACGCCCCAGCCGCCCGTTAGCGTGCGCTCGGGGTGATGGAACGCCTTCGCAACCGGACGCCGGCATCCGTTCGGCTGGCGAATCAGATCAGCCCGACGGCCAGGATCACCAGGGCCGCCGCGATCAGCAATGCCCCGGTCCGAGTCATTACCGTGCCGGCCGAGCTTCGTCCCTCCTGGCCGACCCCGAGGTGCACGAAGAAACCGCCCGACTGGGCCAGGACGCCGATCAGCAGCAGCAGGCCGGCCAGCCACTGCATGCCCTCGGAGTAGCCGGCCCGCTCCAGGTAGATGAAGTAGACCAGCGACAGCACCAGCAGCACGCCGGCGTGGGCGTGGCCGGCCCGGAAGAACTGCTCGCGGAAGGTGCCGAGCGCCCCCCGCCCGGTGAGGAAGCCGAGCAGTGCCCAGCCGCCGTATTCGACGGTCACCAGCGAGAACAGGACGATGATGGGCAGCAGGCGAGTTGGCTCCATACCTGGACCTCCGACAGCCGCGCGTTCCCCCCCTGCTGGGGCGCATTGTGTCAGGTCGAGGCGGCGACGAAGACCAGCCAGGTGGCCAGCTCGTCTTCAGGCACGTGGTCACCCTGCACGGGCGTTGTCACCGACTTGGCCGGGTGAAGGGCGAAGCCAATGGAGGACGTGATGAGGGAGCTCACCGATGCAGAGATCCAGTATCTCGGGGACCAGGGGCTGGGGTGGCTGGCCACGGTGGGCGAGGACGGCTATCCCCGCATGGTCTCCGTCGCCTTCCGCTACAACCCAGAAGCTGGCGCGATCGACATGGGTGGGCATCGACTCGCTGATCGCGAGACGTTCCGCGATGTGCAGCGGACGGGCGTGGCGGCGCTGGTGGTCGACGACGTGCTGGCGGCGCAGCGCCCACGCGCGGTCGAGGTGTGTGGCGATGCGCTCACGCTGGAACTGGGCGGGAAGGTGCTACGCGAGGACTTCGACGACCAGATCATCCGTCTCTCGCCTGGCCGGGTCATGTCCTGGGGCGTTGAGCCGGAGGCGCCCGCCGCGGCAAAGCAGTCGCTGCTGCGGAGGTCGATGGGCTTCTTCGCCGACATCCGACCGTGGGTCGTCTTGCTGACCGGTCTCCTCGCATGGTCCGTCGCGTTCCTGCTCAGCACCCGCGTCTTCCATAATTGGGGAACGAGCAGCTATGCGGTGGCGCTTACGGCCTGGGCCTGCACCGGGGGGGCCTATGTGGGGCTCACCCTCTGGCGGTTCCTGCCGATCAAACCCGAGCAACTTCGAGATCGCCTGGAGCGCGAGGGCACCAGAGAGGTGCTCACCGGTCAGGTCATGGGCCTCTGGACCATGGTGATCTTCGTTGCGGCCGTAATCTTCACCGTGGTGGGTCTGCGGTCGAACCAGCGCCATGACTATGCGTTGGTGGCGGCCTTTGCCGCCGTCGTAGTCTCTTGGTTTGCCATGAATTTGCTCTACGCAGAGTACTACGCATCTCAATACTACAGCACAAAGGACGGCAGCGACTTCTATTTTCCCGACGACAATGATCAGAAGATCGCCCACGGGTATCTGGACTTTGCGTACTTTGCTCTGGCGATTGCGAGCACCTTTGGCACAACCGATGTGAGGATCTTCGGTCGTGACGTGCGAAGGTCCGTGATGTTGCACGAGATCCTGTCGTTTTGGTTCAACGTCGGGATCATTGCCACCGTGGTTGCCTTCGCCACGAGCTGAGATGCCCGGCCGGAACAGCCCGAGCGTTCAGCGCTTGCCAGCCCTCCGCCTCGCACGCAGCAGCCCGAGCATCGTCGCCGAGGCGGTCAGCCCGGCAAGGGCGATCTTGGTGACATCCATGACCGGCTTGATCGTCACGCCGTCCGGGCCGACGGCGATGATCGCGACCGGTCGTCCCATGGCCCCGCCGCCCCCACCGACCCCGCCGCCGCCGGTCTCCCTGCCCTCAGGCGGCGCCCCCGTCTCGTCCGACCTCGACGCCGGGCCGAGGCCCACCCCCATGCCGAAGCCGCCACCGGAGGTCACCTCGGCCGCCGCGATGACCGTGTAGGTCCCGGACTCCACCGGCTGGCCGTAGACGGCGCCTGGCTGGGCGGCGGCGAAGAGCTTGTCCAGCATCGTTGCCGCCCGATCGTTGTCGATGAACGAGACGACCTGGTCCGGCGTGGTGGCCTTGCGGTCGGTCATCGTGCTACCTCCGTTCGTCGTGAGGACCCGAGCGGGACGGCGAGGGCGATCGCCAACCCCAGACCGAGCAAGCCCAGCTGCAGGATCCGGGTCACGTCCCACACCTGGATGCGCCTGACCTCTCCGGCCCGCTGGACCACAACGGCGCTCGGGCGGTTCCACACGAATCCACCCCGCGGCAGGCGGACCACCAGCGCCCGCGCCCGAGGCGTCACGGTGACGTCGCCGACGGTCACCGGCTCGGCCGGGACCTCCGGCGCCCAAGCGATGTCGATGGCTGATCTCATGCGTGCCTCCCTCCGGTTGCCGGGCAGCCCCCAGCGGCAACGCGGCTCGCGTCACCGACCAGGGTATTCCGCGTCGTCGCCATCCCGCGATCCACCACCCGGCGGCCGAGTAGGTCGCCAAGCCGCGCCGGCCCCATCCGGCGAAGCGGCGGGCCAACACCAGGCAGGCGATGGGCAGCCCAGACGAAGGTCCCGACCGAACGCACCGCAGGCCGACGGCGAAGGCGAGCGTCAACCCGCCCACGACGAGGAAGCTGGCCTGCTGGGTCCAGCCGAGGTCGCCGAGCTCCAGGGAGCAGCTGCCCGACGACCTGGTCGCCCAGCCGGGCCGGGTCGGTGTCCAGCCCGGTGGCCTTGAGGGCCTCGGCGCCTCGGGGCGAGGACGGCGCTGCCGACCAGGGCGCTCATGGCCACCCCGTAGGCGAGCTCGAAAGGGGCAGTCGGCGCGGAAGACCCCCTGGCGCTGGCCGCGCTCGTACAGCCTGGATGCGGGCGCCCAGCGGGACCATGGGCCACGCCGGCGGATCAGCGGGCCGCGTGAGCCAACCGGTCGGCATCCGCTGCCAGCCTCGACCCCAGACTTGCGGGCTGGGATATGGTCGAGCACTGCGAGCAAAGGCGTTCCGGGCATCCATGTCCGGTCCAGGAGGTGAACCGGGTGGGCAGGATCGTGGTTGGGGTTGATGCCTCGCCCGAGGCGAGGCGGGCGCTTGCCTGGGCGGCCGCCGAGGCGCGCCTGCGGAACGCGGTGCTGCAGGTGGTGCACGCCTACCATGCCAAGAATCTGGCAGCGCCGGTCTACTTCGGATCCCAGCATACGTGGGATGCGTCCGTCGGGGCGGCTGGAGAGCCCCCGCCGGAGCTGACCGCGTCGGTGCACCGTCGAGAGGCGTTCGAGGAGGCGGTCCGCAGCCAGGCTGACGAGCTCCTTGAGGCGCTGCTCGGTGAGCTTGGGGAGACGGTCAGTGGGGTCGAGGTGCAGCGGACGGTGGTGGAGGACCGACACCCAGCCGAGGCGTTGGTTCAGCTGTCGGTCGACGCTGAGCTGCTGGTGGTCGGATCACGGGGACGTGGGGGCTTTTCCGAGCTGCTGCTTGGGTCGGTGAGCCATGCCGCGGTGCTGCACGCCGTCTGCCCCGTGGTGGTGGTCCCCTCAGCTCGTGACGAGCGCTGACCGGCAACTGCCCCGTGGCCCGCGGCCGGGGTGGAGGGCGGCCGAATCGCTCGCAACCCTGCCGCTGGGATCCGGCTGCCTCGCGTCGTCCCGCGGGACATGCACTTCCTGACCGCCCGGCAGGTCGAGGACCTGGACGCCGCCATCGACCCGCGCTATGCGCTGCTGGTGCGGTTTGCCGCCTATACCGGGCTTCGCGCCGGCGAGCTGGTGGGGCTGCGTGTCCGGCAACTGAACCTGCTCCGTGGCCGCTGTGAGGTTGGCGAGTCGGCGACCGAGGTGGATGGGCGGCTGGTGTGGGGGCCGACCAAGACCTACGCCCGCCGCACCGTGCCTGTGCCTCGGTTCCTGTGCGAGCAGCTCGCCGCCTACCTGGCCGAGCGGCCGCACGGCCCAGATGATCTGGTGTTCACCGCGCCGCAGGGTGGGCCGCTGCGGGAGCAGAAGTTCGTCGCCGGCATCTTCAAGCCGGCGGCGGCCAGGGCGGGACTCCCCCATCAGCTACGGTTCCATGACCTTCGCCACACCTGCGCGAGCCTGCTCATCGCCCAGGGCGCGAGCGTCAAGGCGGTCCAGGCCCAGCTCGGCCATGCTTCGGCGACGGTGACGTTGGACCGCTATGGGCATCTGTTCCCTGACGAGCTTCAGCGGCTCGCCGACCGGCTGCAGGATGCCTACGCCGAGGCTGTCACGGACCCAGCACGGACCGAGGATTCCGGGACGATGCTTCGGGAAAGCAAAGGAGCAGGTCATAGGCCTGCTCCTGTTGGTGGAGGTGGGGAGACTCGAACTCCCGTCCCGCGGCGTCGTCCCAGGGCTTCTCCGAGCGCAGCCGCCGGTTGAGGTTCGGACCCGGGCTGTCCGGTGGCGACGCTCCCGGGTCCTAGCCAGTCTGAGGTGTTCCTGGGGCGGGCGCTGGCCTCCCGCCTCAGGTGAGCCTGCTATCGACGCCCGACCCGCTCCCACAGGCAAGGAGCGGCGGACGGCTGTCTAAGAAACCTTAGGCAGCGAGCGCGTAGTTAGGCTTGGCGCTTATGGTTTTCGCGGTTTGGTGCGGAGCCCCGCGAACTCCGGCTCGCTTCCCCTGGATCGATCCGTCACGGTCGAACCCAGGCACCCCCATATGTGATTGTCAACGCCCTCCATTGTAGCGATGTTCCGATAGGCTCCACCCCATGCCGACAGCGGAGTTGATCGCGGTCACCGGGGTGACCGGCGGGCTCGGGGGACGGGTGGCGCGGCGGCTGGCCGAGCGGGGGGTGGCCCAGCGGCTGGTCGTCCGGGACCCCGGGCGGGCGCCGGCCCTGGACGGGGCCGAGGTGGTCACCGGGAGCTACGACGACCGCGAGGGGCTGCGGCGGGCCTTCCAGGGGGCGCGGACGCTGTTCATGGTGTCGGCGTCGGAGGACCCCGACCGGCTGCGGCTGCACGACAACGTGGTCCGCGCGGCCGCCGACGCCGGGGTCGAGCGGGTGGTGTACACCTCGTTCTTCGGGGCGGCGCCGCGGTGCACCTTCACCTTCGGCCGGGACCACTGGCACACCGAGCAGCGCATCATCGCCAGCGGGCTGGGCCACACCTTCCTGCGCGACAGCCTCTACCTGGACTTCCTGCCGCTGATGGTCGGGGCCGACGGGGTCATCCGGGGACCGGCCGGCGACGGTCGGGTGGCCGCGGTGGCCCGGGACGACATCGCCGACGTGGCCGTGGCCGTGCTGCTCGACAAGGACGACCGGCACGACCGGCGGACCTACGACATGACCGGGCCCGAGGCCCTCACCATGGCCGAGATCGCCGAGGTGCTGTCCCGGTTCGCCGGCCGGCCGGTCGCCTACCACCCCGAGACCCTGGAGGAGGCCTACGCGTCGCGGGCCTCCTACGGCGCCCCCGACTGGGAGGTCGACGGGTGGGTGACGACCTATGTCGCCATCGCCAACGGCGAGCTGGAGGGGGTCAGCCACGACATCGCCAGCGTGGCCGGGCACCCGCCGGTCAGCCTGGCCGAGTTCCTGCGCGCCAACCCCGGCAGCTACCGTCGCCTGGCCGCCGACCCCCGGGCGTAGTCGGGACCGACGCCGACGCCGCTCACCAGAGCACGAACCGGAGGCCGCTGGGTGGGCCCGGCTCGGGGAACCGCACTCGGCGGACGGCGATCCGCGGCTCACCGGGCCGCCAGACGACGACAAGGCCGGCGCGCTCGCCGGCCAGCTCGGCCAGGGCCAGCAGGCGGCCGTCGGCGGTCCAGGTCGCCTGCGGTTTGCTGGGCGCGAGGCGCAGCGGCATGTCGGGGAGCTGCCGCCAGCGGTGGGTGACGAGGTCCAGCAGCCAGATGTCGAGGGTCTGCTCGCCGCGGTCGCGGGCCGGGTAGAAGGCGACGCTGGCCAGCCGGCCGTCCGGGTGCCCGTCGATCAGGCCCATGACGTGGTCCTGGAGCGTGCTCGGCCAGCGGAGCCGGTGGCTGGTCCCGTCCCGCAGGTCGGTCAGGGCGATCAGCCTGCCCCGCTCGATGGTGCTCAGCACCAGGTCCCCTCCGGCCACGCCGTCCACCACCTCCGGGAGCCGGCGCATGGCACCGTCGGCGGTGAGCAGGGCGCTGTACGGGCCGTCGGCGCCGTACACGAGCAGCCCGCCCGGGAGCTCGTCGATGAGGACGGCGTCGCAGGGCACCGGCCGCGGAGCCCGCCGTGGCCGCCCGTCCAGCCCGACCTGGCCGAGGAGGCAACGGCCGGGATCCTGCCGGCTGAGCAGCCAGACCCCCCGGCCGTCCCTGGCCGACTCGACATCCAGGGCGGCACCCAGCCGGGTCGCCGCCGAGTGGCCGTGCCGCACCAGGTACGCCGCCGAGCCCTCGGCGTCGCAGTCGCTCCCCCGGCAGTCCCGGCGGCTGACCACCACCGCGTCCTCGCCCACCGGCTCCACGTGGACCGAGCGGTCGCCGTCGGTGGGCAGGCCGGTGACCGGGCCGATGGCCCCGGTGTCGACGTCCAGGACGAACGGCGCCGGGTCGTTGGCCACCAGCAGCCGCAGCCCGGCGGCGTCCGGCAGCGGCACGCCCGGCAGCGGCCGGGTGGCCGCCGGGCCATCCTGGCCCGACCGCGGGCCGCCGGCCCCCGGCAGCTCCCAGAGGCCGGCGCGGCCGGCGACGATGCCCGCGGCCACGAGCAGCACGCCGAGCCCGGCGGCGAGCATCCCGCGGGAGCGGGGCGGCCGCCGAGGTGGCCGCTGGTCCGGCTGTGCTTGGCTGGTCACGACCCTGGTACCCGATCCGGCCGGCCGGGGTTCCGACGGGACGAAGCCTACGCCCTGGTGCGGGCCTTGCGGACGCGGGCCATCTCGCGCTCGGCATCGCGCTTGGCCAGCGACTGGCGCTTGTCGTAGGCGCGCTTGCCTCGGGCCAGGCCGAGCTCGACCTTGACCAGCTGGCCCTTGAAGTAGATGCGCAGCGGGATCAGGGTCAGGCCGCGCTCCTTGATCCTCGCCGCCAGCTGGTCGATCTGCTTGCGGTGGAGCAGGAGCTTGCGCGGCCGGGTGGGCTCGTGGCCCTCGTAGCCGGTGTGGGAGTAGGCGGGGA
>Ga0081538_10002093_pt1 | contig 19904 bp, 15 predicted proteins | sample TabmetS5T2R1_FD_71022 | JGI IMG/M metagenome (GOLD analysis project Ga0081538, IMG submission 71022) | Tabebuia heterophylla rhizosphere microbial communities from the University of Puerto Rico - S5T2R1 | ecosystem: Host-associated > Plants > Roots > Rhizosphere ...
CTCCAGCCACTGCCCGTGGAAGCCGGCGTGTGCGAGCAGGCGCTTCTCGCCGCCGGGCCAGATCCGGAGCCAGACCCCCCAGTAACGGTGCTCCCCGGCTTCCGGCTGGCTCACCGAGACGAGCGCAAGCGGGAACTGCTTCCCCGCTTCGTCGACGGCGACCATGAGGCGCTTCCACTCGTCCCGGCCGATGTAGCCCCGAACGGCGGTCTGGAAGACGACGGTCAGGCCCCCGAGGTCGCGCTCGGCGAGTAGCTCGGGGAGCCGCTCGACGACGTCGCCCTGTTCCAGCTCCGGCGGGGCCTCGCGCAGCGTCTCGACCGCGCGGTCGAATCGCTCGAGGCGGTCAAGCTGGTCTGCCCAGACGAAGGACTTGAGGAGCAGCATGTCCTCGGCTCGCGTGACGTCGCGCGGTGCGAGATCGATCCCACGCCGGCGACGGACGACCGGGCGGCGGTCGAACAGGGCGGCGGGGACGGGCCGGCGCTCTTCGCCGGACAGCTCCAGCACGGCGTCCTCCGAGCCCCACGCCGCGTGCTCGTAGCGGTAGCGGTATCGGTCCCAGACGAGGTTGAACCCTGCGCTCGAACCGAGCTCGATCAGATCGAAGACCTCGACCCCGGTCCTGCGCGCGACCTCAAGGAAGCACGGGAGCAGCAGCCAGCTGCGTTGGACCTCGTTCGTCTGGACGCCGCGGGTACGGACGAACTCGCGCAGCCACTGGGTCCGCTCGCGTACGAGCGACGGCGGGTCCCACCACGGGTCGATGCCCTCGCTCAGACCGAGGTAGTGGAGACCTCCGAGCAGTCGGAGGGGACGGTCCCAGCGCTCGTCGTCGACAACCTCCCGAACTGCGGGCTCGGTCGCGAGCTGCCGGCAGACCTCGGCGTAGAGCGGCGAGCCGGCGCGCTCGCACTGCTCCGCCTGGTGCAGGAAGGCTTGCTCGAGTGCCTCGGCGTTCAGCGCTCGAGCGCGGCCTTCGCCTGCTCGGCGATCTTGCCGAACGCCGCGGGGTCGCTCACGGCGAGCTCCGCGAGCACCTTGCGGTCGAGCTCGATCCCGGCCTTCCGGCAGCCGGCGACGAACTGGTTGTACGAGAGGCCCTCAGCCCGCGCGGCGGCGTTGATCCGGATGATCCAGAGCCGACGGAAGTTGCGCTTCTTCGCCTTGCGGTCGCGATACGCGTACTTGAGCGAGTGCTCGACCTGCTCCTTCGCCGCACGGTAGGTCGTGCTGCGGCGGCCGACGTAGCCCTTGGCGGCCTCGAGGACCTTTGCCCGCTTCTTGCGCGCGTGGACGGATCGCTTGACGCGCGGCACTTAGGACCGCTCCTTTCGCAGCCCGAGCATCCGGCGAACCTCGCGGGAGTCGGAGCCATGGAGCGCGTCCTGGCGGCGGAACCTACGCTTGCGCTTCGCGGACTTCTTCTCGAGCAGGTGGGCCTTCCTGGCGCGGCGGCGCAGGATCTTGCCCGCCCCGGTCACCTTGAACCGCTTCTTCGCTGCTCTGGACGTCTTCTGCTTTGGCATCTCTCGTGACTCCTGCGTTCTTCGTCGGCCCCAAGACCATCACCATGTTGCGACCGTCGAGAAGAGGCGGCGACTCGACGACGCCGATCTCCTTGACGTCCTCCGCGAGCCGCATCAACAGGTCCCGCCCCCGCTCCGGATGTGACGTCTCGCGTCCCCGGAACATGATCGTGACCTTGACCTTGGCCCGCTGGTTCAGGAACCGGCGAACGTGCCCCTTCTTGGTCTCGTAGTCCTGTGTGGCGATCTTCGGCCTGAGCTTGATCTCCTTGACGTGGACCTGGGACTGGTGCTTGCGCGCGAGCTTGGCCTTCTGCTCCTCCTGGTACCGGTACTTCCCGTAGTCCATGACCCGGGCGACCGGCGGCCTGGCCTGCGGCGCCACTTCGACGAGGTCGAGGTTCTTCTCGTACGCGTACTCGAGCGCCTCGTTCGTCGGCCTGATCCCGACCTGCGCGCCGTCCTCGTCGATGAGCCGTACCTCGGGTACCCGGATCCGTTCGTTGATCCTGGTCTGGGGTTCTGGTGCCGGCTGCTCCGGACGGACGAACCGCCGCGGCCTCACCTACGCGTCACCAAGTCCTTCTCGCCCTCCTTGTTAAACGACAAAACCGCTGCAAACAGCGGCCTTTTCCGTGTCCGGCTCGCATGAACCTTCGCTGGGCTCGAGGCCCCGAAGGTGAGGAACGGATGCCGCCCCTGCTTGCAGGGTCACACCTTAGCAACCAATTCCCGCGTCAAATCTTCCAGGCTGAGCGTCGATTGCTCGCCGCCGCGCTCGCGCACTGCAAGTGAGTCTTCGGACTCGCGGTCACCCCAGACGATGACGTACGGAATCTTCTCGACCTCGGCGTCGCGAATGCGCTTGCCGACCGTCTCGTCGCGTTCGTCCACCTCGACCCGGAAGTCGGAAAGCTTCTCCGCGAGCGCGTGCGCCGCCTCGCGGTGGTCCTCACCGACCGGGATCACCCGGACCTGCACCGGCGCGAGCCAGACCGGGAACGCGCCGCCGTAGTGCTCGACCAGGATGCCGATGAAGCGCTCATAGGACCCGTAGAGGGCGCGGTGGACGACATAGAGCGGATGCTCTGCGTTGTCCGGCCCCATGTACGTGAGTCCGAACCGCGCCGGCATCTGCGAGTCGAGCTGGATCGTTCCCATCTGCCACTTCCGCCCGAGCGCGTCGTCCATGAACAGGTCGATCTTCGGCCCGTAGAACGCCCCTTCTCCTTCGGAGATCGTGTAGGGGATCTCATTGAGCTCGAGCGCGGTCCGGAGCGCGCCTTCGGTCATGTCCCATTGTTCGTCGGTTCCGATCTTGTTCTCGGGACGCGTTGCGAGCTCCGCGCTCGCCGTCATCCCGAATAGCTCGTAGAGGTAGCGCGCGTAGTCGACGACGCCGGCGATCTCGTCCTGGATCTGCTCTTCCGTACAGAAGATGTGGGCGTCGTCCTGCGTCACGTGGCGGACGCGTAGCAGGCCGTGCAGCGTGCCCGTCAGCTCGTTGCGGTGGAGCGGCGCGGGTTCGGCGAAGCGCATCGGCAGGTCCCGATAGCTGCGCAGCTGACTACCGAACAGCAGCATGTGGCCCGGGCAATTCATCGCTTTCATCGCCCAAGGCTGCTTGTCGACGTCGAGCTTGAACATCAGGTCTTCGTACTTCGGGAAATGGCCCGAGATGACGAACGTCTCGGCGTCGTAGATCAGCGGCGTCTTGACCTCGAGGTAGCCGCGCTTCGCGTTCTCCCGCTGCCTGATCTTTTCGAGCACGGTCCAGATCGCCATTCCCTTCGGGTGCCAAAGCGGCGATCCCGGCGAGCGCTCCGAGAAATGGAAGAGGTCGAGCTGGGGGCCGAGCCGTCGGTGGTCGCGGCGTCGAGCCTCCTCGAGCCGCTCGAGGTACTCCTTCAGGTCGGCCTCGTTGTAGAACGCCGTGCCGTAGATCCGGGTCAGCTGGGTGTTCTTCTCGTCGCCGCGCCAGTAGGCGCCCGCGAGACCCGTCAGCTTGATCGCCTTGATCGGCGAGGAATCCTGGAGGTGCGGCCCGCGGCAGAGGTCGGTGAACTCGCCCTGCGTGTAGAGCGAGATGTCGCCCTCCGCGGTGTCGACAAGCTCGACCTTGTACTCCTCGCCCTCCTCCGAAAAGCGCCGGCGAGCGTCCTCGCGAGAGATCTCCTGTCGCTCCCAGGCGCGTCCCTCCCGAAGCTCGCGCATGATTTCGTCCTCGATCCGCGGCAGGTCGGCTTCCGAGATCGGCTCCGGGAACTCGAAGTCGTAGTAGAAGCCGTTCTCGATCGGCGGCCCGATTGCGATCTTGACGCCCGGATACAGCCGCCGGACGGCCTCGGCCAGGAGGTGGGCGGCGGAGTGCCGGAGCACCGCGAGCGCGTCCGGGTCGTCCTTGTCCCGCGTCGTCAGGATCTGGATCTCCTGTCCGTCCTCGAGCGGCAGGCGCAGGTCCTGAACGCGCCCGTTCGAGCGCACGAGCACCGCCTCACGGGCCAGCTTCGGCCCGATCGCGGCAGCCGCATCGAGCCCCGTGGCGCCGTCGGGGAGTTCGAGTTCGGACGAATCGGGCAGAACGACACGCATGGACGAGAAGGTAGCGCAGCACCCACGCGACGACGACCGAAACGAGGAGCTCGAAGGCTCCCCGATTCCGGATCCCGAAGAAGAGGACACGACCGCCGAGGACGACCCGCAGGCGGACTAGCGTCGCGGCACCAAAGCGAGGATCGCGACAGGAGCGAGGATGAGCGCCCACATGACCGGGGCGAGCCCGAAGGCTCCGGCGGCGGCGCCGAACACCGCGGGCACCGCAGAGTGGACGAGGCCGGCGAAACCGCTGACGGCTACCGCCGTGCCGCTTCTGCCGGGTAGCGCATCGTAGAGCGCCGCCTTCGGGATCGCGTACCAGCCGGCGTTCACCAGACCAAGGACCGCGAGCAGGACGAACTTCGCAGCGAAGCTGTCGACGAGCAGGAACGCCGCATAGGCCGGAACCACCACGACGGCGGTCGCACGGAGATACGTCCAGCCCGGGACTCGGCCGAGCATCGGGATCAGTGCCGCGTCGCCGAGCAGCCCGGCGCCGGTCCAGACGGCGACGGCCAGGCCGGCGGCGCCGGGACTCGTTCCCGCGACATCGACGAGATAGAGGGCAAGGAAGCCGTGGAAGACGTCCAGTAGGAGGTCTGCAGCCTTGAGGACGGTGAGCCAGCGGACGACGTCACGCTCGCTGAGCGCTGAGACCGCGCCGCGGAGCGCGTTGCGCACGGGCGTTGCACGCGGCGCGGCTGGTACGCGCCGCGCGGCGACGGCGAGGATGGCCGCCGCAACCGCGAGGACCAAGAGGGCTCCGCGCCAGCCGGCCCCGAGCGCCAGCGCGACAGCGAGCAGGAGCGGGCCGCCCACATAGCCCAGCGACCCCACCAGCGTCCACCAGGCCATCAATCGCTCCCGCCGCGCCGGCGCGAGATCCATCAGGGCCGCTTGCGACAGGCTGACGAACCCACTCGTTGCGGGGTTGCCGACGGCAAGGGCGATCAGGAGCGACCAGAAGCCAACGGCTCCGGCAGTCAGCGCGACCGAAAGCGTGAAGACGGCGCCTGAACCAACAACGACGGCGCGTCTCCGTGGCGTGTCTCCGAGAACGCCCACGACGGGCTCGAGCGCGCTCCCAAGCAGCCCGGGAATCGCGAGCGCGAGGCCGATCTCCGCGTACGAGAGACCGAGGTCGTTACGAATCAGCGGCCAAGCAGCCGCACGCACGCCGCCGACGAGCTCGTCCAAGAGCTCGATCGCGAGCAGGATCGCGATGATGGCGCCCGGAGCTCGGCCCGGGCGGGGGACCCTGAGTTACCAGGGTGGGTGCGTGCGCATCGACCAAAGCGTACGCCGTTTCGGTGGGCCGGGAGCCCGTAGAAAGCGACGGCCGACTCGTTGGGATCGTGGCTCAGGCCGACGTCGCCCGCCAGTCCGACGACCGCCGAACAGGCGAAGTCGTCGAGCAGATCTCCCAGTAGCCCAACGTTTCGAAAAGCTGAGAGAGCCCCGAACGAGGGGCTCTCTCAGCGTGCTAACGATTGTCGGCGTCTTTGACTACGGCCACACGGGGCCACGGCCGAGGAACATGGCCAGGCCAGCGAGCGCCGCAGCGATGATTGCTGCACGAGCGACCACCGGGACCTCCCTTCGAGTGCGAGGTAACGGGACGTCCCGGGCCCGGGGAGGGCTTAGTATACGAGGAGGTACGCCGTGCCCAGACGTAAGTCAACGCATGTCGACGATCCGGTCGCTGTTGGTCAGCGTCTGCGCGAAGCGCGTGAGCGCGCGGGCCTGAGCCAGCGGCAGCTGTCGTTCGAAGGCTGTTCGCCGGCGTACATCTCGCGCATCGAGGCGGGCGAGCGGATCCCGTCGCTCCAGCTCCTACGCGAGATGGGCCGACGGCTCGGCGTGAGCGAAGATTGGCTCGCCACCGGGCTCGACCGGGACGTGCTCGCCGAGGATCGGACGCTCCTCGACGCCGAGATCGCGCTGCGGTTCGACGAGATCGATACCGCCGCCGAGCTCTACGACCAGGCACTCCAGGGAGCAACCACGAACACCGAGAAGGCTCGGGCGCTGGCGGGGCTCGGCCAGATCGCCTTCGAGCGAGGCGAGCCACGGCGCGCGGTGCAGCACCTGGAGCAAGCGCTGGCTCTGTCGGGACTCGAGGCGTCAGACCAGCCGTCGCTCGCCGACACGCTTGGCCGCGCCTACGCCACGCTGGACGATCTCGAGCCCGCGATCCGTCTCTTCCGCCAGTCGCTCGAGCGCGCGAGCCAGCGCAAGCACTCGCCGGAGGCTGTGCGGTTCGGCGTGCTGCTCGCGAACGCTTACATCGACAACGCCGAGTTCGACGAGGCAGAGCGTGTCCTGCGGGAGACGGTCGACAAGGCCCAGAACGCGCGCGATCCGGTGTTCCAGGCGCGCATCTACTGGTCGCTCTCGCGCTTGCACGCACTTCAGGGTGAGCCGAGTCCAGCTGTCCGCTACGCGCGGAAGGCACTGGACTTGCTCGAGCTCACGGAGCACACGACCTACGCCGCTCGCGCGCATCAGTTGCTGGCCCACGTTGAGTTGGATCGCGGAAATGCGAGTGAGGCGCTCAAGCTCCTCGATGCCGGCCTACCGCTCATCCAGGAATGGGGTAACCAGGTCGAGCTGGCGCTGTTCCAGCTCGAGAAGGCGAGAGCTCTCGTTCAGCTCGACCGCGGCAACGAGGCGCGGACGATCGCCCAAGAGAGCGCCGCGCTCCTGGAGACCGCCGGCCCCGTGGACGCCGGCCGCGGGCATGCGATCGTCGCCGAGGTGTACGAGACGCTTGGGGATCGCCGCAGCGCAATCGCGACCTACGAGCATGCCGCAGACCTCCTCGCGAGCGCCTCTCCCAGCCGCTATCTGCTGGAGGTCTACGCCAAGCTCGCCGACCTGCTCGAAGAGGAGGGCCGCAAGGACGACGCCCTCGATGTGCTGAAGAAGGCGGTCGCCGCCCAGGCAAAAACGGGGGCTCCGACCCGCGCGTAGCCACCAGGCCGGTAAGGATCTCGGCCGGTTCGGAGCTACTTAGTGTGTGAGAGCAGTCACGAAGGCGCTGTGCGCGTGTGCAGTGCTTCCGTTTGCGGCGGCTGCTGATGCGGCGCTGGCCGATGCACGGACCAAGATCCGCGCGCTCGCGCCCGAAGCCGACACCTACGTCACCGCGGCAGATCCGGACAGAAACTACGGACGCGCCCGGGTGCTCCGCGCCGACGGATCTCCTCAAGCCACGGCATATCTGCGCTTCCGGCTCAAAGCGAAGGATCGCTCGATCATCGGCGCCACGCTCTTGCTCCACGCGCAGACGGCAAACCGGACCGGATTCGCGGTCCGGCGCGTCCCGAGCAACAACTGGCAGGAACGCGAGCTCACGTTCGCCACGGCACCAAAGCCGTCGCTTCGCTACGCGTCGTCGAGGCCCGTGCGGCGTGGCGCCTGGAGCGCTGTGGACGTCACGACCTTCGTAGCGGACGTCGACGAGGCCATCACGCTCGCTGTCACGACGCGGAGCTCGGACGGCGTCGCCTTCCGAAGCCGGGAGTCGAGGCACCGCCCGACGCTCGTCATCCGCACCGTCAAGGAATGAGGGCAGCGCACGACTAGGATCGCCGCGTGCGATCCCGGCCGGAGCGACTCGACCGGCTTCCCGAGCAGTACTTCACCGTCCTCCTCGGGCGCGTAGCCGCCGCAGCCCAGGCTGACGGCGAGCCGCTGATCGATCTCGGCCGCGGCAATCCCGAGGTCGGGCCGCCGCCTCATGTGATCGAGCGGCTCGCGGAGACCGCGCGGGAGCAGCGCGCGCACGGCTATCCGCCGTTCCGCGGGCTGCCCGAGCTGCGCGAGGCGATCGCCAACCGCTACCGGTCGGTCTACGGCGTCGAGCTCGATCCCGAGGCGGAGGTCGCCGTCATGCCCGGGACGAAGACGGCGCTGGTCGAGCTCGCGATGGTGCTCGCCGAGCGAGGCAGCCGGATTCTCCTGCCGGACCCCGGCTATCCCGATTACCCGTCGGGCGTCGCGCTCGCCGCCGCGCGGCTGGACCCGCTCAGGCTCGAACCCGACGACGGCTGGGTCCCGCGGTGGGACGAAGCGCCTCGCGATGACGTCTCGGCTGTCTACCTGAATTATCCGTCGAACCCCTGTGCGGTCGTTGCGCCGCCGGGCGTCTTCACGGACGCGATCGCGTTCGCCGAGGAGACCGGGGCCGCGATCGTGCACGACTTCGCCTACGGCGACATCGTGTTCGACGACCGGGAGCCGCAGAGCTTTCTCGCGACCGACGGAGCGAGGGAGGTCGGCGTCGAGATGTTCTCGATGTCCAAGACCTACGGGATGGCGGGGTGGCGGCTCGGGTTCGTCGTCGGCAACGCCGAGATCGTCAGGCGCATCGACCTGCTGCAGGATCACGCGCGCGCCGGGATCTTCGTGCCGGTCCAGGAAGCGGGGATTGCCGCACTCGAGGGGCCGCAGGACTCCGTCGACGAGCGCCGCGACGCCTACGAACGACGCCGCGATCGCGTGTTGGAGGCGCTGGCCGGAACATCGGTTCCCGAGACCGTCTGCACGGGGTCGTTCTACGTCTGGATCGAGCTGCCGGAGGGAATGACGCTCGACCGGCTGCTCCTCGAGCACCGAGTCGCGGTTGCGCCCGGCGAGGGGTTCGGACCGTCCGGCGTCGGCTGGGCGCGCCTCTCGCTCGCCGTGACGGACGAGCAGCTCGAGCTGGGTCTCGAGCGGCTCGTCCGTGCGCTTGGCTAGATCGAGAGCGCGCCGCGGCAGACGGCACCGCGAGCCGTGCGGGCGACGCCGACGATGCGGTCCTGCCCGGCCGGGTTGGCGATCCTCCGGTTCACGGAGAACGAGCCGCTCGGCGGCCGCGTGGTGCGAACGCCGCGGAAGACCCTGGCGCCGTCGCGGGTGATCGTGACGGTCCAGCGGCGGCCGTTCACGTTCTGGTCGACCTCGAACTCGACCTCGAGCCTGCCGCCGTCCTCCGGTTTCGCCTTCAGCTTCCAGTCGGCGCCGTTCGAGCATGTCCCCGTCCGGAGCACTTCCGGTCGCTTCGCCGGGGCCACTGACGGCAGCGCCGCAGCGACGGCGAGAAGCGCGATCATGACTGTCAGCTTTCGCATGAATCCCCTTTCGTTGCTCGCTTCGAGGCTACGAGCAGGTGTTCCAGGGGCGGGTTCTGCCTCGCCAAGGCTTTGGCGAAAACTTGGTTAAGCCTCGGCAAACCGGCTCAGCTGAAGGTGACGAGCGCGTCCTCCATGCTCCGCGCGCCGGCCCGACACTCTCTCCTCCCGTCCCGAGTGGCGAGCTGCGGGCAGCCCACGCGCTCGAACGCACCGTCGGTCAGGACCGCGAGAGCCTTGCCGAGCCAGCGGTAACACGCGGCCCGTGCTGCCTCGGCGAAGCCTCCGCAGCTGCCGATCAGCCGAATGAACTCTGCGTCCGGGTAGCCGAGCAGGTTCTGCACCTTCGTCCCACGAACGCAGTTGGCAGCGTCGGACGCGACCGGCAGCGCGGCGCAGAGCTGGATCTGGACAGCCGGGTCGGGCGGACCGATCACCGAGGCGGCGGTCATGCACCCCTCGCGCTGAAGGCCGCTGAGGCCGGAGCAGAGCGAGTCAAGATCTTCCGAGGAGCGGATACGGACGTCAGGTCGGTTGTCGACGAAGGCTCGGTACCAGCACGGCCGTACGAACACCGACGGCTGCGCGCCGCAGAGCTCCCGCGGGTCGGTCACGGCGCCGCCAGGCAAGGTTGCGTCGTCGGCGCCGACCACTGCGAACCAGTAATCGTGGTAGGCGCCCTGCGCGCAGTCCGGCGCCACCTCCCCGAGTCGGCGGCAGAGATCGAGCGCGGGCTCAAGCCGGTCGTCGTGGACCCGCATGAACGCGTGGCCGAAGCCGTGGACGCAGCTGTAGCGCTGGTAGCGCGTGCCCGCGTCCGCACAGGCACTCGCAGCCTCGGCCGGTCGTCTCGCGTCGATGTCCGGTGCGACACCGGTGACGAGACCGTGGGCAAAGCCGGCGGTGCAACCGGGGTCGTTGCTTCTCGGCAAGTAGTCCATGAGCTTGGTCAGGGTGACGCCGGCCTCGCGCGCATAGGTTCGCCCGACCGTGTGCATGACGCCGTGGCAGTTCGCAAGCAGGAACCCACCCTCGCTCCAGGCGGCACCGGCGATCTCGGCCACTGCGGGGCGCGGGTCCGCGCGATTGACGACCCTCGCGGTGAACGCGCGCGTGTAGCACGCCCGTGCGCGCGCGGACTCGAGGACGCGGCACTCGGCCGGGTCGCTGGCTTCCGCGGGCGAGGAGTCTCGACCGAGCACGAGGATCCCGGCCACCGTTCCAGCCGCCAGGACCCCGGCAAGCGAGGCGACGAGGAGAGCGGCTCGCCGAGGCGAGCCGCTCCCTCTCGCCGGTTTCTCAGTCGTCGTCGTCGTCGTCCCGTCGCCCGATCACGAAGAGCTGCGCTCCTCGCGAGACGTTGCCTCTCATGTCTTCCGCGCGCCAGCGGAAGAGGGTCGTCCTCGACAGGTGGAATGTCTGGCCGGGCTCACGCGGGCCTGTGGAATCCCAGACCGGAGACGACTCGGTCGGCCTCCTGCCGTTCGTCGTGTAGTGGATGACCGAGGGCTCATTCACGTACTGGAACGTGGTCTCGACGGGAGTCCGCGAGACTTTGGGTCCTGTCATCCGCACGATCGGCCGCGTCCGGTCGCGCGCATAGTCGTACGCCGACTCGAGGAGCCCGTAGTTTCCAGCCGCGAACTCGAGGGCCTCGTGCTTGCCCTCTGTCGTGTAGTCCGGCTGGAAGCCGACCCCCGTTTGCGCTGTGGGACCGGCCACGGCAGCTCCGGCTGGATGCGCGACCGAGAGCGGCTCGGTAAGCAGGACATTCGGAGCCGGGTTCTGCGGGTTCGGGTTCGGGATCGAGGCGACCACGCGGACCTCCGCGTTCGGAGTTCCGGCGTCAATCGTGATCCGGTCACCTTCGTCGATCCCGGTCCGGCTCGCGACGCGGATCCCGGTCGCGCCCACCGGAGCGGCGACCGTCAGCGACGTGGGCATGAAGCGATCTGCTCCGGTCTCGAAGCTGTACGCGACAACGCCGCGCTTGTACCAGTGCTCGTCGGCGCTGTTCCCCGCGGCGGAGTACAGGACATCCGCGACCGGGCCCGTTCGCTCCGGGAGGATCGCCGTGCCGCGGTGCTCCTTGATCCGGTTCAGGATCCTGTCGCCCGCCGCGAAGAAGTACTTCTCGATCCCGATGTTCGCGTGGACGGCCTCGCCCTCGGAGCGATCCGGAAGGTACGTGCCCGGCGCCCACATGAAGTAGCCGCCGAAGCTGTGGATGTTGTTCGAGAACTTGATGTTCTTGAACGTGTCCGCAACCCACAGCTCGTTCCGGATCTCCGGCTCGGAGGCCTCGGACGGTCCCGCGAAGACGTCGCTCGTGCACGAATGCGAGGCGCCGATGTAGCCGTCGAAGATGGTGCCGACGGTGTTGTTGCGGTTCTCGTCGACGCCCCACGCATTCCGCGCCGCCGGATCGGTGGCCGTGTACGGCGAACCATCGGCGGGGTTCGTTCGCGGCGACCAGAAGTTCGGCGCGAACGGATCATCCGTCTCCTTGCCGCCGATGACGCAGTGGTTCGTCATGTTGCGGCGCTGGAAGTTGAAGTTGTGCATCGAGTAGTGCCCGCCGTCCGGGTTCGAGGACGGCAGGATGAAGATGTCGAGGTTGTCGACGAGCCGCCGGGTCCGCGGGTCGATCGCGTAGTTGCGGAGCAGCTGCTCGGCGGTCTCGAGACAGGTGAGCGGTGTCGCCCACTCGCGTGCGTGCTGCTGGCAATAGAGGAACACGCCCACCTTCGAGCCGTTCCGATGCTTTCCGATTCGGAGCACCGAGTATTGGAACGGGCCGCGCTGGACATGGGCGTTCGTCGACGTGGTCAGGAAATCGGAGAGGTTGACTTTGGCGCGCGGCTGGACGATCCCCGCGCCGAGATTCCCGCGGAACGTCCCCGCCACAGCGAGTGCGCTGGCCGCAGAGCTCGCGTTGATCGCCGCAACGACCTGTGCGGCGGTGCTCGATAGCGCACCGGTCGCATCCGTAGCGAGACTGACCACGATGTCCTTGCCCGTCGCCGTCACGCTCAGCGGCGAGCTCGCGACGCCCGGATTGACGAACTGCGCCGTGATGTCGTTTCCACCCTCGTGCCCCCACGCGCGGGACGTGAGCACGACGGCTTGACTCTGCTCGGTTTCACCCTGCGGTGAGCTCCCCGTGCCGCGGGTGCCGCTCATGATCGCCTGCGCCCTACGCTGGTAGCCGTTCGTCGGGTAGGGCAGTGGAATCAGCTGCGCGATGTTCGGGAACTCGGCCGCGAGCTCTCCGATGCGTGCATAGACCTCGGTCGGGTCCATGTACCGCGTCGTGAAGTCCTTGAGGAACCCCGGCGTCATCGGCGGGAGTCCGCCGCCGAGCCAGACGTTGACAGGCGCCTCGATCGACGCGCCCGTGCTCGATCCGATGCGGATGCGGGTCGGCCGTGCCGGGTCGGCGTTTCCAGCATCCCCGATCCGGACCAGCTCGCGATGCTCGATGTAGGTGTCGGGCGTCGTGTCCGGGTCGATGTTGACGTTCATCGTCCGCGGCGTGGACGCGATCGGCCCGTTCCCGATGTTCCAGGAGAGTGAAAGTGTCGGCCCGATGTAGGTGCTGCCCGTCGGTGCGGCGCCGCCGAGACGATCCTTCGCCTCGACCGACAGGAAGCGGCCGGCGTAGTTCTCGAAGTAGTCGACCCGAAGGACGACGATCTCGTTCGAGTGCGATTGCGGCGTAATGCTCTCGTCGAGCGCCTCCGACTCGGCACGGTTCTCGGCCCTGAGGTCGGCCTGGCGTTCTGCGATCCGGTTTCGCCAGATGCGCGGCCCCTCGATCGTCTCGCCGAGGTCGTAGCCCGCTGCATCGAGCGCGACGAGCTCGTCCCCGTTGCCGAAGACGGTGACGGTGACAGTGCCGTCTGCGTTCCGGCGGAGGTAGTGGTCGTTGAAATCGACGCCGTACGACTCGGCCTTTGCCTGGAGCCGTTCGGCTTGCGCTCTGCTCTGAAGTGTGACCTCGACCAGGCTCTCACCCTGGTTCGGGTCGATCCCGCGTTCCACGTTGTCCGCGGACGCGGCGCCGGTCATAGCCAGCGCACAGAGCGCGAGAGCGCCAAATGCGCTCCACGTTGCTCTGAAGCTCATCCCTTCCCCCTTGTTCAGAGTGTGCGGCCTAACTGAAAGCCATACCCGCTGACCGGCGGGACCGAACCTTTCGGGGCTACGGGGGAAGCGTGAACGCGCTCTCGCCGAGACGCCTGTAGCCCTCGACCGACGGATGGTCGCCGTCCGAGGTCCACTCCTCGCGCATCCGGCCCGGCCGATCCGGGTCTTCGAGCGTGTCATGGAACGGGAGGACGGCGACGCCTTCGTCCGTCGCGACCTGTCGAACCAGGTCGTTCAGACTGCGAATGCGCGGCTCGGCGTCGGGGTAGCCGTTGTTCCAGGGCAGGACGTCGACCATGACGACGTCGAGCCCGAGCTCCTTGCCCCGCCGGACCATCCGGCGAAGGTTCGCCGCCGCCTCTTCGACCGGCCGGCCCTGGGCGATGTCGTTGATCCCTCCCTGGACGACGAGAGCGTCGGCGCCCTCCGCGCACCGCTCGAGCCGGCGCGCGATCTCGTCCGTGCGCTCGCCGTAGACGCCGCAGTTTCGAAAGGTGAGCTCGGGGTTGCGCTGCGCCGCCCAGTACTCGTACTGACTCCGCTCGTCGGCCGCTTCGCCGATCTCGGCCCGGACCGCCGGATCCGGATCCCAGAACGGTGAGCCGGCTGTGATCGAATCGCCGAGCGCCGCGACGATCATCGACGCGGTAGTTCGTCCGCGCCGACGTCCGGCCGGCCGACGTTGTGCCGGCCGCCGTCGATGTCGAGGCCGGCCGCGCTGAGGCGTGCGCCGCGGTCGATCGCTCCCCTCGCCCTACGGCTCAGGTGGAAGTCGAGGCGCGACGGGTTGCGGAACCACGTCGCCGGCACGGCTTCGACGTTCCGCGCGAGGGTCGCATGTGCGCCGTCGCGCACGGTCATTCTCGTCACGAGGTTGTTGCGGATATCTGCCCGCGTGTTCGGGAACCGATAGTCGAGCGACGAGAAGTACCCCGCGGCGCGCGGGCCGGCGTAGACGGTGTTGTGGTAGACGCGCGCGCCGCGCGCCTGCTCGAGCCCGATGCCCGTGTCCATTCCGGGACGGCGGGCGACGACGACGTTGTTGCGGATGAGCCCTGCGTAGTGGCCCACATATCCGGCTGTGGGCGCGTCGCCGTATCTCCGCGCCCAGTCGGTGCGGTCGCCAAGGCCGAACCCGATGCCGCGGGCGCAATCGACAATCGTGTTGCGTTCGACGAGCGTCTCGCGGGAGCCGGTCCAGAAATGGACGGCATGCTCGGCGAGGCCCTTGCCTGGGCCGCACCGGATGTCCTCGAAGCGGTTGAGGCGGACAACCCAGCCGCGCGCGCCGTGCGCGTCGATGCCGCCCGTGTAGCAGGGAAGGAAGTTGCTCGGCACATGAGGCCGTCCCCGATCGGTCAATCTGAAGCGCGAGCACTCAACCCGTCCCGCGTCCGCGAACGCGCTGCGCGCCGCGTTCGGGTTGATCTTCACGAACTGCTCCGCACCGTCGACGAGCCGGAGCCGGTAGAGCCGGACGCCGCGGATGGTCGGCCCAGAGTTGGGTGGAACGACGTGGACGAGGTGGTACGACGCTCGCGTCAGCGTCACCTCGGCGATTGTGACGCGGCTCGCAGCGATGCCGATGAGATCGCCGGTCGCGTAGCCCCCGTCGATGACCACCGCGTCTGGCCGGCCGGAGGCCGAACGGATGGTGATCCCGGCCGTCGAGACGTTGAGCGTGCTCCGAAGACGGTACGTCCCGTTGGCGAGGAGGATCGTCGTCCCCGACGGAGCGCGGGCGACGATCGCAGGAAGCCTGTCGGCCTGAGCCGGGCCGACCCGGATCGTCGGGCCGGAGGGCGCCTTCAGCGGGCCGCAGGCGCGCGGCGCAGTCGCACGGAGCGTTCGCGACTCGGCGAGGACGGGAGCGGAGAGCAGAAGCGCGAGCGCGACCGCGGCTGCCGACCGGAGCATGGTCGTACTTCTTAGCGCTTCGGCAAGACGGCCGGCTCCATGGACGCGGGCGTGGCCAGCCGTTCGCTCACGACCTCTTCCCCCGCGGCGCGCACGGCCGGGTGCCCGGTGACGACTGCGAGAAAGTCCTCGCGCCTGATCGTGCAGAGCTCCATGCGGCCTCGGGCGGTGACCGTGGCCGTCCGCGGGACGTCGCGGATGAGGGCGATCTCGCCAAAGTGATCGCCCGGGCCATGCGTTCTCACCCGCTTCCCCTCGATCGTGACGTCGGCCTCACCCGAGACGACGATGTAGAAGTAGTCGCCCGGCTCTCCTTCGCTGACGATCGCGGTCCCTCCGGGAACCGCCCGCGAGCCGAGGCGAGAGGCCAGGTGCTCCTTGGCGGCGACCGACAGCGGCTCGAACAGCGGCACCGCGCTCAGGAGCGAAAGCTCGCGCGTCGGCGGAAGCGCAACGGCGTCGATCGCAAGCAGCCGGCGCCAGGAAAGGAGCGTCGCGACGACGAGGAACAATCCGGTCGCGACCAGCGCGCCGCGAACGCCGAACGCGGCGACGAGGGCCGGTGCGACGATCGAGCCGATCCCCAGTCCGACGACCGCGAACGCAAAGACCACACCGAACACGCGCGTCAGGAGCTCGTCGGGGACGATGCGCTGGAGCAACGTGTACATCGCGACGTCCTCGACGCTGTTGCCGAATCCGACCGCGGCGAGCAGGAAGAGGGCGACGACAGGATCCGGCCAGGCGGCGATCAGCGCGATCGGCGCTCCCCAGAGGATGAGGCCGGCGCCGAACGGGACCGCGAGCCGTCGCCCGGTCAGTGCCGGTGAAACGACTGCGCCCAGCAGGCCTCCGGCGCCGAGTGCGGCGGTCAGGTAGCCGACCCAGGCGCTGTCGACGTCCAGGAGACGGAACGTCGCGACGACGATCAACACGTTCAGCGCGCCGCGCACGAGCGTTTGCGCTCCGACCAGGCCCACGATGAGCCGGGGATTCGCCGCCTTCGCGACGAAGCGGACGCCGGCGATCAGCGCCTCTGCGGTCCCTGGCGCCTCCGCCGATGCTGACACTGCTCGCCGCCCCTCGACTTGAACCTGGACCAGCAGCAGCATGGCGAGGAGGTATGCGGCGGCGCCGAAGACGAAGGCGAGCCCGGGGCTGGCCACGGCGACGAGGATCCCTCCAAGGATCGGGCCGACCAGCATGCCGAGGCTCTCGAGCGCCATCGACACGCCGTTCGCCGCGACCAGTTCCTGCGGCGTCCGTGCGAGCGACGGCACCAGCGCGGCGAGCGCCGGGCGCAGTAGCGTGGAGACGGCCGCGTGGAACGCGGCGAGCGTGTAGATGAGCGCCTCGAGCGGACCGAGATAGAAGACGACGGCCGAGCCGGCGAGCGCGAGCGCCGAGCCGAGGGCGATGAAGAGCAGAACCCGCTCCCGGCTGTAGCGGTCGCCGAGCAGCGCGGCGAAGGGAGTCGCCAGCGCGGCCGGAACCATTCGGATCAGCCCGACGACGCCGACGGCAAGCGGGCCGCCAGTCTCATACGCAAAGACACCGAGCGCGACGAGGTAGGCCGTCTCGCTTGCGACGGAGCTTGCGTAGGCGAGCTCGACGCGGCGAAGGCGCTTGTTGCGCGAGACAGCACCGAACGCGCGCGTCAGCTCGGTCATGCGGCGCGACAAGCGGCCCATGGAGCCAGCATCTCGCAGCCCGCTGGTTTCCACAAGCTACGAGTCGGGGGGCGAATCGGCGCGGACGCTGCCCTTAGGGACAAGTACAACGCGTTGAAGCGGGTCCCACGAGGGGAGACCTGGCCGAACCCTACGAGGGTGCAGAGCGAGCGTCTTCCGCGAGAACTTCCGCCGTAATCGCGGCTAACTCGAAATCCCGGCCGCCGTGGCGGCACGACCGGTGTCGGACACTGAAACGTGTCAAGGGAAGATTGCGCCTGAACTGAACCGAACGCTCAAGAGGCTCGCCGCCGATGCCGGCTTAGCCGGCGTCGGCCACTTCGGCTTGGGATCGAAAGACAATGCCGGGCGAAGTCGTCATGGCTTCGGCGGAGCCGAAGCCGGACTTCGACCGGCTAGTGGGCGGTACTGGGATCGAACCAGTGACCTCCGGCTTGTCGAGCCGGCGCTCTCCCAGCTGAGCTAACCGCCCGTGCGGCGTCCGATTGTAGCGGGCTAGCGGCGGGCGATTGCCACGCCGACGAGGCACAGCGCTCCGCCGGCGAGGGCGAGCTCGGGCGGCGTCTCGTCGAGAAACGCCCAGGCCAGGAGGATCGCGATCGGAGGCACCAGGTACGTCGTCGCGCCCATCCGTCCCGCGCTCGTACGGTTCAGGGCGTAGGCCCAGGTCAGGAAGCCGATGGACGTCGGGAAGACGCCGAGAAAGACGAGCCAGGCGATCGAACTGCCTTCGGCGCTCCCGAGCTCGTCGACGAGCTGAATCGCGAACGGCAGGCAGACGACCGCGCCGATGGTGCAGGCGAGCCACGTCACTGCCAGCCCCGAAGCTCGGCCGAGCAGCGGCTTCTGCGCGACGACGGCGACCGAGTACGACAGTGCGGCGAGCACGCAGAGGACCGCGCCCCAGCCGGCCGCGACGCCTTGTTCCGACGTCGCGAGCCCGATCACGACTACGCCCGCGAACGCGATCGCACAGCCGGCGAGGAGCGTCCTGGGAAAGCCCTCGCTCAGCAGGACTCCGGCGAGCACCGCGATGAGGATCGGCCCGATGTTGACGAGCATCGAGGCGGTTCCCGCGTCGATACGGCGCTCGGCCTCGTTCAGCGCGATGTTGTAGACGCCGAACCAGAGCACCCCGACCACGGCGAGAAGTGGCAGATCGCTCCGCTCGGGAAGCCGTTCGCGTCGTACGAGGACGAAGGAGCCGAGGAGCGCGCTACCGAGCAAGAGACGCCCGAGGCTCAGGGCGCCTGGCGAGAAGTCGTCACCGGCGGCGCGGATGCCCACGAAAGCGGCGGACCAGAGGACAACCGTGACGAGAGCCGCAAGACGTGCCATTCGAACTGAAACGAACGACGTCGGCCGGTTTGTGAGTCCCGCTCAGCGAGGCGGCTCGCTTCAGAAGATCTCGGGGCACCATGGATAACGGTCGGATCGAAACAGCGTGTCCGCGCGATCCAGTCCCCCGTCCTTCAGAACCTCAATCCTTCCGGCCCGCGCCAACTCTCCGAAGGTGAAGCCCCCGAGGTAGGCGGAACCGAGCACGGAGACATCGAGACGCAGCTCGGGCTCGCCCGTGCTTCGCGACGCGCCCTCGGGGCCGAGCTCCCACACTCCCTCGTTCCAGGGACAAAACTCGTCGGCAACCTCGACGACGACCGGCTCGCCCGGCTTGTACGTCCGTGCGTTCAGCGCCGCCTCGAGGTCGACGAGCCGCACCCAGAGCCCGTCGCGATGGTCGAACCGGAGGCGCCGCGGCTCCCGGAGGAGCAGGAAGAGCTCGTGATCCAGCGGCAGCAGCGCGGCGCGCACGCGCTCCATCCAGTCGATGTCGAGGAGGAAGCGCCAGATCCCGCGCGTCGCCTCCGGCGAGTCGCCGACGGCCTCGATCACGTTCGTGAAGCCCCTCGGGATGCCGCGCTCGGCCGAGAAGTGGAGCCGATAGAGCGCGTACCCAGCCGGTCTCCCGTCGAGCTCGAGCAGCACGCGCACCTGTTCGCCGCCGCCCTCGCGCGCCCACTCTGGATCTGCGAAGCGCCGAGAGCGCCACCATTCCGGGGTGCGGACGAACATCCCGGGGTGCTGGGCGGCGGCACGCCGCTGGATCTCAGTGAACGGGTCGAGCGCCTCGTCCGGGTCGAGGAAGCGAATCGTCCCCGCCGGCTCGAACTCCCGGTAGTAGGCAGCTCGATCGCGCGGGATCTCGATGTTGCCGGTGAATGAGGCGACGCCGTAGCCATAGCGCCCGTAGAGCGCGTCCTCCGATGCCCACAGGTATGCGATCGGCTCGCCACGCTCGTGGATGTCCTTGATCTGCGCGTGCATCAGGCCGCGGAGGATCCCGCGGCGGCGGTGGGTCGGGAGAACGCCGACGAGCGTGACCCCGGCTGCTCGGACGAATCCGCCCGGGACGCTCGTCTCGAAGGGGAACGCGCCGCCGCTGCCAACGACCGCGCCGTCGTCGAACGCCGCGTGGATTCGCTCGGCCGGCAGAACCGGACCGAACCGGTCGGAAAACTCGTGCGTGGCCGCGCGCCCGAAGTAGTGCATGATCGGGCCGACGACGTCCGGGAACTCCTCCGGCCTCGCCGGCCGGATCTCGAAGCTCAACCGACCCGCTCCAGCGGCGCGTAGTCAAGGACGAGCCGGCGGTCGGTGCCTTCGCCGGCAAAGCGCACCGACACGACGCCGCCCGGCTCGACAGCCGTCACGATCCCTTCGCCCAGGGTTTGATGGCGCACGGTGTCGCCCGTGGAAAGCTCGGGAGTGTCACCGCGAGGCTGAATGCGTGCCGTCGGCGACCCGTAGCCGGACCAGGACGACGGACGAAGTCGCTCGCGATGGATCTCCTCCTGGGGTAGCTCGTCCAGGAACCGCGACGGGAGGTTGTAGTTGCGGTTGCCGTA